>BNJT01002736.1_pt1 | contig 326989 bp, 558 predicted proteins | sample 8540491 | NCBI WGS metagenome assembly BNJT01 (sample SAMD00202455, study PRJDB9452) | human saliva metagenome | host: Homo sapiens | reverse complement strand
CTGGTGCTGCAGGTGTCTGTGAAGCTGACGCGCTGGTCCAGGGCATGTCCACGCTGCGGCCGCAGCGGCGGTGCAAAATGTTGCGACACTGTCGCAGCATCGAAAAGGCGAAGCGCCTCTTTCTTGCGCTGGCAGACCGGCACCAGCATGCCTGGCTGAGGCACATTTCGCTCGAAGGGGTGGACATGGGGCGTGGCAAGCGGGCGCTGGTGCCCGGGAGGGCGCCTGCATTCCCGTCTGGCAGATCACATTGCCGGGAGATCTGGATGAGCAGCTGGTTTGATCATTGGGACAGGCGTTACACGGATCGTGTGCGTCTGCTGGTGGAGATTCTGCCGGTGCTGGCGCAGGGAGCCGCGGTTTGCACTCAAGGGAGGCACGGCCATCAACCTGTTCGAGCATGATCTGCCGCGCCTGTCCGTGGATATCGACCTGGCCTGGCTGCCGGCAAATGACTATGCTACCGATGTAAAGTCGATTGCCGAAGCTCTCGAACGGCTTGCGGTCATGATGCGTGCCCGTCCGATGCGGTTGCAGGTGCAGACCTCCAGGGGCGAGGGCGGGGCGCTGACCCGCCTGGTGGTCAGTCGTGGCCGCACTCGCGTGCAGATCGAGACGACGCCCGTGATGCGTGGCACAGTACATCCGGTACGTACCATGACGGTCAGGCCGAAGGTGGAAGAAGCCTTCGGCTTCGCCGAAGTGCAGATGCTGGATTTTGCCGACCTGTATGCTGGCAAGCTTTCGGCCGCTCTTTCGCGACAGCATCCACGGGACCTGTTCGATGTGGGACTGCTGCTGAGGGACGAAAGGGCAGATCAGTCATTGTGGCGTACGTTTCTCGTGTATCTGACCTGCAGCCCCAAACCGGTGTGGGACATGCTGGCGCCTCCTGTACCGGCAGATTTTGCGGCAACCTTCGAGACCCATTTCAGGGGATGACCACCGCACCCGTCAGCATGGATGCCTTGTTGAAAACCCGGGGAGCAGTTGCTGGCGCGCGTGGCCGGGTGGCTGGACCCGTCTTCGCGAGCATTTTTTTGCTGTCCGTGGAGACAGAACGTCCGGACTTTGGCCTGATCGGGCTGTTGCATGCAGCAGACCTGCCTGGTGTACGCAGGAAGCTGTACAACCTCGCACAGCGTACGCCAGAGAAGCGTGCGGCGGATCGTGCCAATCTGGAAGATGTGTTTGCACGCATCGTTCCTTCTGGCGAATAAGCCTATTCCGTATCAGTTATTTCCAGTTGTAGCAAAATGACGGGGCTATCCTCCAACCCCTGTTGCGCCCGGCGCTCTGACCGGGTTGTTCCATCATGATATCCCTTCCTCCCGAGCCTCCGAAGGGGCCGTTCTGCCCGTGCCCGCCTCTCTCGGTCCGCTGCCTTCCCGCGTCCATGGCGGTTTTCTGCCCACCATGGTGAACACGCGCCCCCGCCGACTGCCGATACGAACACGCTGCTGCAGCGCATGCCGCCGCTGGTGCTGGCGGTCTCGCTGGTGATGACGCATGCCGATGTCTGGGCGCAGGGACGATGGCGCTGCAACGATGGTGTCAGAAATATCTGTAACAGAGTTTTCGCCAGCTTCTCCCGTTCCTCCTCACGGTTCGGGCGCCCCGGCTGCCACCGGGTCCATCGACACCAGGGGGTCCGGCGCTGCCTCCGCACGGCGACCCTCATCGCAGCCACGGATCCGGCCGTATCGTCGCGAGTCAGCCGCCCCCGAGGCCCACGCGCTGGGCGAGTTCCGCATCTACGGCACGGTGGAGAAGGACCAGGGGCTTTGCCCCCACCCAGGCCGAGACGGCGGCCAAGGCGCCGGCGCAGATTCTCACCACCCGCAGTCCATCAGTGTGGTGACGCGCGAGGAGATCGAATCGCGGCAGGTGAACAACCTGCAGGATGCGCTGCAGACGGTGGCCGGGGCCAGTCCGGTGAATTTTTGGCCGGCGGGGCTTCGATGACATCATCCTGCGGGGTTTTTCGCACCACCGAGTCGGTGCTGATCGACGGGGCTGACGCAGACACCGTCGCTGTGGACGCGGCTGCAGAGCTATGGTTACGAGCGCTTCGAGGTGCTCAAGGGCGCCAATTCGGTGCTGTAGCGGCCAGATGCAGCCGGGAGGGTGATCAACGCCATCAGCAAGCGGCCGCGGCCGGAGGCGATGGGCGAGGTGGTGGCGGAGGTGGGCAATTTTGGCCATCGCTCCATCGCGGCGGACCTGAACCGGCCGGTGTCAGAGTCGGGCAGGGCAGCCTTCCGGGTGAACGCCATTGCGGTGAACGACCGCGACCCGACCGACCAGGTGTGGCGTCGGGACCGCTGGCTGGCACCGTCGCTGTCGCTGGACTTCGGTGCCCATACCGGGTATTCCGATGATCATCAACACCTCATCCTGGCTGGCGCATGGGGCACTGGCCGGCTCCTCCATCTATTCCGCCAGCAAGGGGCACTGGATGCCATGATCCGCGCCCTGGCGCTGGAATACGGCCGCCAGGGAATCCGCATCAACAACATCTGTCCCGGCATCATCGATACGCCCATGGCGCGCAGCAGCGGTGATGTGGCCGCCTATCAGCCCTTCGTCGAGACACACGCCCATGAAACGCATGGGGCAGCCTGAGGATATCGGCGACGTGGCCGTGTGCGGCTGGCCAGTGACGGTGCCCGCTTCATTACGGGTCAGAGCATCTTGGTGGATGGCGGGTACACCATCGGCGGCCTCCGCTGGCAGTGAGGCGATCGTTCCCGGACGGCGAGATTTGCGTCCGCAAAGCATGAGATATGTCTTGCCTTTTATATGGCGGTCTTTGCGAGAGCTGGGCTCCGGGGAGGGGATGTACGGAGCCCGGTTTTTCGCTCTTGTGGTTCCTGCTGTACTCCGATCTTCCGCTGAAAGGAAGACCTTGCAGAGGACCATAGAGATGGGTCGGTCGTATGTTCGCAAGTACCTACTATTATGCGTAGATATTGTCGATTAATCTGGCGTTAAGTTGCTTAGAAACATCTTATTGAGTGTTTTGTGTTTTATCGCTCCATTTTGTACGTTTATAGAAATATTATGAAATAAATTTGTCATATTGTGTCATAATATACGATTTGGTGATGAGATAATATAGTGAGACTGCTATCCCGCCTGCTTTTTGAGGGGTGCCGCTGTGTTGTCGCGTCTTTCCATCATCATTCTGTTGCTTCTGGTTCCTGTTGCCATCGCGCTGCTGTCACAGCAGATAACGCGCAGTACCTCCGCGGTTGTCTGGAGGCATTATCGAGGTCCGGCTGCGCGATACGGATGATATGTCTGGCCATGGTGCGGATGCGGTGACCGAAATCGGTCTGCCGGATTCCTACATACCCCGCACCATCAAGCACAAATACGACATGGGGCCGGGTGACGAGGCCAGACGTGTGGATGGCGCCAGAAGCAAGGGGCGGATGGTCTTCATCAGGATGGCATCCACGACGAGCGGCAGAATGGCGTTCGTGAGCGCGGTATGGGACCGAGAGCCGAAGCTGGTGAGCCCCACGGCCATCAAAGGCAGGGGACGCCATGAAGTCGAATACCGATGCTCGTCCTCTGGCGATGCCTCTCACGGCGCGCTGGCGCGTCGTGGGCTGGATATTGCTGACAGCCGCATTGATGGTGCTGGCGTTGATCCTGACGGTCCGTTCGATCTTCATTCGGCAGGTGGATCTGGATGCCAATGCAGCCGTCGTCCAGGAGCTGCATGAGTTCAATGCGTTTGCCCGTGAGGCGGTGGACCCTCGTACGCACGGGCCCTTCGACTCGCTGACTGCGCTGATGGAGCGCTACATGGAGCGTCAGACCCCCGATCGGGGGTGAGGGCTTTCATTGGCGTGACACCCGACGAGGTACTTCTGCTGGATAACGCCTCCAATGATGCGGGCGAGCGGCTGGCTGCAAATCCCAAGCGCCTGAAGGCCTTGTTGGCCAGTCCGCAGAGTTCAGGGCATCGAGCACGCCTGATGGCCTGATGCGCTGGGGCAAGAGCGTCATTCAGGGGCCACGGCAAGCGGGGGTGCTGCTGGTGACGCAGTTCGTTCAGGCCAATGTCGACAGCGTGCATCGCAACATGCTGATCCTGTTCGGTGTCGCTGGCTGGCATGGTGCTGGCGGCGTTCATCGCCTGGTTGGTGGCAGGGGCAGATCCTGGCGCCGGTACGCCGCTTGCACGATTGTCCGAACGAATCGGTCCGCTTGACCTGCATACTCGGCTGCCCGAGGATGGCAGCAGTGAGCTGGCTCGCCTGGCACGCGCGATCAATGGCATGCTGGATCGGCTGGAAAGCTCTTACCGCGAGCAGAGTCACGTGCTGTACGAGGGTGCAGCAGCAGTTGCAGAGGCAACTGCAGGCACTGGTGCCGTTGCGTCAGCTGCTGGCACGGGACCCGCACAGGTGGCTCTGCTGGACGGGCCGGCAGGCGAGATGCGCCGTCTGGTGCAGGATCTGGATCTGCTGCTCGAAAGTGCCCGACCGGGGTTTCTGCATTGCTATCCAGTCAGACTGGATGAATTGATTCGAAGTCGGTCCGCCAGCGAGCGCAATCTGCGACCCGATCGGGACTGGCAGGTGGTGGAGACCGTTGACGCCGAAGCTGAGCTGGACATGCGCAACGGGTGCTGTTGGCGTTGCACTATCTGGCCAGACAATGCGGCGGACAATACCAGGAGGAGACAGGATCGGTCTGGGAGCATCCGTTCGCCGTCAGGCCGATGGTGAGGCCATGGCGAGTCTCTGGGTCGTCAATCAGGGGTGCCGCTCAGCCAGGAACAGGCGCGGGCCGTCTTCGAACCGGTGCCGCATCGTCGTGACTGAGGCTGGACGAGGGCCATTTGCACATGGGCATGGGGCTCGCTGTGGTAAAGGCACTGGCGCATGCCCATGACGCAGGTATGCGTGGGTGGAATCGGGTACGGAACGTGGGACGGTGTTTCGGTATCGATGTTCCGATGGCCCGTCCTGCAGAGGGTGCCAGCCAGACACTGGTACAGGAATCGGCCATCCAGGCCATGCAGCACGAAAAATGACAGCCCACGCCATGACCAAGGCTGAACGGATCGAGCACACGACGACGGACGGTTCTGCTCCGGTGTTCCATCGTACCCACTCGTCATTGAATCTGCCGGACAGGGAGGAAATCCGAGGGGCAGAGCGAACGCTTGAGCCAAAGCCTGATGGAGCGGGTGGCTACAGCGGTTGCGCAACGATTTCTCGGTGCGGCATCTGGCTGCCATGCGGCTGCCATTGGTGTGGTGGCACTCGTTGTCTGGTGGGTCAATATTGCCGTGGACGGTACGGACGAAGCCAAGGCGTTGAGCACGCAGGGCGCAGTCACCCTCTCGGTCTTTGCCATTGCGGTATGGTTCTGGATCTTCACCGCCATCGATGACACCTATGCGTCGCGTTGGGGGCGGCAGTCGTGCTGGTGGTGATGGGCGTGTTGCCGGAAAAGACGCTCTTCGATTCTCTGGGTGACGACACTGTCTGGCTGTTGCTCGGTTCGTTCGTCATCGCCGCAGGCATCACGGCTTCCGGGCTTGCCACGAGGCAGCGGTCTTCATCATTTCCGGGGGCGCGAGATGTGCGACAGTTGATGCATCTGAGGTGGAGCGGCCCTTGTGGCTACAGCTTTTGCTGTGCCATCGACCTCAGGGCGGGCAGCATTGGCCATGCCGGTGTTCGCGCACTGGCTCCAGTGCTGCGCGATCGACCCGCACTGGTCCGGGCGCTGGCGCTGGCCTTCCCTTCGGTCATTCTGCTGTCGGCCGTGGCTTCCTACCTGGGGGCCGGTGCACATCTGATCACCAGTCAGATTCTGGTCGGTCGGGGATACCCGGGCTTCTCGTTCGCCAATTGGATGCTCTGGTACGCCATTGGCGGTGGTGTCCAGTGTGGCCTGCGTGGAGCTGGTGCTGGCACTGTTCACATCACGTGAAGATCGCTCGTCAGGCGTTGAGCATTTCCGTGAGCGACCTTCAAAGCCACACCGGCATTCCCATCAGTGGCAGGGTTCACGCCCGCTCAGGGAGGGCCGCCTGGCTGGTGGCCGTGGTCATCGTCCTCTGGTGCATGGAGCCGGTCCATGGCATCCACCCCGCCGTCATCGCCCTGGCTGGCGGACTGGCCATGAGCAGCAACAGCCTGGGCGTCGTCAGTCTGGGCAGGCGCTCAAGTCGGTGCCGTGGTCCTTGCTGGATCTTCATGGCGGCTACGCTGGCGCTGGGGTCGGCGCTGGCCAGTTCCGGCGCCGCGGCGGGCAGCCGAAGGCATGCTCGGGCCCATTCGCAGTGCTGGCAAGGCGGCTTCGGTCACTTTTGTCGTCGTCATCGTGTTCATTTCCACTGCAGCGCATCTGGTCATTCAGTCACGGTCGGCACGGTCTCGCAGTGCTCATTCCTCTGGTGAGTATCGCTGGCACCGGAGGTTGGGGTCTCCGCGATGGCTGCTGCGTATGCATCGACGGCGGCTGCAGGTTTCTGTCACACGCATGAGCAGTTCGGCCAAACCCATGGCCCTGTTTGCCAGGGTCGAGGATGCTCCACCTATTCTGCCCAGGATCTGCTGCGGTTGAGCCTGTGGCTGGCGCCACTGAGCGCTGCTCTGGTGCTGTTGTTTGCCTTCGTCGTCTGGCCGCTGAGTGGCATGCCGCTGTTTCGGTGAAAGTGAATGGCAGCAGCCGTTCGTTCGGATCATCCATCAAGGAGGAAGCCAATGCCGATCATCCCCAGGAATATCCTTGTGGCTCCAGCCGGATTCAAGGAGTCGCTGGACGCCGGTACCGTGGCACGCGCCATTTCGGCAGGCGTGCGACGCACCATGCCGGGAGCACGTGTCAAGACTGTTCCTGTGCCCGATGGAGGCGAAGGAACGGCGCATATGCTGGCCGAATCGACAGGGGGGCGCCTGGTGCATCGTACCGTGACCGGTCCGGTAGGAGAGCCTGTCGAGTCACATTTCGCCTTGCTCGGCGGCAAGGCACAAAGAGTGGCCGTGGTGGAAATGGCTGCTGCAGCCGGCCTGCGCCTGGTGCCGCAGACATGCGTGACCCTACCCTCACCACGACCCGGGGTGTGGGAGAGTGATCCATGCCGCGCTGGAGCATGACATCCACACCATCTTGATTGGTTGCGGTGACTCCGGTACCAGTGATGGGGGCCCTGGGAGCATTGCAGGCTCTGGGTGTGCGCATTGCCGATGCCCAGGGCAGGGAGGTTGGACATGGTGGTCGCTGTCTGGCGGATGTGGCGACATTGGACATGAGCGGGCTGCCGTCGGCGTTGCGCGATGGAAAGGTGAAGATGGTGATGGCGCTCAACGCACATAACATCCTGACGGGTGAACGCGGCGTGGCGCGGGTCTTCGGCCCCCAGAAAGGAGCTTCTCACAGCAGGTGGCCGAACTGGAAAGAGGCTTCGACAACTGGGCACGCAAGTTGGCAGAATACGCATTGCCACAGGCACGGGACATCGATTTTGCCCGCGGTGCGGGTACGGGCGCATCGGGTGGTCTGGGTGCAGGGCTGGCCGCCATCAGGGGCGCAGCTGGTGTCTCGCTTCCAGGCACTTCTGGACTCGGGCTGGCTGGTTTCGACATGAATGCGTTGCTCAGGGGCAGACCTGGTCATCACCGCCGAGGGTGCCATCGATTTTCAGACACCCCGTGGCAAGGTTCCTGCCGAAATCGCCCGGCGGGCTGGTGAGCTGGGGGTGCCGGTTGTTGCATTGGCTGGCACGCTTGGCAAGGGGGCCCAGGATGTCTATGACATCGGCATCGATGCCATCGCGTCGATCGTGCCCATTCCGATGAGTCTTGAGCAGGCCATTGAGGCGGGTGAGCGGCTGCTGGTGGAGGCCACGGAGCGTCTGATGCGCACCTTGTTGCTGGGAGTGGCCATGACCGTGCGTAGCACGGATGTCAAGGAAACGGCTGCGGCGTGGTGAGCCAATCCAATGGGGAGGGCACAGTGCTTTCGGGGAAGGCCGAAGGATCTCACCCTCTCGCCCGGATGGTCCGGAACGTCAGGTTCACGCGCGGCTGCGTGACGCGCGTGCTCTTCATCAACGCATGTTGCCAGTGGGCCTGCGTCTGGCCACGCATCACGATCAGCTGGCCGTGGTGCAGCAGCATCTCGAACTTCCGGCGGGTGCGCCGGTGGCGGAATGCGAACTTGCGGGTGGCCCCGAAGCTCACCGAGGCGATCACTGTCTCCGGTCCCAGCTCTGCCTCGTCGTCGCTGTGCCACGCCATGCCCCTGGTTGCCGTCCTCGTAGCGGTTCAGCAGGCAGGAATTGAAATGCACGCCCACCAGCGTGTCCACCCGGTCTCGCAGCGCCCGCAGCGGCGGTGTCCAGATCCGAGCCCGATGGTTCACGCCTGAGTAGCGATAGTCGAAGGTAAGCAACCAGCCATCTACACGGTTCAACGCCTCCATACGCCAAAAACAGGTGTCCACCTAAATCAAGTGGACACCTGTTTTTGGCGATTCGAGGCGGTAAAACTGTGGATGTACGCAGCACTGCTACGTGCTGGGAGTGGGCTCTGCTGCGGTCGGCACATCTTGCTGCACCGGCGGCTCCCATTGGTGCGGCAGCAGCTCACCGATCCGACTCATGGGGTGAGTCGGCAGCCGCTCTCAGCACATCGGTCAGGTATGCCAATGGGTCGTGACCATTGAGTTTCGCCGTCTGAATCAGGCTCATGATGGCCGCCGCAGCTGGCCAGCCCGCAGCGAGCCGGTGAACAGCCAGTTGTGACGACCCGGCCACCGGCCGCAGCTGCCGCTCGGCGTGCGTGTTGTGTGTGCCTTGCCAAGGCACGATTGTTCCGTCGGAGAAAGTCCGACGGCCAGCTGCGCTCCGGCCGGAGCACAGGAGCGGTGCAGGAGGTAACAAATGGACTGAAGCACTCCTTGAAAAGGCCCCAACAGGGGGTCAGCAGGTCATGCGGGCCGCAACGTAAGTGAACACTGAGCAGGCCTCGAAATCGCCAATGTGGATGCCGACTCGCCATAACAACGAGGAAGGCCGCTGGCGGTACGCAAGCGAGCGTAATGAGCCATGCCGCATCCACCGGGGTAGTGGTGGCAGCACGCGTGACGAATGATCAATCGTGCAACAAGGGAAGTCCACGACGGTGCCGGAGTGGCGGTCCAGCAACGCCGACCCCGTGAGGGGTGGAGGCGGCTGTCGTGGATGGCGGATGGGGGTGTAGTAGTGATGAAACCGGGTAATGCTGGCCGAGCGAAGGCCCCCTGTTGCAGTGCCGATACGCAAAGCAGGAAGAGCCCGGGGATTGGCGCAAGCCTAGCAACCCCGCCTGATTCGGTTCGGACCCTGCAGAGCGTGTTACAGGCGAAAGCCAAGAGCGAAGCAGCCTATCGGTTCTACAGTCTCTGGGACAAGGTGTGCCGGGCAGACGTACTGTACGAAGCCTGGCGACGGTGCCGCCGGAACCGTGGTACCGCCGGGGTAGATGGCCAGACGTTTCGGGACATCGAGGAACTGGGATTGGAGACCTGGCTGCAAAGACTGAGGCAGGAGCTGCGTACCGGGCAGTATCGGAGCAAGCCCCTGCTGCGTGTATGGATTCCGAAAGCAAGTGGCGGGCAGCGCCCGCTGGGCATCCCCACCATCCGTGACCGTGTTGTGCAGATGGCCATGCTGCTGATACTGGGACCGATCTTCGAAGAAGACATGTTCCGGTGGCAGTATGGCTTTCGTGAGGGCGTGGACGCGAAGATGGCATTGCGGCGCATCCATTTTTGGCATTGCCGATCAGGGGTGCCCGTGAGGCTGGTGGATGCCGATCTCTCTGACTACTTCAACACGATCCGCACGGCCATCTGATGCGCTGCGTGGCGCGAAGGGTTGCCGACGGGACGATACTGACGATGCTTCGTCGGTGGCGCTTGACACCGGTGGTCGAGCGCAGGCAGCCAACGGTGGAGAAATCCGCACAACGGTTGCCCGTGACACAAACCGGGGTACCCGCAGAAGCGTCATCTCGCCGCTACTGGCCAACCTGTACTTTCGCCGCTGCATGCTGGCGTGGTAGCAGGGTGGGCACGCGCAGCGCGCTGAGGGCCGAAAGTAGTGAATTATGCCGATGACTTCGTGATCCTGTGCCAACAAGGAACCGGGAAGAGGCCATGGCAACCATGCGGCGCCTGATGCCCAAACTTGGGTTGAGGTCAACGAGAAGAAGACCCGACTGGTCAGGCTGTCCGATGAGAGATTCGATTTCCTTGGATACACCGTGGGACGTTTCTACGGACGTCACGGGCGCCCCCTACTGAGGGGACGGCTCCGTCGAGGAAATCGCTCAAACGGCTGAGGAAACGCATACACGATGAGACGACATCACGCTGGTTTCGGTCTGCCTGTCTCGAGAGAGGATGAGAGGACTCAATCCCATCCTCAGGGGCTGGGCAAACTATTTCGATCAGGGGCCAGTGAGCCGGGCTTACCGGGACATTGACACCTACACGGCGCGACGGCTCAGAACTTGGTTGCTGAAGGCGCAGTGGCAGAGCAGGGAACGGGATACCGCCAATATCCCGACCAGTACCTTTATGAGAAGTTGGGACTGATACGCCTGGGTGCCGATACCGCAACCGCTCGAACGCGAAGGTCTGATGTACTGCAAGAGAGCCGGATGCGGAAATCTGCACGTCCGGTTCGAGGAGGGGATGTGGAAACGGAGCCATGGTACGGATGGTGAGGCACCGCCAGCCGAAGGGGCGGCCAACAGAATATGCCGGACCTGACGTCACGCGCCCATCTCTACTCTACCCATGGGCAGCCGCCCGTCATCCAGAAAGCGCATCAATGCGGCCTGGCGTTTGAGGCTGTAGTCGATGGCTTTGGCCAGTTTGGTGCCGTTGGCCACCTTCTGCCGTTGCAGAGCCCAGCCAGGTGAGAAAGCATCGATCTGGGGTTTGAGTTCCCGCTGCCGCAGTGCGGTGCGCTGCTCGATGTCCAGATCGCGGATCCTTGCCTCGAAGGCGTAGAACGATTTGATGTAACCCAGCGCCTCTTCAGCCATCGGGCTTTCGCTGTGGACCCAATGATCGTGGAACCTGCGCCGGGCATGCGCCATGCAGCCCACCTCGGTGATGCCCTGCCGGAATCCCTTCTTGTAGCCGCCAAAGTCATCGCAGACCAGCGCCCCTTCCAGTCATCCAGAAAGCCCCGGGCGTTCTCACCGGCAGTTGTCGCTGAAGTGGTGGACCACCGCCCGGATGGCCTCTTTCTCCCCGGGCACGAAGGTCCACAGCCAGCCCTTGCCAGCCTTCCTGTCCTCTTTGGGGCAGCCAGAATCCTGATGGGGGTTTCGTCGGCGTGCAGAACGCCCTGTTCGAGCAATTCCCTGCGCAGGGCATCCACGAGCGGTTGCAGCGCCACGCCACACTGGCCCACCCAGCTGCCCAGCGTGGAACGGGCAATCGTCAGACCCGCCCGGCCATAGATGGCTTCCTGCCGGTACAGCGGCGGGTGATCGCCATGTTGCTGACCAGCACGTGCGCCAGCAGCCCCGGGGTGGCGATCCCCTTGTCGATGATGCACGGCGGCATCGGGGCCTGTTCGATGCGTTCGCAGTTCGGGCAGGCCCAGACACCACGCAGGTGGTGCTCGACGAAGAGGTACCCGGGACGTAACCCGGTTTCCTGCTCTCGTCATCGCGCACGTGTTTGAGTGCGCAGCCACAGGGGCAGCTCCTGTTGGCCGGGTCGTGACGGATCTCGGTACGTGGCAGCCCCGGCGGCAGGGGCTGGCGTTTGGGCTGGCGATGGGACTGCTTTTCCTCGCGGGGCGCCGATCTGGAAAGCTGTGTCTCGACCGTGGCCAGATCCTCGTCGATGGCCTCTTCGAACAGCAGTCCCTGGATGCCGGCGAGCTTCTCGCTCTTTTGCCGAAGCGGATGCGGCGCAGGTACGCCAGCTCGACCTTGAGCTTTTCGTTCTCGACCGTGGTGAAGCGGATTTTTCGTCGCGCTGAGCCAGTTCCCGCTGTTGCTGTTCGAGAATTTTGCTGCTTCTGGCACAGATCGTCCGCCTGCTGCTGCGGTTGCTGCATCAGCGAGGCGGTGAACTCGCGCAGCTGCTGCGCATCCATGTGCGCGATGTCAGCGGTGAGTTTCTGCAGGGGAAGCGGGCCGGTTCATGGGGGCACAGTATGCCGGTGTTGGCCGCTGCCTGCCATCGGGAGATTTTCCGGTTGCCCGCGGGGCAAATCCATGAGTGAGACGGTCACGATCACCGGAATCACCGGTCACGATGCCGGAATCGTCGGTCACGATCATCGGAATACGCACCCATACGGACTTCTGCTGTTCGGCACCTACAGTCACAGTACGTGGATTCGCCAGCAGGGTTCGTCGCCGTATGGCACGCTGCTGGCCAATCCCAACGGGCCGGTGTCACCGCGGATGTTTACGGGAGATCCGTCGCTGGGTGCCTATGATGTGGAGCAGTACACGGTGGGCTACAACCTGCAGCACCGTTTTGCCAATGGCATGACGCTGCGGCAGAACGTGCGTCACGAGAAGGAAAGGGCCATGGCAATTTCGTGTCGCTGCTGCGGCTGCAGGCCAACCAGCGGCTGCAGAACCGGCGCGGCACCCGGCAGGAGCTGGATTATGACCTGACGGCCACCGACACCTCGCTGCTGATGCCCTTTGAAGCCTGGGGAATGAAGCACCAGGTGGTGGCCGGGCTGGACGCACGCACCGGCCACAGCCACATGACGACGCGCCGCTGCACCATTGCGGCGCTGAACCTGTATGCGCCGGTCTATGGCATGCCGGTGACCTGCAATGCGCGCTACGAGGCGCAACAACCCGTCGAAGCTGACGGTGGCGGGGCTGTATGCGCAGGATCAGATCAGGCTGGATGATCGCTGGACGGTGGTGGCGGGTCTGCGCCACGAGCGCTCGCGCGACGACATCGACAACCGTCTGACGGGTGTGCGCCGGGTGCAGAAGGATCACGACGACCGGCTCGGCCGGGGTGTCGTACGAGTTTCGTCCGGGCTGGGCCGCCTATGCCAGCTACAGCCGCTCGTTTCTGCCGGTGAGCGGGCAGGGATGCGCAGGCCGCTATTTCGTGCCCGAAACGGCCAACCAGAAGGAGGTGGGGCTGAAGTATGTGCTGGGCGGTGTAAATGGCTCGGTGGCGGTGTTCGACCTGCGGCGCCAGCACGTCAGTGTGTCCGATCCCGACAATGAAGGCTTCAACATCCAGGTGGGTGAGCAGCGCGCGCGTGGCGTGGAGCTGGAAGCCGGGGTCGATCTGGGCAACGGGCGAAATCTGTTCTGATTTGATCCTCACACACCCAGATAAGCCTTGCGAACCTCTTCGTTGGCCAGCAGGTTCGATCCCGTGTCCTGCAGCACGATCCGGCCGTTTTTCCAGTACATAGCCACGGTCGGCCAGCTGCAGGGCACGGTTAACGTTCTGTTCCACCAGAAAGACGGTGACACCCTCGGCGCGGATTTTCTGGATGATCTCGAAAAATCTGCGCGATGATCAGCGGGGCCAGCCCCAGCGTGGGTTCGTCCAGCAGCAGCAGACGGGGCTGGCTCATCAGCGCGCGGCCGATGGCCAGCATCTGCTGCTCGCCACCCGACATGGTGCCGGCGCGCTGGTGCGCCCGTTCGCGCAGGCGCGGAAAAAGGCCGAAGGCGTGTTCCAGTCCGGCCTCGATGGCTTCGCGGCTCTGGAAGAAACCGCCCATCTGCAGGGTTTTCGGTCACCGTCATGTCGGCAAACACGCGCCGCCCCTCGGGGAAAATGGCAATGCCGTTGCGCATGATCTGCGGCGTGTCCAGTGCCGTGATGTCCCGGCCCTCGAAGCGAATCTGGCCGCTGCGGGCGCGCGGGTTGCCGCAGAGCGTCATCAGCAGCGTGGTCTTGCCGGCGCCGTTGCTGCCGATCAGCGTGACGATCTCGCCGGCGTTCACGTGCAGGCTCACGCCGTCCAGCGCCTGGATGGGGCCGTAGAAGGTGCTGACATTGGTGAATTCCAGCATGGTGGTGCCGGTTGCGGAAGACGCCCCTTTGTGGACGACGTGCAGCTGGCTGTCGATGCCGTGTCGTGGGCGCCGGGCGTGCCCGATGTCCACCGGCGGGGTATGCATGTCTGCCACCATCATGCCTCTCCCAGATGAGGCCTTGATGACCCGTTCGTCGTTGCGCACGGCTTCGGGCGTGCCGGTCGCGATCGGCGCGCCGTGTTCCATCACCAGAATGCGCTCAGAAACGTTCATCACCAGGCTCATGTCGTGTTCGATCAGCAGCACGGCCACGTCGAATTCTGGCGCAGGCGGCGGATCAGGCCCCTGCAGGTCCACCTTTTCCTGCGGGTTCAGGCCGGCAGCCGGTTCGTCCAGCATCAGCAGCCGGGGGCGGGTGATCATGCAGCAGGGCAATTTCCAGCCGGCGCTGGTGGCCGTAGGCCAGATTGCCGGCCTCGCGGTTGGCATAGGCGTGCAGGCCCATGAAGTCCAGCCACCGGACCGCACGGTCGATGGCCTCGGCTTCGGCTCGGCGGTAGGCGGGCAGGCGCAGCAGGCCGGCCAGCAGCCCGCTCTTTACCTGCGTGTGCTGGGCCACCAGCAGGTTTCTCCAGCACGGTCAGCTGTTTTGAACAGCCGCACGTTCTGGAAGGTGCGCACCACGCCGTGACGGGCCACGACGTGACTGGGCCGGCCCGCCATGTCCCTGGTCATCGAGCCGGATGCGCCCGCTGCTGAGCTTGCAGAAGCCGCTGATGCAGTTGAACACCGTGAACTTGCCCGCCCCGTTGGGGCCGATGATGGCAAAGATCCGTGGCGCCCCACGGCCAGCGACACCTGGTCCACCGCCAGCAGGCCGCCAAAGCGCATGGTCGAGACCGGACACGTCGAGCAGCGCAGCGTGCGGGTGTGCGTCCCGCATCTCGTCACGGGTGCTCATCGTGTCAGCTCCACGTGCGGGCGTCGGACCGGCAGCAGACCCTGCGGGCGCCGGATCATCATCAGTACCATCACCAGACCGAACAGCAGCATCCGGTAGTCGGGAAAACTCGCGGGCCATTTCGGGCGGGACGGTGAGAATGATGGCGGCCAGAATCACCCCCAGCTGCGAGCCCATGCCGCCCAGCACGACGATGGCCAGGATCAGCGCCGACTCGATGAAGGTGAAGGACTCCGGATTGACCAGCCCCTGCCGTGCCGCAAAGAAGGCGCCACCGAAGCCGGCGAACATGGCGCAGCGTGAAGGCCGACAGCTTGATGCGCGTGGGGTTGAGCCCCAGCGAGCGGCAGGCGATTTCATCCTCGCGCAGGGCCTCCCAGGCGCGGCCCACCGGCATGCGCACCAGCCGGCTGGACACGAACAGCGTCAGCAGCGCCAGCACCAGGGCCATCAGGTACGGGTAGATGACCATGTCCTGGCTGGAATATTTCCAGCCCATCAGCTGGTGGAAGGTCTGGGCGCCGGCCTCGCTGGCCCGGCGGGTCATTTCGTAGCCGAATACCGTGGGCTTGGGTATGCCGGCAATGCCATCCGGCCCGCCGGTCCAGTCGGTGAGGTTGACCAGCAGCAGCCGGATGATCTCGCCAAAGCCCAGCGTGACGATGGCCAGATAATCGCCGCGCAGCCGCAGCACCGGAAAGCCCAGCAAAAAGCCGAACAGCGCCGCCATGGCCCCGGGAGACGGGCAGCGCCTGCCAGAAACCCCAGCCCAGCCACTGGTGCAGCAGCGCATAGGGTGTAGGCTCCCACCGCATAGAAGCCCACGAAGCCCAGGTCGAGCAGGCCGGCAAAGCCGACCACGATGTTCCAGCCCCAGCGCCAGCATGATGTAGATGAGCACGATGGTGGCGATGTCGACCTGATTGCGGCTGCCAAAGAACGGCCAGACCGCGGCCAGCACCACCAGCAGCAGGATCAGCACGCGCTGGCCGGTGGGGCGTGCGATGGATGAAGGTGAGCCGTTCGCTGCCCGGTACGCGGACGCGGCTGCGCAGGCCCGTGGCGAGCCGTGCCAGCGCCGGCCGCAGCAGCTGGATGACGAACACCACGGCGCAGGCAGCCAGCACCAGGCTCCAGTGTGCCTCGATGTGCGTGCGTGCCCCTTCGCGCACCAGCTGCAGGCCCAGAATGGGCGTGGTCAGCCCGGCCGTGACCAGGGTGGCGAGCAGGGGCGTTCTTTCAGCGTATCACTGGCGCCACCGGACGATAGCACCACACCAGTTGTGCCCACACCGGTTGTACCCGTGCCGGTTGTGCCCACCGGTCGTACCCGCACCCATCCATTTTTATCGTTTTTCGCACTGGTCGTGCCGGTTGTGCCAGTACCGGTTGTGCCGGTATCGGTGGCATTGCCTGTGGGCCGCGTGGTTGCGGAATCGTGCGCGGCCTCGCCGTTGCGACCGGCGGCAGGAGATGTCGTGTTCATCAGACCTTCTCCACTTCGGGCTTGCCCAGCAGGCCGCTGGGGCGGAACAGCAGAATGAGGATCAACAGGCCGAAGGCCACGATGTCCTTGTACTGCGCCGAGATGAAGAGCCGCCGCGAAGGTTTCGGCCAGCCCCAGCAGCAGGCCACCCAGCATGGCACCGGGAATGCTGCCGATGCCGCCCAGCACCGCCGCCGTGAACGCCTTGATACCGGCAATGAAGCCGATGAAGGATTGAGCTTGCCGATGGTGATGGCAATCAGCACCGCCCACGGCCGCCAGCACGGCTCCCAGCATGAAGGTGAAGGCAATCACCCGGTGGGTGTCGATGCCCAGCAGCTGGGCCATCCGCATGTCCTGCGAACAGGCCCGCGAGGCCCGGCCCATGCGTGAATGGCGGATGAAATACGCCAGCACCGCCATCAGCACCACGGTGACGGCGATGATCAGCATGCGCGACCACGACAGCGTCACGTCGAAGCTGCCGAACGGGATGTCGATGCCGCCGGCGATCAGCGTAGGGCACTGCCATGTCACGCGAGCCCCTGCCCAGCGCCACCCAGTTCTGCAGGGAAGATCGACATGCCGATGGCCGAGATGAGGGCCACCAGCCGTGGCCCGCCGCGCACCGGCCGGTAGGCGATGCGCTCCACGCTGTAGCCGTACAGCGCGGTGACGGCCATGGCCGCGACCAGCATCAGGCCGATGAGCGAGGGGCAGCGGCACGCTGCCCTGGGTACCCACGGCCGTGAGCGTGACCAGTCCCAGCAGGCGCCGATCGTGTAGATCTCGCCGTGGGGCGAAGATTGATCATGCCGATGATGCCGTACACCATCGTGTAGCCAATGGCGATCAGCGCATAGATGGCGCCCAGCGACAGGCCGTTGAAACCCTGCTGGATGATCTGCGGAAGGTATTCGGACATGCTCACTGGGCAGCAGGGTCTTGCTGCCGTCCTTGTGCCAGGTGTAGACCACGTACGGGTAGTGCTCCAGATCACCCTGTGCCGTCCATTTCAGCTCGCCCACCGGGGTCTTCACCGTATGGCCGTGCAGCCATTCGGCCACCTTTTCCGGATCGTCGCTACCGGCACCTTGATGCCTTCGGCGATGGCTCTGCACGGCCGCGTAGGCGGTGAGCTGGAAGGCCCCGCTGGCATCACGCTTCTTCGCCTCGAAGGCCTTGACGATGGCGGCATTGGCCGGATCGGTGGAGAGTCCTTGGGCAGCGTCAGCAGCATGCCTTCCACCGCATCACCCGCAATGGCGTTGATGTCCGGGTTGCCGGCGCCTTCCGGCCCCATGAAGCGGGCCTTCACGCCCTGTTCGGCCGCCTGGCGCAGCAGCAGGCCCATTTCCGGGTGATAGCCGCCGTAGTAGACGAAATCGATCTTGTTCGCGCGCAGTTTGGTGATGATGGCCGAGTAGTCGGCATCGCCGGCATTGATGCCCTCGAACAGCACCGGCTCCACCCCGCCTTTTTTTCAGCGTGTCGCGCACCGCACTGGCAATGCCCTGGCCGTACGACTGCTTGTCGTGCAGGATGGCCACGCGCGCCGGTTTGGCCACCTTCAGGATGTACTCGCCGGCGGCCGGGCCCTGCTGGTCGTCACGGCCGGTGACGCGGAAGATGTACTGGTAGTTCTTGCCGTCGGTCAGCGCCGGGGCGGTGGCCGAGGGGTGACCATCAGCACGCCTTCCTCGTCGTAGATGGGCGCGGCCGCAATGGTGGCGCCCGAGCAGACGTGGCCCATCACGTAGTGGATGCCCTCGTTGACGGCGCGGTTGGCGGCGATGGGGCCCTCGCTTGGGTTCGCAGGCATCGTCGATGACCACGGCCTCCAGCTGCTGGCCATTCACGCCGCCGGCGGCATTGATCTGCTCGATGGCCGTGATGGCGCCCTCGCGCACCATGTTGCCGTACTGGGTCACCGGACCGGTGGTGGGACCGGCCAGCCCGATGCGCAGCGTGTCGGCCGCGTGGGCGGGGAGAGCGCAGCAAGGGTGGAGAGGGCGATGGCGGCGACCAGCGCGGTCTGGCGTGCTGCGGTGAGGGGGCTGTGAAAGTGTTGGTGCCGGCACCGGCCAGACCGCTGGTGCGGCTGCGCAGGGCTGCGATGGTGCTGGTCAGACGGCTGGTGCAGGCTGCCCCGGCCGGGAAGGAAGGGGTGGTGGAAGCGGCCGCACGGGCTGCAGTCCAACGGACTGTCGTATGGGCTTTTGGGGCAGTTGTATGGGCGAACGGTGCGAATTTCATGAATATCTCCCGGCATGTCCCGCAATGAACGCCGCGCGTCACCGAAAGGATGCGTGGCGCGGTCCAGTCTGTACGGCGGCAGGCCGGAGACTGGCAGAGCCGGCGAGCGGCTGCTGCCCTGCGGGGGCATGATGAATATCGTGGCTGAAGACAAGGCGTTGCCCGTCCGCCGGTGCCGTGGGGTAGGGGGCACACCGGGGGCGGATGCAGCAACGGCCAGATGGCGCCACGACAGGACCGGGGTGTCCGTTCGGCTGTCGCATGCCCGGACCGGCGGCAGGGACTCGCGGGTGGCGGCTGCTGCCGGTGCCGGGGAGCCCTCCAAAAACCTGCGGCCAGTGCCTGCAGACTTTCATGGAGATTCCCTGGCCGTGAGGCCGCACATGGCCGCCTCACGAAATATGAAAGTGTGAACTATATATCGCCTGTCGCCGCGCACAAAGCGTAACCGCATCGTGGATGTGGGCTATCAGGGAAAATCCGGAGGCATCGTTGCCACTGCCGGAAGGTGTTCAGGGGAAGGATGCACGAGGCTATGGGACGTTCCTGCTTGACATGGAGCACTCCCGCCTGCCGCAGGACGCCCCTGCCAGCCACGGGACGCTCCTGCGCCGCCCGCTCTGGATTCTCTCGAACCAGCGACACTCCCGCCTGCTACGGGACGCTCACGCCTGCTGTCAGGAGGCATCGGAATGTGGCCGTCGGGCTGGTATGACGGGGCTGTAGTGATCCGTCTGGATGGCATGATGAGGCAACGGTACGGCGGAATGCAGGCATCAGGGATTACCCGTACCACCAGCGATTTGATACCATGATAAACAAGGTTATGCGAAGCATTCCTATTTGAGTTCATCTATCATTCATGCGGTGCCGACGGTCAGCCCCTTGCTGTGATCGTTGGCATGCTCTGTGCTGACTGCCGCCGCTGGAGACGGGCCACTTCCGGGAAGAGCTTCGGCATGACGGACACCCCATGGGGGTTCCCGTCACTCATGGAGGCCCTGCTGGCTGCGGGGTTTTCTGTCGATAGCGTCTTCCTCCCTGTCCTTCGATCCTGCGCTGCGACGCTCTGGCTATCCCGCCCGGTATGCCGGCACGGTTTCTGTTTTGCCTTTTTACAGAGGATTCATCCAATGAAAGCATTCCGGGTTTCTTCCCTTGTCGCACTGGCCGTTGCCGCCGCCCTGTCGGGTTGTGCCGCCACGCAGGATGTCGCCCAGTCCACCATGGGCAGTGTCAAGTCGGTGCTGGGTCAGGAGCAGGTCACGCGCCAGGAAGTCGGCCCCCAGCTCTACGAAGTGGCCTATTCGGCGAATGATGACGTGGTCTATGTGGCTTCGGCCGGCGGTTTCGACACCAACGCCAATCCGCCGAAAATCCTGAAGCTGGATCCGAAGACGCTGGCCGTGAAGGGCGAGTTCCCGCTGGCTGCCCCGGCCTTCGGTCTGGCGCTGGATGATGAAGCGCACCGTCTGTATGTGGCCGATACCCGCGGCCCGTCGGTGCTGGTGGTGGACACCACGTCCGGCCAGACGCTGGCTACCGTGCCGCTGGAGAAGAAAAATCCGCGAGATCGTCCTGGACAAGGCCAACCATCGCCTGCTGCTGCCGGGCATGGACTACAAGGGGCAAGAGCACGCTGCAGGTGGTGGACACCGACACGCCTCAAAGCTGGACAAGGTCGTGCAGGGCTTTGGCTATGGAGCAACTGGCATTGCGCTGAACGAGCAGGCCGGCAAGGTGTATGTGTCGAACCTGGTGGGTCAGCTGTATGAGGTGGATGCCGCCACGCTGGCCATCACCAACAAGTTCGAGGTACCGGTCGACCAGATGCTGAATGTGGCCTTCGATTCGGCCAATGGCCGTGTGCTGGCCGTGGACGAGGGGCTCGACAAGCTGAACGAGAAACGCGTGCGTGAGGGCTTCCAGTACACGCCGCGCAGCAAGGGCAACCAGGTGGCCATCATCGACCCGAGCAATGGTCAGGTGACCGCTTCGGTCGAAAGTGGCAAGCAGCCGATTGCGCTGCTGGTCGACGCCGAGCGCAGCCGCGCCTATGTGTCGAACCGCGCATCGGGTGATGTGACGGTGCTGGATGCGAAGACCGGCAAGGTGCTGAAAACGGTTTCGCTGCCCACGCACCCGAACAGCCTGGCGCTGGACAAGAAAACCGGTACCGTCTACGTGACCATCAAGAACGGTCGTGACGTGTCGCAGGACCAGAAGGAAAGTGTGGCACGCATAGCGTTCTGATGAACGTCTGCTGAGCGGTTGGCCGGGCTGACCGGCTGCCTGCAAGGGGCTGTTTTTTTGCAGTCCTGCTCTCACAAATGGGCCTCTGTGCAGAAATGTGCGGAGGCCCGTTTCTTTATGGCGCCGGTGTGTGAGGCTCCATGTAAAGCAACTTCACTGCGGGGGCGTCGGGATGCGGTGGGTGGTTTTTGATGTGACGGTACGGGGTTTATGGAAGACGACTTCGTTAGTGGACGCGCCCCGGACCGGTATGCCCTGCGGCTCATACGCTCACTGAAGCTTTTGTTGCCCACGACCTGCGTCGTGGTCAACAAACCTCCAGCGCTAAAACACTTTCCGACAATCTGGGCTGCGCCCCGCCTGTCAGAAAGTCGTTCACGCGTACCGCGAAATCACCGCAGTGGCATCCCGCTCCGGGGCCCTTGTCTCAGGAGGGACGGCTCCAGCCCGGGGAAAGGCATTCTCCTTCCTCTGCAGGGGTTGACCAGGGTCGGTGTATTCCCTTACGGCTTATTAGGACGGTGCTCCAGTCTGGTCAGGTTTTTCTCGAAAGGCGCACACCCTTGCCTGTCGAAGGAGGGACTTCGCGGGTCAGTGTGGGTGGCGTGAAGGCTGGAATCGCCGTTTGGCAACTGAAAACTTATCCCGATCCTGGATCCAACGCGCTGGCAGACTTTTTTGCAGAACCTCCTCAGAGGAGGGCAAGCCATGTTCAAGGGAAATTCAACCAATCTGGTCGAAGTCGCGATGTGTGGGCTTGCGAAGCGGTGCGGGGAGGGGAGGCTCTTGCGGCGATTTCGCGGTACGCGTGAACGACTTTCGACAGGCGGGGCGTAGCCCCGGTTGTCGGAAAGTGTTATAGCGTTGAAGGTTTGTTGACCACGACGCAGGGTCGTGGCAACAAAAGCTTCAGTGAGCGTATGAGCCGCAAGAGTCTCCCCTCCCCGTGCCGCCTCACCCGAAGTCGTCTTCCATGACTTGAGGCCCCAGTCGCAAGCCATCTTTCATGAATTGAAATCCCGACCGGGGGATTACCCGTGGCCTTGAGCACCTGCGTTCAATGGTGCTCCCGCCGGTAATCCCCTGCCGCCCGCCGCCCGGCAGGAAAAGCCGGCAAAGAAGGAACAATTGCCGCGCAGTGCCCCCGTTACCCCCGCATGATCGCCCCGAGTCCTTGGGAGAGACAGGGTCTGTCTTTCCACCGCGGGACATGGGCGGTTGTGTGTGGCCATCCATGTCCCGCGCCCCTTTTCAGGCATCCATCACCCCATGCCCCGATGGATGAACGCCGAACACAAAAACCCCGGAGCAATCACGCTACGATGCACAAGCGTACGGTGTCGGGTATCGTCCTGTCGGCCAGCGTGGCCGCACTGCTGGCCGCCTGCGGTAGCGGCTCCTCCGGCGGTGGTGACGCCAATACCCCGCAGAACAACAGCGGTGGTGGTGGCAGCAACGGCAACCTCGTGCTGCCCGGCAGCTACTGGGAGCTGGCCGGCATGAAATTCGTGCGTTCCGGCAGCTCGAAGCAGGCATCGGCCCAGCCCGGCAACGCCCGCACCGAAACCTCCGTTCTGGTCGAAGGCAAACTGTTCGTGGCCACCGTCAATGGTAACGGCAGCACGGGCAGTAATGGTTCGGCCACTGCGTCCAGCAGCACCGATACCGGTAACAGCAGCAGTGCCGACACCACGGTAGCCACGGGCAGCGCATCCAGCACTCGGAGCCACGGGTACCACCGGCACCGCGGGCAACACGGGCACCACGAACGCAGGTGCCACGGGGTCCGCTGGCAGCGGCACGAACGGTGCCGTGGTGAGCTACCAGAGCGCCATCCAGATCGACTTCACCGGCCGCAGTGCCGGCACCTATCAGCTGGTGGGTACCCGGGCCGCCCTGGAAAACGCCGGGCAGCAGGCGCGTCTGGCCTTCATCCGGGTTGCCGTGCATGAAGGGAATGTCAACCAGAAGCGCAACACGTATGTTGCCACCGGCGGCAGCATCGAGGTGACGGTGGGGGGCTGACGGCAAGTTCCACATCAGCAGCACCACCTCGCCGCCGGTGTCCAAAATCCCTGTGGTCGGCCGATGGGGGGCAACGGCCTTGCCCGACCAGACGCAGATGATTCTGAAGGACGTGCACTGACGGTTTGGCGGGCGTCCATTGAAAAAGCCGGCACGATCGCGAGATCGGCCGGCTTTTCGTCGTTCAGCAGTCGGGGGAGATGAGCCCGTTTGCTGATCGCCTGGCAACGTGTGTGTCGGGCGGTCAGGGCATGACAGGCCTGTCATGCCCCGGTGCCGAATCAGCTCACTTGAACGAGAAGCGGCTGATGTGGTCGCCCGTGGTGTCGGTGGCGCCGCGCGACTTGTTCAGGGCCCAGACCACGCCCTTGCCGTCGGTGAAGACGTGGTTGGCGTAGGAACCGCCCATCAGGTTGGCCGTCAGGGTTGCCGTTGGCATCCACCACGGCCACCGAGTTGGAGGCACGGTTGGCCACCCAGGCACGCTTGTGCACCGGATCCCACGTGACGGCCAGCGGGTTGGCACCGACCTTGGTGTCGGACTTCAGCGTGCCGTCGGCGGCGTTGAGGATCTGCAGGTTGTCGGTCTGCTGGCCGACCACGAACAGCAGGCCCTCTTCAGGGGCGTAGGCCACGCTCATCGCACCCTTCAGACCTTTCAGGTTGTAGACCTTCTCGATGGTCTCGGTGGCCTGGTCGATCACGTACAGCTGGTCGGTGGTGGAGGTGGCAAACAGCTTGCCATTGGCCTCATCCACGGCGAAGGACAGCGGAGCCGGGGTGGTTTTGGTGCGGGTCGGCGAGACCAGTTCCAGACGGGTCTTCTCTTCCAGCGTGCTGGTGTTGAAGATGTTGATGTAGTTCTTGCCGTGGGCAGCCACATAGGCACGATGACGCTTGCCGTCGACGGCCACGCCGTGGTTGTGCGGGGCGATCTTGTCGTCGAACTGCTTGACCAGCGACAGGTCGGACTGTTTGTACACGGCGACGGCACCGGTGCGGGTGTTGCCGGTCCAGACGGTGTCGGTTTCATCGTCGACGGCGATGCCGTAGACGGCCTCGACCTGCTTGCCATCAGCCGTGGCGGGCGGGACGACCTGGGCTTCGAGCACCAGCGACGACGGGTTGATCTTCATCAGGCTCGACACCTTGACCGGCGGACGGCCCACGGCGGAGGTGACGAAGACGGCGTGGTTCTTCGCACTGTAGGCGCCCTGATAGAGACCCGGGTTCAGCGCGGCACGCTTGATGTTGTAGTCGTGGTTGACGGAGAAGGGGATTTTCGGGGAGATCTTGAAGTCGATGACTTCGGCGTAGCCCGGGTTGACGGTCTGGACGACCACCGGGTGCAGACCCACCGGCGACTCGGGCGGAACCGGGACCTGGGCGGTGAACTTGCCTTCGGCATTCACGCGCAGGATGGGCTGGGAGGTGATGGTGTCACCGTCGCTCAGCAGTTTGACATCCTGGCCGGGCTTGAAGCCGCTGCCGGAGACCTCGGCCGTGTCACCGGGGTAGACGGGGGCGTTGGTGACCGAAACGCTGCCTTTGTAATCGGGGTCGACCGGGTGGGGTCAGGCCACGGGCCTGTACACCGGCACTGAAGGCCAGGGGCTGCCAGTGCGACGGCCAGGGGCAACGCCCTTCATTTGACCGCTGGAACGAGTGTCAATGGTTTGCTTTTTCATTCAATGAATCTCCGATACGGAAACGGAACGACAAACAGACAGAACAACGAACAGCAAAAGACAGGAATCACAAACAGGTGGCCCGCAGCCGGTAGCAGAGCGATACCGTTTGGAGCAGGGATGGCGCAGGGCCGCGGGATTGTTCTGCAGCCTCTTCGGGTACGGAACCTTCAGGGGCCGATGTACCGGGCAGGGGTATGAGCCCGGATGACGAATTCGTCACCGACAGGGAACGAATGATGTCTTACAGAACGTTCGGCATTGTATCTCAATTTTCAAAATGAGGTTCATTACCATTATTGATGACAGGGGTGTTATATCCCTGTGAACCATGTGGATATCTGGCGCGTGTCATGGACTCATCGGGGGTTGCGTGGAGGGATCTTCCTTTGGGCAGGCGTCATGGTGACTGGCGGTGCCCTGAGCCATTGAAGATTCCGCTGCCCTGCTGCCTTGTCCTGCATGCTCAAAGGGGGCTTGGGAACGAATGCATCCATGGCACGCGTCAGAGGGAAACAAAAACCCGGACACGAAACCTTGCGGGAAGGTTGCGTGCCCGGGTTTTGCGTGCATGTACCCGATCCGGGCGGCATGACCCGGTTCAGACTGTGTGCCCGGTTCCTGGCCATGTGGCTGGTTCTGGGCGAGGGTCCGGGCTCAGGTCATGCCACCGGGTTTCAGGCCATGTGCCTGGATTCAGGCCATTGGGTGCTGGACTCCCTGATGGCACAGGGGGTGACCGGTGCTGCAGACGGCCTGATGAGCTTCGCTCATTTGGCCACGAAGCGGCTGATGTGGTCGCCGGTGGCGTCGGTGGCGCCACGCGACTTGTTCAGGCTCCAGACGGTGCCCTTGCCATCGGTGAACACATGATTGGCGTACGAACCGGCGGGCAGGTTGGCCACCAGCTTGCCGCCGGCATCCACCACGGCCACCGAATCCGAGGCGCGGTTGGCGATCCAGGCCTGTTTGTGCACCGGCTCCCCAGACGACGGCCAGTGGATTGGCACCCACCTTGACATCGGCTTTCACGGTGCCGTCGGCGGCGTTCAGGATCTGCACATTGTCGGTGCTCTGGCCGACCACGAACAGCAGCCCTTCCTCGGGAGCGACGGCCACGCTCATGGCATCCTTGACGCCCTTCAGGTTGAACACCTTGTCGATGGCCAGGGTGGCCTCGTCGATCACGTAGATCTGGTCGGTGTCGGCCACCACGTACAGTTTGCCGGCGGCTTCATCGAGGGCCACCGAGATGGGCTCGGGCAGGGCCTTGGTGCGGGTGGGCGACTGCAGCTCGACGCGCTTGATCTCCTTGAGCGCGGCGGTGTCGAACACGTTCACGTAGGGTGGCCGAATCGGCGGCCACGTAGGCACGCTGGCGTTTGCCATTGACGGCCACGCCGTGGTTGTGCGGGGCGATCTTGTCGTCGAACTGCTTGACAAGCGACAGGTCGGCCTGGTTGTAGACGGCTACCGCGCCGGTGCGGGTGTTGCCCACCCAGATGGTGCCGGCCTCGTCATCCACGGCAATGCCGTAGACGGCCCTGCAGCTGCCTGCCATCGGCGGTGCTGGCCGGGGTGATCTGCGCCTCGATGGCCAGGCTGGAGGGTTGACCTTCATCAGGCTAGACTGTTTGACCGGCGGGCGGCTCCACGGCGGAGGTGACGAAGATGGCGTGGTTCTTCGCGCTGTAGGCGCCCTGATAGAGGCCCGGGTTCAGCGCGGCACGGTGGATGTCGTAGCTGCTGGTGGCCGAGTACGGGATTTTGGGCGAGATCTTGAAGTCGAGGATTTCGGCATAGCCCGGGTTGACGCTCTGCACGACCACCGGGTGGATGCCCACCGGCGACTCAGGGCGGAACCGGAACCTGGGCCTTGAAGTTGCCTTCGGCATCGGCATGCAGGATGGGCTGGGTGGTGATGCTGTCGCCATCGCTCAGCAGGCGCACTTCCTGGCCGGGTTTGAAGTCGCTGCCTTCCACCTCGACGGTACTGCCAGGATAGACGGGGGAAGTCTCGATGGAGACGCTGCCCTGATAGTCGGGGTTGACCGGGTGGGTCAGGCCATGGGCCTGGGCGCCGGCGGCGAAGGCCAGTGTGGCCAGGGCAACAGCGAAGGCAGCCCCTTGAGGCGACCGTGGGAGGCAATCGTGGCAGGGGTTTGTTTCATGAAGATGGAACTCGGATAGGGGGCCAGCCCAAAGAGGAACTCGCGGAGATGGATGGATAAGTCCATGACACGCGCCAGGGAGCCAGCATGGAAGGACCGGGGCAGGAATGATGCCCCGTAACGGGATCGAAAGATCAGGGGGCATTGTAGGTGCATATTGAGAATAATGTTCATTGACATTCAACGTATATGGATATCGTTACGGAGTGTCATGAGGGTGTGATAGACGGGCGGCTGTGTTCGGGGCACCGGGCACGGTGTTCTGGGCAGGGGATTGCTGCGCCGACCGGTTGCTGCAACGAACGATATATGCGTCGCCGGAACAAAAAAAACCGCCGGGAGGCGGCGGGTGACAGCAGGCTTTGGCTGGTGGCGCCCCTCACCGGTGAGGAAGAGGGAGATGTGCCAAAGGCGCTCGCGCTACCGGAGTGAGGATATGGCCTCGCCGGTGCGGAAGAGGAAGATGTGCCCAGGGGAGATACTGGCGGAAACCGGTATCTCCCTTGGCTGGTACGCCCGTATGGGCGTCGGTCAGACGTTGCCTGCGCGGGTGTGGTTGACCGGCGCCGGCAGGGCGCGCGGTGCCTGGGCAGGCTTCGGATTGCGCTTCAGGCCGGGCACCGGCTGCAGGCCGCCCCGCAGGGCGTTCAGCAGGAAGGTGATGGTGCTGCCGTTGTGCAGGACCGAGGTGGCGATCGGGCTGAGCTTGCCGGTGGCTGCGGCCGCCAGGATGGCGGTGTTGGCCCCCACGATGAGCTGAAGTTGGTGTCGATCTGCTTCATCGTGCGGTTGGCAATGGCCTTGGCATCAGCCACCCGGGCAATGTCGTCTTCCAGCAGGGGCGATGTCGGAGGTGAGCCGCGCCAGGTCGGCGCCGCGCTGCATGGCAATGCCCACGTGGGCACCGGCCAGGGCCGGGGCGTCGTTCATGCCGTCGCCGACGAAGGCGATCTTCGCGCCGCTGGCGGTGAGTTCCGTGAGGATGCGGGCCTTGTCCTGCGGCAGCAGCTGGGCGTGGTAGCCGTCCAGCCCCAGTTCGCGGGCCAGCTCGCGGGCACGGACCTCGTGGTCGCCGGTGAGCATGAGGACCTTCTTCACGCCCAGGCTGCGCAGCCGCGCGATGGTCTCGGCGGCGTTGGCCCGCACGCTGTCCTTCAGCGCGATGATGCCCAGCAGCTTGCCGCCGAAGCCGATGTAGAGCGGCGTTTTGCCCTCGGCCTGCAGACGCTGGATGTCATCCTCGTGGTCGCCCATGGGAATGGCTTCGTCGTCTTCGAGGAAGTGACGCGAGCCCACCACGATGCGCTTGCCCTGGATGACGCTGGCCACGCCGTGTGCGGCAATGAAGTCGACCTTCTCGTGCGGGAAGTGACGGTTGCTGTGCCGGCGCGCGGCCTCCACCACGGCGTGGGCCAGCGGGTGGAAGTAGTGCTCTTCCACGGAGGCGGCGATGTCCAGCACGTCGGTGGGGTCGAACTCCGGATCGTAGGCCAGCACGTCGGTGACCACCAGCGCGCCCCGGGTGAGGGTGCCGGTCTTGTCGAAGACGAAGGTGTCGGCCTGCGACAGGCGCTCGAGTGCATCGCCGCCCTGAACAGCACACCATCGCGTCCGGCCGTGTACATGGCGGACTTGAAAGGCTACCGGGGTGGACAGCTGAGTGCGCAGGCGTAGTCGGCCTGCAGCACGGCGGCGGCGCGCTTCCAGTCGCGCGACAGCAGCCAGGTGCCGCCGGCCAGACCGAAGATCCACGGTACCAGCCGGTCGGCCAGCCGGTCGGCCATCAGCTGGGTGCCGCTCTTGGCCTGCAGGGCGTGCTGCACGTAGTTGGCGATGCGGGCACTGGCCGTGCCGGCGCCCACCTGCTCGGCGTAGATGCGGATGCGGCCTTCTTCGATGACGGTGCCGCACAGCACGGCATCACCGCGGTGACGGGGTACCGGCACGCTTTCGCCGGTCATGCTGGCTTCGTTGACGGTGGCCTCGCCACCCAGCACCGTGCCGTCCACCGGAATGATGGCACCGGCCGCGCAGATGACGGTGTCGCCCACGCGCACGTCGGCGGCAGGGATCTGGTGCTCCTCGCCGTCGCGCTCGACCCAGACCTTGTCGGCATCGGGGGTGCAGCAGGTGCTTGAGCAGGTCATCCGAGCGGCGGGCGATGGATTCTTCCAGATACTCGCCCAGCGCCAGCATGAACAGCGTGGCGTTGGCCGCCATCTGGTCGCCGCTGGCGGTGGAGATGGCCACGGCCAGGGCTTCCAGCACGTGGTTGTTCAGGCCTTCCCGGAACAGGTCCTGCAGGGCGTCCTTGTAGAGCGGCAGCGAGACAGCCAGCGTGGCCGGTTTGGACAGCGTCTGCGGCACCTTGTTGGTGGACAGCAGCAGCAGTGCACTGGCCAGCAGGTCGCCGCCGGCCGACAGGACATGTTCGCCGGCGTTGTGCTTTTCCTGGGCGGCGGCCTGGATGGCGGCACCGCTGGCCCCGGTGGCCAGGCTGGCGGGCAGGCAGGCAGCGCCCGTTCCAGATGGGCGGGGCTGGTCTTTCCGGTGGTGTAGGTGAGGGCGATCGAGCGGGCCTTGGTGTTCAGGCGCACGCTGGTCACGCCGGGCAGGTCCCGCAGGATGCGCTCGAGCGCCTTGGGCGCCAGGGCGGCCGAGCCGGCGGGCAGCTGGTAGCGGAAGCGGACGCGGCCATGGCTTTTGTGCGCCAGCGACAGCGTGGCGAACAGCCGGGGGCGGTACGCTGTTTCCGGTGGCTGCCGGCGCAGGCGTGGGGAGCCCCCGTGATGGCCCGGTATCGGGCTGTTGGGCTTGGGTCATGGGATCACTCGTCGCCGTTTTCCTGTTCGGCGGCCACTTCGGCCTTCAGGTCGGCAATCTGTTCCTGAATTCTTCCACGCTGCCGGCCACGCCTGCGTACAGCTTCATGGCCATGCGGATCAGCCTGGCACGTTTTTCCGGGTCGCCCAGCACAGGCCGCGGCACCGCAGCAGCAGGCCGAGGATGAACTGCTCGGTCTGGCGGTTGCCGCCGAACAGCCCCGACAGGCCCAGGCTCTGCCAGGCGCTGTGGCCGCCGGTCTGGTTGAAGGCCCTGCTGCGGGTTGAAGGCTTGCGGATTGAAGCCCGGGCGCCGGCTGCTGGCCATTGAAATTCTGCTGTCCGTTGAACCCGGGTTGGCCATTGAAGCCCGGCTGGCCGTTGAAGGAGGGCTGCCCACCGAAACCGTTGGGGTTGAAATTGCCGTTGGGTGCAAAGCCCCCGTTGAAACCGTTCTGGCCGTTGAACGGCTGCGGGTTAGCAAAAGCCCTGCTGTCCGTTGAAGCCAGGCTGGCCATTGAAGCCGTTGGGGTTGAAAGCCGTTGTTCCATGGCTGGCCGAAGCCGGCGTTGTAGCCGTTGTCGAAGCCCTGCTGCTGGGGCCACGCATTGGCGTCGGGCTGGCCATTGAAGGCGTTCTGGGCCGGCTGGCCACTGAAGGCATTCTGTCCGTTCCAGTTGCCGTCGTTGGTGTTCTGCGAATACCGCTTGTTCTTGCCCATGAGAAAACTCCGTGTTGCCCGTCAGCGTCCGGCCCGGAGGTGGGGGAGGGTGACGGGGTGTGATTCGGTGAAAAGGTGTGGTGTGGGGTGATCAGGCAGCGGGGTGGCTGCCTCGGTTTCTGTCGATGTCGCTGGCGCTGCTTGCGCGGGGGCTGTCGGCTGCCTCGAAGTTGACTTCCGGCGCGTCGTGCGCAGCGGCCTGTGCCAGTGCGGCCTCGGCCAGGCTGATGGGGGTCATCGGCAGGGCGGGTCCACCGCGTCGGTGCGAGGAGCGGCCTGACGATCCTTCAGGTAGCGTTCGGCCAGCAGCACGCCACCGGCGCCCAGGGCGGCGGCCAGCAGGGCGGCGCCGGGACGGGACTGGCGCAGTGCCCGGGCCGAGGCGGTGCCGGCGGCCAGCGCCACGCCACCCTGCAGCGCGAGGCGCAGTGTGGTGCGGTTGAGCTTGCCGGCAATGGCGGCCACGTGGTGGCCCTGCGGCTGGTGGGATTTCTGCTGCAGCGTGGCCCAGCAGCCCGGTGGTGATGCTGCCCTTGAAGAAGTCTTCGACGGCGGTACCGGTGAGTGACGCGGGGGCCTGGCGGGCACCGTTCAGGGCCACGGGCAGGTTGCCGGCTGACCGGACCTGCAGCGGGAACGGGCCTTGCGGCAGACCGTTGCCGGTGCGGGGCGTGATGGACGCCGGCTGGACCGGGCGCTGGGCGCCGTTCGGTACGGCTGCGAAAGGCTGGCTACCCGGTGCAAAGGGCTGGCCGCCGGCTGCGAAGGCCTGGCTGCCGGAGGCGGCAAAGGCGGGATATCGGGGCGTGTTCACGTCAGGCATCCTGCGAGTCGTTGTGCTGGGGATGATGATGGGACTTCTTGTTCATGGCCTTGTGGGCCAGGCTGTTCTTGCGGGGGCGGCGGGGGCGTGCGCTGCCCCTTCGCCGCCGGTGCTGCGGGCAGCGGCGTCGAGCGCCTCGCTGGTGCCGGCCGATGCACCGGCGCCCCGTGTGCCGGTGCGACGGGTATTGGTGTCATCGGCACCGGGAGTATCGGCATCATGGGGGCGGCACGGCGTGCCTTTGCGGCCAGTGTGGTGCCACTGGGGGCCGGGGGCGGCAGCAGCAGGGGCCGGACCGGTGCTGTCTTCACCGGCTGCGTGGTTCTTGCGGCGCAGTGTGTCGGCTACCGTCCGTCGGACCTGGGCGCCGGTTTTCTTCACCGTGTCGAAGCCGGTGCTGGCGGCATCACGGATGCCGGCACCGGCGCGCTTCAGGCCGTTCTGCACGGTCTTGCTGCGGGCCAGCTGGGTGGCAGCAGCGCCGGTGGCTGCGCCGAGGATGAGGGAAACAGTGGAAACATGAATGACTGGATTCTGGAATGCCCGGCGCTGCGGGCATCGTGAAAGAACAGGGAAAAGCGGTCTGGCGGGCCCTGAAAGCGAACTGCGCCGGGCGGGTGAGCCCGCGGGCAGGGGGCCGGTCAGTTCAGGCCGTTGATGTCGTGAGTATCGTCCTCGTCGGGATTGAGCGGGGCATCGGCGCACAGGTCGCAGGTGGGGTGCTGCAGCGGCGCATGCGCCGCCGGCCAGCCTGGCGGGTGCCGTGTACGGCCAGACCGCCCACCAGGGCACCGGCCACGAGCATGGGGTTGAGCGTCTTCAGCACGGTGCCGGTGAAGCCCAGATAGCCGCCCTGACGGGTGAGCAGGGCGAAAGAGCCTCCATGGCGTCACCGATGATGCCGTGGCTGGCATGGGCCTGGGCCGGGTCGATGCCCTGGGCAACGTGCAGGGCTTTCGCGGTCGACGGCCGATCTGCCAGGCACGCTGCAGCGTGGGCAGGTTGCGGGTGAGCAGGTCGGACTGCAGACGTTCGAGCTGGCGGCGCAGCGGCAGATCGACGGTGGCGGTGACAGATGCTGGTACAGCGCCGCACCGCCGACCGTGCCCTGCATGGCGCGCTCGATGGCCTCGCGCCAGCCTCGGTGATGGGCTGGGCGGTGGGGGCGTCCATGGCCGGGCGCGGAATGCCGTACTGCAGGCACAGGTTGCCCAGCGTGGTGACGCGCTGCTGGGTGGTGGTGAGCAGCGTGGACCACGGGGCCTGGTTGCCGAAGGCACCGGCCGCCGAGGTGTAGTACGCCCAGGCCGCATGCTCGTCCTGCAGGGCCGCGTACAGGATCTGTGCCGTGCTGGCGGGCACGCCGTCAGGACGCGGCGTGGCGAGAGGTGTTCATGGGCTTCGTCCATAATGGTTCGCAGGGTCTGGGCGGCCGGGCTGTCGGTGCCGGCCAGCAGGTCGGGAGCCATGCGGCGTTGGGGATGACGGCCGGATCGTATTCGATGGTGCAGGAGCGCGCCAGCAGGTTTCCAGCTGATGTTCTTCACGCCGCGGATGCGCGCGGTGCGGCATTGATGGTGTCGGACCTGTTGTCCGCGCCCTCGAAGCTTACGCCGCTGAGGGCGCCCTTGCCCAGCTTGAGGGCGGATGCGGCCCGGCACCTGATGGGCAATGGAGAATAGGGCGAGAAATGGGCGAGCACGACGGCCGGGGGCGTCTGCGGGGTGAAGATGGTCTGGTCAGTGGCCATGGAGGAGCGCCGCAACGGGTGCAGCCAAACAGTGGGATAGCGTGAGGGAACGGAAACGGCCGGAAGCCTTCCGGGACACCGGCCGGCCCGGGCGAAGGCCCGGCTGGCTCGGGGGTATGGAAAGGACTTTCGGGATAATGCGTGCCCGGGACGGAGAGGTCCATGACACGCTGTGGATCAGGAGAGACAGCGGTGGTTCGACGGGGAACCATCAGGGCTGCTGCCGTTTGCCCGGCCGGCATCGGACAGAAGCACCGAGGTTGGCATTTTGCCTGAATTCATGCCGGCTGGCGCGCGGTTGACGCAATTCAAACGAAGAAATGGGAATGCTTCTGGCGCGCCATTCAACTGTCGTTTTTCCCGCACGGCTGGCTGCGAATCAATCGCAGGAAAATCTGGCCTGGTGCCCTGCTGGAACCGCGGTACGGGGCGATGCGGGACGAATGGCCGCGGCAGGCGCTGGGCAGGGCGCTGATCAGGCAGAACAGGTCGGGCAGAACCTGATCAGACGGACCCGCTGCTGCACAGATGGTCCGGCGACAGGACGGAGCGGCGTGATATGAGCGCCGCCGAGGGCCGTTGATAGTCCGGCAGGGCGCATGCAGATTGTCGAGCTATAACGCGTTGCGCCATTCGCAACGCTTTTGGGGCTGCTGGCGCTGCGGCGGCCCGGCAGCCGGCTCAGAGAATCACGGTCAGAAAGGTGATGCCACCGAGGATGAAGCCCAGGGGCGTTCGAGATGGTGACCGGCCAGTCGCGGCCTTTCTTGAAGAGCGCGTAGATGACCCACAGCAGGCCGTTGATGCAGGCCACCAGCGGCTGCAGGGCGCTGCCCTTGTGGCCGGCCAGGTTCATCTGGATCTGCGGAACGTAGGCCACGTACATGCAGATGGCGGCGATGGTGGCAATGGTGCCGAGGATGTTGGCGGATTTCTGGGAGAGTTTCATGAGTCGGTCGGTGTTCGGTTCGGGGGCGTCCAGTGGGTCCCCGTTACAGGGCCGTCAGGCAGGCGATGATGCCCAGCGGAATGCCGGGGCGTTGGCCAGCGCCACCGGGATGTCGCGCCGTGGCTTGAACAGGGCGTAGATCACCCAGAGCGTGCAGTTGATGGCGGCACACAGCGGCTGCAGCGCGCTGCCCTTGTGACCGGCCAGATTCATCTGGATCTGCGGGATGTAGGGAGACATACATCGATACCGCCGTGAGGGTGCCGATGGTGGCCAGAATGCGGGTCTGCCTGTCGGTGAGCAGCATGGGGAAGTCCGGAGAGAGGAGGGTTGGCGGGAGTAGTCCTGTGCCCGTCCAGCAGCGGGTGCCGGTTCAGGAGAGAAAGACGCCCTGTCGGTCCGGCTGTGCCGGTGTGCAGAACCGCGTGGAGGGGTTGCGGTTCGGCACCCCGAAGGTGTCGAAATGCAAGACATACTATATACCCATGCCTGTGTCCGGTGCGTACATGGCAGGGGGTGTCAGGCCGGGTTTCATGGCTGGCATCACGGTTTGTGATGAATGTGGCGCAAAAATGCGCCATAGGGGTTTGCTGCAATCCCCATCATCTGCGGTGTCCATGTTGCGTCATCCCTCGTTCCATGCATATGAATAGAAGTCTTCTGCATGACCGCCCCGTCTGCTGGCCGGATTCGGTGCCTAAAATTTGCCCCCATGGATTGGGGAATACGTGCAGGGAGATCATTCCGCGCTTCGTTCACGCGGCCCAGATGACGCTCAAGCTGTCAGCCTGGGGGTGGGCGGTTCGCTGCTGCTGGGGGTGCTGGTGGCGCTGGCCATCAGTTACCGGGTGCGCGTGCTGCGGGGGCTGGCGCGGGGGCTGTGTGGAGCTGTCGCGCAACACGCCGCTGTTGATCCAGCTGTTCTTCCTGTATTACGGCCCTGCCCAAGATCGGCATCCACTGGGACGGCTTTCGTCTGCGGGGTGATTGCGCTGACCTTCCTGGGTGGCAGCTCATCGGCCGAGGCGCTGCGGGCCGGGCTGGAAGCCGTGCCGCACGGCCAGGTGGAATCGGCCACGGCCATCGGGCTGACGAAGGTGCAGGTGCTGCGCTACGTGGTGCTGCCGCAGGCGCTGGCCCATCGCGCTGCCGGCGCTGACGGCCAATGCACTCTTTCTGGTGAAGGAAACCTCGGTGATCAACGCCGTGTCGGTGGCCGAGCTGCTGTTCGTGACCAAGGACATCATCGGTACCGATTACATGACCAACGAGGCGCTGTTCATGCTGCTGGCCAGCTATCTGGTGCTGCTGCTGCCGCTGTCGGCGCTGGCGGCCTGGGTCGAGAAACGCATGCGGAGGGCGGAATATGGCCGCGCTTGAGGTGCTGCTGTCCGGGCAGAACGTGCCGCGGCTGCTGCACGGGCTGTAGCTGACGCTCTACATCTCGGTGCTGTCGGTGGGCGCCTCGGCGGTGCTGGGCACGGGCCTGGGGCTGCTGATGCGCAGCGGCAGTGGGGTGGTGCGCCTTGGCTGCCGCCTGTATCTGGAGACCATCCGCATCGTGCCCATTCTGGTGTGGCTGTTCGTGCTGTACTTCGGCCTGCCCACCTGGACGGGCTGGCATGTGGATGCGCTGTGGGTGTGCGTGGGCGTGTTCTCGCTGTGGGGCACGGCCGAGATGGGCGATCTGGTGCGGGGGGCGCTGTCGTCGCTGCCGACGCACCAGCGGACGTCGGCGCTGGCGCTGGGGCTCATGCCGGGGCAGGTCTTCGTGTACATCGAGGCGCCGCAGGCACTGCGCCGGGTGCTGCCGGGCGCCATCAACCTGTTCACGCGGATGGTCAAGACCACGTCGCTGGCGGCGCTGATCAGCGTGATGGAGGTGGTGAAGGTGGGGCAGCAGATCATCGAGCGTTCGCAGATGATCGAGCCCAAGGTGCCCACGGCCTCCTTCTGGATCTACGGGCTGATCTTCGTGCTGTATTTCCTGGTGTGCTGGCCGCTGTCGGCGTATGCGGCGCGGCTGGAAAAACTGCTGGGTGGGGTGATCATGCAAAGGTCAGGGAGGCATGACCCGTGGCATCGGCGTCGCAGGGTCAGGCCGATGGTGATGGATGGTGTATGACGGGGGCTGATGGGGCGTGCTGCGCAGGCCGGCACGTGGTGCCTGTGTCCCTGCCGTTGCCCGGGGCATGGCCGGGCGGGCGTGCCAGCCCGGTGTTGTCACGGGTGACACAGCTCAAGTATTGAATCAACAGGGTATTTATGTCGAACACGTCAGATGCCACCACCCGCCATGAAGCTGGCACGCGTCCCGGTGATGGCGCATTTCCGGAATCTGGTGCAGCACTTGCGGGCCAGGGCGCGCATGCCGGGGACAGGGCGCTGCCGGAGCCCGGTGCTCGCTCCGTGAAGGAGGCACTGCTGGAGATCCGCGGCCTGCACAAGCGCTATGGCGAGACGGTGGCGCTGCACGGCATCGACCTCACACTGCATCGTGGTGAAGTGGTGGTGATCCTGGGGCCGTCGGGTTGCGGCAAAGAGCACGCTGCTGCGCTGCATCAACGGGCTGGAGCCCATCCAGGGGCGAGATCCGCATGGCCGGGGTTAGGGGTGTTCGGGCGGGATCTGGGCTGGGATGCGGTACGCCAGAAGGTGGGCATGGTGTTCCAGAGCTATGAACTCTTTGCCCACATGAATGTGATCGACAACATCCTGCTGGGCCCTGATGAAGGTGCAGAAACGCAGGCGCGCCGAGGTGGAGGCCGAGGCCGACCGGCTGCTGGAGCAGGTGGGGCTGCTGGCCCGCAAGCAGGCCTGGCCGCGTGAACTGTCGGGCGGACAGAAGCAGCGCATTGCCATCGTGCGGGCGCTGTGCATGAACCCCACGGCCATTCTGCTGGACGAGATCACGGCGGCGCTCGATCCGGAGATGGTGCGCGAGGTGCTGGATGTGTGCTGGAACTGGCGCGCGAGGGGATGAGCATGATCATCGTCACGCACGAGATGGGCTTTTGCCGAGAAGGTGGCCGACCGGGATCGTCTTCATGGACGGCGGGCGGATCGTCGAGGAGGCGCCGCCGGCGGAATTCTTTTGCCGCCCAGCGCACCGAACGGGCCCGGGTGTTCCTGAACGGCATGGATTACGTGATCTGAATTTGCATCAAAGACGGCTGCGCAAAAGCAGCAAGGAGAATGGAAAAATGAAATTCAGCTTTGGATCGGCGGTGATGGCTGCCCCTGCTGGCCGTGGGGCGTGGTGTCGGGCAACGCGGCCATGGCGGCCGATGAGGGCCTGGCGCAGATCAGGTCGGCCGACCGCATCCCGCATCGGTGTGTTCGGCGACAAGCCGCTGTTCGGCTACATCGACAGCAACGGCCAGAGCCAGGGCTTCGATGTGGAAATTACGAAAGCCTTTTGCCAGGGGATCTGCTGGGCAGTCCCGACAAGGTGGAGTTCGTCATCACCGAGGCAGCCAACCGGGTGGAATACCTGAAATCCGGCAAGGTGGACATCATTCTGGCCAATTTCACGCAGACGAAGGAGCGTGCCCGCGTGGTGGATTTTGCGGCGCCCTACATGAAGGTGTCGCTGGGGGTGGTGTCGCCCGAAAAGGCGCCCATCAAGGATGTGGCTGAGCTGCAGGGGCAAGACGCTGCTGGTCAACAAGGGCACGACGGCCGATGCGTATTTCAGCAAGAAATACCCGGAGCAGGCGCTGCTGAAATTCGACCAGAACACCGAGACCTTCGATGCGCTCAGGATGGCCGTGGCGTGGCGCTGGCGCATGACAATGCGCTGCTGTGGGCCTGGGTGAAGGAAAATCCGGGCTACGTGGTGGCCATCGGCGAACTGGGCGAGCCCGAGTTCATCGCCCCGGCCGTGAAGAAGGGAGATACGGCGCTCAAGGACTGGGTCGACCAGGAAGTGGCCACGCTGAAGAAGGATGGTCGCCTCAAGGCCGCCTACGAAAAAACCCTCAAACCCGTCTATGGCGACAAGGTGAGCGCGGACAGGCTGCTGGCCGAGTGAGCCCCATGCACCGAGCCGGCGTGTGCCGGAACATCAGGTTTGCGGAGCCGCCGGAGGCGTGGCCCGGATGGCTTCGATGCCGGCCATCGCAAAGCGGTGCAGGTGGTCGGTCAGATCATCGGCTGGCATCTGCCGCAGCTCCTGCAGCGGGCCGGGCAGGTTGCGGCCGCCGATCAGCATCAGGATGCAGGGGCCGCCGGTGCTGATCAGACAGCGCACAGTGGCGGGATGATCGGGGGCACATCCCAGCTCTTGCGCGAGTATCTGCCGGGCGATCTGCAGCTTGGGGCCTGCCACCCGCAGCAGCAGTTCGCGCGTGTGTTCGCTGGGCGTGACGAGGGCGCCGGCCAGCACCGGCATGTACCAGTGGGGATCGGGGTCCAGGGGCCTGGGCCACGAGGCCGGCCAGCAGCAGGCGGATCTTCTCGCTGGCGGGCAGCGGGGCAGCTGCCATGGTGGCCAGCGTGTCCAGCGAGATCAGCTGGCGGTGCGCCTCTTCCAGGACCGCCTGAGTACAGTCCGTCGCGGCTTTTGAAGTGATAGTTGATCAGTGCCATGTCCACACCGGCATGGGCGGCCACCGCCTTGCTGGTCGTGCCGGACAGGCCATGGGCGGCAAACAGCTCACCGGCTGCCTGCAGGATGCGGGCACGTGTGGCCTCACCGTCGGAGCGGGAGCTGCGGGGCGCGGCGCAGCCCCGCGACGGGCGTCGCCTGGTTGCAGAGGTGGACGTGCCGGCGGCGGGTGAACCGGGGGTGAAGCCGGAACGGGCGGAGAGGTGACGGCATTCATGACGGTTATTGTTCACCATTTGCAGGGGGCATGTCACCACATCAGCACCTTAGTTTCAATTCAATTTAAATTTAAGTTATGATGATGATGACACCGGATGCGCGGAACCGCATCCGGCGGGGCCGAGGGTGTCCGGTCTGCCCCGGTCAGAACGGGGTGGCGTGTGGTACGTCACCGGCCGAATCTGGAGTCATGGCATAAGAAAGCTGTCCTGATCGTGGTGGTGCTGGCCCTGCTGGCAGTGGGGGGGCTGGTATGGCTGGCAGCGCCTGCATCCCTGTGCAGCAGCAGGCGTCGGTCTTCTATGGCAACATCGATGTGCGGCAGGTGTCGCTGGCCTTCGAGGGCAGTGGCCGCGTGGCGCAGGTGCGCGTGGAGGAGGGGGATCGCGTGAAGGCGGGCCAGCCGCTGGCGGTGCTCGATACACGCACGCTGCAGCTGCAGGCCGAACAGGCGCAGGCCCAGCTGCAGGTGCAGGAAGAGAATCTGCGCCGTCTGCAGAACGGCGCCCGTCCGGCCGAGATCGCCCAGGCGCAGAGCCGGCTGGCCGCCGCCCAGGCCGATGCGCAGCGGGCCCAGCGTGACCTGCAGCGGCTGCAGACCATCGTCCGGTCCAGTGCCGGTGCCGTGAGTGTGCAGGATGTGGACAAGGCGCGCAGTGCGGCCCGGGTGGCCGAGGCCACGGTGCGCGAGCGTCGCGATGCGCTGGCGCTGCTGCGCGAGGGCACGCGCAGCGAGGAAATCGATGGCGCCCGCGCGCAGGTGCAGGCCGCGCGGGCCCAGCTGGCCCTGCTGCAGCACCAGATCGCCCAGGGCGAGCTGCAGGCCCCAGTGGATGCGGTGGTACGCCTCGCGCCTGCTGGAGCCGGGCGACATGGCCTCGGCGTCGCGGCCGGTGCTGGCGCTGGCCTGACCTCGCCCAAATGGGCACGCATCTACGTGGACGAGCCGCTGCTGGGGCGGTGCATCCCGGTCAGGCCGCCACGCTGACGGTGGACGGGCCCGTCAGGCGCTCGCACGTCGCTGCCGGGGCGGGTGGGCTACATCTCGTCGGTGGCCGAGTTCACGCCCAAGACGGTGCAGAGCGAGTCACTGCGCACCAGCCTCGTCTACGAGGTGCATGTGCAGGTGGACGACCCGGATGATCACCTGCGGCTGGGCCAGCCGGTGACGGTGCGCCTGCAGCCGCGACGGGCATGATGCCGGGCACCATCTACACCGAGCCGCTGGAAGACAGCGTGGTGGCCACCGGCGTGTGCAAGGCTTTCACCGGGCCGGACGGACAGCCGGTGCAGGCGCTGGATGCCGTGTCGCTGCGCGTGCGGCGCGGCCAGATGACGGCACTGGTCGGTCCCGATGGTGCCGGCAAGACCACGCTGATGCGCATGATGGCCGGGCTGATGGTGCCCGATGCCGGCCAGCTGCAGGTCCTGGGTGTGGACGTGGCGCAGCACCCGCAGCAGGTGCAGGATCAGATCAGCTACATGCCCCAGCGCTTCGGCCTGTACGAGGATCTGAGCGTGCAGGGAGAACCTCGATCTCTATGCGGACCTGCACGGGTGCCGCAGGCCATGCGGCACGAACGCTTTGCCCGTTTGCTGAAGATGATGGACATGGACCGCTTCACGGCGCGTCCGGCCGGCAAGCTCTCGGGCGGGATGAAGCAGAAGCTGGGCCTGGCCTGCACGCTGGTGCGCTCTCCGGCCCTGCTGCTGCTGGACGAGCCCAGCGTCGGGGTGGACCCGCTGTCGCGTCGTGACCTGTGGGAGATCCTGCTGCAGCTGGTGCGGGACGAGCAGCTGAGCGTGGTGGTCAACACGGCCTACATGGACGAGGTCGAACGCTGTGCCCGGGTGCACGTGATGAGCCAGGGCCGGGTGCTGGCCGAGGGCACGCCGGCGGAGCTTGCCCGTCGGGCCGATGGCCTGACCTTCGTGGCCGATCCCCCGCCCGGGGAGCCGGCGCGCATGCTGCAGGCGCGACTGATCGATGCATCGGCGCTGATCGCGGACGCCGTGCCACGGGGAGGCGCGGTGCGCTTCATCCGTTATCCAGAGCCCGGCACCACGGTGCGGCCGGGATCCATGGCCGGGCGCGGGGCAGGTGATGCCGCGTTGAATGGGGCTGGCGATGCGGCCGGACGCGCAGTGTGGGCTGACGATGGCGCAGGAAATGGGCATGGTGATGCCGTCCGGAACAGGGCGGGTGACGTCACCCTGTCCGCTTTGCTGGCCCCTCGGTGGCCCGGGCCGCGTCCGGCCGAACTGGAGGATGCCTTCATGCTGCTGCTGCGGGAGCAGGCACAGCTGCAGGCGGCACAGGCCGGGCCTCATCTGGCAAGGAGGGATTGGCCATGCAGGCGGAGGTGCACAAAGCAGAATGGATCGTCCCGCGGTTGCGGAGGTTGCACTGGCCACAGGGCGGCTGGCCGCGAAGGACGGGTCGATGACGTCGGCGTGGGTACCCGGCGATCGGCCGGCCGGTGGAGGCATCTCCCGCGATTCGGGCGGATGCCACCCGGCCAGGTGTCATCACACCGGAAAAACCCGTCATTCTCGTTCGTGATCTGGTTCGTCGCTTCGGGGATTTCACCGCGGTGGCCAGCACGTCGTTCGAGGTGCGGCGTGGGGAGATCTTTGGCCTGCTCGGGCCCAACAGGGGCGAGCAAGACCACCACCTTTCGGATGCTGTGCGGGCTGCTGCCGGCCACCAGTGGCACGCTGGAGGTGGCGGGCAACAACCTGCGGGTGGCGCCGGGCCGGGCCCGGGCGCGGCTGGGCTATGTGGCGCAGAGTTTTCGCTCTATGGCTCGCTGAGCGTGCGCGAGAACCTGAAATTCTACGGCGCGGCCTATGGGCTGCATGGCCGGCGGCTGCGCGCGCGGGTCACGGCCGTGATGCAGCAGTTCGGGCTGGAACCGGAGGCCATCAGTGGCATGCTGCCGGCCGGCTACCGGCAGCGGCTGGCCATGGCAGCCGGGCTGGTGCACGAGCCGGAGGTGCTGTTTCTGGATGAACCCACCAGCGGCATCGATCCGCTGGCACGCCGGTCCTTCTGGCGCACCATCACGGCGCTGGCCGAAAGTGGTGTGACCATCGTGATCACCACCCACTTCACGGAGGAGGCCGAATACTGCGACCGCATGGCCATCAGGATGCCGGCAGGGGTGCTGGCGCTGGGTACGCCGCAGCAGGTGCGCGAGCGGGCCGGGGCCGCGGGCGACGACATGAACAGCGCCTTCATCGCCATCGTCGAACAGGCGCGCGGGGATACGGTGCCTGGACGGCATCCGGACGGCACGGTGGCGCGCGCCGCGCGCAGGCCGTGCATGTCTCCGGGGAGGCTCGGGATGCAGCGCAGGCTGCCGCGCAAGCCACGGGCTGCCGGAACAGGGGTGAAGGGGGCGCTGGAACCCCAGACGTGGACAGACCGGCTGGCAGCGCGCGCGCCCGGGCCGGCAGGAGAGGGCAGATGGACGTGAGCGGTTTTTCCGGCGCCTGCGTGCGCTGGTGATGAAGGAACGCACCAGATGCTGCGCGACCGCAGCAATCTGCTGGTGGGGCTGGCCCTGCCCGTCACGATGATCCTGCTGTTTGGCTACGGCAGGTCGCTTCGACGTGAAGGACGTGCGGGTGGCCCTGGTGATGGAAGATGCCTCGCCGCAGGCACGGGCCGTGATGCAGGGCATCGGCGGCTCGCGCTACATGCAGCCGCAATGGGTCAACAGCCTGCACGAGGCCGAGGCGCTGATGCGTCGCCACGAGGTCGAGGCCATCGTGCAGGGTGCCGGGCCGATTTCTCGCGGCAGTTGCAGACCGGTACGGCGCCGGTGCAGCTGCTGGTCAACGGCTCGGAATCCACCCAGGCATCCACCATCGAGGGTTACATAAGCGGTGCGCTGGCGCTGCATGCGCAGAAGCAGGCCGACCGGGCCGCCCTGCTGGACACGGGCAAGGCGGCGGCTGCTACGGTGGGCAGTGCGTCGGTGGTGTCGCGCACCTGGTTCAACGAGGCGGGCGAGAGCACGTGGTTTCTGGTGCCGGGGCTGCTGGTGATGGTGCTGACGATGATCGGCGCCTTTCTGACCTCGCTGCTGATTGCGCGCGAGTGGGAGCGCGGCACGCTGGAGTCGCTGTTCGTCACACCGGTGCGGCCGCTGGAGATCGTGCTGGCCAAGCTGGCGCCGTGGCTGGTGGTGGGCGCCATCGACCTGGCCATGTGCCTGCTGGCGGCGCATTTCCTGTTCGAGGTGCCCATGCGCGGGTCGCTGGCGCTGATCGTGCTGGCCGGCATGCTGTACCTGACCGTGTCGCTGCTGATCGGGCTGTTCATTTCCGGGCGTACGCGCAACCAGTTCCAGGCCAGCCAGATGGCACTGCTGACCAGCTTCCTGCCGTCGATGATGCTGTCGGGCTTCGTGTTCGACCTGCGCAATGCGCCGGCCGTGGTGCAGGGCGGTGGGGCATGCGCTGCCGGCCACCCACTTCATGGGGCTGATGAAGAGCCTCTTCCTGATGGGCAATCACGGGCCGACGCTCTGGCAGGGTCTCGCTGGCGCTGCTGGGCTATGCGCTGCTGCTGCTGTGGGCACGCTGCGCACGGTGCAGAAAACGGTTGGGCTGAAAACGATTGGGCTGAGACAGATGGTGGATCGATGGATGATGAGCTGGCGCCAGACCCTGGCGCTGATCCGCAGGGAGCTGCAGGCGCTGTTCAAGGAGCCGGCCAACCGGATCATCCTGTTCGTGCCGGTGCGCTGCAGGCGCTGCTGTATGGTTATGTGGCTACCGACCTGCACGACACGCCATTTGCCGTGCTGGATGAGAGCCACAGTGCCGAATCGGTGCAGCTGCTGGGCCATGTGGAGGGCAGTCCGCTCTTCAAACGGGGCCGCCACGCTGACCAGTACCAGCCAGATCGCCGGTGTGGTGGACGACGGCGAGGCGCTCTTCGTGTTGAGCATTCCGGCCGATTTCGCCCAGCGCCTGGCCCAGGGGCAGGCGGCCCCGGTGCAGGTGATCGCGGACGGTCGCAACACGGTGACGGCAGCCTGGCCGGTGCCTATGCAGAGCAGCATCGCGACCAGCTGGAAACGCCCGGCGGGCGCAGGCAGCCGGCAGCAGCACGGCGGGCAGTGTGACGGTGGTCTCGCGCGCCTGGTACAACCCTCAATCTGGATTCGCGCTGGTCGCACTGATGCCCACGCTGGTGGCCAGCCTGAGCCTGACACAGACGCTGCTGCTGGCGGCGCTGTCGGTGGCCCGCGAGCGCGAGCAGGGCACCTTCGACCAGCTGCTGGTGACGCCGCTGTCGCCGGCGCAGATCCTGGTGGGCAAGGCGGTGCCGGCCGTGCTGATCGGACTGCTGCAGTCCAGCGTCATTCTGGTGATCATCCGCTTCTGGTTCGGGATTCCGATGGCGGGTTCCGTGGCCGTGCTGTATGCGGGGCTGCTGGTGTTCACACTGGCCGCCGTGGGGCTGGGCCTGTCGATTTCGGCGCTGTCGCTGACCATGCAGCAGGCCATGCTCTACACCTTTTTGCTGATCATGCCGCTGATGCTGCTGTCGGGGATGATCACGCCGGTGCGCAACATGCCGGAGGTGCTGCAGCTGGCCACGTATGCCAATCCGCTGCGCTTCGGGGTGCTGATCGCGCGCGAGGTCTATCTGGAAGGAGCCGGGCTGGCCGACATCGCGCCGGCGCTGGTGCCCCTGGTGGTGACGGCGGCCATCACGCTGCCGCTGGCAGGCTGGCTGTTCCGCAACCGCCTGTCCTGAGCGGGGCGTACCACGATACGCTCAGGCGGCCTGCAGCTCCCGCGCCAGCAAGGCCACCAGTTCCGCAGCGGGCAGCTCGCGTGCCAGCGGGGCGCCCTGACCGGCCCAGTGGGCGGCCAGGGTGTGGTCGTCGCGGGCGCTGGCCGCGGCGTGCAGCTGTCTGGCGGCATCGTAGGCGCGCGGATAGGCGGCCGGACGTGGCGCACCGGGCAGGTCGCCCCGCTCGATCAGCCGGTTGGCGATGCCCCGGGCCAGGGCGGCCGGAAATGGCGGCCGTCAGCCGGGTATGGAATGCGCCGGCGCCTTTCAGGCGGGCACGGTACGCTGCACCGGCGGCGGACTCAGGGCACAGGATGAAGGCCGTGCCCAGCTGGGCCGCGACGGCGCCCAGCCCGAGCATGGCCCGTATGCCCTGGCCATCCATGATGCCGCCGGCCGCAATGACCGGCAGCCGCGTGAAACGGACCAGCAGCCGGACCAGTACGGCCGTGCCGAGCCCTTCATCGGTGGGCGTGTTCACCCCGGTCATGGCATCGAAGCGACCCCGGTGTCCACCGGCCTCGATGCCCTGGGCGATGATGGCGTCCAGCCCGGCAGCCTCGATGGCCTGTGCCTCTTCCAGGGGTGGTGGCGGTGGCCATCAGGCAGATGCCCGCCTCGTGCAGTGCCTGTATCTGTGCCGGGCGGGGCAGCCCGAAATGAAAGCTCACCACCGCGGGCCGGGTTTCCAGCAGCACGGCCAGCATGGCGTCGTCATCCAGAAAACTGCCGTAGATCTCGTGCAGTTCGGCGGGCGGTGTCAGCCCCGATTCGTCGAACAGCGGGGCCAGGGTGCTGCAGCCAGGCCCGGTCGGCTGCCGGGTCCGGGGCGGCCGGCTGGTGGCAGAAAAAGATTGACGCCGAAGGCGCAGCCGGTCAGGTTGCGGGTGGCCCTCGATCTGTTCCCGGGCGCTGTCCGCAGGGCTGGCGCCCAGCCCCAGGTTGCCCAGGGCTCCGGCATTGCTGACGGCGGCCGCCAGGGGCCGGGTGGCCGTGCTGGCCATGGGCGCCTGCACGATGGGCAGGGACATGCCGAGCCGCTGCAGCAGGGGGATGGAGATGGCCAGCGGTCGTGAGGCCGGGATTCGATGTATCGGGCATGGTGTCTCCTCGTGGTTGGGGGTGTACTGGTTTTGTGACCCTGTGGCCGGGCCATTCCTTCTCGCAGGCAGGCCCGGGGGTCGGGCCTTTGCCGGCCTGGGCGCTTCATGGGCTCATTCGATCCCCGCGCCGGTTCTGGCATTGGCTGACAGAGGCGCCATCTGACGTCGGAACTGCAACGCCATGTGATGGGGTGGCGGGGCTTCGGTGCGGTGTGCCAGAACCTCGGCGCCAGGTGCCGCCCGTGCTTCAGCGCCGGATGTAACGGTAGCCGATCCAGCCGCCCAGCAGGCCGCCCAGGTGGGCAAAGTGGGCCACGCCCTCCTGCGTGCCGGTCAGTCCGAACCAGAGTTCCAGTGCGGCATAGATGGCCACGAACACGCGGGCGGGCAGCGGAATGGGTGGAATCAGCAGCATGACCCGCTCGTGTGGAAAGAGCAGTGCATAGGCCAGCAGGGATGCCGAACACGCCGGCCGAGGCCCCGATGACCGGGCACCGCCCTGACCGGGGGATGAGCATGGCCACGAGCAGTTGTGCCAGTGCGCCGAACAGCACGGCCAGCCCATAGGGCGATGGCGGTACGCCGGGCGCCCCTAGACCAGCTCGACCCGCGAACCGAACATGTAGATGGCAAACATGTTGAACAGCAGGTGCGTGAAGCTGCCGTGCAGCACGCTGTAGGTGAGCAGCTGCCATGGATGGGTGAGCGTGATGAGCGGATCGGGCCACAGGGCCAGCCAGCGCATGCCTCGTAATGAAGTTGGCCTGCAGCAGATAGAAGATGGTGTTGACGAGCAGGGACAGCCTGGACGAATGGGGGCACAGTGGATCTCGGCAGAAAAGGGGGGACGAAAAAGGGGCAGGGCGTCGTCCGGAGCAGGCGTCCGGCGCAGGAAGGCGATGAGCTTCTTTCGCCCCGCGAAAGGGGCAGAGGCTACCGGGGTGAAAACCCGTCCGGAACAGCTGAGGGGCGGACCCGGGCGGCTTCAAAGGCATGTGCGGGCTGGAACCTTCGCCGTCCTTCAGGCTTCCGGATGCCCTGGCCGTTGCCTGCACCGTCACGCGCGCCCAGGGGAGCCAAAAGTGCCGCAGGACTTTTGCAGAGCACCAGAGGCGTTTCCCGCCGGGCTGTCCGTCAGGCATTGCCTGGCTGGGGGCATCGGCCGCAGGCCGTCGTGGTGAGATGCCGGGGCGCGGTGTCTTGCGTACCTCCTGCGCTGCGGGGGCAGGGATGCCGGTGACGGGTACGGCGATGAGCGTTTCACCCTCGTCGCTCAGCGTGGTGGCAGCAAGACGGGGACATCCGGATCGGCACCAGCCTTGTCGCCCAGGGCGCTGGCATCCGGCACGGGAGTGTCAGCCGTGAGCGGTGCATCATTGCCTTCCGGGTGGAACAGCGGGGAGGCCACGAAGGGAAAACCGCTGCCCAGACGTCGAGGGGAGGCCATGCTCGTGGATGTGGTCGCGGCAGTGGTCGTAGCCATGGTCGTGGCTGCGGTCGTAGCCGTGACCCCGGTCGTCGCTGTAGCCGTGGTCGCGGTCGCGGGCGAAGCCGCAGCCGCCGCCGTGGCTGGCGTGGGGGTGGGGCCGGCCACGGCCGGGACGAGGCCATGGCGGCGGCGTCCGTGGCGCACAGGCGGCCCGTACCGGTCGGGATGGCGTCCCAGTCGTCCCCGGATCCCGGGCGGCCGGGGTGGCCTGCCGGCCTTCACGCTGGGCCTGGCGCTCGAGCTGCTGCAGGGCCGCCCGGCGCTGCGCCGTGCTGCGCAGGCCGACGCCCCGCCCAGTTCCTCATCGGGCAAAGCCACACCGCCCATGACCTGCGCGTGCGGCAGGACAGGTGCAGCCGAAGCCGCCACCGCCTGAAGGCTGGCGGCCACTGCACCGCGCCACCGCCGACCAGGCTGGGGGTCAGCACGGTACGGCTGCCGGCGGGACGGGTCAGCAGGTCGCGGAAGCTGATGGTGGACAGCACGGCCGACATCTGGTCCTGTGCGTAGAAGAAGGTCTGGATGGTGTCGTCGGCAGCCGGGTCCGGTGGATGGATCTCGCCGGCGTGACGCACGGCCTCCAGGACCTGCCAGGGCGTGATGTTGCCCAGATCACGCCCGGGTATCCAGCCTGGCGGGTCGGTGCGGTCGGTGCGCACGACGATGCCCTGGCGGCCAGCGCCTCCAGAATGGCGTCGATGGCGTAGCCGGGGCGTGAAAAGCGCTGGGCCAGTTCTCCGGCCTGCAGTGGCGTACTGCCCCTGCAGGTAGCGTTCGCCCAGTGTCTGCATGATGGCCAGGGCCAGCTGGTCCTGGCTCTGCGACGACAGCCGCGGCTCCTCGCCGGGGCTGGCCATCAGGCATTCGGTGTGCTGCATGTAGAAGCCCACGCTGGCGCCCACCAGCACCACCAGCCAGCTGACATACAGCCAGATCATGAAGATGATGATGATGGCCAGGCTGGAATAGATGGCGGTGTACTGGCTGGAACCGGCCACGAAATCGGGCAAAAGCCTCCCAGCCGGCGCTCTGCCAGCAGACCCCGGCCACCAGCGCACTGGTCAGCGCGGGCATGAAGCGCACCCGCGTATTGGGCATGAACAGGTACAGGAACAGGAACAGCAGGATGACCAGCACATAGGGCAGCAGCCGGCCGGCCAGCACGGCCAGGTGACCGAAGGGGCTCGACGCTGATGATCATCTGCACCAGGTGCGACGAGGCCAGGGTGGCGTTGAGCCCCAGCGCCGAGAACACCAGGATGGGCCCGAGCAGCAGGATGCACAGGTAGCCGCTGATGCGCTGCGAGATCGAGCGCATCTGCTTCACGTGCCAGATGGTGTTGATGGACGCCTCGATCTCGAGGATGGTGGAGACGGCCGTGAACAGCAGCATGCCCAGACCCACCGAACCCAGCACCCCGACATTCATGTTGTTGATGAAGTTCATGATGTTGGTGGTGATTTCCTGACCCCGGGGGACCGAGCGGCGCTCATGAAGCGCGCCAGGGCGGGTTCGATCTGGCCCCGTACGCCAAAGGCCGTGGAGACCGAGAAGGTCAGCGCCAGCATCGGCACGATGGACAGCAGCGTGGTGTAGACGAGGCTGGTGGCGCGAGTGTCAGCTGGCCGAAGGCCAGATCCCGGATGACGGCCAGCAGCACGGCCAGGCTCTTGACGAAGAAGCCGGCCAGCCCCGCCGGTTCGGGGTCTGGTGGTAGAGACGGTGCTGCAGGGCGGCGAGCAGGCTGGCGGGATTGTCCATCGGGAGAACGGGCGAAGCATTCCAAACCCCTCAAGTCTACAGAAAGCCGCTACTTTCCGGGGCAGGCTTCCACGACGGGCGGCAGGGGTTGCACGCCCGGCCGGATCATGGTTGGCACCGCAGGCCTGCCGTGTGCCCCTGGCCATCTGCATTCGGTCTTCCACGGCACATTGCCAGCCGTCCAGCGTCCGCTGCCTGCTGCCTGCCGCCCACTGCCGGAAGCGGGCAGCCGGCGCTGTGCGCATCAGCAGACCTGGGACGGGTCCGTGGTCCAGGTGCGGGTCTCGAATACCTCTATTCTGTATTCCACGGTGCGGATGGATTCGACGCTGCCCGGCGTGCTGATCTCCATGTGCAGCGTGGCGCGCCCCTTCACGATGGCACGGAAGTACCAGACATCGTACGTCACGCCGCCGATGACACGCCGGTCGGGGCCCTGTTCGCGGCGCAGCTCAGGCCAGCTGTAGCCCCGCTGCCGGTAGAAGCTGGTGCTGTTGGGATTGTCGATGCGCAGGCGCAGCTCCAGCAGCTGGCCGAGCGCCATGTGGGTGGTGCACCGGGTGCCGGCATCGGCGTCGGTGTAGATGATGCGTGGCAGACTGGGTTCGTCGTGGGTGTCGCCCGAGCCGCAGGCGGCCAGCAGGGTGCCCAGCCCCAGGACGCCCAGTGTCTGCAGGGCGTGGCGGCGGCTGATCCGGTCCGGAGTGCGTGTGTCGTGCCTGTTCATCTGGTTGTCTCCTTCAGACGTGGATGGAAAACCGTCGTGCCGGCCGTTTCCGTGAGCTGTGATGGCCGGAAGATCATCCGGCTGCCCGACACGCGCACGCAAGGAAAGGGCGCCCGAACGGTTCGCTGCCTGATCAACGTCCGGCATGCTGCTGCGGTTTACGCATTGCGCCGCAGGACGGCAACGAAAAAAGGCCAAAAATTTCCTGTCGTGGCCATGATTCCTGCTGGAATAGAAACGAAATGTTGCATTTGTCCATAGCCTGAAGCAAGGGGCGGCTCGTGGCATGGCAGCATGTCCAGCTGACTCACAGGGGCGCGTGTCGGCCGTTCACCCGTATCACCACGGTTCGCCCGTTCCCCATGAAAGGAGATAGCGCATGAATGCAATGAAGCCTGGTCAGGGGACCATCGGTTCGGTGAATGGTCTGAACATGATGGATCCGGCGAGTGGCCCGAACAGGGGAAGGCACAGGGGCCTCCCGGTCACGAGCGGCGGGGGGCGGCATGGGCCGGCGGCAATGGCTGGCCGGCACGGCCACGCTGGCCGTGGGGGCGCTGCTGGCCGGCTGCGGTCACGACCATGACGACGACGGTTTTCGACGCGAGCGGGTCTATCTGGACGACACCGGCGCCGGCAAGGGAAACGCGGCTGGTGGTCGGACAGGCTATCGAGATCCGGCTGCCCATCGATCCGGCCACGGGCCAGACCACGGCACATACCGGCAAGAGTTCGCCGGAGATGCGGCGCGACAGCGGGCCCGAGCGCAAGGTCATCAACGGGCAGACCTATGATGTCTGGGTGTTCGTGGCCGTGGTGGGCGGCCATGCCACCATCTCGCTGGCCTATGAACTGCCTGGCCAGATCTTGCGCGAGCTGAAAGTACCCGGTGGACGTGCACTTCAACTGAGCGCCTCACTGGCCCTCTGCGGCCCCGTCCCGTATGCCGGAGGGGCGCGGGAACGAACGGGTCTGCACCCGCACTCGGGGCAGGGGCGGCGGGGCAGCGGAATCCGGCCTGTTGCAGCCAGTGCCACGGCTTTGCCCGCCAGACGGTGATTCCCTGTTTTTCGGCGCTTTTGGCAACCGTTGGCGAGGAGATGGGCGAGGGTTTGCCGCATAATAGGGAAACCCCCAACTGGGGAAATCTCCCCATCAGGGAAATGCCTGACCGGGGAACACCCCACCAGGGGAAAACCTCACCGCTGCACCGTCACCGGGTCGCTGTCCGGCCCCGGGATCCGTCCATGCCCCTCGTCCTGCTGGTTCTGCTGCCCTGGCTTGGCAGCCTGTTCGCTGTCATGCTGCCGTCCAACGCGCGCAACGCGGAGTCGACGGCGGCAGGGGCTGATCTCGCTCACGGCGCTGGTGCAGGCCGCGCTGTATTTTCCGGCCATCGCCCGGGGCGACATCATCGAGCAGCGCATCAGCTGGCTGCCCAGTCTGGGGCTGGATCTGGTGCTGCGCATGGATGGCCTGGCCTGGCTCTTCACGATGCTGGTGCTGGGCATCGGCGCGCTGGTGGTGCTGTATGCGCGCTACTACATGTCGCCGGCCGATCCGGTGCCGCGCTTCTTTGCCTTCCTGATGTCGTCTCATGGGCGCCATGACCGGCGTCGTGCTGTCGGGCAACCTGGTCATGCTGGTGGTGTTCTGGGAGCTGACCAGCATCTATTCCTTTCTGCTGATCGGCTACTGGCACCACCGTGACGATGCCCGCCGCGGCGCACGGATGGCGCTGCTGGTCACGGGCGCGGGCGGTCTGGCCCTGTTTGCCGGCGTGCTGCTGATCGGCCACGTGGTGGCAGCTACCAGCTGGCCGATGTGCTGGCCAGTGGCGATGCCATTCGCCGGCATGCGTTCTACCAGCCCATTCTGGCCTGCATCCCTGCTGGGCGCACTGACCAAGAGCGCCCAGTTTCCGTTCTCTTCTGGCTGCCGCGGGCCATGGCGGCGCCCACCCCGGTGTCGGCCTACCCGCATTCGGCCACGATGGTGAAGCTGGGCGTGTTCCTGCTGGCGCGGCTCTGGCCGGTGCTCTCGGGCACCGAAGAATGGTTCTTCTGGGTGTCCGGGGCCGGCGCGGCCTCGCTGCTGGTGGGGGCCTTCCTCGCCATGTTCCAGACCGACCTGAAGGGGCTGCTGGCCTATTCGTCGATCAGCCATCTGGGGCTGATCACGCTGCTGCTGGGCATGAACAGTCGCACCGCCGCGGTGGCGGCCGTGTTTCACATCATCAACCACGCCACCTTCAAGGCGTCGCTCTTCATGGCGGCGGGCATCGTCGATCACGAGACCGGTACCCGCGACATCCGCAAGCCTCGGGGCTGATCCGGAAGATGCCGGTGACCGGGGCGCTGGCCCCTGGTGGCCAGTGCCGCCATGGCGGGCGTGCCGCTGCTCAACGGGTTCCTCTCGAAGGAGATCTTTGCCGCCACGCTGAGCCTGGAGACTTCGCGGCCCATCGACGTGATCCTGCCGGTGGTGGCCACGGTGGCCGCCATGTTCAGCGTGACCCTATGCGCTGCGCTTTGCGGTGGATGTGTTCTTTGGCCGCCTGGCCACCGACCTGCCGCGTGAACCGCACGAGCCGGTGCACTGGATGCGGGTGCCGGTGGAACTGCTGGTGGTGCTCTGCCTGGCGGTGGGGGTGCTGCCGGCCACGATCATCGGTCCCATCCTGAATGCCGCCGCCGGCCCGGTGGTGGGCGGGCAGCTGCCGTCGTACAGCCTGGCCCTCTGGCATGGCTGGAACCTGCCACTGGCCATGAGCTCTGGCCGCCATGGCGGGCGGCACGCTGCTGTGGCTGCTGCCGCGCAGACCCACCCGCACCTGCGACTACGCCGGTCCGCGCTGGCTGCGCCCCTTCGACGGACAGGGTGCTGTTCTCCCTGGGGCTGATCGCGCTGCGGCGGGTGGGCGCCTGGGGGCTGGTCCTCTTCGGCACCCGCCGCCTGCAGCAGCAGCTCTTTTCTGATCGTGCTGGTCAGCGTGGTGCTGGTGGCCGCCAGCCTGTCGCTGCAGCGGCCCGAGGCCGGCACCCGCCCGACGCTGCCGGTGTCGCCCATCTTCGTGGGCCTGTGGACGCTGGGCGGGCTGTGTGCGATGGGTGCTGCCTGGCAGGCCAGCATCACCGGCTGGCCGCCCTGATGATGATGGCCGCCGCCGGGCTGGTCACCTGCATCACCTTCATCTGGTTCTCGGCGCCCGATCTGGCGCTGACCCAGCTCACGGTGGAGGTGGTGACCTCGGTGCTCTTCCTGCTGGGCCTGCGCTGGCTGCCGCGCCGCATCCAGGACATGCCGGGGCACCGTCGCAGTCCGCCGCTGCTGGTGCGGATGCGCCGGGGACGCGACCTGCTGCTGGCCACGGTGGTGGGCGTGGGCATGGCGCTGCTGTCGTGGGCCCTGATGACGCGCCCGTTCGGCCAGAGCATCTCGCCGTTCTTTCATCGAGAAGGCGCTGCCCGAAGGGGCGGACGCAATGTGGTGAACGTGATGCTGGTGGACTTCCGCGGCTACGACACGCTGGGCGAGATCACCGTGCTGTCGGCCGTGGCGCTGACCGTCTATGCGCTGCTGCGGCGCTTCCGGCCGCCGGCCGAGACGCGCGCGCTGCCGTCCCAGCAGCGGTTGCCGCCCGATATCGTGACCGATCTGGTCAACCCCCGGGCCGCAGCCGACACGGCGCTGGGCTACATGATGGTGCCCGCCGTGCTGGTGCGGCTGCTGCAGCCGCTGGCGCTGGTGGTGGCGGTGTACCTGCTGCTGCGCGGTCACAACCAGCCGGGCGGAGGCTTCATTGCCGGGCTGGTGGTGGCCATCGGCTTCATCCTGCAGTACATCGTGCCGGCACGGCCTGGGTGGAGTCGCACATGAGCTGCGGCCGCCGCGCTGGATCGCCTACGGGCTGCTCACTGCCATCTCGCTGCGGACTGGGCGCCTGGCTGTTCGGCTATCCGTTCCTGACCACGCACACCGGCCATCTGGACCTGGGCCTGCTGGGCGAGACCCACCTGCCCAGCGCGCGCCATTTTTCGACATCGGCGTGTTTGCCGTGGTGGTGGGCGCGACGATGCTGATCCTCACCGCCCTGTCGCACCAGTCGATCCGCCGTACCCGCCGGCCCGGCCTCCGATGAGGCCGGACAGACGGCTCTCGAGGGTGACGCGCGTCACCAGGGCGAGGTCGAGACCCTGATCCAGCGGCCGGGGCCGGCCACGGTCACGGCGATGGCTACGCGGCCGGGGGCGCTGCCGCCACATCCCGGAACCCGTCGGCTACGACCCGCACCCCCGTGGCGGGTGGCGATACCGACACTCCCTGAAGGAGCACGAGATGGAAATGATTCTGGCCGGTGCCATCGGGGTGCTGTGCGGTTCGGGCGTCTGGCTGCTGCTGCGGCCGCGGACCTTTCAGGTGATCATGGGGCTGTCGCTGCTGTCCCATGGGGTCAACCTGTTCATCTTCAGCATGGGGCGGCTCACGCTCGACAGCGCGCCGGTGCTGGTGGAGGGCCAGCCGGCCACGCTCGATCACCATGCCGACCCGATGCCACAGGCGCTGGTGCTGACCGCCATCGTGATCGGCTTTGCCATGACCGCCATGTATCTGGTGGTGATGCTGGCGGCCCGCGGGCTGGCCGACACCGACCACGTCGACGGCGACCCGGATCTGGAGTGGTAGCGATGACCGGTGTGATCTCCCTTCACCCTGATGGCGCGGCAAGCGATGACCGGCGTGACCTCCTTTCACCTGATGGAGTGGTGGCGATGATCGGCGTGATCTCTCCCCACCTGATCATTGCGCCGGTGCTGCTGCCGATGCTGACGGCCGCGCTGATGCTGGCGCTGGGCGACCAGAAGCGCGAGACCCTGGCCGGCATCAACGTGGGCGCCTGTCTGGTCAATCTGGCACTGGCCAGCCTGCTGACCTGGTCGGTGCATCATGGGGCCGCCCCGGCCTCGCCCGGGCAGCCGGCGGCCTCCATCGGCACGCTGGGCATCTACCTGCCGGCCAACTGGGAAGTGCCGTTCGGCATCGTGCTGGTGCTCGACCGCCTGTCGTCGGCCATGCTGCTGCTCACCGCCGTGATGGCCAGCGCTGCCATCGTCTTTGCCGTGGCGCGCTGGGAGCGGATCGGCGTGCACTTCCATCCGCTCTTCCAGATCCAGCTGATGGGCCTCAACGGCGCCTTCCTGACCGGTGACCTGTTCAACCTCTTCGTGTTCTTCGAGGTGCTGCTGGCGGCCTCCTACGGGCTGCTGCTGCATGCGCCCGGACGGCAGCGGGTGGGGCGGGCCTGCATTACAGTGCCATCAACCTGGTGGCTTCTTCGTTCTTCCTGGTCGGCGGGGCGATGCTCTATGGCGTCACCGGCACACTGAACATGGCCGACCTGGCCATCCGCATCCCGGCCGTGGCTGCCGGCGACCAGATGCTGCTGCACGCCGCGGTGGCCATCCTGGCCATGGCCTTCCTGACCAAGGCCGCCATCTGGCCAATGGGCTTCTGGCTGGTGCCGGCCTATTCGGCGGCCGGTGCACCCGTGGCGGCGCTCTTTGCCATCATGACCAAGGTGGGCATCTACGCCATCCTGCGGCTGTGGTCACTGGGCTTTTCCGGCGAACTGGGCATGCTGCGCTGGGGCTCGGAATGGCTGATCGGCGGCGGGCTGGCCACCATTGCCTTCGGCATGTTCGGGCTGCTGCAGACCCGGCAACTGGGGCGGATCACCGGCTTCGGCGTGCTGGTGACCTCCGGCACGCTGCTGGCCGCCATCGGCTTCAACCAGCCGCACGTCACCGGCGGGGCACTCTACTACCTGTTCAGCTCGACCACAGCCGCCGGCGCGATGTTCCTGCTGATCGAACTGATCGACCGCAGCCGGCTGCTGGAAACCGAGTTCCCCAACCCGGACGATGCCGACCCGGTGCCATTCTTCCTCGATGAGGTCGAACCGCCGCCCGACACCAACCTCGACGAACACCAGCTGGCGCTGACCGGCGGGTCATTCCGGCGGCCGTGGCCTTCCTGGGCTTCTCGTTCATGGCCTGCACGCTGCTGCTCACCGGCATGCCGCCGCTGTCGGGCTTCATCGGCAAGTTCATGATCCCGTCCGGGCTGGTCAACCCGGTCAGCGGACCGATGCTCTCGGCGCTGCCCGTCAGCGTGGCTGCCTGGCTGCTGCTGGCACTGGTCATTCTGGCTGGCCTGTCGGCACTGGTGGCACTGTCGCGCACCGGCATCCGCATGTTCTGGACGCCGCGCGACCGCCCCGTACCGCAGCTGAAGGTGCTCGAATGCCTGCCGATCGGCATGCTGGTGCTGCTGTGCCTGCTGATCACCGTGCGGGCCGAACCGGTGGTCCGCTACCTGCAGGCCGCCGCCCTGGACCTGAAGGATCCGCGCCCCTATGTGCAGGCCGTGCAGGGGCAGCCGGCCCGCTGCCGCCGCCGGACATCACCCATCGCATCCCTGAAGCAGGGGCATTCCGGAACTGCGTGACGAGGAGATGGGGCCGGTGGCGCCGCCGGTGGATGCCGGCGGCAAGGGGCGAAGCCCCGACCGGGAGATGCGCCATGAGAGGACTGATTCCCGCACCCTGGCTGAGCCTGTCGCTGCTGGCCCTGTGGCTGATCCTGAACGGCTCGGTGCATCCGGGCACGGTGGCGCTGGGCATCGTGGTGGCCCTGATGGTGCCGCTGATGACCCAGTCGCTGCGCCCGACGCGGGTGCGCATCCGCCGGCCCGGCGCCGTGCTGCGACTGACCTGGCGGGTGTTCATCGACGTGGTGCTGTCGAACTTCCAGGTGGCTTGGCGCGTCTGGCTGTACGGCAGCCATCCACCGCGGGTGCAGTGGGTGGTGATTCCGCTGCAGCTGAAGTCGCCGGCCGCGCTGGCGGCGCTGACCGTGATTGCCGCCGTCGTGCCCGGTACCGTCTGGTCCGAACTGTCGATGGACCGCACCCGGCTGCTGTTCCATGTGTTCCATGTACCGCCCGGCCAGGACTTTGCAGCCTGGTTCCGGGAGCGTTACGAGTGCTGCTGATGGAGATCTTCGAGATGAGCCTGTGGCTGTCGGGCACGCTCTTCTTTGCGCTGGGCTGCTTTCTGGCCGCCATGACGCTGGCCATCTGGCGCCTGTTCCGCGGGCCGACGGCGCAGGGACCGGGTGATGGCGCTCGACTACTTCTACGTCAACGGCATGCTGATGATCCTGGCCAGCGGCATCGTCTCACGCGTCGGACGCCTACTTCGAATCGGCACTGCTGATCTCGATGTTCGGCTTCGTGTCGTCATCGGCGCTGGCCAGTTCCTGCTGCGTGGCGAGGTGATCGAATGATGGTGCTCGGGTTCCTGCCGCGTGGCGGGGCGATCGAATGAAGGAGGCCGAATGAGCCAGATTCCCCTGTTTGGCGGTGCCCCTGCCGGTCTGGGCCGACGTGCTGATCGGCGTGCTGCTGGTCATCAGCGGCTTTCTGTCGCTGACCGGCGCACTGGGGCTGGTGCGCATCCGCGAATTCTTCACCCGCATGCATCCCGCTGGCGCTCGCTTCCACGCTGGCTGTCTGGTGCCTGGGCGCAGCGCTTGTACTGTTCTTCTCGCTCACCTATCAGACGCTGGTGCTGCGTGCCTGGCTGGTGGTGGTGTTCATGGCTATCACCGTGCCGGTGACCGTGGTGCTGCTGGCCCGGGCCGCGCTGTTCCGTCGCCGCGCCGCTGGCGAGGATGGCCTGCCGCCGACCTTTGCCGGACCGGCACCCCGGCTGGTACCTGCACCGGTGGTGGAAAAGGAAGCGGACCCGGCCGATTGAGTCAGCGCTGACCGTACCGCAGCAGGTTCACGAAATCGGCCTGGCTCAGCCGGTGTTCCTCGCGCCGGGCGATCTGCCCGTTTTTCGTAGTGATACAGCGCAAACGCCACCCAGCCGGCCGGGCTGGTATCGGTACCGGGCGCAGGGGCGGGTGTGTCGTGCACAGCATCGGGCGTGCCGTGTCCGGCTGCTTCGTCTGAATCGGCCTGGTCGGTTGCGGCAGAGACCTCCAATGTGTTCGTGGCCGCTGCCCTGGTGGTTTGTCCTTTGCCGTGCCCGTGCCCACTGCGCCCCGGCTGCAGCTGGCGGCGCCCAGCGCAGGATCGTCGCCTTCATCATCTGCCCGGATGGCCTCTTCCAGCGCCTCGGGCAGGGCACCTTCGTCGGGTCTGGCATCCAGCACCATCACCGAGCGGCGCAGCAGCGGCAGCGCCTCCTGCCAGGGCAGGGTGTGGACGACGGCCGGCTCGTGCATCAGCTGCCCGCGCGAGAACGCATGGCGCCGGCGGATTGCCCTGCGTCCAGACCGTGCGCATCACCCGTTCGGCCGGCATCAGCCTGCGCCCCAGCTGTTTGGCCAGCGCCTCGTTGGCGGCGCGGTCCATGCGGGTGTCCAGACTGATGTCCAGCGGTGCCCGGAAGGCCTCGTGCCACCAAAGGCCCAGTCGCGGGCATGGCCATCGACGAAATCGGCGTTGAGGGTCTCGGTGCGGCGGGCTCGGCTCATGGCAACAGGGCAGAAGAAGGGACGAAAACCGAAGAGGACGGGGCGATAGCCGGCGAAAATCTGCACGTTCGGCACGGCCAGCAGCACATGGTAGCCGGATATCGGTCGGCGCGGAAAAATGGCCGGCGCACGGGTGGCACGGGGCCGGGCGCTTCGCCGATAATGGAGGCAGGCTTGGCCGCCGGGGCCGGTCTTTTCAGTGTGTGTCATGGACGCCTTCGTTGCCGTGTAACGAGGCCATGACACGCGCTCAATGAACAGGGATCTCATGCATTACGAAATCGTGATCGTCGGTGGTGGCGCCGGCGGTCTGGAACTGGCGTCGCGGCTGGGGCGCGCCTTTGGCCGCCGGATCGGTCCGGAGCGGGTGCTGCTGGTGGACCGTTCGCACTTTCACATCTGGAAGCCCACGCTGCACGAAGTGGCCGCGGGCACGCTCAACCCGCAGCAGGAGGGGCTCTCCCTACAGCATTCTCAGCCGCAACAATCACTTCAGCTTCATGCTGGGCGAGCTGGTAGCCTTCGATCCGGAGGGCAAGAAGCTCACGCTGGCCGCGCTGAAGGACGAGCACGGCGAGGAGATCATCCCCGAACGGACGATCAGCTTCGGCAACTGCGTGCTGGCCATGGGCAGTGGTTCCAACTTCTTCGGACGCCCTGGGGCGGCCGAACACGCCTTCGTGCTGGAAAAACGCCCGCGATGCCCAGCATTTTCCAGCAGCGCCTGCTGGCCCTGTTCGCGAAGGCGGCCTATTCACAAAGCAAGCAGCTCGATGTGGTGATCGTGGGGGCCGGTGCCACGGGGTGGAGCTGTCGGCCGAGCTGATGGAGGCCTATCACGAGATTCAGGGGGCCACCGGCTCCCAAGCAGCATTTCCACATGCACATCACGCTGGTCGAAGGCGCGCCTCGGGTGCTGGCCGGCCTGCCCGAGAAGGTGTCGCTGCAGGCCATGTATGCGCTGCGCGCCAAGCACATCACGGTGCTGACCGACACGAAGGTGCAGGCCATCCATGCCAATCGGGTGGAGACCAGCCGGGGCGATCTGCCGGCCGACGTGATCGTCTGGGCGGCAGGGCATCAAAGGCGGCCGAGCGCAACCAGCGTTTCGGGCTGCCGGTCAACCGGCTGAACCAGTTCGAGGTCAACGACCGGCTGCAGACGGCGGCCGAGGGCGTCATGCGATGGGCGACTGTTCGGCCTGTCCATGGCACGACGGCAAGTTCGTGCCGGCGCGGGCGCAGGCGGCACACCAGCAGGCCCGTTATCTGGCGCGGCGTTTCATGGCACTCTATGCGGGCAAGCCGTTCGACGATATCTTCGTGTACCGGGACTCAGGGGTCACTGGTGTCGCTGGGGGACAACCAGGGGTGGGCAACCTGATGGGCAGTCTGGCCGGGAAGAATTTCTTCATCGAGGGGCTGATTGCGAAGTACATGTACATGTCGCTGCACCTGATGCACCACAAGGGTGATTCTGGGCTGGCGCAAGACGGCACTGCTGGCGCTGGCGCGGATTTTCCAGACGCGGGTGTCGGGGCGGCTGAAGCTGCATTGAGGGGGCGGTGCGTCTTGCGGAAGACGGCTTTGTCGTGGGAGCGTGTTCCGTGAAAGACGACTTCGTTGCGTGGACGCGCCGCGGACCGGTACGTCCCTGCGGCTCATACGCTCACTGAAGCTTTTGCTGCCCACGACCTGCGTCGTGGTCAACAAAACCTTCAGCGCTAAAACACTTTTCCGACAACCGGGGCTGCGCCCCGCCTGTCAGAAAGTCGTTCACGCGTACCGCGAAATCGCCGCAGTGACGTCCCGCTCCGCGGCGCTTGGTGCCTGCGGGAGGGGTGGATGCGGGGCTGAGTTTTGAGCGTGTCTGACGCTTGGTCCTGGGCCCCTCTGGGCGTGCAGGACGAGGCGGCAGGGCCGAAGAATCCTGGATGGCTTCAAGGCACTGCCAACGCAGTCATGCGCGCGCTCAGAGGGGGTCCTCCGGGCTGGCCCCAGATCTGTGCCCTGCACTGGCGTTGTCCCCGCTTTGGCAAGGCGGCCAGCCTTGCGCGCAGTGCGCCTTGTCAGCACACGGATTTGAGGGAGCCAGCGCGAGGGCGAATCAAGTCCATGAAATCGGGCTTTGCCCGACTGTCAGAGGATTAACCTGGTTTGATCCGAAAAATTCCCAGACCTACGAATTCCAGCAACAGCTCACTCAATCCTTTCATTGGCCGCTATCTCACGAAAAAGCAAAAACAGCGGGAGGAGAAAAGACGCCAATTACCGGGCCTAAAATAGACCACGCTATCCATGCCTTGCCCATTCTAAAGATTCTGATACCACGAAAAGCAATAAAAACCAGCGCGGACATTATCACATCAAGGACAAAAAGGTGCTGATGTAGCTATAAAACAATTCATCGAAGAACAAGCCCACATCGAGCCCATTTGCAAAGAAAAAAGGCAGAACGAGGTCAAAGGAACCAAAAGCACCAAAAACACTCAACAGAACGTATACCTTGATCATTTCGCCTCCACTTCAAAAATTTGGGTCTTCGCGGATCAGTGTGGGTGAGATGGGGGGCGAAATTGGCGTTTGACGCCTGAAATCAAGGACTACGGCACAGATGATGATGTCGTATCGTGCATCGATACTGGATCGAGGTGCTGTGCATGAAAAACAGGTCAGCAGTCTGGGGAACTTTTGTCCGTTCCCGGCTTCGTGGCATCGGCGAAGTTGAGGGGAATCTTCGGGGATCCCAAGGCAAGGATCGTACAGCTGAGACGCCGACGGGCCATTTGCTCAAAATTGCGGGCAGCGCTGCCGGGGGCGTTACGACCAGCGGAGGTGCCGTGTGCGGGATCTTCGGGTGGCAGGCTGGGTGGTGTACCTGGAGTTCGAACGTTGGCGGGTACGGTGTTCGGGGGTGCGAGCGGCGTGCAGTGTCAGAACGGCTTGACTGGCGCGCGCAGAATCCACGCTATACCGAGCGCTTTGCGCTGCATGTCGGCAGGTTGTGCACGAGCATGAGCAACAAGGCCGTGGCAGAGCTGGAGCGGCTTCACGACAGCACGGTGAAGGATCTGTCGAGAGCTGTACATGCAGGGACAGGTTCGTCATTGCCGGTCGGCTCAGGCCCAGGCGATGAGCATCGATGAGATGGCAGTCAGAAAGGGGCATGACTGTCGCGTGGTGGTCAGTGATCCGTTCAGGGCAGACCGATATGGATCGAGCAACGGGCGCGCAAGCCGATGGTTGATTCTTCGCCCGGCTGAGCAAGGCAAGCGATGGCATCGGCTTGTATTGATCATTGTGGCACCCGTTTCGCAACGCGGTGCTGCGACAAAGGCCCCAACGCGGCGATCGTGTTCGACCAGGTTCCACATCGTACGGCATCTCTCGAGGCGCTCGATCAGGTCAGGCGCGACAGTACAAGCGTCTGCAAGGCAGAACCGGGTCGTGGATCGGGGGCGGCGCTATGCGCTACTGTCGGCGCGGGAGGTGCCTGACATTGGAGGGCGGCAGGCCTCAGAAGCTGCTGGCAGCCAATCGGCGGCTGAACACGTACCTGCTGAAGGGAGTCGTTTGGGCGCTGTGGGCTACAGAACCGAGCGCGGTGCCAGGGCGTTCTTCGAGCGCTGGAAGCAGAGCCTGCGATGTAGCGCTTGAACCGTGCCGAGGTTGCCAGGAAAATGATCCGGGCGGCGCTGGGATTGGCATTGCCGCCTACTGCCGACCGAGAACAAAGGTCAAAGCCTAGGGGATGGTGGAGGGCCTGAACAACAAGTTGGGTCATTCAGCGCAATTAACTTACGGATACCGGGATGAGGACTATCTGAGGCTCAAGGTCATTGCCAGTTTCCTGCCCCGCTGCAAAAAGCATACGGTGCACCCACTGATCCGCGAAGACCCGGTTATTTTTTGAAGGCGTCTTGCCGTCAAAGCGGTGTGGCGATGGAGCAATTGAGCGTGAGGGCAGGGATGTACCCCGGTCTGATCCCCGCAAGGCACCAAGCGCCGCGGAGCGGGACGTCACTGCGGCGATTTCGCGGTAGGCGTGAACGACTTTCTGACAGGCGGAGCGCAGCCCCGATTGTCGGAAAGTGTTTTAGCCCTGGAGGTTTGTTGCCCACGACGCAGGTCGTGGGCAACAAAGCTTCAGTGAGCGTATGAGCCGCAGGGTCGTACCGGTCCACGGCGCGTCCCCATCGGAGTCGTCTTCCATGAACCGGGGGACCCGCGCATGCATTGGCGAGGACATGACACGTTCTAGAATCCACGCTGATCCCAACGGACGCAGCACCTTCGATGTCTCACGTTTCCTCCGTTTTCAAACAACGCTGCCTCACCAGCGTTGCCCTGCTTGCTTCCGCATCTCGGTCGCACCCATGATGGAATGGACGGACCGGCACTGTCGCAGCTTTCACCGGCTGCTGTCACGGCAGGCATGGCTGTACACCGAAATGGTCACGGCCAGGCCATTGCACATGGCGATCTGGACCATTTGTTGGGCCGGGGTGAGGAGGGTGAGCGGGTGGTGCTGCAGCTGGGGGCAATGACCCGCAGCTGCTGGCTGCGTGCGGCCCGGGAGGGCGTGGCCTATGGCTACGACGAGATCAACCTGAACTGCGGCTGCCCCAGCGACCGGGTGCGGGAGGGGCTTTCGGGGGCCTGCCTGATGGCCGAGCGCAGCGCGTGGCCGACTGCGTGGCCACCATGCAGGCCGTGGTGCCTGTGCCGGTCACGGTCAAGCATCGCATCGGTATCGACCGGCATGAGGATTACGCCTTCGTGTACCGCTTCGTGGAAACGGTGGCGGCGGCGGTTGCCGGCGCTTTATCGTGCACGCGCGCAAATGCCTGGCTGGACGGGCTGGATCCGAAGGCCAATCGCGAGATTCCACCGCTGCGCTACGCAGTGGTGCACCGGCTGGCGCAGGATTTTTCGCACTGCGCGTTCGAACTCAATGGCGGTCTGCAGGATCTGGCCATGGGGCTGGCGGTGGCGACCGATCCGGCCCATGCAGCGTCGGTTCCTTCTTCAAAGGTGGGGGCGCTGTCATCCACGCCGGCCGTTCCTGCAATGGCTGGGGCACCACCTGCGGTGCCGGCGGTGACCCGGTACATCTGGAATCCCTGACGGCGCTGGCAGCAGCGCGCCGGCCGCTGCAGCCACTCGGCCGGGCTGATGCCGTACGGCCGCAAGGCCTATCACGAGCCCCTGGCTGCTGGCCGGTGTGGATGCCTGGCTGGCGGCACGTGCCAAGGTGGACGAGGCTTTTGTGGGCAGGCAGCGTGGCGTGATCGACGAAACCTCCGCTCGGCGGTGACGCACGCATCCGTAGCCAGTTCAGCAGCAGCACTGCCCGAAGGCAATGCGGTGCTCACCCGTGCAGCTGTCGTCGACGCGCTGGTCGGCTATCTGGAACGCGGGGCGGCGCAGGGCGTGGAGCTGCGCCATCTGGCCCGTCATGTGCTGGGGCTCTACCGCATGGCCAGCCGGCAGCGCGGGATCTGGCGGCGCCAGCTCGGTGACCCGCAGGCGCTGGGCCCGCAACGACCCGCAGTGGCTGCGCACCGTGTGTGCCCGTGTCGAGCCGAAGCGGCCCGGCAGGCAGAACGGCTGGCCGGGCGCCAGGGCTGATCAGCGTGCCCTGCGTTTCCTGCGCTTTGCCCCGTCCGGGTCCACCATCTGCCGGTAGGTTCGCACACAGAGCATCAGCGTCACGCAGCCCGCCGACAGCAGCGCCCAGCCAGCCCAGGGTGGCCGACAGGCCGTTCCGGGTCGCTCATGCCACGCACGATGCCCTCGCACAGGTACAGCAGGGATCAGCATGGTCCAGAGGCTGGTAGGGCTTGACCCAGCCGCGGGATCAGCGCGGGCAGCACGAACACCAGCGGCAGCACCTTGAACACCAGCAGCGAGCCGCCCGGCTTCAGCGGCGCCAGCCACAGTTCCCACAGGCTGCCCAGCACGATCAGGCCGGCCACCTGGGCCACCGACAGCAGCCGCCAGCGCTGGCAGGCTGCCCGCAGCGCGGCACGGACGGGCAGGGATGGAGATGCCGTGACATGGCGCGTGTTTCGTGAAGAGGAGCTGAATGCGGGCTTCGAGCGAGCCGAAAGTGCTGGGTGGCGGGATTATCCCCGGAAAAGCTGCATCCTGCGCTGCATCGATGCCACGCCTGCCCTGCCGGCAGTACCAGTGGCGGGCCGCGCATTGATAGAATGCCCTGATGCGAATACTGATCAGCAATGACGACGGCTATTTTGCGCCCGGCATCGAGGCGCTGGCCGGCGCACTGGCCGATCTGGCCGACATCATCGCTTTTTTGCCCGGGCGCGACCGTTCCGGGTGCCTCAACTCGCTGACGCTGAGCCGTCCGCTTACGGTCCGGCAGGCAGCCAATGGTTTCCACTTCGTCGACGGCACGCCTCCGACTGCGTGCACGTGGCGGTGACCAGCTCTGCTCGATCATCGTCCCGATCTGGTGCTCTCCGGCATCAGCGACGGTGCCAACATGGGCGACGACACCATCGTATTCCGGCACGCGGCGGCTGCCACCGAAGGGCACCTGCTGGGCATTCCGGCCATTGCGTTTCTCGCTGGTCAAAAGCGGGCTACCCGCATCTGGATACGGCCGTGCGCGTGGCCCGCGATCTCGGTGCAGCGCCAGCTGGCCAGCCTCTGGCAGGAGCCGGTGCTGCTCAACGTCAACATCCCGGCCGTGCCTTATGTACGGAACCGCGGGGCTTCGAGTGACGGCGCCTGGGGCGCCGTCACCACAGCGAACCTCGTGATTCGGCGCAGAATCCGCGCGGCGAGACGGTGACTGGATCGGCAAGGCCGGCCCTGAGCAGGACAACGGCCCGGGCACCGATTTTCATGCCACGGCCACGGCAAGGTCTCGATCAGCCCGCTGCAGATCGACTCGACCGCACGCGCCCAGCTGGACAAGACGCGGCAATGGCTGGCTCTGATCCAGCGCTCCGACAGCGACGGTCTGGTCTCGAGCGTGCGCGGCTGCGCATGGTCGACGGACATGCGCGAGGGGCATCGATTCCGAGCTGGTGCTGGGCGCCGCTGAAGAAGGTGCCGCGCCACCTGTTCGTCGAGCAGGGGCTGGCCAGCCGCGCCTAGCGAGGACGTGGCCTGCCCATCGGTCGCGGCCAGACCATCTCCCGGCCGTCCACGGTCGCCCGCATGCTGCGGCTGCTGGCAGAATCCGTGCGTCCGCAGGAGGTGCGCCGGCTGCGCGCTGGAAATCGGCACCGGCTGCGGCCATCAGGCCACCGTGATGGCCCGCCTGTTTGCCGATGTGGTGTCGGTGGAGCGGGTACACTGGCTGCACGAGCTGGCCAAGGTCAACGTGCGTCCCTTCCGGCTCGCCCAACCTGCGGCTGATCTTCGGAGACGGTACGGCAGGCGCTGCACGCCGGTGCGCCCTACGACGTGGTGATCAGTGCGGCCGCCAGCGAGTCGATTTCGAAGGACTGGCTGCGCCAGATGGCCGTGGGCGGGCGTTCTGGTGGCACCGGTCAAGGCCCCGACAGTGATGTCCAGACGCTCCATGTCGTCGACCGTGTCAGTCAGGAAGACTGGTCGCTGACGGTGCTGGATCCGGTACGATTCGTGCCGCTGCGTGCCGGGGTGGCACGTTAGGGTGTTCATGAACGCATTCGTTCCTGCGCTGGCTCCATGGTCTCGTGTGCTGAAAAGGTAGCGCAGGGCCTGACTGGTTTGCCCTGGCGCAGGGGCAACGCTGGCACGCAGGGATCTCGGAGCCAGCCCGGAGGAAACCCCTTTCGTCGCGCATGGCTGGCGTGCGTTGTAGCCCGTCTGTCTCCGCAAAGTGCGCGTTGGGCGTACGAAACGGAGAACTCAGGGCAGGGGTCGGCGTTTCGGGTATCTTTCGATGTCCCCACGCCGGTGGTAAAGACGGAGGAATGATCTTGAAACTTGATGCGCTCAACAGACAGACGCGCCCGCTGTTGGTGGCCTCGCTGGCGCGTGCTGATGGCCGGCTGTGCCGCCACCCGTCCGGCACCGGTGGTCACCGCACTCCCATGCCGGAAAGAGCCGCACGACCACGGTCCAGACGCTGCCCGGTGACGTGTCGAAGCATCCCGGCGGTCCCGGTCCGCTGGGCCAGAGCGGCTATGCGTCAGCTCCCTCCGCCGACGGCCAGGCGGGCCGCGGACAGGGCGGAGGCGGTCGATACCGCCCAGGTCACCCGATCTACCAGGGCGCCATCAACACACCCGGACGCTGGGGCCTGCCCGACGATGTCGGCGTGAAGGTGGGGCCGCAGGGCATCAAGCGCCTACGGCACACCACGTCCGCCGCTGCCCGCGCCGAACAGGTGGCCCGGGCCAGTACAGACCGGTGCCGTGGGCATGGGCGCGGCCGCTCAGGCCGGTGGCGGCAACCCGCCGCAGTCGCTGGCCGTGCTGCCCAGGGAGCATCGGGTGCCCCTGCAGGCGGGTCAGGCTGCCTCGTGGCCAGGGTGGACGTGCAGGTGCGGCGGCTGGCAGCCGGTGCCGCGGCGTCCGATGCCGTGGCCAGTCCGGTGACGGCTCCCCGGCGAGATCGGCAGGGCAAAAGCGCCCCTGCCGGTGCGCAGGCTGCGGCCGACAGGGCCGGGGGCCGCTGCTGCTGAATCCCAGCCGGCAGCAGACAAGGCACCTGCCGTGCCCAGCGCCACGCGCAACTTCGATGGCGTGCGCTTCAGCTGGCCCCTTGCCGGCAGCGTGCTGCAGGGCTTCGATGGCGTGAACAACAAGGGGCTGCTGCTCTCTGGCAAGACCGGTGAGGCGGTGCAGGCCGCGGCCGACGGCAAGGTCATTTTCAGCGGAGAAGGGCGCGCAGTTGCGGCAACCTCATCATCATCAAGCACAGCAATGAAATGCTGTCGGTCTACTGCCACAACCGCAGCCTGGCCGTGAAGGAAGGCCAGCAGGTCACCCGTGACAGAAGATCGGCGAACTCGGCACGGCCGGCGGCAACCAGAGCGCGCTGCACTTCGAAGTGCGCCAGGCTGGCAAGCCGGTAGATCCTGCCGGCGTGCTGCCCAAACGCTGATCCAGGCCAGCGCGGGGATGAACAGGTCCAGGACACGCGCTGGCGTGCAGGCTTCTTCCACCAGCGCCCCGGGCAGGCAGCATCGCCGGGGCAAATCCTCTTCACACGCCGGCGGTGGCAACTCACGCGACGGCGGGGTAGCTCGCGCGCCGGTAGCGGCCATTCGCGTCGCCCGTCGCGGCCGGGTGCCGCCCCGGCGCCCTGGTCTGCGCCTGTATCAGGGCCCGTCCCTGTAACTGCTCACAACAGGCCTGCGCCCAACGGTGGGGCGGTCCCCATGGACGCTCCCGTTCCTGCACACCTCTCCCTACGACCATGGTTGACCTGGCCTGTGCGGAACCACCCCGGCTACTGAATGTCCGGATCGAATCGGTGGATCTCGGACGGGCGGGGTACGTGCCCACGCCGGCGGCAAGGTGGTGTTCGTGCAGGGCGGACTGCCCGCGAGCAGATCGAGGCGCGCGGCTGCGCAGCAAGCCCCGCTTCGACGTGGCCGACATCCAGCGCATTGCACAGCCCAATCCCAACCGCATCGATCCCCGATGTCCGAGCTATGGCATCTGCGGTGGCTGCAACCTGCAGCATGCCGATCTGCGTGCCCAGGTGGCCTACAAGCAGCGCGTGCTCGAAGACACGCTCTGGCACCTGGGGCGATGCGTCCCGCCCAGATGCTGCCGCCATGGAAGGCCCCACCTGGGGCTACCGCTTCCGCGCCCGCCTGGCCGTGCGGGACGTGCCCTCGAAGGGCGGGGTGCTGATCGGGTTTCACGAGAAAAAATCCAGCTACGTCACCGACCTGCAGGAATGTGCCATCCTGCCGCAGAAGGTGTCGGACATGCTGCCGGCCCTGCATGCCCTGGTGGGCGCGCTGTCCATCCGCAACCGCATGCCGCAGATCGAGGTGGCGGTCGGTGACTGTGCAGCCACCCCACCATCCGCTGGCGCTGGTGTTCGGACCCTGCTGCCGCTGACCGCGGACGATCACCGGCGGCTGCTCGCCTTCGGGCGCGAGCACGATGCCGAGATCTGGCAGCAGCCGGGTGGCCCGGATTCTGCCCGGCTGCTGTGCGATGCACAGGGCAACCCGGAGGGCGTGTGGCGCTTGCCTACGAGCTGCCGGAATTCGGCATTCGCATTCCCTTCGGTCCAAACCGATTTCACGCAGGTCAATGCCGGCATCAACCGGCAGCTGCTGTCACGCGCGGTGCAGATGCTGGACGTGCAGCCCGATCACCGGGTGGTTGACCTGTTCTGCGGGCTGGGCATTTCACGCCGCCGCTGGCCACGCCGGGCGCGGCAGGTGCTGGGCGTGGAGGGCGTCCATGCCCTGGTCGAGCAGGGGGACGCCGGGAATGCGCGGCCAACCGGCTGGTGCTCAGGGCTGCGCCGGGCAAGGGGCGTGCAGTTTCGCGGCCAACCTGTTCGAGTTCACGGCAAATGACTGGCACGCGTTCGGTGGCGTGGACCGGCTGCTGATCGACCCGCCCGCGACGGGCGCTGGCGGTGGCACGGGTGCTGGCGGCGCTGCCGCGGCGGCACGGCCGGCGCGGGATGGTGCATGCGTCGTGCAATCCGGCTGACGCTGGCGCGGGATCTGAAGTTGATGGCATGCACGGGAACTGGACGCGTCGAGGAAGCAGGGGTGGCCAACATGTTCCCGCATACGGCGCACGTGGAGTCGGTGCGCAGCGTTTGACTGACGCTGACAGCGAAAACCGCAAGCACGCGGGTGGCCTGCATTCTGAACGCCGCATGGTCCACTGGCGACGCAGAGTCACTTGCATCGAGGAGGCTCATGCCGACGTGGCTGCCAGCTGCAGCAAATGAACCGGATCCGGAGGCTGTTGCCATATCGCCGGAGCCGGGTGGCACACCTTTGTCCCGTATGACATGAACCGCACAAAGCGGGATCAGCCGACATGGGCTGTTGCACGACAAATGCTGTGATATTTGAAGAAAACATTACGTATCAAAAGCCATAATTTTTGCCGGGGAGAACTGCTCCCGTGCTCGGGAAAATCACGATGTTAGGATGCGGCTACGCAAACGGGAAACGAAACCGGTATTCGCGGCGCATCCGTATGGTTCTGCGGGTGATCAAACTCACTGTGTCAGCCTGGGTGACGCAGCGAAATATCCCCTGCGTGACAAACTTCAATCCGCAATTTTTCAAGGAGATAAACCAATGCGTGATCTGAACATGAATGAAATCGACGCCGTTTTCCGGGGCCGACCGGGGAGATGCCACGGCCATTGGGGCAGCTGGCTTCAGGGGTGGCTGGAGCGGTAGAAGGCGCGAAGATCGGCGGAGGCATGGGGTCACCTTCGGTGGGCCCATTGGCGCTGTGGATCGGCGGTCTGGGTGGCGCAGTAGTGGGTGGCGCCATTGGTTGCGCAGCCTATGAACTCGGCAAGTAGTAATCAGGAAAAGAGTCTGTACTGGATCATGAGCATGGCTCGCGATCCAGAGAATCAACCGGGAAGTCGCCTGCGCTGATTCAAGCCTGAAATCAGCTTCCGTCTGACCGAACAACCGAATGTCTCAGGAAATTCATGCAGCCCAGCACTCACGAATCAACTGAAAACAGTTCCGCAACACATATACGCGTCCCAAGTCGCATAAGGATTTTCTCTCACACGTACCACATCGTCTCTGATGGGCGTGGGCAGCAGTATGGAAGCGGAATTGGCTATCTCAGCCCGGAGGCATCACGCTCGCGGCTGGTTATATCCTGGCCGGCACTGCCCTTGTTTCATTCTGGACAGGAGGCGTATCGTTTCCTTTTCCGTAGCACCTCACGATCATGATTTCCGCTGGGCGCCTTCAGCTCGACATTGCGTACTGCATCATTGATCGTCCCTGACCGCAGAGTGATATCCCTGCTGCATGGCAGGCGGGTATCCATCGGGCTTCAGGTGAATGCCCGTCGCAGAGGCATTGGCACAGGGCAGGCTAAGGTGCAGCTGGCACGCATGACTCATGCCCGGTTCCGGCGCAATTTTCAATCCGCAACTTTCCAGGAGGTAAACGTGCGTGATCTGGAACATGAATGAAATAGACATGATCTTGGTGGTGACCGGAGCGGCGCCACGCCGTTGGAGCAGCCGGTTTCGCGTGGCCGGGCAGTGGAGGGCAAAAGATCGGCGGCTCGATGGGTACTCGCAGGTCCAATCGATTCCGCAGTCGTTGCGGTTTGGGCGGCGCAGTGGTGGAAGCGGAGCCATTGGCTACGCAGCCTACGAGCTGCAAGTAGTAAATCAGGGCTTGATGGACCGGATCATGAGCGCAGCTCATGATCCGAATGGCGCACCATCCGAAACCATATACTTAAGGAGATATGCGAGCCCCAACACTTTCCTCTCTCCATTCAGTGAAAGAGGTTTGCAATGCAAATATATAGTCGATCACATACTGATTATCCTTGTTGCATACTACACATGTGCCTGTTCGCCATGGGCACCAGCATGGGCAGACTTGGTTGTTTCAGCCCAGGAGGCATCACAGTGGCAACCGGTTTCATCCTCGCTGGTGTTGCCATGTTCATTCTGGACAATCATGTCGTCTCTGCCTCTCTACCTCACCATCATGGCATCATTTTCTGTGGGGCGGGTTTTATCGTCACCTCGCTGTATTACTTCATCAATCGCCCCTGAGTGCGGGTTCTGCGGAAATCCCATTCAATAGCCCTGCCATTGCCGGAAGAGGATGTCTTCTGCCTCCCCGATCCCGCGCCAAAGTAACTGATCCATTATGAACATTCTGTTCATCTGACTTGCGTTGCGTCATAGTTGCCTCCTTTGCAACCCGATCAGGATGGAGGCATTCACTGACGGGCAAAAGGTGGACTGGGCCGCGCACCTGCAGGCCCATCGAGACCGAGGGCATCAGCATCAGGACTACGCCGCACGGGAGGGAGGGGCTGTCCGTGGCATCGCTGTACTACCGTCGGCGGGTCTCGGACGAGGCAGGCGTACGGAAGGGGCTTCGGCCTGGTTGCCGTCCAGCTGGCCGACGGCACGCCATCCAACCCTGCACTGTGTGGCTTGCGCCGGGTGTGCGCATGGAGCTTGCCACACTGCCTTCGCCGCAGTGGCTGGGGACAGCTGGTGGCCAACATGAGCGCACAGGTGCACTGACTGCATCCGGGCGCCATATCGACAACGTCTACCTGTGCCGAGAACCGGTGGACTTCAGAAAGTCCATCGGTGTGGGCTCTCGGCGCTGGTGGAGCAACAGCTACAGATGAGCCCGTTTGACGATGCGCGCTCTTTTGTGTTCGTGAATCGCCAGCGTGACAAGATCAAGGCGCTGTACTGGCACCGCAACGGGTTCTGCCTCTGGTACAAGCGGCTGGAGAAGGAGCGCTTTGCATAAGCCGGCACTGCAGGCATCGCAAAGAACCTGCACGCTGGCATGCGGGAGCTGGAGTGGCTGCTCGAAGGGTTCGACCTGTGGCGCAACCGGCCGCACCAGACGCTGCATTATCAGAACACGGTCTGACGGCCGGCTTTCCTGTTTTAATCCGGTCACAAAACCCGTCATTGGCGGAGACATTTTCTGCATTTGATACGGGTTTATCAGCTGCCATCGGGCTATAATGGCGGGCATGCCGACCTGCTCGCCGCCGTTCACCTTCTGCGCCCCATCACCGGATATTTCTCCGGCTGACTACACGGCCCACATGGTTCACCGAAGCCATGCGGCGGTTTGCGCAATACATGCAGCGGGGCATGGCGATGCAGCTCGATGCTGGCACCCGCGACCTGCTGCGCCAGGAGTACGGCAGGAGTTGCGTGCAGAAATGCGCGCAGAGCTGCTGATCCAGCAGCGAAATCATCGAGGCTGAGATCAAGGCCCGTGTCGATGCCGGGCTCAAATCTCGTATCGAGGCCGAGTTCAAGGCCTGCGTCGAAGCCGAGAGTCCTCAAAGCGCCTGCGCGTCTATATCAGGAAATGGAAATGGCGCGCCGGCGCCAGTTTCGACCGCAGTACCGAAACTTCGTCGGCCCAGTACCGGCTCGTCGACGAAGCCGATGAACTGGCCGAGGAACAGCAGTGAGGCTGACGACCAGGCGGAACTGCCCGAGAGAGACACCCACCACGCTCCGCAAGCCGGCAAAAACCCCGTGGCAAGCGCCAGCCGCTGCCGGCGGACTTGCCGCGTGTGGAGAGTCGTGCATGAGCTGCCAGAAGACGAGCGCACCTGCCCTGCGGCTGCACCATGGCGGAAATCGGTGAGTGTTCGTGAGGATCGACATCATCCCGATGCAGATCCGGGTGCTGCGTCATGTCTGCAAGCGCTATGCCTGCAGCCGGGGCGATTCGGCACCGCACCGCACCGGCATCACTGCAGGTGCTGCCCAAAACCAATGCCAGTAATGCCCTGCTGGCCATGCCTGCTGACCACCAAGTACGTCGATTCCATGCCGCTGGCGTTTCTCGAACGTGCTGGCCGCCTTAACGTCAATGCGCCCCGGCGAACGCTGGCCCGCTGGGTGATCGGTGCGGCACAGGCGCTGCAGCCCATCCACAACCTGCTGCGCGACCACCTGCTGGACAGTTCGGTGATCCACATGGATGAGACTACCGTGCAGGTGCTCAAACAGCCAGAGCAAGGCCACGGGATCACCCGGGCTACATGTGGGTGCAGAAAGGCGGTCCGCCGGACAAGTCAGTGGTGATCTACGACTACGACCCGAGGCCGTTCCGGCAAGGTGCCGTTGCGCCTGCTCGCGGGCTGGCAAGGGTTATCTGATGACCGATGGCTACGAGGCTACAACGCCGTGCGGCGGGACCGAGGTGTCGAGCACCTGGTGTGCTGGGCACACGCACGGCGATAGTTTCGTCAAGGTCGTGCAGGCCAGCAAGGGGACGAAGCGGGCGGGCCAATGAAGCCATCGACATGATCAGCCGGCTCTATGGGATCGAGCGCAGGGTTCGCCGATGCCACGGATGGGGCGCGCCTCGAGCGCAGCAGAGCCGCAGCAAGGCGGTGCTGGCCGAACTGCGCGACTGGCTGGACGGGATGCTGCCGCTCGTACCGCCCAAAACCCCATTGGGTCGAGGCACTGGGCTATCTGTACCGGTACTGGTGCGCCTGGTGCGCTACGTCGAGCGGGGTGATCTGCCGATAGACAACAATCGGGTGGAGAATGCGATTCGCCCGTTCGTTGTGGGCCGCAAGAACTGGCTGTTCAGTGATACGCCGGCGGGTGCGCATGCCAGTGCGGTGGTGTATTCACTGATCGAGACGGCGAGCCAACGGGCGGGAGCCGTACGCGTGGCTGCGTCATGTGCTGCAGCGGCTGCCGTATGCGAAGACGGCAGATGACTACGAGCGCTGCTGCCGTGGAACCTGTCGGCGCTGGAGCTGGTGGAGGAAGCGATCCGGGCCTGATCAATGGTTTTGTGGATCGTTTACGCCCAAAGCGTTCACACATCTTATTGCAGTCGTGTTTCACTGCCTGTGGCTTCCAGTTTCCGGAGGTAACCCGAGTTTAGTTGTTTCCTCGCGCCACGCTGGCGTGCCCGAACCGCAACACACAGGCAACACCGAGCCGGATCAGAGGATCAAAGCCGGTTTCTCGCGAGGGTCCGAGCCGCCCAAGGGCGGCCCGACTGACTTGAGGTGGGGTCAGTCAGTCGCTGCCGCCGCGATGCCGCCGAACAGCGCCAGCAGGCTGCGCTGAACACGTTGTACAGGCTGTGATGTAGACCGACGGCGTGGCCGTCACGTAGCTGGTCTCGCCGCTCAGTGACGACCCGGTTCAGATCGAACGGGATGTGAAGAGCGAGAACACATCGGTGCTCAGGGCCGAGATGGCCAGCATCTCATGCCCGGGATCTGCAGGAAGATGCCGGCGAAACGCCGCCAGCAGGATGAGCGATCATGCCGACGACAGCCAGCTGCCCATGCCGGAGAGATCACGCTTCGGGGCGTGGTGGCGATGCAGGCATGACGCCGAGATGGCGGCACACACAGCGAAAGGCCCATCATGACGATGCGAGGGTGCCGTTGCATGCCCATGCACGCGCTCCAGCAGCCGCGAAGCATCAGCATGAAGAAGGTGAAGCCCAGCAGCAGTAGAATACCGGCGCTGCTGTTTTTGCTAGCGGTTGATGGCAACGTGAAGCCCCAGGCGATGGCCAGGAAGGCGATGAAGCTGATGGCCGGGACTGCCGGCAAAGAAGGAGAAGCGGGTGCAATGCCGACGCAGCGCCGATGACGGTGGGAATCATCGACAGAGCCAGCGGGCCATAGGTGTTGCGCAGCACGCGGTTGCGGGTTTCGGTGCTGACCGCAGCATCCTGATAGTGGGGGAGAGTTGGTCGATCGCCATGGAATGGTCTCCGGAAGGGAAAAGGGGGCCAAAGTCAGACACGCCGTTGGAGACACGTCAGCGAAACGCGTGGTCTGTACAGAAACCCACGGGTTCGTGACATGCTGCGACTCATTATAGACGTGCAACCTGCTGTTTCGGTTGACAGTTTTCCGCTTTTCGGCGGCCCGTCGGCTCTCTGGTCGGCCGGGGACGTCGTCCGTCACATGGTGGCGAGAGGGCAGTGCCACAAGGGGCAGTCCGGCAGCTGTTCAGCGACATCAGCGCAGCATCGGCCACCGTCAGAAGTCGCCATGGGCGAATCCGGAAGCGGCGTGGGGCGGGAGGCTCCTGCGGCGATTTCGCGGTAGCCGTGGAACCTTTCTTTTGCCCAGGGCAAAAGTTCACAGGCGCCTGTTTTTGCCGGCCACGACGAAGGTCGTGGACGTCAAAAACGGGCTGAGCGCATGAGCCGCAGGAGCCTCCCGCTCCCCGCGTCGCCCCGCCCGCAAAGCGCCCGTAAGCCGCCTCCTGCCTGTCGGCAACGCAGCGCAAAGCCCAGGGGTTCATCCTTCCGTTCCGTTGACCGTCCGTGACGATGTAAGCGCCGTTCATTCCGGCTATAATGCGAAATTGGACCGCAAAGGGCGTGTGTCCTTTGTCCCAAATCAAAGCCGCCCGCCGCCCTCTGGCGCACCAGGCAAACGCAGCTACCATGGCTGTCGAAAGAACCCCGTCCATCATCAAACCCGATGCCGTGGCCAAGAATGTCATCAGCCAGATCCTCGCCCGCTTCGAATCCGCCGGTCTGAAAGTCGTCGCTGCCCGCATGATGCAGCTCTCCAAGGCCGAAGCCGAAACTCTCTACGCCGTCCACAAAGGAGCGCCCTTCTTCGAGGACCTGGTCGCCTTCATGATCTCCGGCCCCGTCATGGTGCAGGTGCTGGAAGGTGAAAACGCCATCCTCGCAACCGCGAGCTGATGGGGCGCCACCGATCCGAGAAAGCCGAAAAAGGCTCCATCCGCGCCGACTTCGCCGACAGCATCGACGCCAACGCCGTGCACGGCTCCGACGCTCTGAAACGGCGGCCAACGAGGATCGCCTTCTTCTTCCCGTCGATGCAGATCTGCTCGCGCTGAGCAGCTCGTGTTTCGCGTGCGCCGGGCGGAACCGTTTGCTGCCCGGCCTGACGGCGCCGCCTTGTGTGCAGCGCGTTTCGGAATGATGTCAGGAGTCATCGACATGGAAGCCGTACCGGTCCAGAACGGACCCCGTTCCCACCATTCCCGAAGCGCCGCCGCAGGCTGGCGCTGTTTCGCGTCTGCTGCGCGCCCACGCACTCCGGCGGTGCCGGTGCGCGTGCATCCGCTCCGGCAGCCGGTGGCGTCGGCGCGCGCGCATCCGGCCAGGTATCCGTGCGGCCAGTGGCGCGTGCACCCGGTGCAGCGCCCGGGGCCACGCCTCCCCGGACGGTCCGGGGTCCGGCCATCGTCTCGGCCCAGGTGGCCGCCGGCGAGGCCACCGACCGGACGGACGAAGCCTCGCGCCGCCATTGCGACATCGCACTTTTCGCCGGGTGAGACAGGCCCTGGCCCGTGCCGGGCTGTCCGAAGGCCTGCGGGCGCCGGTGGTGCCGGTGCCTCCTCACTGGATGGCTGGCCCGCTCTGGCGGCACGCTGCACCGGAGGCGCTGCAGAACAGGGGCGCAGCAGGAAAGCAGCCAGCGTCCCCCAGCACGGCAGGTGCTGCCAGTACCGGGCTACCTCGCGCATGGCGGGCGCCACGGCCGTGGCTCGCAAGGCTGCCGGCCCCGTCAGCCTGCTGGGGCTGGACCGCAAGGGCTTTCTGGAATTCTGCGCCGGCCTGGGCGAAAAACCCTTCCGCGCCCAGCAGCTGATGCGCTGGGTGCACCAGCGCGGCGTTCCGACTGGTCGGCCGCGACGGACCTGGCGCGGGTCTTTCGCGAGCGCCTGCGAGGATCAGGCCCTCATCCGGGCCCCGGCGTGCTGAGGACCACACCGCCCGCGATTCCACCCGCAAGTGGCTGTGCGACGTGGGTGGCGGCAGCGGTCGAGGCCGTGTTCATCTCGAGGCGCGGCGTGGCACATGTGCGTGTCTTCGCAGGCCGGCTGTGCGGTCAACTGCAGCTCTGCTCCACCGCGCAAGCAGGGCTATCGCGCAACCTCAATACCGCCGAGATCCTGGGGCAGATCTGGCTGGCCAACCAGCTGCTGCGCCAGCCCGGCGCCCAGCCGCGCTGGAACGGGTCCGACGACAGTGGCACGCATGGACGAGAGACCTCGACGACGGTGGCGCCGAACGCCCCATCAGCAACATCGTCTTCATGGGCATGGGCGAGCCCCTGCTCAACCATGCGTGCGCTGCTGCCGGCGCTGCGGGCGTTGCTGGACGACCACGCCTACGGCCTGTCGCCGCCGTGACGGTTCCACCTCCGGCGTGGTGCCGCTCATCGACCGCCTGTCGGACGACCGTCCGGTGGCACTGCGCGGTTTCGCTGCATGCCAGCAACGATACGCTGCGTGACCAGCTCGTTCCGCTCAACCGCAAGTATCCGCTGAAGGAACTGCTGGCCGCCTGCCAGCGCTACCTGAAGGTGGCGCCGCGCGATTTCACCACCTTCGAGTACGTGATGCTCAGCGGCATCAATGACACGGCGAAGCACGCGCACGAACTGGCGTCGCTGGTGGCCGATGTACCCTGCAAGTTCAACCTGATTCCGTTCAACCCGTTTCCCAACTCGGGGCTGAACCGCTCGTCCGACCGCACCATCCGGCAGTTTTCGGAGCTGCTGCGGGCCGGCATCGTCACCACCGTGCGGCGCACGCGCGGCGACGAGATCGAGTGCCGCCTGTGGCCAGCTGGCCGGCGAGGTGGTGACTGCACCCGCTGCGCGGAGCGCACGGTGCGCATCCACCGTCCCGAGAAGGTGCTGGCCACCCAGGGCCGGCGCCTGAGTTTCCGGCGCGCGGCCTCCCGTGAGTGCTGGCCTGCTTTTCCGGGCGCTGTTCCTGCCGGGGCTGGGCCTGTCTGCCCGTTGCGGGGCACCGCGACGCTGGTGGACATGCGGATGCAGGTTGTGGGCGCGGCGCTGCTTTTATGGACAGGTAGCCGCAAACCGGTGCGCCTCACGGGGGCCGGCATGCTCTGCGCCTGAAAGGGCACTGAAGCAGCCTGCAGCGGCCCGTAGCGCCGCTCTCCCGACAAGTGGTGACGTGCAGGCAGACGGTGCCCTGGCGTGCGCGCCATGGCGTCACGGCTACGGCAGGGCATCGTCATGGATGGATCGACGTTTTTCACGGATGGAACAATGAAGCTGCAAAGCAAAACCCGATTCTGGCATTGGCGCTCGGCCTGGGCATGGCTGGTTGCGTCACCACCGAAACGGTCAGCAACAAGGGCGGCGGTTCGCCGGCCGGTGTCCTCGGGTGACAGCGTGTCGTCGGTCAGCAGCCAGGTCTCGCCGGCCGAAGAAAAACGCCGTCGTGCACGCATCCGTCTGGAGCTGGCGGTCAGCCATTACCAGTCGGCCAACATGCCGCGCTGGCCCTGCGGAAATCGACCAGGCCATCAAGATCGATCCGACTACGCTGCCGCCTGGGGCATGCGCGCACTGGTCTCGCCGCCGCGAACGATGGCGCGAGCGGGCCGATGCCAACTTCCGCCAGGGACTGAAAGCTCACGCCGAAGGATCCGGAACTGAACAACAACTACGGCTGGTACCTGTGCCAGACCGGGCGCCAACGCGAGGCCATCCGCTACTTCGACGTGGCGGCCGCCGACCACACCTACGCCACGCCGGCCAAGCCGCTGCAACAATGCCGGCATCTGCCTGATGCAGGTGGGTGACGACAGCGTGCCGAGGGCTTCTGCTCAAAGGCCTTCAAGCTGGATCCGTCCAATGCAGTGGCCATGTTCAATCTGGCTGAGCTGTACCTGAAAGCGCGGCACCTACGACCGGGCGAAGTTCTACTCCGACCGCTCGCTGCTCCACCTACCAGCCCACGGCCGAGCCCTGTACCAGGGCGATTCGTGTGGCGCAACTGGGCAACAACACCAGCTACGCCGACCAGCTCGAGGTCCCAGCTGCGCAACCGCTTCCCGCAGTCGCCGGGTGGCGAAAACTCGACCAGCATGGCGGGGCCGGTCCGACGGGGTGACCAGCAGCACGGTGAGGCCAGTCGTATGGCGGCGATCATCAGCACGGTGGCCAGCACGGAGCAGGGCGAGTGGGATGGCCAAAAGCCAGCCGGACAGGGACGGTGACATGGCGAAAGCCAGCATGGGAAAGGACGGTGACATGGCACCCGCCGCTGAACGAAACCGGCCTGTCCGGCACGCCGTCCACGCCCGGACCATTCGATTTGCCGGTCTGGGGCGCTGCGGCTGCGGCCGGCAGTGACCACACGCGTGCCATCACCCGGCGGACCTGCAGTCGGCTCGCGAGGCCCGCCGCTGGACCCGGCTGGATGTGGCCGCCAGACCAGAAGTTCCAAAGTGAGGCAGATCACGGCGCTCGAGGAAGGGCGCTTCGACGAGCTGCCCGGCCGTGCCTTCGTGCGGGCCGCGCTGCTCAACTACGGCCAGCTGCTGGGGCTGGATGGCGCCGCTGCTGCGCCACCGTGGGGGTATGCCGAACCGGCGCCGCTGACCGTGCGGCTGCGTTATTCGCAGGCGCGCTGCAGGCCGACATGGGCGCCGGTACGTGCCGCCGGCCGCAGTCATGCCGGGCGCTGGTTCTTCGGACTGGCCGGCCTGGCCGTCGTGATCGAGTGCCTGGCATGTGGTTTGGTACCGATTCTGCCGCTGGCAGCCGCAAAAAACTGGGTCGACCAGTTTCTTGCGTCCGGCAAGCCGGTAGAATCTACCCCGGCCGTTCGCCGTTCCTCGGGCAAGATAACCGAATCCGTCACCTGGAGCTGGGCGCCAGCTCGATCGAACGCCTGCCGCAGGGTACGGCAGGCTCCGAGTGACGCAAGAGAGAAGCACCCCGCGAAGATGACCGCACGGGCGGGCGGCTCGCGGCCGATGGCCGACAGCAACGACCCATTCCCATGCCGGTGGGCGCTAGCCCCCGTCGCCGCACCCGCCAGGTGCGCGTGCGCTGGGATGACAACGAGGTCGTGATCGGCGGCGATGGCCCGGTGGTCGTCAGTCGATGACACACACCGACACGGCCGAGGCCATCGCCACGGCCATCCAGACGCGGGCGCTGGCCAAGGCCGGTTCGAACTGGTGCGCATCACCGTCAATACCGCCGCTGCCGGCGAGGTGGGCGCCATTCGCGAGCAGCTCGACCGCATGGGCTGCAAAGGTGCCGCTGGTGGGCGACTTTCCACTACAACGGCCTACAAGCTGCTGCACGATTTTCCCAGATGCGCGGCTGCCCTGTCCAAGTACCGGATCAACCCCCGGCAACGTCGGTTCCAGTTCGCGGCGCGACGACAGCTACCGCGCCATGATCGAGGGCGGCCTGCCAGTATGACAAACCGGTGCGCATCGGCGTGAACTGGGGCTCGCTGGACCAGGCCGTGCTGGCCCGGCTGATGGACGCCAACTCGAAACGCGCCAACCCGTGGGATGCCCAGGCCGTGATGCGTGAGGCGCTGGTCACTTCCGCCATCGAGTGCGCAGGGCAGGCCGAACGCATCGGCCTGCCGGGCGACCGCATCGTGCTGTCGGCCAAAGGTGTCGAACGTGCAGGACGTGGTGGCGGTCGTATACCGAACTGGCCAGCCGCTGCGACTATCCGCTGCACGTGGGCCTGACCGAGGCCGGCATGGGCAGCAAAGGGCATCGTGGCCTCGTCGGCTGCGCTGTCGCTGCTGCTGCAAAAGGGGCATTGGCGACACCATCCGCATTTCGCTCACGCCCGAGCCGGGCGGTGACCGCAACAAGGAAGTGATCGTCGCGCAGGAGATTCTGCAGTCGCTGGGCCTGCGTCTCGTTTGCGCCGATGGTGGTGGCCTGTCCCGGGCTGTGGCCGGACCAGCAGCATCTTCTTCCAGGGCTGGCCGACCGCATCCAGCGCTATCTGCGCGAGCAGATGCCGGTGTGAGTTCGCAGTATCCGGGGGTCGAGAACATGCATGTGGCCGTGATGGGCTGCATCGTGAACGGCGGGGAATCAAGCACGCCGACATCGGTAGTTTCGCTGCCCGGTGCCGACGAGGTCGCCAGTGGCGCCGGTGTTCATCGACGGCGAGCGCACGGTGACGCTGAAGGGCGATCACATTGCCGAGTTCAGGCCATCGTCGAGAACTACGTGGTGAAACGGTACGGGAAGGCGCAGGAGGCGGCGGTTTGAGGCTTGCCGTCTCATGAGGCTCTGCGCCCCGGGGAGCGGGTGCTCACGTGTCAACGTCATGAGCTGTCACGACCCGCGTCGGGTCAGCAAACCTCCGCTTTAACACTTTCGACACGGGCTTCGCCCGACTGTCAGAAAGTCGTTCACGCGTACCGCGAAATCGCCGCGTGAGCTACCCGCTCCCGGGGCGCTTCGCAGGTTCATACAGCGCGGCTTCGGGTAATTCTTGATCATGATCCATTACTGCAATGACGGACCAATCACGGCCGAACAGCTTGCCGGCGTCTTCGACCGCTCGGGCATCCGTCGTCCCACGCATGATCTGCGGCGCCTGCAGACCATGCTCGACCATGCGGACATCCTGTGGACGGCGTGGGGGGCGAAGAGCTGGTGGGCGTGGCCCGTTCGATTACCGATTTCGCCTAGTGCTGCTATCTGTCCGATCTGGCCGTGGACCAGCGCTGCCAGAAGCAGGGCATAGGCAGGGCGCTGATCCAGCGCACGAAGGAACAGCTTGGCGACGAGGTCTCCTGATCCTGCTCTCGGCCCCGGCGCCGCATGGCCTACTACCCGAAGATCGGCACGGCCCACGCCGACAATGCGTTCATCATCAAGCGGAAAGGGTAGGAGCCCCTGGGATCGTCTCATGAACTCATTCTTTCCAGCAGCACCTTCTGGGTGTGCAGGATTTCCAGCCACCCTCTTTGGGACGTGCAGGACAAGGTAGCAAAGCTTCAGTGAGCGTATGAGCCGCAGGGTCACCCGCTCCCCGTGCCGCCCACCCGAAGCCGTCTTTCATTCCGGTACAGCGCCCCACCCGAACCCGTCTTCCCATAGCACTAGCCCACCCCATTTCTCCGATAGAATGTCAGGCTTTCCGTCCGTCACACCCCAGCCGGACATCGAACAGGAACCTCACAGGAACATCCATGGCGGTCCAGAAACTGGCCGGCGTCAAGGGCATGAACGACCTTCTGCCGCAGACATCGCCGCGCTGGCAGCGCTTCGAGGAAATCGTCGCCTCCTGGGCGCGCAGCTACGGCTACAGCCAGATCCGCACGCCCATCGTCGAGCCCACCCAGCTCTTCGCCCGGGGCCTCGGCACCGTCACCGACATCGTCGAGAGGAAATGTACTCCTTCCGCGACGCCCTCAACGGCGAGGACCTCACCCTCCGCCCCGAAGGCACCTGCCGGCGTCGTGCGTGCGGTCATCGAGCACAACCTGCTCTACGATGGCCCCTAAACGCCTCTGGTACCTCGGCCCCATGTTCCGCCACGAGCGCCCGCAGCGTGGCCGCTACCGCCAGTTCCATCAGGTGGGTGTCGAGGCGCTGGGCCTCGCCGGTCCCCGAAGTCGATGCCGAAGTCATCGCCATGGGCCAGCGCCTCTGGGACGACCTGGGCCTCGAAGGCCTGCAGCTGCAGATCAACTCCATCGGCGATGCGCCCGAGCGGGCCCGCCACCGCCAGGACCTGATCGCCCACTTCGAAAAAAACATGCCGATCTGCTGGATGAGGACGGCCCGGCGCCGCCTGCACGCCAACCCGCTGCGCATCCTCGACAGCAAGACACCGGCCATGCAGGAGATCATCGAACAGGCGCCGAAGCTGATCGACTATCTGGAGGCGCCATCGCGCGAGCACTTCGAGCAGCTGCGTGGCTATCTGGCGGATCTGGGCATTCCCGCCACACTCAACCCCGGCTCGTGCGCGGCATGGACTACTACAACCGTACCGTGTTCGAATGGGTGACAGACCGGCTGGGCGCCCAGGCCACGGTCTGTGGTGGTGGCCGCTACGACAGCCTCATCGGATGCTCGGTGGCAAGCCGGCGCCGGCCTGTGGCTTTGCCATCGGCGTCGAACGCCTGCTCGATCTGGTCGAACAGGCCGACGGGCTGTCCCAGATGCCCAGTCGCTGGATCTCTATCCCATCAGCAGTGGCGAGGGCACCATGTCGGCTGGCACTGCGTGCGGCCGAGGCGCTGCGTGCCCGTGGCATCGAGGTGCTGATGCATGCGGGCGGCGGCAGCTTCAAGTCGCAGTTCAAAGCGGGCCGGTGCCAGCGCGGCACAGCTGGCGCTGATCATCGGCGAGGACGAACTCAGGGCCGGCGAAGCCACGCTCAAGTGGCTGCGCGAGGGTGAGACGGGGCAGGGCGGCCGTCAGGAACGCATCCGCCTCGACGACGTGGCCGATGCCGTCACCCGCGCGCTGCTGGGCCAGACGGACTGACGTTCCGTGCGTACGATGCTCGCCCATGCAGGGAATCTCCGCAGACGTGCTGCGGCACCCCGGCTCCCTGTGCACGCCGGGAATCGTGCGCCGGCAGGGCAGCGTGCAGCAGCCTGGGTGGTTGCCTGTTTGCAAAATCAGGCCGGCAGCATCGCGCAGATTCGTCCACAATACGCAGATCGTGTCCGTGACCGGCTGCCTGCGGGTGCATCACCCGATGCCCGCAGCCGTGCCGCCGGACAGCAGACTCACCGACACAGGGAATCACAGGGAATACTCATGGCATACAACCTTCAGGGATCAGGAACAGATCGACGAACTGAAGGCGTTCTGGAAAACGTATGGCAACAGCCTGATGTGGCTGGCCGTCATCGCGCTGGCCTGCTTTGCCGGCTGGCGTGCCTGGGAACTGGTATCAGGACAGTCACGCACAGGACGCCGCAGCCGAATATGCCGGACTGGTCAGTTCGGCCGGGGCCGGCAAGGTCGAACAGGTTCGCGAACGCTATCAGGCCATCAGAAGGGCTTTTTCGGGTACCGCCTATGCGGGCACTGGCCGGCCTGCGCGCCGCCGGAAGCCTATGCGAAGGCCGGTGATGCCGCTGCCGCCACGGCGGCCCTGCAGGGACGTGATGAAGAGCACGGGCGAGCCGGGCTTCGGGCCATCGCCGCCGTGCGGCTGGCTGGTTGCAGCTGGACCCGAAGCAGTACGACGAGGCCCTCAAAACCCTGGATGCCGGCAATACCGGCCCGGTCGAGGGCGAGATGGCCGGCAATGTGGCCGACCGTCGTGGCGACATCCTGATGGCCCAGGGCAAGACGGCCGAGGCCCGCGCGGCCTGGGAAGCGGCCCTGAAGGCACTGCCGCGCCAGGCGTCGCTGCGGCAGTTCGTGCAGTTCAAGCTCGACGCGGTGGCTCACTGATGGCCGGCGCCCGCACCCCGTTCCGCCGCCGTGCCCCTGCATGCCACCGGCACCCTGACACCCTGCCGGTTTCACGGCCCGCGGCGATCATGCTGGCTCCCAGGCGTCGCACCCGGTGCAGCCGGCCGGCCTGTCGCGCCGTCGCCTGCTGGGTGGCCTCGTTCTGGGCGCCACGCTGCTGCCGCTGTCGGCCTGCTCGCTGTTCGGCGACGACAAGGCCGAACCGCCTCCGTATCCGGTGCCGAAGCCCGAGGGCGATGCCGCCCGCATCCGCCTGCGCTGGAAGAACACCAGCGGCGGCGAGGCGAAGACCGGCTTCCAGCCCGTGGTCAGTGGCGATTCCCTCTGGGTGGTCGATGCGAAGGGCACCGTGCGCCGCCTGTCGCGCCGGGACGGGCGCGGAGGCCGGTTCCTTCCGCGTCCGCTCCGAAGCCATTGCCGGCCTGGCGGCCGACGATGAACTGGTCGTGCTGGTCAACCGCGACGGTACGGTGCTGGGCCTGTCCCCGACGGCCAGGGCGCTGGCAGGTGCGGCTGGACAGCGAAGTGGTCCGGCACCCATCCTGGCCGATTCTGCCGTGCTGGTCCGTACCATCGAAGGCAGAGGTGCTGGCACTGGAACGCGGCGGTGGCTCGCAGCGCTGGAACTGGCAGGCGCCCACCGCGCTGCTCAACCTCTGGCAGAAGTTCGCCCATGGTGGTCGATGGCGACACGGTCTACGTCGGCCTGCCCAATGCGCGGCTGGTGGCGCTGGACCTGCGCTTTCGGCGTGCCGCGCTGGGATACGGCCATTGCCTCGTCGCTGGGGCCACCGAGCTGGAGCGCCTGATCGACATCGATCGGTGCGCCCGGTGATGATGGGCTCCGATCTCTGCGCGGTGGCCTATCAGGGGCCGGGTGGCCTGCGTGCGCACGCTCGATGGCGAGCTGTCGTGGAGCCGTGCGCTCAGCTCGGCCTCCGGCATGGCGGGCGATCACGAGGATCTGGTGATCGTCGATGCCGGGGAGGTCATCCAGCTGCTGCGTCCGGGCGGTGGCTACGGTCTGGCGCCAGGACGGCTACGTGCGCCGTGGCCTGTCGGCGCCGGTGATCGCCCGAACAAGCGGCTGCTGTTCGGCGACCGCTCGGCAATCTGTCGGTGCTGTCGATGGACTACGGCAGCACACTGGCGCGCATCGAGATCGACGATACCTGCCTTTTGCCACGCCGCCGCTGGTGGTGGACGTGCTGCCCTACGTGCAGACGCTCGATGGCACCGTGGCGGCGGTGGCACTGCGCTGAACCCACCCCTGCGCGCGCCGGTCAGCTGCATAACGCAGCCAGCGGGCGGCTCCCGAGCGGGACACGCCAGCCGGCTGTTCCAGATGGACTTCCCGCAGCCCCCGCTGCGCCCAACATGACTTCTCCCGTACCGGTTATCGCGCTCGGGGGCGGCCGAACGTCGGCAAATCCACCCTGTTCAACCGTCTGACGCGTTCGCGTGATGCGCTGGTGCCAGCATCCCCGGCCTGACCCGTGACCGTCACTGCGGATCCGGCCACCATCGACGACTCAGCGCGTCGTGCTGATCGATACCGGCGGCTTCGAGCCGGTCGCCGCCACCGGCGTGGCCGAGCAGATGGCCCGCCGAGACCCGGCAGGCCGTCATCGAGGCCGATGTGGTGGTCTTTCGTCGTCGACGGGCGCCAGGGACTGCTCGCCCGCGACGAGGAAATCGCCCGGGAGCTGCGCCGCACCGCCCGCAAGGTCATTCTGGCCGTCAGCACAGTCCGAGGGGCATTGCCCGCGCCGTGGCCGCAGCCGAGTTCCATGCGCTGGGGCTGGGCGATCCCATGCCGATTTCCGCCACCCCATGGCGATGGGGTGCGTGCGCTGATGGATGCCTGTCTGGAAGACTGGCTGGCCGAGGAAGCGGCACGCCGTGAACAGGCCGAAGAACTGGCCCGGCTCGACGCCGGAAGCCCGTGCCGTGTGGCGGCAGCGGGAAGCCCGCGCGCCTGCGGGTCGGAGCCGGGCAGGGCAGCCGTCACCGCGGAGCTTTGTCGGCGGACGCTGCGGCTGATGCCCATGCGCCTGCCGGCCCCGGGCGCGACGGATCGCATGCTGGCGCCGATGGCACCGATGCCCGCCATGGCCGGGGACGCCGGGGCACGCGCGGTCGAAGGAACGCAGCGCCGAGCCGGGGCTGTGGCACCGGACGGGGCAGAGGTACAGGGGGCGCAGGGCACGTCCGCTCGCCGAAGCCCGTTCAGGTGGCCATCGTCGGCCGCCCCAATCGAGCGGCAAGTCCACGCTGATCAATGCGCTGCTCGGGCGAGGCGCGTGATCGCCTTCAACCAGCCGGGCACCACGCGCGACTCGATCAGCATCGATTTTCGCTGCGCGCAATCGCGATACCAGCTGATCGATACGGCCCGGCCTGCGCCGGCGTGGCAAGGTGCGACACCGTCGAGAAGTTTTCGGTGGTCAAGACGCTGCAGGCCATCGAGGACTGCAACGTAGCCGTACTGATGATCGACGCGGTCGATGGTGTTTCCGAACAGGACAGTGCCATTGCCGGTTACATCCTCGAAGCGGGCAGGGCGCTGGTCATCGCGCTGAACAAGTGGGATGCCGTGCCGGCCGACGCGCGCCGCGAGTGCTGGCCGAATGCAGACGGCGCCTCTATTTCCTCGACTGGGCACCGATGCTGAGCCATTTCGGCGCTGAAAAACCGCGCGCTGGACAAGCTGATGAAGGCGGTGGACGACGCCCGTGCCGCCGCCACCCGCAAGCTCTCGACGCCGAAGCTCACCCGCATGCTGCATGCGGCCGTGCTGCACCAGCAGCCGCCGCGCACCAGTCCATTCCGGCCCAAGCTGCGCATGCTCCACCAGGGCGGGCAGAACCCGCCGGTCATCGTCATTCACGGCAATTCGCTGGACAAGATTGGCGATGGCTACCGGCGCTTCCTCGAAGGGTGGTTTCGCGAGCGTCTGGCCCTGCAGGGCACGCCGCTGCGCATCGAGTTCCGCTCGGCCGCCAACCCCGTTTGCCGGGCGCAGAGTCGTAGCGGGTTCGGTCCGCCAACCCGTTGGCCGGCCGTAAATCGCATGCGGACATGGTGAGCGGGTCGGGCCGTTCACCACTACGGGACAGGCACTTCATCACCTGTGCCGGACCGTCCGTACTGCATGACGCCCCGAAGGTTTCAGGTCGTCAATCTGGTGAGCGGCCTGTAACCTGCCGCGATAAAGGGTGCTGGTGTTGTAAAGCAGCCCGTGGCGGCATGCGCAAAGGGCGCATATCAGGTAAAGTGCCGGAATCCGGTCCCTGCGGGCACTGGAGAACGTGCCCGCCGCCCGGTCCTGCTGCGGGGCCGCGCACCGTTTTCTCTGCCGGATCTTTCCTTGTTCTTAAAAGAAAAAACCGCGAGGCAACAAAGGCCAACAACTACAAGATCCTTTTCCTGAACCAGTTGCGCAAGGAGCATGTACCGGTATCCATCTACCTGGTCAGCGGCATCAAGCTGCAGGGGCAGATCAGGTCCTTCGACCAGTATGTCGTCCTGCTACGCAACACGGTCACGCAAATGGTCTACAAGCACGCCATTTCCACGGTGGTGCCCAGCCGTGCCATCGAGTTCCCCGCCGAAGGTGGCTCCCACTGAAACACCAGTACGTTGCCAATCACCGGGATCCGAACGCCCCCGATCCCTAACGCGCCGCCCTGCTGGCCGTGGCCACTCAGGGCGAACGTCTTGAAGCACACGATCTCGACGAACTCGAGGCGCTGGCCCGCTCGGCCGGTCTCGAGCCCGTCATGCGCGAGGTGCTGCGCCGCAGCCGCCCGATCGGCCTGTATCTGGGGTCCGGAGCGGCCGAACGCATTGCCGACCAGCTGCGCACCGCGCGTATCGGCCTGGTGCTGTTTCGATCACCCCATCAGCGCCATCCAGCAGCGCAACCTGGAGCGTCTCTGGAAGGTGCAGGTGGCCGACCGCACCGAGCTGATCATCGAAATATTTTCCCAGCGGGCCCGCAGCAGCGAGGGCAAGCTGCAGGTCGAGCTTGCCCGGCTGCAGCACCGGGCCTCGCGCCTCGTGCGGATGTGGTCCCACCTCGAGCGCCAGCGCGGCGGCATCGGTGTGCGCGGCGGCCCCGGCGAAACCCAGCTGGAGCTGGACCGCCGGATGATCGACGACAAGATCCGCAAGGTGCGCGAACGGCTGAAGAAGGTGGATCGCCAGCGCCGCACGCGCCGTCGTGCCCGCCAGCGTGCGAGGCCCTGCGCGTGTCGCTGGTCGGCTACACCAACGCCGGCAAGTCCACGCTGTTCAATCGCCTCACCCGTGCGGGGGCGCTGGCGGCCGACCAGCTCTTTGCCACGCTCGATCCGCTCACCCGGCGGCTGCATCTGGGGCCGGGGGCCGACATCATCCTGTCCGACACGGTGGGCTTCATCCGCAACCTGCCGCACGGGCTGGTGGAGCCTTCAAGTCCACGCTGGAAAGAATCGGCCGAGGCCGATGTGCTGCTGCACGTGGTCGATGCCGGCTCGCCCGACCGCGACCGCCAGATCGAAGCCGTCAATGAGGTGATTGCCGAAATCGGTGCGGCCGACGTGCCCCAGCTGATGGTCTTCAACAAGATCGACCAGAGCGGCCACGAGCCCGGTCTGCGCCTCGATGGCCATGGTACGATTTCCGGCCTTGCCTGAGCGCACAGACCGGCGCCGGCGTCGATACGCTGCGCAGCTGGCTGCGCGAGCAGACCGAGGGGCATGGTGCTGCCGGTGAGCCGTCACGGGCACCTGACGCTGGCCGGTGCCGCTCCGCGCTGATCGTCCGTCCGCTGTCATTCAAGTCTTTCCCGGTGCCGGCCAGCCCGCCTGCCTGCGCCGGACATCTCTCCGCCCGTATCCCGGCCGGCGCCGATGCCGGTGCTTCCGGGTACGTCCTCGTCCATCAGGTACACAGCCATGTCCACCCACGATGATTCAGGCTGGGGTCGCAGCGCCGGATCCGGCGACGGCCAGAACCCGCCGCCCGCATCACCCGAGTCCTCCGGCCAGCCGCCGGGGCAGGGCAACGACGCCTCGCCGCGCCCGCCGGCGCAACGCCCGCCCGAGCGTCTGCCGCAGCATCGCCCCTCCGAAGGGCCGCCCGATCTGGACGAGTTCTGGCAGGATCTGAGCAGCCGCTTCAATGGCCTGTTCGGCGGCAAGGGCGGCGGTGGCCAGCCCGGCGCGTCCAACGGTCGCCGCCCTGGCGGGCCATCCGGTGGCAGCCTGTTCAAGGGCCTCGGTATCGCCGTGGTGGTGGCCGGTCTGGGCTGGCTGGCCAGTGGCTTCTACATCGTGCAGGAGGGCCAGGTGGCGGCCGTGCTGCGCTTTGGCCAGTTCCGCTGCCCTGACGAACGAGGCCCGGCATCCAGTGGAACCCTGCCGTATCCCCATCGAGAGTCACGGATCGTCGACCGCTCGCGCCTGCGCCAGATCGAGGTGGGCTATCGCACCTCGGTGCGCAAACTAAGGTGTCGCAGGGAGTCGCTGATCCTCACCGGTGACCAGAGCATCGTCGACCTGCAGTATGCGGTGCAGTACCGCATCGACAATCCGGGCGACTTTCTCTTCCAGAACAACCTGTCGTCGGGTTCCGAGGAGCTGATCCGCCAGGTGGCCGAATCGGCCATGCGTGAAGTGGTGGGGACAGCGCACCACCGACCAGGTGCTCTACGAGGACAAGGCTCAGGTGGCCGAAGACGCGCAGACGCTCACCCAGGCCATTCTGGACCGCTACAAGCTGGGCATCGGCATCGTCGACTTCACCATACAGCAGGCCCAGCCGCCCGAGCAGGTGCAGGCCGCCTTCGAAAGATGCCAACAAGGCCGACCAGGACCGCCAGCGCCTGATCAACGAGGGCCAGGCCTACGCCAACGATGTCATCCCGCGCGCCCGGGGTTCGAGCCGACCGTCTGGTGCTGGAGGCGCAGGGCTGCCGCGCCCGGGTCTGCCCAGGCCGAGGGGATGCACTGCGCTAACCAGATCTACACCCAGTACGCCAATGCGCCCGAAGTCACGCGCGAGCGGATGTACCTGGAAACCATACAGCAGATCCTGTCCACCACCTCCAAGGTCACATGGATGCGCAGAAGAACGGCAGCATGCTGTACCTGCCGCTGCAGGAGCTGCTCAGCCGTGGCCGTGGTGCTGCCGGCGACTACTCGCTGACCAGCGAACGGACCGACCGTGCCGTCAGACAGGCGCCCGTCAGTGCCCATACCCGCAACCTGCCAATGCCGGCAGCAACGGCGTCCCCGCCGGCGCTGATGGCCGCAGCAACAATCTCGACTCGCTGCGCAGCCGCCAACGGGAGCTACACACGATGAACCGCCTGCTTGCCCTGATCATCACGCTGGGCGTTCTGATCGTCCTGGCCTTTTTCCTGCCTGTTCGTCGTGGACCAGCGCCAGTCGGCGGTGGTGTTCGCGCTGGGTGAAATCAAGCGCGTCATCAACGAACCCGGCCTGCTGTACGTGAAGCTGCCGTCGCCGCTGCAGGACGTGCGCTACTTCGACCGGCGCACGCTGACCTACGACAGCGACGAGATCGACCGCTTCATCACCGCCGAGAAAGATCAACATCCAGGTCGATTCGTTCGTGAAGTGGCGCATTGCCGATCCGCGCCAGTTCTTCGTCTCGGTCGGGCACAGCCCGCAGGCTGCCGATGACCGGCATCGGCCGCCAGCTGCGCTCGGCGCTGAACAACGAGATCGCCCGTCTCACCGTGGCCGATGTCATCTCCTCTGCCCGCGAGACGCTGGTCAAGCAGGTGATGAAGGTGATGTCGGTCGAGCTGGAGAAAATCGGCGTCACCATCGTCGACGTGCGCCTGAAGCGGGTGGACTTCGCCCCGAGGTTGCCGAGCGGGTCTCATGAGCGCATGCGTTCCGAACGTACCCGCGTGGCCACGAGCGCCGGGCCAAGGGGCGCGGCCGAGGGTGAGCGCATCCGTGCCGATGCCGACCGCCAGCGCGAGGTGCTGGTGGCCCAGGCCTACCGTGACGCGCAGAACGAGCGTGGCGCGGGCGATGCCGAGGCCAGCCAGCTCTACGCCAAGGCCTTTGGCCAGAACCCGAGTTCGCCAGCTTCTACCGCAGTCTGAAAGCCTATCGGGCCTCCTTCGCCGAGAAGTCCGACCTGCTGGTCCTCGATCCGCAGTCCGATTTCTTCCGCTACTTTCCGCAGTGCCGGCCCGGTGAACGGCACCGCACCGCGCCAGCCGGCACCGCCGTTCCGTGCCGCGGCGCCGGCAGGCGGGCAGTAACGGCAGCAGATGCAGAAAGGAAAGGCCCCCGTTTCCGCAACTTTGCGTGGGCATCCGGTAACCGGATCAAAAAGCCGGTAAAATCCTGTCAGTGGCCGCCACGGTACCGGGGGTCTGGAGCGTGTTCCGGACTCCCCGGGCAGGGCAGCGCTTTTCCTTTTGCACTGTCCGTTTTCACTGCAGCGCTCATCGCGCCCACGCCTGCATGGATGATTCCGCCGTCTCTCCGTGGCTGCTGGCCCTGGGCCTCGTCCTGGTCCTCGAGGGGACTCATGCCGCTGCTCCTGCCCGGTGGCTGGCGCGAAACCGTCCGGCAACTGGCAGCCCTGCGTGACGGACAGCTGCGTTTCGTTGGTCTGATGCTGGTACTTGCCGGCCTGTTCCTTGTCGTGCTTGCATGAAAAACCGCTGGCTCCTGCCCGAAGGCATCTCCGATCTGCTCGGCCGAGGCGCGTGACCTGGAGCATCTGCGCCGCACCCTGCTCGATGGCTACGTCCGCCATGGCTTCGAACTGGTGCTGCCGCCGCTGGTCGAGTACCTCGACTCGCTGCTGACCGGGCAGGGGGCGACCTGGACCTGAAAACCTTCAAGCTGGTCGACCAGCTCTCCGGCCAGAGCCTGGGCGTGCGGGCCGACATCACCCCGCAGGTCTCCCGCATCGACGCTCACCTGCTGCAGCACCGCAGCGTCAACCGGCTCTGCTACTGTGCCTCCGTGCTGCGCACCTGTCCCACGGGGCTGGAGGGTTCGCGCGAGCCCATCCAGATCGGTGCCGAAATCTACGGCCATGCCGGCATCGAGGCCGACATCGAGATCATCGACCTGCTGCTGCAGTCGCTGGAGCAGGCCGGGCTGGGTACCCTGCGCCTGGACATCTGCCACTCGGTCTGGCCAGCCTGCTGCTGGCCGAACTGCCCGGCATCGACGAGGACAGCGTGCTGGAGCTGCTGCAGGCCCGCGACCTGCCGGCCCTGCGCGAGCTGCTCGCGCCCTGGCAGGCGCAGCCGGCTGCCGCGGCGCTGCTGGCGCTGGCCGACTGCTACGGCCCGGCGTGTGGCGCCTGCGCGGCGCGCGCTGCCCTGCAGGCCTGGCCGGCGGCGCTGGCGCTGCTCGACGAACTCGATGCCCTGCTGGGCGCCGCCCGCCTGCAGCAGCATGCCGGCCGGGTGTCGCTGGCCATCGATCTGGCCGATGTGCGGGGTTTTCGCTATCACACCGGCCTGACCTTTGCCGTCTACGTGAGCGGCCATGCCCGGGCCGTGGGGCGGGGCGGGCGTTACGACGGCGCCGGTGCCGCCTTCGGCGCGTGCCCGGCCGGCCACCGGTTTCTCGCTCGACCTGCGCGAGCTGGTCGATCTGCGGCGCGGTACCCAGCCGGTGCCCGCCGTCATCACGGCGCCGTGGTCCGATGACCCGGCTCTGCTGGCCTCATCGCACGGCTGCGCGACGACGGGCAGACGGTATTAGCAATTGTTGCCCGGCCAGGATGCCGCACACCTGGCGGGCGTTCATTCCGATCGGACAATCCGAAACATCGACGGTCAATGGCGGCTGACAGGAAGGACCCATGAGCAGGAATCTGGTGGTGGTCGGCAGCAGTGGGGTGACGAGGGCGAGGGCAAGGTCGTGGACCCGCTCACCGATGAGGTCAAGGGCGTCGTCCGCTTCCAGGGGGCACAATGCCGGCCACACCTGGTCATCGAAGGGCCGCAAGCAGGTGCTGCGCCTGATTCCCTCCGGCATCCTGCGCGCCGATGTCACCTGCTACATCGGCAATGCGTGGTGCTCGCCGCAGGCCCTGCTGTCCGAAATCGCCGAGCTGGAGGCGGCCGGCGTGGATGTACGCAGCCGCCTGCGCATCAGCTATGCCTGCTCGCTCATCCTGCCCTGGCACATCGCCCTGGACAAGGCCCGCGAAGAGAAACGCGGCGACGCGAAGATCGGCACCACCGGCCGCGGCATCGGGCCCGCCTACGAGGACAAGGTGGCCCGCCGCAGCCTGCGCCTGGGTGACCTCTATGTGCCCGGCCAGGCCGAGGAGCGCCTGCGCGAGGGCGGCCGACCTGCACAACTTCGTGCTCGAACACTATTTCCAGGCGCCGCGCATCGAGGTGCGGCAGGTGCTGGACGAGCTCAGCAGCAGGCCGAACAGATCCGCCCGATGGTCCACGACGGGCGGCAACCTGGCCGATGCGCTGGCCCGGGGCGAATCGCTGATGTTCGAGGGGCCCAGGGCGCCATGCTCGACATCGATCACGGCACCTATCCATACGTCACCAGCAGCAACTGCGTCTCCGGCGCTGCCGCAGCGGGTGCCGGTGTCGGTCCGGGCCACCTCGATTTCGTGCTGGGCATTGCCAAGGCCTCACACCACCCGTGTGGGCAGCGGTCCGTTCCCACCGAGCTGCTGGACGAAACGGGTGCCGGCCTGGCCCAGCGCGGCCACGAGTTTGGTTCCGTCACCGGCCGGCCGCGCCGCTGCGGCTGGTACGATGCCGTGGCCATGCGCCGCTCCATCGAACTCAATGGCGTCTCGGCCCTGTGCCCGACCAAGCTCGACGTGCTGGACGGCATGGATACCGTGCGCATCTGCACCCACTACGACATGACCGGCGCCGATGGCAGGGTCACCCGCATCGGGCGCCTGCCCTACCGGTGCGGCTGCCGTGGCCCGCTGCCAGCCCGTGTACGAGGACATGCCGGGCTGGACCGAAACCACCCGGGGCGTACGTCGCTGGGAAGACCTGCCGGCCAACGCGCAGCGTTACGTCCAGCGTCTGGCCGAGGTATCCGGTGCCCCCATCGACATCATCTCCACCGGTCCCGACCGCGAAGAAACCATCGTGCTGAAGCATCCCTGCAGAAAGGCGAACTGAACCATGCAGCATCTCTATGTAGACTGGCCCCAGTACCACCGGCTGATCGAGCGTCTGGCCCTGGACATCCACCGTTCCGGCTGGCAGTTCGATGCAGTCATCGCCCTGGCCAGGGGTGGCCTGCGGGTGGGGGATCTGCTGTCGCGCATCTTCGACCGGCCGCTGGGCGTGCTCGACCACCAGCTCCTACCGCCATACCGGCAACGTCGTCTCGCAGGGTGAGCTGAAGATCGGCTCCACCATCAGCGCGGCCGAAGATGTCACCCACGGCCGCGTGCTGATCGCCGACGACCTCGTCGATACCGGCGTCACGCTGCAGAAGCTGCTGCCCACGCTGCAGGCGCGCCATCCCGGCATCACCGAGATGCGCACCGCCGTGCTCTGGAAAAAGGCCGTGTCGGTCTATCAGCCCGACTACCGCGTCGAGCACCTCACCGACAATCCCTGGATCCACCAGCCCTTCGAACTCTACGAGGGCTGCGACATTGCCGCACTCGAACACGGCTCGCCCACCGAGGCGGCCTATGCCGTGGCCGAGCGACGGTAATACGCTCAGCCCAGAATCAGCTCGCCAAACAGCCGGGCGGTGATCACCACCAGCCCCACGCCGCAGATCGCGGCCCCCACGAAGATCAGCGCCCACAGCAGGCGCTGCGCCGGTGTCCGCGGCGCAGCCTCGTCCGTGCCGTGGTGGCCGGGCTGTCCCATCCCGGCCGGTGATTCCGTGACCGTCGAAGCCGCGACTGTCTGGGGGTCTGGTGTGAGCGGTGCCCGTCTCCGTCATCGTGCCGTCCTGCAGCGAAAAATTTCCCGAACCCGTAGAATAGCCCGGGTTGGTGCTCGCAGGGGAAATTCTCCCTGCAGTTCAACGGGAAGCAGGAGGGCGCCCGCCGCCAGAAGATGCGCCGCACGTTCCGTGCAGCCTCACCTTTGGCCGGCAGGTTCGCTGTCCGACACCCGCCGTCTGCCGGCATGCCGCCATCGGGCCGCAAGCTGCGCGGGGCTGCCGGGTGTACCGGTTCGCATGCCTGACCTGCGCTGCCCCCGCAACGGTCGTGCGGTCGGCGGGGCCACAGGCCCCTGTCCACCGGAGCCCGAACAGCCACTGGCGCCGTCGCTGCAGCCCCCGTCTGCCCATCTTTGGGCCGCGTACTGCCTTCAGGGCAGGCCGCCCGGACGGGTGAAACCCCCGATATTCCGGTTCGTCCGGGAGCACGGTGGGTGGGCGCTGCATCGTACAGCCGGGAAGGCGGTCTCCGGTCGTGCCGTCAGCCCGGATACCGGCCAACACACCTCTTCAGCATGTACCCGGCGGGGAAGCCGGGCGCAGGCTTTCGTCAATCGCCTCACCGCCGCTGTCCTCATTCCGGATGTCGTCTTCCGCTCCTCCTGCAGGCCGTGTGCCTGCTGCGTCGCGGTCGTCCGGGCCGTCCGGTCCGGCATCCCCGTCATGCGCCTGCGCTGTTGATCACCGCGCCCGCCTCCGGCCACGGCAAGACCACCGTGGTGGCTGCGCTGGCCCGTCGCCTGACCCGTGAGGGCTGACAGTGCGTGTCTTTCAAGACGGGTCCGGATTTTCTGGATCCGGCCTGGCACACGCCGGCCAGCGGCCATACCGTCCACAATCTGGACCTGTGGATGACCGGCGAGCACGACATCCGCCGGCGCCTCGTACGAGGCCGCGCTGGATGCCGACCTGATCATCGTCGAGGGCGTGATGGGCCCGTACGACGGCGAGCCCTCTGCGGCCGAGCTGGCCCGTGTCTTCGACCTGCCGATACTGGCCGTCATCGATGCCTCGTCGATGACCGGCACCTTCGCGCGCTGGCACATGGCCTGCGCACCTGGATGCCCGGCCTGCGCTGGGCCGGTGCCATCGCCAATCGGGTGGCCAGCCCGCGCCATGCGCACCCTGATTGCCAGTGCCAGCCAGCGTCCGGGTATGGAAGCGTCTGTCGACTGCGGTCAGGGGCCCCGACTGCTATCTGGGGCATATCCGCCGCGATGCCGCCTTTGGCCTGCCAGCCCGCCATCTGGGCCTGATCGCCGCCAGCGAGCTGCCCGATGCCCTGGCCCGCCTCGATGCAGCGGCGGATGCACTGGACAAGACCGTGCTCGACAACTGAACCGCGACAGTCTCAGGCATGGCGTACTCGGTTTACCGCGCTCCCCGGTCGTATCAGACCTGCACGCCATCCCGCCCGGCCGCTGGCGGGCCGGACCATCGCCGTGGCGCGCGACAGTGCCTTCGCCTTCATCTATCCGGCCAATCTCGACACGCTCACGGCGCTGGGCGCCACGCTGTGCTTCTTCTCGCCGCTGGCCGACGAGCCGCTGCCGCTCTGCGATGCCGTCTGGCTGCCGGGGGCTACCCCGAGCTGTACGCCGAAACGCTGTCGGCCTGCTGTCGCCTGCCGGCCACCCTGCGTGCCCATGTCGAGGCCGACCGTCCGGTCTGGGCCGAATGTGGCGGCATGCTGCCCCTCTTCGAACGGATGACGCACGATGGCCGTGGCTGGCCGATGTGGGGCATCCTGCCCGGCCACATCGACTTCCAGAAACGTCTGGGGGCTGGGCATGCAGCAGCTGGACGACTGGCCGCCCGTCCGTGCACGGCAACGGGTTGCCGTCACCCCGTCTCTGGTGCCGCCCCATCCGTGGATGCCCAGGTCTCCCAGCCCTCCCTGACGGTGGCGCAGTGGACGCATCGCGCACTGCAGACATTGCAGGCCCCTGCAGAAGCGTCACAGGCCGGCTTCGTTCCGTTGCGCCGAGCTGCGCGGGCACACCTTCCATTATTCGCTGTGCACCACGCCGCTGTCCGAAGTGGCGCGGCACGCACCGGCCCGGCCAGCCGGTCAGTCCCGATCAGGGCGAGGCCGTCTACGCGTACCGCCAGCTGCATGCCAGCTACTTCCACGCCTGGTTTGCCGGCTCGCCGGCCCGCACGGCCGCGCTGTTCCTGCCGGCCGGGGAGGGGCATGAACGAACTCATCCTCGGCGGCCAGCGCAGCGGCTAAGTCCCGCCGCGCCGAGCAGCTGGCCGTGCAGTGGCTCCAGGCGGATGTTCCGCATCGCGAGCCCTGTTCGTCGCCACCGCCCAGGCGCACGACGACGACATGCGCGCCCGCATCGCCCGTCACTCGGGCCGACCGCCAGCGGCAGCTTCCCGCCATGCAGACGGTGGAAGAAACGCACGACCTGACCGGCGTCATCCGCCGTCACAGCCAGCCGCATCGTCTGCTGGTCATCGACTGCCTGACGCTCTGGCTGGCCAACCATTACGACCGGATCGACGGCTTCATCGACAGTGTCGCCGTCTCCGGCCTGCTGCAGGCCATCGAACAGGCACCCGGTCCGCTGGTCTTCGTCAGCAACGAAATCGGCCTGGGCGTCATCCCCATGGGCCGCGAGGTCCGCGCCTATGTCGATGCGCTGGGCTGGCTGAACCAGCAGGGTCGCGGCCCGCTGCCAGCGCGTCTGCCTGATGACGGCCGGCCTGCCGCTGCTGCTCAAGGGTAACGCCCCACTTCCCAATTCACATGATTGAACGTTCATCATCCGACACACCCAGGTCCGCTTTGGGTGAACCCAGCAACCTGTCCACTGCGGACGGTGTGACGGACGCCGGCACCGTCTGGTTCGTCGGGGCCGGCCCAGGCGACCCCTGAACTGCTCACCGTCAGGGACGTGACCTGATTGCCCGGGCCGGTGCCATCCTGTTTGCCGGTTCGCTGGTCAGCGAGGCTGCCACCCGCTGGGCGCCGGGGGCTGCGACATTGCCGACAGCAAGGGCATGACGCATGAAGAGATCTGCACCTGGCTCATCGACCGCGCCCGGCGCCACCAGACCGTCATCCGCCTGCGGACCGGCGACCCGTCGCTTTATGGCGCGCTGATCGAAATGGTGCAGCCACTGGATGCCGCCGGCATTCCGGTCCGTGTGGTTCCGGGTGTCAGTTCCGCCTTCGCAGCGGCCGCGGCCGGTGTCGAGAGCCCTGACGCTGCCCGAGGTCAGCCAGACCGTCATCCTCACCGGGTGGCCGGCCGCACGCCGATGCCCGAAGGGGAAGATCTGGTGTCGCTGGCACGGCACCACTGCACGCTGTGCATTTTCCTGTCCATCACGCTGCTGTCCACCATCCAGCGCGATCTGCGCGAGGCCGGCTGGCCGGAAGATTCACCCATACTGGTCGTGCAGCAAGGCCAGCTGGCCCGGTGAGGAAAATCGTCCGCGCCACATGGCCACCGTCAGGGACGCCTGCCGGGCGGCAAAGATCGTCACCCAGAGCATGATCATCGCCAGCCCCACGGTGGGGGCCCGCCAGTGGGAGACCCTCGTGCGCTCCAGGCTGTACGACGCCAGCTTCACCCATCGCTTCCGCCGCGCTGTCAAACCCGGCGCGTCCTGACCGCCACGTTTTTTTCCGCCACGAACGATTTCCACCACGATGATGAGCACTTCCGACGACACCATCCTGCTGGTCGGCCACGGTTCCCGTGAAGCCTCCGGCAACGCCGAGATCCTGCAGTTTGCCGAGCAGTGGCGCGCCCTGCATCCCGACTGGCGCATCGAGGTCGGCTTCATCGAGTTTGCCGACCCGCTGCTCCACCCGGCCATCGATCGCGCGGCCCGCACCAGCCGCCGCGTGCTCGTGCTGCCGCTGATCCTCAACGCCGCCGGCCATGTCCGCCACGACATCCCGGAAGCCATCCAGTGGGCGCAGAAGCGCCATCCGCAGGTGGAATTCCGCTATGCCCCGCATCTGGGCGTGTCCGATCCGCTGCTGCGCATCCTCAAGCGCCTGCTGCGTCAGGCCATGCTCACGCTGGATGTGCCCGATCCGCACACCACCGGCCTCGTGCTGCTCGGCCGGGGCTCCAGCGACCGGCTGGCCAATGGTGACGTGGCGAAGATGGCCCGCTGGCTGTGGGAGGTCAGCGACCACGCACGGGTCGATCTGGCCTTCACCGGCGTGACCTTCCCGCGGCTGGAGGAAGTGGTGCGGGATCAGGTCCGCCTGGGCATGATGCAGAGTCATCGTGCTGCCGTACTACCTGTTCACCGGCACGCTGATCCAGCGCATCGGCCGCCAGATGCAGAACCTGGCCCGCCAGTACCCGCAGGTGCGCTTTGCCCATACCCGCTACTTCGGCTTCGAGCCCGAGATCATGCAGATGCTCGACGAACGCGTGGCCGCCCTGCGTGCCGGGCAGGGCGCCGTCGATCTGGACGCCCTGATGCAGCCCGACCCGTTCCGCCGCGACGAGGGGCATCACCACCATCACCATCATGGTGAGGACGGGCATGCACACCATCATGCACCGCACGATCACTGACTGCAGCACCCCGCTCCTGCACCCTGCACCGATGTGCGCGACAATCGCCGCTTCACGAATCCACCCCTCTCCACAGCATGAGCACCGTCAACACCGTTACCGAACAGCTCACCCGTGCCGGCCAGGCCATCGAGCACGGCAGCTTCGCCATCATCGACGAGGAAGCCGGTCCGCACGCCTACACCGACGAACGGTGGCCGATCGTGCGGCGCATGATCCACGCCAATGCCGACTTCGATTTCAACGGCCTGACCCGTTTCCACCCGGATGCCGTGCGCGCCGGCATCGATCTGCTGCTCGGTGCGAAGGCGCGGGCGGCGCCCACATCGTGGCCGACGTGGAGATGATCTGCGTGGGCCTGTCGGCGCCGAGGCTGAAACACTTCGGCGTGCAGACCCACGCAGTTCATCAGCGACGATGACGTGATCGAACGGGCGAAGGCCGAAGACACCACCCGCGCCGTGCAGGCCATGCGCAAGGCGCAGCGGCTGGGTCTGATCGACGGCCAGATCATCGCCATTGGCAATGCCCCCACCGCGCTGATCGAACTGGTGCGCATGGTTCGCGAAGAGAATGCCCGTCCGGCCCTCGTCATCGGCATGCCGGTAGGCTTCGTGTCGGCGGCCGAGAGCAAGGCGCTGCTCGACGATGTGACCGAGGTGCCCTGGATTGCCATCGAGGGCCGCAAGGGCGGCTCCACGCTGGTGGTGGCTGCCCTGCATGCGCTGCTGGCGCTGGCCGAGGCCGAACAGAAAAAGGCTGCGGCGCAGGGCACTGACGGACGCGGGGCAGGGCTACATCGCCAACCCGGTGCAGGCATGTGCCGATATCCCGGCGGCACCGCCCGCGGGGAAGGGACCATCGAAGGCAGCACCTGCAGAATCCGGTGCCGAACGTGCAGCCCGGGTTCGGGCCAGCAAGCCGGCGCGTGGCACCCGTACCGGCTTTTCCACCGGGGCCTGCTCGGCCACGGCCGCCCGCGCCTGTGCCATCGGCCTCGTCACCGGACAGGTACCCGACACCGTGGAGAGCCTGCTGGCCAACGGCCGCCGCTACACCTTCACCATTCATGATGGCCGGGTCGAAGGCGAGGGCCTGGCCCGCACCGCCCACGGCTATGTGCAGAAATTTGCCGGTGACGACCCGGACTGCACCGATGGCGCCCACCTGACGGTGGACCTGCGCATCCTGCCCGGGCAGGCCGGTGAGGTGCGCTATCGCGCTGGCCCCGGCGTGGGCACCGTCACGCTGCCCGGCCTGGGGCTGGAGGTGGGCGGCCCGGCCATCAACCCGGTGCCCCGTCGCAACATTGCCGAGAACCTGCACGAAGTGGCCGGCAGCCTGCTGGGCCGAGCATGGGCTGGAAGTCACCATCAGCGTGCCCGATGGCGAAGTCATGGCCAGAAAGACCACCAATGCCCGGCTGGGCATTCTGGGGGCATCAGCATTCTGGGGACCAGCGGTATCGTGCGGCCGTATTCCACCAGTGCCCTGGCGGGCCAGCGTGGTGCAGGGGCATTCAGGTGGCGGCCATCACCGGCAACGACATCGTCGTGCTCACCACCGGCGGGCGCAGCGAGGCCTTTGCCATGCGCGAGGTGCGCCGTGATCGCCCCCGAACTGCCGCCTGCCTGCTTCGTGCAGATGGGCGATTTTCTGCGCTACGCGCTGGACGAGGTCGTGGCGCAGGGCATCCGGCTGGTGGTCTTTGGCCTCGATGGTGGGCAAGCTCACCAAGATTGCCCAGGGCGAGACCATCACCCATGCCAACCGCAGTGTGGTCGATACCGATGTGGTGGCCGATGTGGCCCGCCGCATCGGCGCCAGCGCAAGAAGACTGTGCCGCTATTGCTGCCGCCAAAACCGCACGGTTCGGTGCCGAACTGATGGTGGAACGGGGCTGGGGGCATTTTTCACAGAACACTGGCCGAAACCGCGATGGCCACGCTGCAGGCCCCGGACCGCTATGGGCGGGCCTTTCCAGATCCGCATCATGGTCTGCGATGGTGAGGGCAACATGCTGGCCGATGTCTGGTCTGCACCGGCCGAGGACCGCCCGCGCCCGGAAACCGCCGGCCGCACCGGCATCTCCACACCCATTCCGCCGATTTCGATACCGACGAGGATTTTTCCGCCCGTGCCCAATCATCCGGACTGAAACCCGGACTGAACGGGGCAGGGCAGACGCCGTTTCTGATTTTCATCCTGCATCTCTCCATGACCGACCCCAATCCCTGCCGCATCATCGGTGTACTCTGGACGATGGCCCCGCCAGCCTGACGCCCACCGCGCTGGCCCACATCCGCACGGCCGATGTGATCGTCGGTGCGCCGCGCACACTGGCGCTGTTCGAAAGCCAGTTCAAGCCTGGGCCTACCACGCACGATCTCACCGGCCAGCTCAAGGCCGTGCCCGGCTGGATCAGCGCCGCGCGCGAGGCCGGGCAGCGCTGCGTGGTGCTGGCCACCGGTGACCCGCTTTGCTGGGGCATTGCCCCCTATCTGGCGGCGCGGTTGTGCACGGCGGCGCTGGACATCCCTGCCCAATGTGTCCACGCTGCAGCTGGCCTGCGCACGGCTGGGCATGCCATGGCAGGGATGCAAAGACTCTTTTCCGTACATGCAAAGGATGCCGGCCCCTGGCAGCGGGGCGCAGGCCCCGACCATGGTCTGCATGCGCTGGCGCAGGCCGTGCACGCGCACGACCGCCTGGTCATTCTGACCAGTCCCGGTAATACACCGGCTCGCATTGCACAGCTGCTGCAAATCGAGGGGCTGGCCGGCGCCATGCAGATGGCCGTGGCCGAGAACCTGCTGCAGCCGGAAGAGCGCATCCATCCGCTGCTCGATATCGACACGGCCGCCACCATGACCTTCGCCCCGCTCAACGTCGTGGTGCTGTGGCGCATCCAGCCGCGTGACAACCCGGTGCTGCTGGGCCTGGACGACGACGCCTACGCCCAGCGCCGCCCGAAGGGCGATGGCACCGGCGGGCTGATCACCAAGCAGGAGGTGCGTGCTGTCTCGCTGGCGCGCCTGCAGCTGCGCGCCGACAGCATCGTCTGGGACATCGGCGCCGGCAGTGGCTCGGTGGGGCTGGAAGCCGCGCGACTCTGCCGGCACGGTCACGTGTTTGCCATCGAAAAGAACGCAGCCGATGTGGACATCATCCGCCAGAACCACGATGCCTTCGGCGTGGCCAACTACACGCTGGTACACGACAGGGCTCCGTCCGGCATGCAGGCCTGGCCCGATCCGGATGCCGTGTTCGTGGGCGGCAGTGGTGGCGAACTGGCCGAGCTGATCCGGCTGATTCTGCGCCGCCTGCGTCCCGACGGGCATCTGGTGATGAATTTCGTCACGCTGGAAAATCTGGCCACGGCGCTGGAAACCCTGAAGGCGCTGGCTGGGGATGCAGGGAAAACTGCGGCAGATGCAGAGAAGCCTGCGGCGGATGCCGCCAGTCCCGCCCGGGCGGGAAGCCAGACTTCCCCGCACACGAACCGGCTCTTGCCTCGTCGCCGTCTGTTTCAGAAGCATCCAGCGCCACCCTGACATCCATCCGGCATCGCGGCCGGGCACCGGGACGTTGCACTGGGACGTGCTGCAGCTGCAGGCTGCCCGCAGCAAACCCATTCTGCACATGAACCGGCTGGCTGCCGAAAACCCGGTCTGGCTGGTGTCAGCCGCTGGCAGCAGACCGGGGACGAATGAGTCCGCCGCGCGCGCCATGAACGTGGCTGCCGAAATCCCGCAGGACATACCCTGGCAGGACGTACCCTTTTTCTTTCACCGTTTTCGACCCACCGAGCCTCCATGCAACCCACCCCCGGCAAACTCATTGGCGTTTCGGCCCCGGCGATCCGGACCTGATCACCCGCGCGGCCTGGGCACAGCTGCAGCGTCGCGATACCCGCTGGGTCTATCCGGTGCGCAGCGGCAAGAGCGATGGCTACGCCCATGGCATCGTGCAGCGGGCCGGCGTCGAACCCGTCTCCCATGTCGAGGCCATCGTGTTTCCGATGACCTACGACGCCGAAAAACTGGGGCGTGCCTGGCTCAAGGCAGCCGATGCCGTCCTGCCCTGGCTGCAGGCGGGTGAGGACGTGCTGTTTCTGGTGGAAGGCGATGCCAGTACCTATTCCACCTTCAGCCACCTGGCACGCACCGTGCGCAGCGTGGATGAACGCATCGAAAACGCCGATCATCGCCGGCGTCAATTCCTATACCGGCGCGGCGTCGGTGGCCGGTACCACGCTGGGTGAACAGGATGACACCATTGCCGTGGTGCCCGCCGCCTATGGCGTGACGATGCTCGACCGGCTGCTGCCGGAGTTCGACACGCTGGTGCTGATGAAAATCAAGCCACAGCTCGACGACATCATCGACTGGCTGGACAGTCGCCATCTGCTGGTCGATGCCCATTTCATCGAAAAAGGCCGGCGTGGAAGGCGAACGCGTCGTCAGTGGTGAGGCGCTGCGCTAGCTGCGGGGCGAAAAGGTCAGCTATCTGTCGCTGATGATCGTGCGCTCCCATCACCGTGTGCGCGGCGAGCGCCTGCGTGGCTGCCTGAAAAAAGGCCCGATGCGGACGGAGGCCGTGGACGCTGCGTCCGCAGCGACCGAAGTACCCCGCGTCGCTCACGCCAGCGACGCACACAAAGCCGTGGCACCATCGGGTACCGCCACTGCCACTGCCACTGCCACTGCAGATGCCGTCTCTTCGCCACGCGTCATCCTCATCGCCATCACGAAAGGGGGCAGAACAGGCCGCGCGGCTGGCTGCACAGCTGCCGCAGGCCACCCTGTGCACCTCGCAGAAATTTGCTGCCGCATCTCGATTCGTTACCGAATGAAAAGCGCATCTACACCGGTGGCGTGAAGGAGCAGATGGGCGAGATATTCCGGCAGTACGACCAGCTCGTGTGCTTCGTGTCGGTGGGGGCCATCATCCGTCTGGTGGCGCCGCACCTGCAGGGCAAGGAAACCGATCCCGGCGTGATGGCCGTGGACGATGCCGCGCGCTTCGTGGTGCCGCTGCTCTCGGGCCAGTGGGAGGCGCCAATGCCTGGGCGGAGCAGGTGGCCCGCCTGCTGGGCGCCACGCCGGTGCTGACCACCGCCTCCGATGCCCGGGGCTCGCTGGCCGTCGATATTCTGGGCCGTACGCTGGGCTGGCAGGTGGAGGCCCCGAAAATCAACCTGATTCGTGTGGCAGCGGCCGTGGTCAACGAGGAGCCCATCGCCCTGGTGCAGGAAGCCGGCAGCCGTCACTGGTGGACGCGCAGCACACCGCTGCCCCGCCACATCGAGGTGCTGAATGACATGACGGAGGTGCGTCCCGGCCATCACCGCGCGCTGCTGCTGATCACCCATCGCTCCCTCGATGAGGACCTGTGGCGCCAGTGGCCCGAACACCTGATCGTCTACCGTCCGCCCGCGGGGCAGGGGGCAGACGAACGCCCGACCCCCCATTCCAGGGAGCACGACATCACCGTGAACACGACGACGTCACCCAACCGGCCTGGCACGGCAGAAACGCAGGTGCCTGTGCCGGCCTCCGGCCTGGCGGGCAGCCGGGATCTGGTCCTCGGTATCGGCTGCGACCGCAACACCCCCTATGCCACACTGGCGCAGGTGATCGACGAGGCACTGGCCCAGCTGCAGGCGTCATGGGCCGACGGTGCGGGCCGTGGCCAGCATCGACCTGAAGGCCGACGAAGTCGCCATGCAGGAACTGCAGCGCCAGCGAGGGGCACACCATCCATTTCTACCCCGCCACCTGGCTGGCACGGGTTCCGGTGCCCAAACCCCAGCGAGACCGTGCGCAAATATACCGGCACGCCGTCGGTCGAGCGAGGCCGCCGCACTGCTGGTTGCGGGGAGGTTGCGCAGGCGTTTGCCCATGCCGCAACGGATGATGCGCCGGCAAGGCCCATCTCCCGCCGCCCCACATGCCGGGGCGTCCGTGCCGGTTTCACAGCGTTCCGTTTCCCTGCCGGTGCCCGCCCCGATGTCTGCGCTGCTGATCGAAAAAGCACAAGCTGCGCGGCCCCGATGGCCGCAATGCCACCGTGTCGGTCGCGCGGGCCGACGGTATGGCCCGGCTTTCCCGGAGACCGGTCGCCATGCATGAAAACCCGCGACATCCTGCAGCAACCAGGCTGCAGCACCCTGCGTTACCCTGTCCATGAACGAAACACGCCGCCGGCGAGCGCCATGACACCATTGAAATACCCGGGCAATCCGGCCCGGTAAAAACGTCCCGCAAGGGACAGGAGGAAGAAGCATGCATATCGAAATCGGCATCCTGCCACAGGACAAACTGGTGATGGCCGCCGTGGCCGCCACCGGCCTGCTGGCCGTCCACGCCAAACCACTGCTGACCAATCCCGCCAACTGGCTGCGCACCGCGCTGGCCGCCGTATTCTTCTCGATTCTGATGCAGCTCTGGCATCTGCCGGTCGGCCCATCGGAACTTCATCTGGTGGGGGCCATTCCCATCTATCTGCTCTTTGGGTACATTCCACGCTCTTCGGTTTCATGCTGGAGGGCTGTTTTTGCAGGCATTCTTTTTCGAGCCGCAGGACATGCTCCATCTGGCGGTGAATTTCCTGAGTCTGGGTGTGCCGCTGGTGGTGGTACATGCCACCTATGGCCGGCGCCTGCAGAAACTCAGGCTCACCAACCTCGTCACGCTCGATGCCTTCTATTACACGGGCGTCACCCTGATGGTGGGCTTCTGGCTGTCCATCAGCACCGATCCGGCACCGCTGGCCGACTGGGCCCGGTTTGCCGCCTCCTATGTGCTGCTGGTGGTGCTGGAACCCGTGCTGACCATCAGCCTGGTGCTGCTGGGCCGCAAGCTGCAGCCGGGGCAAGCGCAGCCCGCCAGATGGCAGCAGCTGTCCTTCGATGAAAAATGGCTGGGCAACGTGCACGGCCAGCGGGCGTGATGCCACCAGGCCCGTGTTGCCCCGATGGCCAGGGGCGGCCGGCCCTGGCTGCGCGTATGCCCTGTCGGCACACGGGCCGGGGCCAGTGTGCGGGGACCAGCGCGTTCCTGACACGCTCTGGCTCCCTTCGTTCGATCAACATTCTGCTGCGGCAGAGCATTCTGGAGTGATTCCCTTCATGTCCCACGGAAAAATCATGCTGGTCGGCATCGGCCCCGGCAGTGCAGACCACATGACCGCGGAGCGCGCGCCGCCATCCAGGAAGCCGATACGGTAATCGGTTATGTCACCTACATCCGGCTGGTGGCCGATCTGCTCGACGGCAAGGAAATCATCCGCAAGAGCATGACCGAGGAGCTGGACCGCGCCGTCGAGGCGCTGTCCCGCGCCGGGAAGGCAAAAAGGTGGCACTGATCTCCTCCGGTGATGCCGGCGTCTACGGCATAGCCGGCCCCACCTTCGAGTGCTGCTGCAGGCCGGCTGGACGCCACCGGCCATCACCCTCGAGACCGATGAAGCCGGTCGCATGAGCAGCGCATCGTGGGCGATGGCATCGAGGTGGAGATCATTCCGGGCGCCTCGGCGCTCAACAGCTGTGCGGCCTGGTGAGCCGCACCGCTCACGCACGATTTCTGTTCCATCTCGCTGTCGGACCTGCTCACGCCGTGGCCCACCATCGCCCGCCGCCTCGATGCGGCGGCGCGAGGCCGATTTCGTCGTGGCGCTCTACAGCCCCAGAGCGGCCGCCGCACGCGGCAGATCGTGGAGCGCAGCAGCTCTTTCTGCGTCATCGCTCGCCCACCACGCCGGTGGCCATCGTCAAGAGCGCCTATCGCCGCCGCCAGCACATCGAATTCACCACGCTCGACCGCATGGCCGAGGGCCGACATCGGCATGCTGTCCACCGTGCTGATCGGCAACAGCAACACCTTCATGCAGCACGGGCTGATGATGCCCCGCGCGGCTATGCCAACAAACACGACGTGACCGGTGACCGGGGGCGTGAAGGAGCGGCGAGCGCTCGGGCCGTTCGCTGTCCAGCGGCCTGAACGGCTGGCTGCAGTCGCTGCATGCCGACCACGCGGCCGGTATGTCCGTAGCCGATCTGGCCGCGCAGTACCGCCTGCCGGTCGACTACATCCAGGCCAGTCTGGATGCACCCTGCCAGAGCCGGAAGTGTCGAAGTCCCGCAGAAAAACGCCTGCGGCTTCCGGAAGCGAAGGAAATGCATGAAACGCGGGATGGGGGCGGGACGCGACATGTGCGCTGAACACCGGTGGCTGTACCACCTGCCTTCATGCAAAATGGGCTGGACACCCTGGGCGGAGCCGGTTCCCAGATTCAGGCATGCGTGATGTCATTTCCCGAATGATGCCCGAAGCCCATCCATGAGCACGGCAACCGTTTCGGCGCTGGCAATCCTGCTGGCCTTTGGCCTCGATCTCTGGCGGGGCGAGCCGCCCGCCCGCTTTCACCCGTGGTGTGGATGGGCCAGTATCTGGAGCGGGCAGGGCGGCTGATTGCGCCAGTGTTCATCACGGTACGCAATCCTGGCGATGTGCACGCGTCCGGCGCGGCTTCTCCTGCAGGTATGCTGTGACATGCCGGATCCCACGGTTGCATCTGGTCTTTCGCTCCGATGCGGTGGGCCCCACGCAGACACGAAGCGGCCAGACACGAAGCCGACTGCGGCGGGGCTGTGGCCTATGGACGCCCCGCCCGTGCGACACAGTGCCCGTCGACGGTTTCTGTCGGGGATGGCGGCCTGGCTGCTGGGCGCAACGGTGTGCGCTGATGGCAACACTGCTCCAGTGGGGCATTTTCCAGCTGCTCGAGCTGGATGGCCGCACCGCTGCTGGCGCTCTGCCCTGAAACCGCTGTTTGCCTGGGCGATGCTGCGCGATCTGGGTGGCCCGGACCGAAATAGCGCTGCAGCAGGGGCTGGATGCGGGACGAGCCAGCTGGCGCATCTGGTCAGCCGCAACGTGCACGAACTGGACGCGGCCGGCGTGCGGGAATCGGCCATCGAAACACTGGCCGAGAATCTCGGCGACTCGCTGAGTGGCGCCGCTCTTCTGGTTTGTGCTGTTCGGGCTGCCGGGGCCGCGCTCTATCGCTTTGCCAACACGGCCGATGCCATGTGGGGCTACCGGGTGAACAGGGCGGCCGCTGGTGGCAGTGGGCCGGCAAAATGGGCAGCGCGTGCCGATGATGTGCTGAACTGGCTGCCGGCGCGACTGACGGCGGCGCTGCTGATGCTGGGCGCGCCTGCTGCGCTGTGGCGGCGTCTGCCGACCGAGGCACGCCGCACCCCGTCTCCCAACAGCGGCTGGCCCATGTCGGCCATGGCGCTGCGGCTGAAAGCACCACGCTGGGCAAGCCGGGGTGTACAGGTTGAATGACGCTGCACCGCAACCCGAAAGCGCACACACGCCATGGGCCATCCGCAAGGCGCAGCGGGTGGCCTGGATGGCTGTGCTGCTGGGCATGTTTGCTCTGGTGCTTCAGTCCATGCGCGAACCCGCCCCAATTCCTGTCATGACCCAGCAGAACCTGCACCGTTCAGACCACTGAAGCGCAAGCTTCGCCGGGTGCCTCGGTTCATATGATCGCGTAGCGGGATATCCGAAAGCGATCCGCGATCTGAGATGGAGATGGCTTTTGGACCCGCGGGAAGAAGCAATCCTGCCTTGTTGTTCAAAGCCTCGTGTTGCAAAAGAGCGACCGGAATCAGTTCTTCATGGCCAATACGCGACATGAGACAAGATTAATTCGTATTACACTCGTTCATAGCGTAAGGGCGCCATGGGGCACAAAAGCGCACATTACGTTCGACTGCAAAGAAACACATTCAACCTCCCAAAAAGGAACGGTCATGGGAACGACGAGACTTTTCAGCGCTGCTCCTTGTGATTTTCTGTTTGACAGCACTGTCTGCATGCGGCGACTACACAGCAAAACCAGCGAAACAGCACTCAAAAAGCGCCTCCATGATGAAAATATGGCAGAATGGCAGCTCAACCAGAAGCGAAGACCCTTTTTGAATTGTGTTCGCATATTAAAATGCATAAAAACTCCAAAACACAACGATATCGCCCTGGTCGATAACAGCATAAAGGCCGGGCAAGTGAAATGGGAAGGGTGATTGCCGATAATGGTCTGGTAGAAATAAAAACAATAAGACTTTCCACAAAACCGACCCTGAGTCGCCAGCCATTTTCAGCAACGATATATCCATCAATAAACCTGGAGGCAGTTCTGGATACTTTTGAAAATCCTCCTTGCAGCCGAGTCCGGGAACAACTGCAAAATGACTGTCTGGCAAAAATCAGCGCCAGAAGTGAACCCGTAATAAACGGCATATACAACCTTGTCTACAACCTTGTGATTCCCCACAACTTTCTCAATGAAATCAACATGACGAGAGAATCGCCCATAATTCAGAGGAAGAGAACCTGAGGCAAAGCCGAACCGGAGGACGCTGCAATGGGCAAGGCAGATCGGACGAGGTTGAAGTGCAGGATCTGGGTACCCAGTGGGTTGACGAAGAGACATGTGGCGCGCAGATGCCGGATGCGCGTCTGAAGGCACGCCTGGGCGAGATCATGCGTCATCTCGGCAAGGATGTGACCAACTCGATTCCGTCTCGTTCGAGATTGGGCTGCGACGAAAGCAGCGTACCGATGCTGTCCAGCGATCGGGTGACGTCCAGGCGATCATTTCGCACCTGCAGGCCACACGGCGTCGCGTTGCGACAAAGCGAGGGGCAGATTCTGGTGCAAAGCACGGTACAACCCTCGTTCACGTTTGATCGGCTGTATCCAGAGGATGCTGGGTTTTTGGGCAGGCTGGCGGGAGCCGAGGAGGAGACGCGGATCTGCGATGCTGATGCACGCGAGTCTGGCCATCACGCAGTGATGCGCTGCCCCTGGGCTGTGTGCGCTGCGGTTCTGGGAACCGGCAGGAATTCGTGCAAGGATCAGCGGCAGGCGGGGCCGCGCGCAAAGCGATGTCGAGGACAGGAAAGTCATCGCTGGTCGAGGGCGCTGCAGCAGGGCCACGGCGTTGCTGCAGGCGGAGTCCGGGCGATGCGTGCACATCGCGGACCGCGAAAGCGACATCTACGCTGCTGTTTATTGCGCGTCAGGGAGCTGGGCACATGCTTCCTGGTGCGCACTAGCACGGATCGCCCGACAGGTACCCGCCAGCAGACGGTGGAAGAGGAGATGGCCGACGCGCCGGTCAAGGGCCTGCACCGGGTGTTCTTTTCGTGATCGTTGCCCATGCGCACGAGGCGACCATGACGCTGCGTCATCGGCGTCTGCGGATACGGCCGCCGCAGGAGCACAAGGAGCGTGCCGAGACTGACGCCGACGGTACTGCACGCCACGGAGCGGGGCGCGCCGCCCAATCGCAAGCCCCTGAGCGAGCTGATCACGGATCTGCCGGTTCCAGTCGCGCCGGGCGAGGCCATCGAGAAGCTGGACTCGTATGCGATGCGCTGGAACATCGAGACGCTCCTCAAGGTGATGAAATCGGGCTGCAAGGCCGAGGGACGCTTTAGCAGCTTCGCACCGCAGAACGGCTGAGCAACCTGATGGCGGGTGTGCTGCATTCTGTCATGGCGGCTGATGTGGGATGACGATGCTCAACCGCGCTTGAACCTGGAGGCCGACCCGAGGGTGGTGGCCCACGGAGCAGGAGGATCCGGGCTCTGGAAGGCGCTGGTGACGGTACGCCGCTGAAGAAGAACAAGGTGCCTGAGCCAGAGACGCTGCATGACTGCGTGGGTCCTGCTGGCGCGCCTTGGCGGCTATCTGGCCAGAAAGAATGTGACAGGCCACCGAACGAGGTTATCTGGCAGATGCGCCGGCTTGATGACATCGTTCTGGGAATGTCCATGTGATCAAAGATGTGGGGAATCACAAGGTCTACAACCCAGTGACCGGACTGGATGTGGGTCTTGGATTCGGTGTCACGTTGAAAATACCAAAACACGCGATTAAAAATCCTGAAATATTTATCGTAACCGCTCGATGATATAGGGTCTGTTTATCCCTCAAGTAGTCACATATCCGAGGATTGTTCTTGGTAAACCCAGGCGTCTTCAATAAAAGCAATCAGAAGTGCGGCAAAAGGAAGTCTCGAGAAGAAATCCATGGGATCTGTTCACTCTGGACATGAACTCAAGGGGCCTCGTCATCAACAGCACAGGCGCATCTCGCTGGCGGACATCAGATTGAAGAAAGTGGTTCCGTCTCAAGGAAGACATTTGTCGAACGCGGCCCACGGCGAAATGTCTGTCCAGTCTGCTGCAGGTAGCACAACATCTGATATATATTTCGGCAACAGACGGCGGGTTTGATCCACACCAGCACAGGCTCAGATGAATCCAGCGTCCTCGCATCTTTCCCATGGCGGCCCTGATGCCCCGGGGCATCCCGCCGCATGATTTCTCACCAACGCCAACGCCTGCGGCCCCTGCCCGCCGGTGCTGCAGACCCTGCGGCAGGCGCCGGTGCACACCTATCCGGATCCGCCTGCACGGCCCTGCGACAGCGGCTGGGCCGGTGGCATGGGGTGGATGCAGCGCGGATCGTCATCGGTGCCAGCGCCAGCGAGCTGATCTTCCGGCTCACGGCAGCCCTGGGCATGGTCGGGCAGGGCAGGCAGGCGGGTGCGGGTGTGCCGTCTGCGCATGACCCGTTGCGAGTCCGAACAGGGCCGCTGCCAGCCGGGCGCGCCCGTTGCCACCACCGGTGGTCTGGGTACCCGGCATGCCTATGGCGACTATGCGCGAGCTGCCCAGGCGCACGGACTGCCCGCGCGTCTGGGACACTGTCCGGGATATCCCTGCGGGACGCGACCGGTTTCCGGCAGCGGCAGCGCGTCGTGCTCCTGCAACTGCTCTGGGCCACCGAGCCATCCAGTCCGCTGGGCCATACGCCCTGAGGGCTGGCAGATGCCGTGCATGCACGACCGTCGCATGCACGGCAGACAGTCGCGCTGCAGGGCGTTCCTGGGGGACCTCGCCCCGCTCTGGGTGCTGGACCGGGCCTATGCGCCCCTGCGCTGAGCGGTACCGACCCCTTTGCCTCAACGGCCCTGGATGCGGTCTGGCAGCTGTTCTCGCCCAACAAGGCGCTGGGGATGACGGGGGTGCGTGGGGCCTGGCTGGTGGCACCGGCCGCCTGCCTGAACGATGCCGGCAGCCTGCAGGCCGAACTGCTCGGGCACCTGCAGGCGCTGGCCCCATCGTGGCCGCTGGCGCCCATGGCGAGGTCATCGCTGATGGCCTCGCCCGAGCCTGCCGTGCAGCAGTGGCTGGCCCGCAGCCTCGACACGCTGCGTGACTGGAAGGCACAGCTGGAAGAGGGCCTGCGCCGTCGTGACTGGACCGTACTCGCCCGGTGTCAGCACCTTCTGCTGCTGCCCGGCCACCACGATCCGCGCTGAGGCTGCCCTGAGCATGATGCGCCCATCCGATATGCCCACACCAGCCAATCAGGTGCCGGACACGCGGGGGCTCATCGACACCATCCCGGCATACGTGCGGGATGCGCACTCGCCCGGAGAAAAGGACGCAGCTGGCCCTGCTGGCCGTGCCCGGCAGCGGGGCATCAAGCTGCGTGATGCCACGTCCTTCGGGTTGCCCGGCTGGTTCCGCCTCGGCGTGCGCCCCCGGAAAGCCAGCAGGCTCTGTGGCGGGCGCTGGATGGGTAATCCCTACCCGCGCACGCCCCCTGTTCTGGCTCAAGGAAATCATCCATCCGTGCTCTTTACCATACGGGCGCATGAACGCCTCTTCTCCTGTTTCGAGCTGGCGCCGCTGGTGGCTGGGTGTGCGTCCGGCCACCCTGGGTCTGTCACTGGTTCCCGTCTTCCTGGGCACGGCCCTGGGCATCCATCTGGGTGCAGTCTCCCAGTCTCGCCGTCGCTGCTGCTGGCCCGTGGCTGCGTGCGTGGGCATTCAGGCCGGCACCAACCTGTTCAACGACGCGGGCGACGGCGCCCTGGGGTCGACGGACCCGAGCGGCTGGGGCCGCAGCGGCTGGTGGGCAGTGGCCTGGCCACGGTGGCCGCAGGCGCCGTGCGGCCTGGCTGTGCTTTTGGTCTGGCCCTGCTGGGCGGACTGGTGCTGCGCGGCTGCACGGGAGCGTGATCATTGCCATCGGGCTGGCATCGCTGCTGGCCGGCTGGCTCTATTCGGCGGGGCCACGACCGCTGTCGCATTCGCCGTGGGGCGAGAGCGTGGTGCTGCTGTTCTTCGGGCTGGTGGCCGTCAGCGGCAGCTGTTTTCTGCAGACAGGCCGGTTTTCGGCACTGTCGCTGCTGTTCGGCATCGTGCCGGGCGTGCATTCGGCGGCCGTGCTGCTGGTCAACAACACCCGCGATCTGGTGCAGGACCGGGCGGCTGGCCGCACTCACGCTGGCCAGCCTGCTGGGGGAACGGCGGGCCCGCTGGCTGTACGCGGGCTGATCCTGCTGCCCTTTGCCCTGCTGCCCCTGCTGGGCATGGCGCTGTCGCAGCCGCTGGTGGGGTGGCCCCTGGTGCTGCTGCCGCTGGCCCTGCTGGCCATCCGGCATTTTGCCGTCCGGCAGGGCAGGGCGCTGAACCTGCAGCTGAAGGAAACCGCCCGGCTGCAGGCCCTGCTGTGTGCCGTGCTGGTCTTCTGTCTGCTCTGGGGATGAGACGCAGCAGGGGACGCCGGGAGCGCCCCCGTCATGACCGTCGTCTCCCGTGGGTCGCAGGCAGCCACGGTGTCACGGACTGTCCGTGACGAGCATGCAAACCGGACCGGGAACTGCCGTCTCACGTCCGGCTTGCGCGCAAACAGCGTGGCAAAAGCGCATCTCGATGCGGTTGCCGTTTTTCGTCGGTCTTGTGCAGCTTGCCGGGGTTTCTCGCTGACTGTGATGATCTCCCAGCCGGCATTCTCGTGCTGGGCCTTCAGCTCGCCCGGCTGGAACCGGAACGGAGAAAGGAGCTGCGGCAGGGGTAATCAGTGCTGTCCATGGCGCTGACGATCAGGTTGTGGCCGCCCGGGCGGTCTGTTCCCGCATCTGGCTCACCAGCATCTTTCGCACTGGCCGGCTGCAGGAACATCAGCACGACGAGTCGAGAACACGAAGTCGGCACGGGACCATCGAAAGTCAGCGAACCCACATCGTTGAGGTCCACCTCGCTGATGTAGATGTCATCGTCCAGCCCTTCGGCTTCGGCAATGCGGCCCAGGTTGGCCAGACTGTCCGGGTTCCAGTCCCAGGCGTCCACGGCAAAGCCCCTCTTTGCCAGATAGAGCGTGTTGCGTCCGTTGCCGCAGCCCACGTCCAGTGCACGCCCCACCTTCACCTGTGGTGCGGCCTCGATCACTTCGGAGTGCGTGCGGGTCAGCTCGTATCGCTTGGAGAAGTAGTCGGCCGGCTCGCAGAGAAAGTCCATCTGGCACTCGATGTCGGGCGACATCGACACGATCTGGTGCCACTGCTGCGGCTCCAGCCGTGGCGGCTGGTGTTCGGGGTCGAAGGTGAAGCGCTCGGTGACCTGGCCGTCATCGGAGAGCATGACGAATTCCACCGAGCCTTTCAGGATCTTTCAGCTGTGCCCAGGTGCCCACCTTGGTGTTGATGGCTGCTGCAGCCCCTGCAGGGACATTCTCGTAGTGCCACACGGGCATGCGCTTGTAGACGATCAGTTCTTCGCTCATGACATTCCTGACGAAAGGGACAGTACCGGAAGCAGACAGGCCAGTGGACGGACCTGCCTGCAGCAGCTTCTCATTCCGGGGCCTTATGTTAGCGCGTCCCGTTGCCTTTTCCGGCGAGTGTTCGGAGACGCCCGGATCCGGGGCCTCCGTACGTGTGTCCCCGGAATACCGGTGCCGCCAGGGGCGACGACCAGCGCAGGCGAATCAGGCGGTTTTCACGCCCATCTTCTTCAGCAGCCTCGTCGGCCGCCAGAACGCCCAGGGCATTGCCGGCCAGCGGGCTGTGGCCGCTCAGCAGCAGAAAGGAGAGGGATGTGAAAACGCGCCCTCTTGCGGAAGGCGCGTCCATGTCAGGCATGAATGGTCAGGGGTGACGGGTCAGCCCTTCAGCGCAGCCGACACCACCTCGCGGGCCTCGGCCTGTACCTGGGCCAGATGCTCCGGTCCCTTGAAGGATTCGGCGTAGATCTTGTACACATCCTCCGTGCCCGAGGGGCGGGCGGCAAACCAGGCGTTTTTCGGTCACCACCTTCAGGCCACCGATCTTCGCACCGTTGCCCGGGGCTTCGGTGAGCCGGGCGGTGATCGGCTCACCGGCCAGCGTACCGGCCTTCACGTCCTCCGGCGACAGGGCGGCCAGTTTGGCCTTCTGTTCGCGGTTGGCCGGGGCGTCCACACGGGCATAGGGCCGGACTGCCGAAGCGGGCCGTCAGCTCGGCATAGTGCTGGCTGGGTGTCTTGCCGGTACGGGCCAGAATCTCCGAGGCCAGCAGGGCCAGGATGATGCCGTCCTTGTCGGTGCTCCACACCGTGCCGTCGTGCCGCAGGAAGGAGGCACCGGCCGATTCTTCACTCCCCGAACGGGCCGCTGCCATCGAGCAGGCCGGGGACGAAACCACTTGAAGCCCACCGGCACCTCCACCAGCCTGCGGCCCAGCGACTGGGCGACGCGGGTCGATCATCGAGCTGCTGACCAGCGTTTTGCCGATGAAGCCGTCCTTCGGCCACTGGCTGCGGGCACCGAACAGGTACTGGATGGCCACGGCCAGATAGTGGTTGGGGTTCATCAGGCCGGCATCCGGCGTGACGATGCCGTGACGGTCGGCGTCGGCGTCATTGCCGGTGGCAATGTCGTATTTGCTTTTTGCTGCACCAGGCTGGCCATGGCGTTGGGCGAGCTGCAGTCCATGCGGATCTTGCCGTCCCAGTCCAGTGTCATGAAGCGCCAGGGTGGCATCCACCAGCGGGTTGACCACCGTCAGGTTCAGCTTGTGACGGTCGGCAATGGCGGCCCAGTAATCGACCGAGGCGCCGCCCAGCGGATCGGCACCGATGTGCACATGGGCGCCGCGGATGGCGTCCAGATCGAGCACATGGGGCAGGTCGTCCACATAGGTGCCCAGATAGTCATAGGCGTGGGCGGCCTTGCGGGCCTCTCGAACGGCACCCGCTTCACGCCCTTCAGCCCATCACGGATGTACTCGTTGGCTTTGGCGGCAATCCATTTGGTGGCGTCGGAGCCGGCCGGGCCGCCGTGCGGGGGTTGTACTGAAGCCGCCGTCGGTGGGCGGGTTGTGCGACGGGGTGACGACGATGCCGTCGGCCAGCCCCGGTTGGCCGGGCAGGTCGTTCACGCCGCCGATCTTGCCGCGGTTGGCCCGCAGGATGGCGTGCGACACGGCGGGGGTGGGTGTGTAGCGGTCGGCGGCGTCCACGCAGACTTCCACGCCGTTGGCTACCAGCACCTCCAGTGCCGACGCCCAGGCGGGCTCGGACAGGCCGTGCGTGTCACGACCGATGAACAGCGGGCCGTCGAAGCCCTGGGCCTTGCTGGTAGTCACAGATGGCCTGGGTGGTGGCCAGGATGTGATCTTCGTTGAAGGTGGTCTTCAGGCTGCTGCCGCGGTGGCCGGAGGTGCCGAAGGCCACCTGCTGGTCGATGACGGAGGGATCCGGCTTGCAGGGTGTAATAGGCCGTGACCAGCGTGGCAACGTCGATCAGGTCTTCGGGCAGGGCAACGGTACCGGCACGAGGGTGATTGGACATGGTTTTGCGCTCCATGACGGAAGGGTCTCGGAAACACCTCTCATGTTACGCAAATTCGGGCCGGTCGGTGACAAAGCCAGTGCAACGCCGCCGGCAGGTCATCGAAGAAGGGCCGCCCGGGCAAAGAGGCCCCGTTGCCCTGTCCTGCAAACCCATGGGAGCTCTGCAAAAATCTGCGAGCGCGAATGAGTCCATGGGCACGCGCCAGCAGGCTCTGGAAAAACAGTCCGTTCGCACCACGGGCGCAAAAAGCAAAAAGCCCAAACCGGTGAGGGCTGGGCTTTTTGAGAAATCTGGCCCCCTGACCTGGGCTCGAACCAGGGACCTGCGGATTAACAGTCCGTCGCTCTACCGACTGAGCTATCGGGGAAAGAACGTCATTATAGCCTGTGATTTTTGAAACGCAAGCGGCTGTTGCAAAAACTTTCAGGCCGGATGCCGAGCACCCGGTTGATGCGCCAGACGTGCTGCAGCACCAACAGGCGAGGATTATAGACGGATTCACGGCCCTGTCCAGTCGACAGGGGGTGATTTGCCCATTCCTGTTGTTTTCGAGCGAATGAACGGGCCTGTCAGACCAAAAGTGCCGCAGGACTTTTGCAGAGGCTTCCTGGAGGCCCGTTCGGCAAAGGGGTCGTTCTGAGGCTCCCCTTACTCGCCAGCACGCTGGCAATGGCCCTGGCCACCGTTTCGACGTTTTTGTCGTTCAGGGCCGCCACGCAGATGCGGCCGCTGCTGACGGCGTAAATGCCATGGTCGGTCTTCAGCGCCTCGACCTGATCCGCGGTGAGGCCTCGAGTACGAGAACATGCCGCGCTGCCGCTCGATGAACGAGAAGTCGCGGTCGATGCCGGCCGCGGCCAGCCCGGCCACCAGGGCCTTGCGCATGGCCTTGATGCGCACGCGCATGGCGCCCAGTTCGGTTTCCACTGGCGACGCAGCGTGTCGTCGCTCAGCACGCGCTGCACCACCTGGGCACCGTGAGTGGGCGGGTTGGAGTAGTTGCAGCGGATCACACGCTTGAGCTGGCTCAGCACGCGGGCGGCTTCGTCGGCATCGGACAGCACCACGGTCAGGGCACCCACGCGCTCACCAGTACAGCGAGAACGATTTGGAGAACGAGCTGGACACGAAGAAGGGCAGGGAGGTGGCCGCAAAGGCGCGGATCACGGCACCGTCTTCCCTCGATGCCATCCCCGAAGCCCTGATACGCGATGTCGAGGAAGGGCACATGACCGGCTGCCTGCAGCGCCGCCAGCACCTGGGTCCCACTGCTCGGGGCTCAGATCCACCCCCGGTCGGGTTGCGGCGGCAGGCGTGCAGGACGAAGATCGAGCCCGGTCTGGCCTCCTTCAGGCACTTGAGCAGCCCGTCGAAGTCCACACCGTGGGTGGCGGCGTCGTAGTACGGGTAGGTCTGGACCTCGGCCCGGCCTTCGAAGATCGCCCGGTGATTTTCCCCAGCTGGGGTTGCTGATGTAGACCGTCGTGCCTTCCGGCGTGAAGCGGCGCAGCAGGTCGGCGCTGATCTTCAGGCCACCGGTGCCACCCCAGGGCCTCCGCGGTGATGGCACGCTTGCCGGTGATGACCGGCGACTGGGCACCGAACAGCAGCTTCTGCACGGCCTGGTCGTAGAGGGCGATGCCAGCCGATGGGCAGATAGCTCGCGCGGCGCGTGCAGCGCGTTGAGCTGGTCCTCGGCGGTGCGGACGCATTCCAGCAGCGGCAGCTTCGCCATTCTCGTCTATAGTAGACGCCCACGCCCAGATTGACCTTTGGTGGGGCGGGTATCGGCGTTGTAGGCTTCGGTCACGCCCAGAATGGGGTCGCGGGGGGCGAGGGGAACGGCGGAAAACAGGGAACTCAGCCACGGCTGGATGCTCCAGGAAGGCTTCCCGCCTGCCAGAGAGCCCCTGCAGAAGTCTGCGAGGGCGGAGGCCCCGGGCCGTCGGCAGGAAGGGGTTTGCAGATGAAACGGCGCATCGCGAGACCGCGGAATCCTCTTCCGGTGCATATGGCGCGGGCCGGCAACCCGGCCATGCGGGAACAGGAACTGACCTGCAGAAGGCCGGTTTCGGCAGAAGGGCCGACGAGTCCCTTGATCGTGGTGATTTTATAGCGTCGTATCCCGCCCCGACAGTGCCCGCGAAAAATTGCTGCCTCGGGGCCCGTTCTGGTCTCGCCCCGGGATGAACGGGTCCACTCACGGTGGGCGGTGACGCTGTCCGTTCTTCTGCCTCCACGGGGATGAATGGATCTTTCAGACTGTGGAGGACAGAACACAGCGTGTTCTTCTTCCCCGCCGGTACGAAAGCGTCTTGCCGGAACTGTTTGCAGGCCCTGGGGAGGCTGTAGGGCCACCGCCGGCTGGCTCGGCGGGAGGATGACGTCCCGTTCCGCCGGCACCAGACGTGGAGGCTGGGGAGGTGTCGTTTCAATCCTTTTACAATTGAGGCGGGCTTTCGTTGCAGTTACAAAAAGTTGTTGCATGCAGCCGCCTCAGCGGAAAAACGGGGGTGCAGCCGTCGGTCCGGCGTACGGTGCCCGTCGCAGAACTTCGCGCAAAGCAACCGTCGGTTACCGTCGAAAAGGCTAGTTTTTTTCCCGACGGCGGTCCATATCGGCTGATCTGTGCCGATGGACGGTCATCGGGCCCCTTTGGGCCGGGCAAACCGGCGCGGCGCAGAACTTCCCCGGCCAGCCATTTTGCTGCAAGGCAGCAACGGCCGGTACGCGCCTCGGCAGGCCGTCGCGACATGCATTGATTTTTGCAAAAGTATCTACATTTTTTTCTGGTAAAATGGATACGTTTTGTCGATTTCAGCGGGTCGTCGCCCGCCCGATGCCCGGCGTTGGGAGGGCAGGTACGGCAAGCCCCGGGAAGGGGCTGCCCAGGCATTTTGGGACGGAAACCATGTTGTCACGCACCGGTCAGGACAGTGAGGAGACCGCGGCCATGCCGCCAGCGGCTGCTGCTGCGCCCGGTCCGCGCGTGGTGACGTATCCCGGCAGTCCGTACCGGCTGCACCAGCCCTTCCCGCCGGCCGGTGACCAGCCCAGTGCCATCGACGCCCTGGTCGAGGGGTGGAAGACGGCCTGTCGTTCCAGACACTGCTGGGGGTGACGGGTTCGGGCAAGACCTACACCATGGCCAACGTCATCGCCCGCCTGGGACGTCCGGCGCTGGTGCTGGCGCCCAACAAGACGCTGGCTGCGCAGCTCTACGCCGAGATGCGCGACTTCTTCCCCGAAAACGCCGTCGAGTACTTCGTCTCATACTACGACTACTACCAGCCCGAAGCCTACGTACCGCAGCGTGATCTCTTCATCGAGAAGGATTCCGCCATCAACGAGCACATCGAGCAGCTGCGCCTGTCGGCCACCGTCGCTGCTGGAGCGGCGCGATACCGTCATCGTCGGCAGTGTGTCGTGCATCTACGGCATCGGCAATCCGGCCGACTACTTCGAGATGCGGATGGCCCTGCGCAAGGGCGACCGCCTCGCAGCGCGACCTGCTCAAACAGCTGGTGGCCATGCAGTACAAGCGCAACGACGTCGATTTTGCCCGCGGCACCTTCCGCGTGCGCGGCGACACCATCGACGTGTTCCCGTCCGAGAACGCGGAGCTGGCGCTGCGCATCGAGATGTTCGACGACGAAATCGAAACGCTGCAGCTCTTCGACCCGCCTCACTGGGAAGATCCGCCAGCAGATCCCGCGCTTGTCGTCTACGCGGCCTCGCACTACGTCACGCCGCGGGCCACGATGCGCTGCGGGCGCCTCGACACCATCAAGGCCGAGCTGAAGGCGAGCGGCTGGCGTTCTTCAACCACGAGATGAAGCTCGTGGAGGCGCAGCGGCTGGAGCAGCGCACGCTGTTCGACCTCGAAATGCTGCAGGAGCTGGGCTTCTGCAAGGGCATCGAAAACTACTCGCGGCACCTCTCCGGCGCAAGACCCGGCGAGCCACCGCCCACGCTGATCGACCACCCGCCACCCGATGCGCTGATGTTCATCGACGAGAGCCACGTCACCATCGGCCAGCTGGGCGGCATGTACCGCGGCGACTGCGCCCGCAGCGACACGCTGGTCCAGTACGGCTTCCGGCCGCCCTCGGCGCTGGACAACCGGCCGCTGACCTTCGAAGAGTTCGAGTCCGCTGTGCGGCAGTGCATCTTCGTCTCGGCCACACCGTCGGAGTACGAGGCCAGCCATGCCGGCCAGGTGGTCGAGCAGGTGGTGCGCCCCACCGGTCTGGTCGATCCGGAGGTCGAGGTGCGGCCGCCATCACGCAGGTCGACGACGTGCTCTCCGAAATCTCGCTGCGGGTACAGAAAGGGCAGCGCGTGCTGGTCACGACGCTGACCAAGCGGATGGCCGAGGATCTCACCGACTTCCTGTCCGACCACCAGATCCGCGTGCGCTACCTGCATTCCGACATCGACACGGTCGAGCGGGTGGAGATCATCCGCGACCTGCGGCTGGGCGTGTTCGACGTGCTGGTGGGCATCAACCTGCTGCGCGAGGGGCTGACATCCCGGAAGTGTCGCTGGTGGCCATCCTGGATGCCGACAAGGAGGGCTTCCCTGCGTTCCGAGCGCAGCCTGATCCAGACCATCGGCCGGGCTGCCCGCAACCTCGAGGGCAAGGCCATCCTCTACGCCGATAGCCCATCACCCGGTCGATGCGTCGCGCCATCGACGAAACTGGCCCGCCGGCGCGAAAGCAGCTCAACTTCAACGCCGAACACGGCATCGCGCCGCGTGGCGTGGTCAAGCAGGTTCGCGAACTCATCGACGGTGTCCACGACCTGTCGGGTGCCGAGCCGCGGCTGGCTGGCGGTGAGCATCACGCGCCCGGCATGGCCGATGCGGCCACGCTCGAACGCACGGCCGAGCGCCTGCAGGGTATCGACACCAGCAACGAGGCCCAGGTCTCGCGCGAGATCCGCCGTCTGGAAAAGCAGATGGCCGCCCATGCGAAGAACCTCGACTTCGAAAAAGGCCGCGAAGGTGCGCGACGAGCTGGCCGCGCTGCGGCAGCTGCTGTTCGGGGCAGGGGCAGGGCATGAGCATCCGTTCCCACGTGCGTGATCTGCAGGCCTGCGTGGCACCGGCCTGCCGCGCGCCGCATCGGCACGCCAGCCCGGGCCGTCAGGATTCAGGGGCCGTGGCAGGGGCGGGCTTGCATCTGCGCCCTTCATCCGCAACTTCTCCGGCAGGATTCATCGCGGCATCCAGTGGCCGGCGGCAGGGCAGGCCGCTGGATGGCCGCTTCAGAACGTCAACCTTCCGAAAATCAGGTAGCTCCATGGCAAAAAGAGAAACCCTGGCCATGGCCATGGCAACCCGTGTGCTGTTCGTGTGCATGGGCAATATCTCGTCGTCGCCCATGGCCCATGGTGTATTCCGTCAGCAGGTCCGTCAGGCCGGGCTGGAATCGGTGGTGGGTGTCGGATCGGCCGGCACGCATGCCTTCCACCAGGGTGAGCCGGCCGACCCCGCGTGCCCAGATGGCCATGTCGCGCCGTGGCTACGACATTGCCGACCCTGCGTGCCCGCCAGGTGACGATGGAAGACTTCGAAAACTATGACATGATCCTGGTCATGGACTGGGAGAACCTCAGCCTGCTGCAGAACCAGGCGCCCAAGCGCTTTCACCACAAGCTGCAGATGCTGATGCGCTTTGCCAGCGAGCACGAGTCGGCCACGGTGCCCGATCCCTCACCAGGGGGCAACCAGGCCTTCGAGCAGGCGCTCGACTATGTGGAAGATGCCTGTTCCGGCCTCGCTCGAGATCGTCCGCCGGCGTGCCACGCAGGTGGCGGCCGCCTGAGCGGAGGGAACGGGGCATGCCACGGCCTTTCGGCCCTGGGCAGTGATTCTGGCCATATACGGCGGCGCGCGCTCCTGTGCGGCACGTGCTTTCCGGCAGGGTGCGTGGCTTCCGCAGCAGGTACCTGTCGGGAAAGGGGGTCCGTATGGTGAAAAAACGGAGGTTTATACGTTTTTCACCGCGTAAAGACGTAAAACATTCATGCAGGCATGGGTATTGCGTCATTTTTCTCGACTAATAAAGTCAAGTAATCGGTTATACTTCGGCACAGGATTCCTGACATCGGAGTGTTGTCATGAGGTTGACCACCAAGGGGCGTTTCGCAGTGACCGCCATGATCGATCTGGCACTGCGCGAGCACAATGGTCCGGTGACGCTGGCCGGCATCAGCCAGCGCCAGAAGATTTCCTGTCCCTATCTCGAACAGCTCTTCGGCAAGCTGCGCCGCCACCAGCTGGTCGAGAGCACGCGCGGACCGTGGTGGTGGCTACTCGCTGGCACGTCCCAGCCAGGACATCAACGTCTCGTCCATCATCTTTGCCGTGGACGAGCCGCTCGATGCCACCCAGTGCGGCGGCAAAGCAGGACTGCTTCGAGGACGGTCCCTGCATGACGCACGAGCTGTGGACCTCGCTGAACAAGCGGATGATCGACTATCTGGATCTCGGTCAGCCTGCAGGGATCTGGTCGAGCAGCAGCGCATGCGCGAGCAGCAGCCGGCCACCCGCCAGATTTCCATCACCCGCGAGCACAAGGCGGCCTCGAGCTGCCCACGTCCTCGCTGCAGACCATCGACAGCGACGGAACGCGCGCCTGAATCTGCGCCATCACGGGGCAGGTACATCCTGCCGGATCGCAAGAACGGGTCGTCCTGCGGGGTGCAACAATGCGGGGCGACAGACATCCGGCGGGTGCCGTGTTCCGGTCCGGCGCCGTTTCAGGGTCCGGGTTGCCTTTCCCGCCGTTGCAGGTTCGGCGCAGCTTTCCCGGTGAGATGCCGGGTGCCGGGGTGACTATCCCGCTCCCAGTGCGCGGCCGGCAGTGGCTGCGTTCGTGGCCATGGAACGTCCGTTCTGCCCCTGCAGGCGGGGATGTGGTGCATGGTCCAGCCCCCGTGCTGGTGTCGTCCGGCCGTTTTCGTTTCCTATCTTTCCGTGGTGTTGCCTTGACAAATTCCCTCTGATCCCCACTGATTTCCTTTCCCAGCCTCGCTGCCCTCATCGATGACCCGACCGATCTATCTCGACTACTCCGCCACCACCCCTGTCGATCCCCGTGTGGCCGAGAAAATGATTCCCTCACTCTGCGAAAACCTTCGGCAACCCCGCCTCGCGCAGCCATGCCTTTGGCTGGGAGGCCGAGAAGGCCGTGGAGAACGCACGCGGCGAAGTGGCGGCCCTGGTCAACTGTGATCCGCGCGAGATCGTCTGGACCTCCGGCGCCACCGAGTCCATCAACCTCGCGCTCAAGGGCGCCGCACACTCTACAAACAGCGCGGCAAACACCTCATCTCCGTCAAGACCGAACACAAGGCCACGCTCGACACCATGCGCGAGCTGGAGCGCCAGGGCTTCGAGATCACCCTGCTCGACGTGAAGGAAGACGGCCTGATCGACATGGACATGCTCAAGGCCGCCCTGCGGCCCGACACCATCCTGGTCTCGGTCATGTTCGTCAACAACGAGATCGGGGTCATCCAGGACATCCCCGCCATCGGCGAGCTGCTGCGCGAGAGCGCAAGATCCTCTTCCACGTCGATTCCCGCCCAGGCCACCGGCAAGGTGCACATCGACCCTGCAGAAGCCTCAAGCGTCGACCTGATGAGCTTCTCCGCCCACAAGACCTACGGGCCGAAGGGGGTGGGGGCGCTGTTCGTGCGCCGCAAGCCGCGCGTGCGCATCGAGGCCCAGATCCACGGCGGTGGCCACGAGCGCGGCATGCGCTCCGGCACGCCGCCCACGCACGCAGATCGTCGGCATGGGCGAGGCCTTCCGCATCGCCCGCCACGAAATGGACAAGGATAACGCCCATGCGCTGGCCCTGCGCACCCGTCTGCTCGACGGCCTGTCGGTGATCGACGAGATCTACATCAACGGCAGCATGGAGCACCCGCGTGGCGCAGAACCTCAACGTCAGCTTCAACTACGTCGAGGGCGAGTCGCTGATCATGGCGGTGAAGGAAATCGCCGTGTCCTCCGGTTCGGCCTGCACCTCGGCCAGCCTGGAGCCGTCCCTACGTGCTGCGCGCGCTGGGCCGCAACGACGAGCTGGCCCACAGCTCGATCCGCTTCACCATGGGGGCGCTTCACCACCGAGCAGGAAATCGACTTCACCGTCGAGCTGCTGAAAGTCCCAGATCGGCAAGCTGCGCGACATGTCGCCGTTGTGGGAGATGGTGCAGGAGGGCATCGACCTCAACTCCGTCAAGTGGGCGGCCCACTGAGGCGGGTACTGCGCCAGGCGGCTTCCGTCTCCCGGTCCGTCGAGCCGCTTGCGGTAGGCAGGCCCTGCTGCAGGCCGTGGCGGGGGCGTGACGCTTTCCGTCCGCCCGGGTAGCGTCCGCCGCCCGGGGTAGCGAGCGAAATGACGCCTCCTTCGCCTTTTTGCGCCAGCATTCACGTATTTTTCAACCGGTTTTGCATTCATCGGCCCGTCACGTTCCGGGCCCCTTCAGGAGAAAACTGACAAATGGCTTACAGTGACAAGGTGTCCGATCACTACGAGAACCCGCGCAACGTGGGCATCGATGGACAAGTCCGACACCCGGTCGGCACCGGCATGGTCGGCGCAACGGCCTGCGGCGACGTGATGAAGCTGCAGATCAAGGTGGGCGCCGATGGCGTGATCGAAGATGCCAAGTTCAAGACCCTATGGCTGCGGCTCGGCCATTGCATCGTCCTCGCTGGTCACCGAATGGGTCAAGGGCAAGTCGCTGGACGAGGCCCTGGCCATCCGCAACACCGCCATTGCCGAGGAACTGGCCCCTGCCGCCGGTGAAGATCCACTGCTCCATTCTGGCCGAGGACGCCATCAAGGCGGCCGTCGAGGACTACCGCAGCAAGCATCCCGAGCTGTCCGGTGCCGCTGCGCAGCAGGCCACCGGCACGCACGGCTGATCGCCCCCAACCGTTCCAGGAGCTTCGACACATGGCCGTGACATTGACCGAAGCGGCGGCCCGCCACATCGACCGCTACATTGCCCGGCGGGGCAGGGGCATTGGCCTGCGGCTGGGGTGAAGACCTCCGGCTGCTCGGGCCTGGCCTACAAGCTGGAATTCGCCGACACCCAGGACGAAGCCGACATGGTCTTCGAGAGCCACGGCGTGCGGATCTTCATCGATCCCAGAGCCTGGCCTACATCGATGGCACCGAGCTGGATTTCGTGCGCGAGGGGCTGAACGAGGGCTTCAAGTTCAACAACCCCAATGTGCGCAACGAATGCGGTTGCGGTGAATCGTTCAGCATCTGAGCCCGTCCGATGTCCTTCCCGCCCACCGACATGACGTCCCGTCCGTCCACCGACCGTTCCCTGTTCGCGCTGCTGGGCCTGCCCGAGCGCTTTGCGCTCGACGAGGCCGAGCTGGAGGCACGCCACCACCGCTTCCAGGCCGTGGTCCATCCCGACCGCCACGTGGCGGGTTCCGACCACGACCGGCGCCTGGCCCTGCAGCTCGCAGCGCAGGGCAACGAGGCGTTCCGGGTGCTGTCCGATCCCTGCCAGCGCGCGGGCTATCTGTGCGAACGCCACGGGGCACCGGTCGATGCCGAGCGCAACACGGCCATGCCGGCGGCCTTTCTGGTCGAGCAGATGTCGTGGCGCGAGGACATCGACGAGGTGCGCGACATGGGCGACCCGGCCGCCGGCCACCGGCTGCAGGCGCGGCTGGAGGCCGAGCGGGGGCGCATCATCGGCCAGATTGCCGACCTGATCGACGGGCAGGGGCGATTATCCGGCCGCCGCCCTGCAGGTACGCCAGCTGATGTTCTTCGACCGTCTGCGCAGCAACTGGCCGACGTGATCCGGCAGATGGGGCGACCCACACGAACCCTGATCCCTGATATTTTTTTCCGTTTTCATCATGGCGCTGTTGCAGATCTTCGAACCTGGGGAAACCCCCGACCCCCACCAGCGCCGGTTTGCCATTGGTATCGATCTGGGAACCTCCAACTCGCTGGTGGCGGTCAGCCGCTCCGGCGTACCCGAGGCGTTACCTGATGCGCAGGGCCGGCGACTGCTGCCTTCCGTGGTGCAGTACCGGGCCGACGGCGCACCTGTGGTGGGCCATGAGGCCCAGCAGGCCATGCTGGCCGACAGCCGCAATGTCATCAGCTCGGTCAAGCGGCTGATGGGCCGTGGCCCGGCGGACGCCATCGCACAGGGGCTGCCGCCGTCGCTGGTGGCCGCAGGTGCGGATGCCGGCCAGCCGGCCATCCGCCATGCCGACGGGCACGGTCGAACAGCAGCTGCAGCGCGAGCGCCAGCCGCAGCCGGCGCAGGACGCCCCGGCCAGCCAGACTGCCGGGACTCCCCGGTCACCCGCGCCCCTGCCGATGGAAGCGGCACCGGCAACGACCGCGCCGTGGCCGTGGCTACCGTGGCCGGGGCCGTGTCACCCGTCGAGGTCTCGGCCGAGATCCTGAAGGTGCTGCGCGACCGGGCGCTCGACAGCATGGGAGCCGGCCCGGAGGAGCTGGCCGGTGCCGTCATCACGGTGCCCGCCTACTTCGACGATGCCCAGCGCCAGGCCACGAAGGACGCGGCCCGGCTGGCCGGCCTGAACGTGCTGCGCCTGATCAACGAGCCCACCGCCGCCGCCGTCTCCTACGGGCTGGACGAGGGCGAGGAGGGCGTCTATGCCATCTACGATCTGGGGGCGGCACCTTCGACGTGTCGGTGCTCAAGCTCACCCGCGGGGTGTTCGAGGTCCAGTCCACCGCCGGTGACGTGGCCCTGGGCGGTGACGATTTCGACGCCCTGATCGCTGCTGGCTTCGTCCGCGATCACCAGCTGGGTGAGACCGGCGCAGCTGGCCAGCAAACAGCCGCAGCAGTGGCGCGCACTGCTGCTGATGGCCCGTCAGGCCCGCGAGGCGCTGACCGACGATGAGGTCGTCCGGCTGATGTTCGACCCGGTACCGCCACCGCCCAGGTCGTACGTGTGGGCACACCCTGTTGCGCGGGCCGCGGCGCAGGCGCCCTGCCCCTTATGTTTCGAGCCTGTCACGCGCCCAGTTCGAGGCGCTGGTCGAGCCCCTGGTGGCCCGCACGCTGCGCATTGCCGACACGGCCCTGCAGGATGCCGGTTTTTTTCCCCGCCACCATCGATGGCGTCGTGCTGGTGGGCGGCGCCACCCGCATGCCGGTCATCCGCCAGGCGGTGGAAAGGCACTTCGGCAAGGCGCCCCTACACCGGGCTGGATCCGGACCAGGTGGTGGCGCTGGGGGCTGCCATGCAGGCGGCCCAGCTCATCGGCCAGCGCCGCGAGGGGCAGGACGACTGGCTGCTGCTGACGTGACCCCGCTGTCGCTGGGGCTGGAAACCATGGGGGCATGGTGGAAAAGATCATCCCCGCAACTCGCCCATTCCGCTGACGCGGGCACAGGATTTCACCACCTACAAGGATGGACAGTCGGCCATGGCCATCCATGTGGTGCAGGGCGAGCGCGAACGCGTGCAGGATTGCCGTTCGCTGGCCCGCTTCGAGCTGCGCGGCATTCCACCGATGGTCGCGGGTGCGGCCCGCATCCGCGTGAGCTTCCAGGTGGATGCCGATGGCCTGCTGTCGGTTTCGGCCGTCGAACAGAGTACCGGCGTGGCGGCCTCCGTCACCGTCAAGCCCAGCTACGGGCTGGAAGATGCCGACATCGAACGCCTGCTGAAGGAATCGATCACCAGTGCCCGCGAAGACATGCAGTGGCGGGCACTGCGTGAGCAGCAGATCGAGGTGGTGCAGCTGCTCGACATCACCCGCAACGCGCTGGCCGAAGACGGCAGCCTGCTGTCTCCCGAAGAGCGGCAGGCCATCGATACCGCCATGGCGGCCGCCGATGCGGTGCTGGCCCGGGTGAAGGCGCTGGATGAGGGGCATCGTCCGGCGGGACTGCCCGTGACGGCCAGACCGCCTCCGGGCGCGTGGATGGCTCTGCGGCTGCGGGAACCGGTGACACGGGCGCCGTGACGGATGCCCCGCGCTGTCGCCGCCCCCGACGAGGCCACGCTGCTGGCCCTGCGCGATGCGCTTCCGGCGCCCGGCTCGACCTGCAGAAAGGCCACCGAACACTTTTGCGGCCCTGCGCATGGACCAGGCCATCCAGCGGGCGCTGGCCGGCAAATCCATCAACGGCCTTTGACTGAACACACTGGGAGAAAGACTTGGCAACCATCAAGGTTCTGCCGCACGAGGAACTCTGCCCCGAAGGGGCCACATTCGAGGCGCCTGCGGGCATCTCGCTCTGTCAGGCACTGCTCGATCAGGACATCGAGATCGAGCACGCCTGCGCCATGTCCCTGTGCCTGCACCACCCTGTCACGTCGTGATCCGTGAGGGTTTCGACGAGACCGGCGAGCCCTCCGACATCGAGGAAGACCTGCTCGACATGGCCTGGGGCCTGGAGCCCGAATCGCGCCTGTCCTGTCAGGTCAAGCTGGAAGACGACACCAACCTCGTCATCCAGATTCCGAGCACACGATCAACCACGCCAAGGAAGATCACTGATCCCAAGCGTTACACTACTGCGCTGATGCGCATCGCACGGGGCCGCCGGGTCCCGTGCGCAACCCCTCCTGCTGCCCGACCGTGCTGCCGTTTTTTCTGCAGAGGCCGGGCAGTTGTCGTTGCGGGTGTACGGAAGGCCCCTGCCTGGCTGATCTGCTTTTCCTGGGTTCTGTCATCGACAGGGGCACGGGAAACCAGAACCCACCGCCTGTGCCTTCCGGCCCGCCTTGCCGGCAGTGCCGGTTTTCTCCTCCAACCCCTCGCGCATTCAGGACATCGGCCGCACGGCCTGCCGTCCCTGCGCCTGCAGATATCAATGAACAAAGAGAAGTCGTCCCTTCAAGACCTGGCTGTATTTTCTGGGTCAGTCCATCACCATGATCAGCATGGTCATGGCTGTTTCCATGGCGGCCCTGGCCGGCACCTCCCTGGCCCCGCAGGCGTGGATGGCCACCATTCCGTTCGGCTTTCAGCACTTCACGCTGATGGTGGTGGCCTATCCGGCCGCCCGCCTGATGGCCCGGCTGGGGCGCAAGAAAGTCTTCCTGATGGCTGCCGTGCCGCTGATGCTGGCCGGCGTGGCCGGCTACATTGCCATGCAGGAGCGCTCCTTCGTGCTGCTCATCTTCGCGCACATGATGCTGGGCGCCTTCATCTCGTGCGGCAACTTTCAACCGTTTTGCCGCTACCGACGGCGTTTCGCCGGCCCTCAAGCCGCGGGCCATCTCGCTGGTGGTGGCCGGTGGGGTGATTGCCGCCGTGGCTGGCCCGTACCTGAGCAGCACACTGCGTGAGGTCGAAGGGCTGCAGATGTTCGCGGCCAGCTACGCTGCCTTCCCTGCCCATGGGCGTGCTGTCGTTCATCATCAACCTGCTGGCACCGGCCGATGCACCGGCCACGGGGTCGGCCCCCATGCCCGGGGCTTCTTCGGCAGCCTGCAGCTGGTGGTCAGCAACCCGATGGTGCTGCTGGCCGTGCTGTCCGCCGCGCTGGGGCACGCCATCATGAGCCTGCTGATGGTGCAGTCGTCGCTGCAGATGTCGTGCCTGAACATTCCGTTTGCCAGCGCCAGTACCGCGCTGCAGTGGCACGTGCTGGCCATGTTCATGCCGTCGTTCTTCACCGGACGGATCATCCAGGCCATCGGCATGCGCAGCATCATCTACGGCGGCATCGGCCTGCTGATCGCCAGCTGCATCATCAACGTCTATGGCCATTCCTATGGCGTGCTGACCTTCGGCCTGATCATCCTCGGGCTGGGCTGGAACTTCTGCTACGTGGGTGGCGCCGCACTGCTCACCCGCGTGATCGAACACATGCACGGCAACGTGGAAATCCAGGGCATCAATGACCAGATCATCGCCGTGATGGCCACGCTGACCGCCTTCACCGCCTCGATGCTGATGGCCTGGCCGGGCTGGTCCGGCACCAACCTGATCTCCATCGCCGTCTGCGTGGGGCTGGGTGTGCTGGCCGTCCGTGCCTTCCGCAGGGAAGGGCAGGGAAGGAACGCCTGCCTGAGCAGGGCGGGCGCTTCTGCGCCTGGGGCCGGGTCGGTGTGGGACGTTGCCCTGTCTGGCAAGGTGGCCTCGACCGCCTTGCCTGTCCGGACGGTAGTGCGGACCATGCTAGAAAAATGCCCGCGCGAAGCGGGCATTTTTCCGAACAGGTCGATGCGGGCCGGCGGCTTACCTGACCATTGTGGCCTACTGTTCCCGCTTGAGCGCCGGGAAGAGGATCACGTCACGGATCGTCGGGCTGTCGGTGAGCAGCATCATCAGGCGGTCGATGCCGATGCCGCAGCCACCGGTTGGGGGCATGCCGTATTCCAGTGCCCGGATGTAGTCGGCGTCGTAGTACATCGCCTCGTCATCGCCGGCTTCCTTGGCCTCGACCTGCTTTTTGAAGCGCTCGGACTGGTCTTCCGGATCGTTCAGCTCGGAAAAAGCCGTTGGCAAACCCACGGCCCGTCATGAACAGCTCGAAACGGTCGGTGATGGTTGCATCACGGTCGGCCGCCCGGGCCAGGGGCGACACTTCGGCCGGGTAGTCGATGATGAAGGTTGGCTCCCACAGCTTCGATTCGGCCACTTCCCTCGAACAGCGCCAGCTGCAGCGCCCCGACACCCGGCGGCGGCCGGCGGCTCGACGCCGTGTTTTTCAGCTCGGCCCGCAGCCAGGTGGCGTCGTCGAGGCGCTCGGCCGGCAGTTCCGGCGCATGTCTGCGGATGGCCTCGACGATGGTCAGCCGGGCGAAAGGGCTTCGACAGATCCACCCTCACGGCCCTGATAAGAGATGACCGTGCTGCCACGGGCCTGCTGTGCGGCGTGGCGGATCACCTGCTCGGTGAAGTCCATCATCCAGCGGTAATCGGTGTAGGCCGCGTAGAACTCCATCATCGTGAACTCGGGGTTGTGCCGCGGGCTCAGCCCCTCGTTGCGGAAGTTGCGGTTGATTTCGAACACACGTTCGAACCCGCCGACGATCAGCCGCTTCAGGTACAGCTCCGGCGCGATGCGCAGGAACATGGCCTGGTCGAGTGCATTGTGGTGCGTCTCGAAGGGCCGGGCCGTGGCGCCACCCGGAATGGGCTGCAGCATGGGGTTTCCACTTCAGAAAGCCGGCATCCACCATGAACTGGCGGATGGCGGCCATGGCCTTGCTGCGGATGATGAAGGTCTGGCGGGTGGCCTCGTTGCTCATCAGGTCCACATAGCGCTGGCGATAGCGCATTTCCTGATCGGCCAGTCCGTGGAACTTGTCCGGCAGCGGCCGCAGCGACTTGGTCAGCAGGCGCACGTGGCGGCAGCGAATGGACAGCTCGCCTTTCTTCGTCTTGAAGAGCGTGCCCTCGGCGGCCACGATGTCGCCCAGATCCCAGCGCTTGAAGGCCTCGTGCGTCTCGGCACCGACGCCGTCGTCGTTCATCCACAGCTGGATGCGGCCGGTGGCGTCCTGCAGGGGTGGCAAAGCTTGCCTTGCCCTGCACCCGCTTGAGCACCATCCGCCCGGCTACCGACACCTGCAGGTTCAGGGCCTCGAGTTCCTCGCGGGTCTGCTGGTCGTGTCCGGCCAGCAGGGCGCCTGCGCGGTGGGCCGGCACGAAGTCGTTGGGGAAGGGGATGGCCGTACTCTCACGCAGCGCGGCCAGCTTGGCGCGCCGCTCGGCGATGATCTGGTTCTCGTCCACCGCCGGCTCAGCGGCCGTGTCATGCGGCGCCGCAGTGCCTGCATGCCGCAGCGTGCCGGTCCTGTCTCGTCCATCGTATCGTTCGTGTTCATGGATCACACCCCCTGTTTCAGGCTTTCGGCGATGAAGTCGTCCAGATCGCCATCCAGCACGGCGCGGGTGTTGCTGGTCTCGAAATTGGTGCGCAGATCCTCGATGCGGGACTGGTCCAGCACGTAGGAACGGATCTGGTGCCCCCAGCCGATGTCGGTCTTGGCGGCTTCCACCTTGTCCTGCTCGGCGCGGCGCTTGCGCATCTCCAGCTCGAAGAGGCGGGCGCGCAGCATCTTCATGGCCTCGTCCCGGTTGCGGTGCTGCGAACGGTCGTTCTGGCACTGCACGACGGTGTTGGTGGGCAGGTGGGTGATCCGCACGGCGGATTCCGTCTTGTTCACGTGTTGCCCACCGGCACCGGAGGCCCGGTACACGTCGATGCGCAGGTCGGCCGGGTTGATGTCGATCTCGATGGAATCGTCCACTTCCGGATAGACATACACCGACGCAAAGGAGGTGTGGCGCCCGCCGCTGGAGTCGAGGGGGACTTGCGCACCAGCCGGTGAATGCCGGTTTCGGTACGCAGGTAGCCATAGGCGTACTCGCCTTCCACCTTCAGCGTGGCCCCCTTGATGCCGGCCACATCGCCCTCGCTCTCTTCGAGCAGCGTGGTGGTGAAAGCCGCGGCGCTCGCAGTAGCGCAGGTACCGGCGCAGCAGCATGGCGGCCCAGTCGCAGGCCCTCGGTACCGCCGGCACCGGCCTGGATTTGCAGGAAGCATGGGCTCGGGTCGGCCGGGTTGGAGAACATCCGGCGGAACTCCAGCGCTTCCACGCCTTCCCTGCACCTTCAGCGAATCGGCTTCCAGCGCTTCCAGGGTGTCGTCGTCGTTCTCGTCACGGGCCATGGCGAAGAGGTCGCTGGTGTCGCCCAGCGTGGCGGTCAGGTCTCGATGGCGCCGACCACGTTGTCGAGCGCCCGTTTTTCCTTGCCCAGCTCCAGTGCAGCGGCTGCATCGTTCCAGATGTCCGGCGCCTCGAGTGCCGAGTTGACCTCGGTCAGGCGGTTTTTTTCTTTCTTCGAAGTCAAAGATACCCCCTGAGATCCTCCAGCCGCTGGCCGAGGTTCTCCAGGCGGGCCTCAAGCTGATTCAAGCGCTCGGCATCCATCTGAGTGTGTTTTGTGGTGGTCAGAGTAACCCCGATTATATCAGGTGAGTGAGTGTACAGCGCCTGCCGCCTGTGATGGTGGCCGATGTGGTGAGCGCTTCGATACCGGCCTGCTGTATCTGTCCGACCATGGCGAGTCGCTGGGGAGTCGAGGTCGGCCCCGAACACCACCCGCTGGCCGGCCGCGCCAGGACATGGGATCGGCCACGGTGCTGGTCAGCCTGCTGCTGGCGGCATTGGGGTGGTTGGCCACGGTCGCGCACAATTTTCTGTGAAAAACTCTGTTCTCCGGGCAGTATCCGTGCAGCAAGCGCTTATGGCTACCGTGAAGTCACCGCAGTGCCTTCCCCGTCCGGACCTCTTGTGTCAGAGCGCGCCATGAACACGCATGCGTTGTTACCGTGGATGAAAAAGAGGCGATGCCTCAAGGAAGCCATTTTCTGCAGCGTGTTGGCGTTGCGGGTGGTCAGCGTCAGTCCAAGCTTCTTTTCCAGAAACACATTGCCCAGCCGGCTGCGTGCAGCACTTCCGGGATGTACATGTAAGCACAGTGTGGCCGGATGCACAGACACTCGCTGCCAAGGTCGAGCTGCTGCAGGCCGGCGGTGTCTGACAGTGGCTGATTGCACAGGGCAAAGAATACCCGCCGGATATCGAATGCTGCCCCGGTGAACGGATTGCCCTCCAGTGCCTCCCGAAGCTGTGTCTGCGTCTTGATGATCACAGGCAGATCGACTTGCAGGGCCGTTTTCAGCAGGTGGTGAATGTGTTCCGCTGCTGCTTCGGCCGTCAGCGACGTGTTCAGAATGATGTTGCCACCTGGATCCAGGTGCGCACGTCGTTGAAGCCATGGTCGCTCAGCACTGCGCGGACATCAGCCATTTTCACAGCGTTTCTGCCACTGGGCATCACGCCGCGAAGGAATGCAACGAAGGTGTTCTGATTCATGGTTAAAGGGGAAACCATTCAATATGCTGCCAAGCGCCCCGGCCCGGTAAGCCGCTGCGGCGACTTCGCGGTACGCGTGAACGACTTTCTGACGGTCGGGCGTCAGCCCGAGTGTCGGAAAGTGTTATAGAGCAGCCCCATCACTCACCCTTCGGCGCCACCACCGTCTCCACCGACTGCCTCAGCTGCGCCTGCATCTCCCGGTTGGTCTTCTCCACCGACAGCACGAAGTCCTGCCACGGCACATCGGTCATGCCCACCAGCCCCAGATGGCCATTTTCGCCATCCAGCCAGCGGCCCGTCACCGGCTGGTCCAGATACTGGAACCAGTGTGCCCCCACGAACTGCCGGTTGGCCAGCACCGATTCGAGCATCTTCCGGTAGGCCGGCCCCGCTCCGCCTCGGTGTTGACCACCATCACCCCCGGCCAGAAGGGACCGCGGTCGCTCGAACCGAAATGGAACTCCGTCAGCAGCGCCGGCTTGTCCGTACGGGCAAAAATCCTCGGCCTCGAAGCCTTCCTTCAGCGACGGAATGTACAGATTGAAGCTGATCACGTCGCACCATTTGGCGCACGAGGCCACCGATTCCGGCGTGCGTCCCGGCAAAGCGGCTGCCCAGATACAGATGGTGCGGTGCGTGCTTCTTCAGCGCCTCTTCACCTGGCCATAGTAGCTGTCGGCATGCAGACGCAGGGAAGGCCGACAGGTCGGCCGCCACCTGCGGATTCTTTCCGTCGGGCAGCTGTTCGCCCTGCAGGGCACCCTCCACCTGTTTCCAGTCGTTCACCGGCCGCTGCCAGGGCTTTGGCCAGCTCCTGCACATTGCCGTCATAACGTTTTTCAGCAGACCGACGAAGGCCCGCTTGGCGTGCGCCTGCGGTTTGGCGGCATCCATGGTCAGGGCAGAATAGGCCACCGCATAGCGCACCTGCGGATCCTGTGCCGAACCATCGCCCCAGCCCAGTTCGTTGTCGACGAACCAGCCGATCAGGTAGAGGGTCGTTCTCGCTGCCGGTGGCTTCCCTTGCGCAGCGTCTGCTCCAGCGCCATGCCGAAGGCTGGATCGAAGGGGTCCGGAATGCCCGACCACCAGTTGCTGCCATCGCTCAGGCGGGCAAAGGGCCGGAGACGTGGGCAATGCGGGTGTAGGGCATCCTGCTGTGCATGATGCTCTCGTCGCTCCAAGCACCCACGGTGTTGAAGCCCCAGGCCTTGAGGCGCTTGCCGGTACGGGTCACCCAGCGCTGCGGCCAGTCCTTGCCGTCACGGCGAAACAGGTTGGCCTGGTAGAAGTTGAAGGTCTCGCCCTTCAGGAAGCGGCGGTTCTGCTGGGCGCCGCTGTCGGCGGGCAGGGGCTTCGGTACTGTCCTTCCTGCGCAGGAAACGGTACTCCTGCATGCCCCTTGACGGGCAGGCCGGTGAACTGGAATTCACGCCCGCCCACGAAGGTCTCGCTGTTGTCGCGCTGCACGGCATTGACACCGAAGGAAAGGAAGGGTTGCCCTCCGGCGTGATCAGGATGTGGCGCTGGCTGCCATCCTTCAGGACGAGCTTGCCGGTGCGGAACCAGCCGGTACCGTGACCACCGCCTTCCAGATCGCGCAGCCCGCCGAAGCGGTCCAGCGCTGTAGCGTTCGCGCCTGATTCACTGTCCTGCTGGGCCGCCAGCGCCTTCGCAAGCTGCTGGTCGGCCTGCCGGGCGTAGAGCGCGAAGTCGGCCCGGGCATCCTTCACGGCGGCATCCCAGGCCTTTTTCCCGGCGGGCCTTCTGGGCCCGGGTCAGCTTCCTGCCGTGGGCGCGCTGCTTCGCAGCGGATTTCCGCGCGTGCCGGCGGCTGCGTTCGGACTTGCCATGCCGCTTTTTGGTGGTGGCCTCATGCCCGTTGCTGCTGCCGGCGGCAGCCGATGCACCTTTCTGCAGGGCGGGCGGCCTCGGCGCGCTGTACTTCCTCGGGGGCATTGGCGGCGAGTGCACGGGCGATCTTCGTGGGCAGATGGTATTTGCCGGGCCAGTCGCTCCGGGTGTACTGACCCCAGGCATCGACGATGTCGGTGTAGGCGTCACGCAGGTCATCGGTCCCGATGGGTGCAAGGAACAGCTTGCCCAGCCGGATCTTCTGCTCGGCCCCGGGGGGCGGCATGCCGATGCGGACAGCCTTGATGTGTGCCGTGTCGATCGTGCCGGTGGTGGTCTCGACCAGACCCGTTGCCGCGTCTTTTGCCACCCACGGGATGACGGGACCGGCACGCATGCCCATCTGCAGTGGCGGTGTGGCCTGCGAGGGCAGGCCGAGTGCGAAGGGGCCGCTGGGCGGCAGGGGCCAGCGTGGCCTGCAGCTGCTGGCCCTTCTCGTCTTCGAGCTGCAGCAGCAGCGTCAGCGCCCATGGCATGGCGTTCTGGATGTGCATGCGCAGGCTCTGCACGGCCTGCCAGTTCCAGACGCCTTCGCGAGGTCGCAGCACCAGCCAGCCGGGTTCCTGCGCACCATTGGCAACCGGTGCGAAGGCCAGCGTCACGAAGCCATCGCTGTCGACCGGGCTGACATTGGGGGCACCGGGCCCCGCCTTTTCAACCACATAGGGGCAGGGTGTCCTTCTGGGCCGCTGCGTCGGTGACGGCCGGATCGGCCACCAGCTGGGCCGAGGCCATGGGAAGCGGGAGAGCCAGGGCCAGGGCCAGGGTCAGCCCGTGCAAGGCGCCGCCGGGTGGACGACGGGGTGGCAGAAACGGGAAATCGTATGAAATCAATGAAACGCCTCCGAAAAAGGGGGGCCGGCCAGCCTTGCCCGCGCAGTACACCCTGTCGGCACACGGGGTTGGCGCCAGCGCGGGGACGAATGAGTCCGTGACACGCTCTATCCCTTGCGAACGCGGGAGCAACGAAAATGGCCGACAGGGCGCGGCGAACTGGCAGTGCCCTGAAGCCATCTGAAGATCCCGCGGCCCTGACGCCCTGGGAGCCTCTGCAAAAAGTCTGCGAGCGCTTTGGACCCAGGATCGGGATGGGTCAGAAGGCGCCCTGTCGGCAATAGTGGGGCTATTGGCGGCAAATGGCAACGCACTGCTCAGTCATCCAGCAGCAGCTGGTCGATCTGCAGCGAGACGGCACCGCGGCCGCGAAAAATCGTCCCGCTGGATCCGGTACGACAGCAGGGGCCTCGGGGGCAGGGCCTCGGTACGGCCGAAGAAGATGGCCGACAGGCGCTGGCCGGGCTCATCCGCGGGGCTGAGTTCGAGCTTCAGGTGCCGGTTGTTGATCAGGCGCTGGTTCCGGACATTGAAACGGCCGGAAAACAGCGGTGGGGAAAAGCCCTGTCCCCAGACCTGGGTATCGAACAGGTCCAGGGTACCGATGTTCAGGGATTCGGGCGGCAACGGGCCGTCGGTGGTGACATCGCGCAGGAAATCCTCGTCGCGTGACAGGGGTGCGCACGGCGTCTTCGAACGCCTCGCGAAAGGCATCCAGCTGGCCGGCCGGCAGGGGTCAGGCCCGCGGCCATGGCATGGCCACCGAACTTCACCAGCATGCCCGGGTGGCGCTTGTCGACCAGGTCCAGCACGTCCCGCAGGTGCACGCCGGCAATGGAACGGCCGGAGCCACGCAGCATGCCCTCCTGATCGGGCGCCAGTGCGATGGTCGGCCGGTGATAGCGGTCCTTGATGCGGGAGGCCACCAGGCCGATCACGCCATGGTGCCAGTCATCGTCGTGCACCACCAGCGAACGGGCGTCCGGGGCCGGATCACCGATCAGTGACAGCGCCTCTTCGCGCATGCTGCTCTCGAGTCGCGCCGCTGCCGGTTGATCTCGTCCAGCGCGGTGGCCAGCTCCGTGGCACGCGCCATGTCGGGCGCCAGCAGGCATTCCACGCCGATGCCCATGTCGGCCAGACGCCCGGCCGCATTGATGCGCGGACCGATGGCAAAGCCCAGGTCCATGGCGTTGAGGGTCGGCCCCGCACGGCGCGCCACCTGCAGCAGCGCGGCGATGCCCGGCCGTGCCCGGCCGGCGCGGATGCGCGACAGCCCGGCATTGACGATGACGCGATTGTTGCGGGTCAGTGGCACCACGTCGGCCACGGTACCCAGCGCGCCAGATCGAGCAGCGGTGACAGCGACGGCGGCGGCCCCCTCGAAGCGCCCCAGCTGGCGCCGGTGGCTGCGCAGTGCGATCAGCACGTAGAGCATCACACCCACACCGGCCAGGTTCTTGTCCGGGAACGGACAGCCCGGCTGGTTGGGATTGACGATGGCCAGGGCTGCCGGCAGTGTCTCGGCCGGCAGGTGGTGGTCGGTGACGATCACCGGCAGGCCCAGGCTGTTGGCATGCTCGACACCGGCCACGGAGGCAATGCCATTGTCCACCGTGACCAGCAGGGGCTGGCCGCCCCAGCCGGGGATGGACGAGCGCGGCATCGACCACCTCGGGGGTCAGCCCATAGCCGTTCTCGAAGCGGTTGGGCACGAGGTAATCGACCGTGGCGCCGAGCATCCGCAGCCCCTCCACGGCGAGCGCAATGGCGGTGGCACCATCACAGTCGTAATCGCCCACGATCAGGGATCGGCTCGTGATCATCGATGGCGGTGCTGATGCGTGCCACGGCAGCCGGCAGGGCCCAGCAGTGCATCCGGGGGCAGCAGGGCGCCCAGATCCAGTTTCAGCTCGTCGGGGTGACGGATGCCGCGCGCCGCCAGCAGCCGCGCCATCAGCGGATCGACCCCGCCTGCAGCAGGGCCTGGCGTGCGCGCAGATCCACCGGGACGGGTATGGAGCCGGACGGCCGGTGCGCTGGCGCGGGGACAGGTGAAGCGGAAACGGTCGAAGGGAGTCTGCAGCGTCATGGGGCCTCGTCGCGAAAGAGCACGGGACAGGGCGTCGTGATCCCTGCCGGGGGTGGCGGGATTCTCAGCCCCTTTCGGCCGGCCGTCGCGCCACCGGCTGGCCTTCCTGTGGCGGATGGTGTACCCGGTGATCCCCCGGCGATCCATCAGCCAGCGGCCCAGCCGGGACAGCAGCCCCCCCGCCATGGTCCGCCGGGAGGACGCACCGGTGCCTGCCGGCGTGATCGCACGGGCCGGGAATGGCACCATGGATGTCATGGCGGCCGGCAGGCTGGTGGCATGCAGCCAGTGCACCCCCTGGGTGCCGGCCAGCAGGCACGAAAAATGGGCCGGATCGGTGGCCAGCCAGTCATCGAGTACCGGCAGGGGCGTCCAGCCAGGCGCCGAGATCCTGCTGCACGCGCGGTGCCAGAAAGCGGGTATCGGGCTGCAGTCCCTGTGCAAGAAGCCCCTGCAGTGCACGGGCGGCCTCCGGACGGGCCGGGCCATTGAGCCAGACCCCGTTGACGGGCGGGTCGTGGGCCTCGTGCAGGTTCAGCTGATGCCAGGTCATCTGGATTTCGTTGAGCAGCTGGCGAAAGCGCCGGTCATCCGGGCCCTCGGGCATCAGCGCATCGACGTGCTGTTCGCCGGCCGTCTCCAGCGGCGTGCACTGCAGTTGCCAGCTCCCGGCACCCGGCAGCGGCGTCACCAGCCAGCGCGTGGCGTCCAGCAGCGTGACGGCGTGTCCCCGCTCGGCCAGCAGCGGGGACATGGCTTCGACCAGCCGGCGGGCCAGCGGCTCGTCCACCAGCGCCTGCGGGCGAGTGTCGACCAGCATGGCGTCGGTGGTGAGCCGGAAGGTGACCGGCTGTATCAGCCAGCAGGGCGCCTCGTGGCTGGCAGACGCTTCGGCTGCGGCCGGGGGATTGCCGGCATGTCCGTGTTCCAGGGCGGTGTCATGCATCTGCCGCCCGGCTGCCACGCCAGCCGACTGCGCGCCGGCCAGCGCCTGGACGGCCGCCATGGCCCCCGTCGGGCAGCTGCAGTGGCGCAAAGGGCCGGATGCTGGCGCAGCCAGCGGTCATGAGCCCAGTCGGTGCCGGGCGACAGGGGTCAGCGTCTGCATCTGCAGCGTTCCCCGTGCCAGCGCAGCGCGGACGCCGGGCAGGGCGTCCTGCAGCAGCCCGCCCGCCAGCCAGGGGCCGGCAGCAGGGCGCCCGGCAGAAGCCGGGTAGGGGCGTTCAGACGGATTCCGGGATGAAGTGGTGTTCACGGCAGCTATTCTGAAGATATGGGGCATGTCGGAATGTTTGCGTCATGCGGCCAATATTTCAGGCGCCGACTGTGGCAAACTGCCGTTCCCTGCCGCTGTCCTTGCCAGGCCCCTGCGACAGTTCCGCGGCACCCTGGTTCCCCAGGCCCGGGGGTCCAGTACGCTGTCATTTGCCGCCAATGGCTCTGCCGTTGACGACAGGACGCCTGCTGGCTCATCCCGGTTCCGGACCCAGGGCGCTCGCAGACTTTTTCAGGGGGCTCCCCGGCATGGGATGGTTCAGCCACCGTGCCAACGGATGGCCGGCATCACCGGATGGGGCGACATCCCGTCGCATCCATCCCGCCCGGCGCGGTTCGCCGGTATGGTGGAGTCTGGTTTTGCTGTCCCCTTCGAATGGTTCATCGGTCTGCGCTATACCCGCAGCGGCAAGCGCGCCGGCAAGAAAAACGGTTTCATTTCCTTCATCTCCACCCTCTCGGTGGCCGGCATTGCCCTGGGCGTGGCGGCCCTGATCATCGTCATGTCGGTGATGAACGGCTTCCAGAAGGAGGTCCGTGACCGCATGCTGTCGGTGCTCTCCCATGTGGAGGTACTGCATGCCGACGGCCCGCTGCAGGACTGGCGGCCCTGGCCGACAGCCTGCGGGGCAGGGACCACATCACGGGTGCCGCGCCCTTCGTGGCCGGGCAGGTGGTGCTCAGCCGCGGCGAAACGGTGCGTGGTGCGCTGGTGCGGGGCATCGAACCCTCGCTGGAATCGCAGGTGTCCGACATGACGGAACAGGTCGTCACGGGCAGCATGGATGCACTGCAGCCAGGCAGCTTCGGCATCATCATCGGCCGGGTGATGGCCGAGCAGCTGGGGCTCTTCGAGGGGACCGGCTGGCCCTGATCGCGCCGCAGGGTACGGTGAGTCCTGCCGGTGTGGTGCCGCGGATGAAGCAGTTCGTCATCAGGGGGATCTTCGAGTCCGGGCACTATGAGTACGACAGCACGCTGATCCTGATGAACATGGCCGATGCCGCCACCTTCTTCCGTACCGGGGGCGATGGGGCTGCGACTGCGGCTCGACGACATGCAGCAGGCCCTGGCCGTGGGCGAGCAGCTCAAGAAGCAGCTGGGCCCCGCCTACCTCGTGCGCGACTGGTCGCAGGAAAAACCGGGTCTGGTTTGCAGCCGTGCAGGGTCGAGAAGCGCATGATGTTCATCATCCTCGCGCTGATCATCGCCGTGGCGGCCTTCAACCTGGTCTCGATGCTGGTGATGACGGTCACCGACAAGCGCGCCGACATCGCCATTCTGCGCACACTGGGTGCCTCACCGAAGTCGATTCTCTCGATCTTCATGGTGCAGGGTTCGCTGGTCGGGCTGCTGGGCACGGCGGCTGGCGTGGCACTGGGCGTGCTGGTAGCACTGAACATCGGGCCGGTGGTGGGCTTTTTCGAGCAGCTGCTGGGTGTGCGTCTGCTGCCGCCCGGCATCTACGTGATTTCCGCCCTGCCCGGCGACCTGCGTCTGGCCGATGTCAGCTGGGTGGCCCTGATCTCCTGCGTGCTGTCGCTGCTGGCCACCATCTACCCCAGCCTGCGGGCCGCTGCCGTGCGCCCGGCCGAGGCCCTGCGCTACGAGTGAGGGCATCGCCCGCATTTCCGGCATTCCGGCTCAGGCATCCAGGCATCCAGGCATCCAGGCATCCAGGCATCCAGGCATTTTCGCCCATCGTCGATCTTCCCTTGCAGATTCATTCCGCCCGTGACCGCATCCTCTCACCACGACACCTCAGCCCCGCATCCAGCGGCGTCTCCGGACAGCCGGCATCCCGTCCTGCACTGCGAGGGCCTGAAGAAGGACTACGACCAGGGCGGGCGCCAGCTTGCCATCCTGAAGCACATCGATTTCAGCGTGGCGCCGGGTGAAGTGGTGGCCATCGTCGGCGCCTCCGGCTCCGGCAAAGAGCACGCTGCTGCACCTGCTGGGCGGGCTGGACCAGCCCTCGGGGGCTGGGTGGCGGTCGATGGCGAGCGGCTCGATACCCTCACGGAAAAAGGCCCGCGGAACGCTGCGCAACCGCAAGCTGGGCTTCGTTTACCAGTTCCATCACCTGCTGGGCGAGTTTTCTGCCCTCGAGAAACGTGGCCATGCCGCTGCTGATCCGTGGCAAGCCCCGTTCCCGGGCGCTCGAGGCCGCGGCCGCCATGCTGGCCCGTGTCGGGCTGGCAGAGCAGGGGCGAGCACCGGCCCGGCGAGCTGTCGGGTGGTGAGCGCCAGCAGGGTGGCCCTGGCCCGTGCGCTGGTCACGCGCCCCCTGCTGCGTGCTGGCCGATGAGCCGACCGGCAACCTGGATGCCCGTACGGCCGCTGGCGTGTTCGGCCTGCTGCAGAATCTGGCCCGTCAGCTGGGCACCGCCGTGGTGATCGTCACCCACGATCTGGAGCTGGCCGCCCGTGCCGACCGTCGCGTCACGCTGCGTGACGGACGGCTGGTTGCGCTGTGATGGCCCGTACCTTTGCTTGCCCCTTCGACACCTCCCGGGCGTGTCATGGACTCATTCGCCATCACGCTGGCCCAGTCGTGTGCTGGCCTGGGCGCAGCACAGGCAAGGCCGGCAGCCTGATCTCGGCAGGGCAACGCCGATAGCGCGCGGCTGGGACCAGCCCGCAGGGAAAAACCTTTTGGGCGCGCATGACTGTGCTGGCAGTACCTAGAAGCCATCGGGATCTGCGACCCTGCCTCCTTTTCCTGCACGCCCAGAAAGGACATGCGGGGATGAATGAGTCCATGACACGCTCCACGCTCCAGTCATGCTGATCGATACCCACTGCCATCTCGACGCCCCCGAATTCGATGCCGACCGTGACGCCGTGCTCGCCACGGCCCGTGCGAGCTGGTGTGGGGAGCCATCGTCATCCCGGCCGTCTTCCGCCGCAGGTGGGACGATGCCCAGGCGCTGGCCGATACCCATCCCGACGTGTACTTTCTCGCTCTGGGCATCCATCCCGCTCTATGTGGATGACGCAGCCGATGACGACCTCGACGCCCTGCGCCAGCGCATCGAGGCGGTACGGCACCATCCACGCCTTGCGGGCATTGGGCGAGATCGGACTGGACCATTTCGTGCCGGGGCTGGACCTGGTGCGCCAGCAGCGCTTCTTCGAGGCCCAGCTGGCCATGGCGCGCGACTTCGACCTGCCCGTGATCCTGCATACCCGCCGCTCGGTCGATGCCGTCACCAAACAGCTTCGCCGCTACCGCCCATCTTCCGGTATTGCCCATGCCTTCAATGGCAGCCCGCAGCAGGCCGGCATCCTGATCGGTCTGGGCATGGCCATCGGCTTCGGGGGCGCCATGACCTTCGAACGCGCCCGCAACATCCGGCGCCTCGCCAGCAGCCTGCCCGACGACTGTCTGGTGCTCGAAACGGATGCCCCGACATTCCACCCGCGTGGGTGCATCCGGGCCGCAACGCCCCGGGTGAGCTGGCGCGGATCGCCGATGTACTGGCAGGGCTGCGCAACCACAGCACCGCCGGCATCGCCGCGCTGACCACCCGCAACGCCCGCCGGGTTCTGCCCGTGCTGCAGGCGGCTGGCTGACCCGTTGCCGCTTCCGGGTTCCGGCCGGCGGATGCATGCCACCCCGATGCCCCGGTCCGGCATCCGTCGCACAAAGGCATCCATTCGTCGGATGATGGCTGCCATCTGTCGGTACATCTGGCGTTTTGCAAATTCTTCCACGCCCTCTGTAGCAGGGGCGTAGCCGACGTTACTTTCGTCACATCGGCGCGGGCCTGCCGCTCATAAGATCGCGCTTGATAACGCGGCTGGTCTGTGCCCGGCGTCATGCCGGTCAGTGCCGGGGTGCCGTCCTGCGGCCCCGCCACCAGCCATTTCCCTGATGGCTGTTTCACGTTCCCAGAGGCAAGTTCGTGTCCTCACGCATCGATCCTTCCCTGTACCCCGCCTGCGCATGAGCAGCTGGCGGACCGCTTTCGGTACCGTGGTGTTCAAGCTCCTGCCCGATATTGCCGACGCCCTGCTGGCGCACGCGGCCGAAGGGCTCGACGCCAATGTGGCCGCCAAGCTCACCGATACCGCCCGCCTGCTGCGCGAAGAGGCCGCCGTGCGTGCCGAGATCGCCCTGGAAAATTTCGTGGGCATCGACCTGGGCAGCATGTCGGAAGAATCGTCGCTGCCCGTGACCGTGACCGATCTCGGCCAGCCGGTGGCCGGCGCCGACATCGGCCTGCTCGAACAGATTCTCGCGCGTGAGCTGGCCAGCACCGTGCGCAGCAGCTTCGGCGGCTCGTACCTGAACTACCTGCGCCGGCTCGAGGCCTGGCCGAAACCCCGCTGCGTGACGACCAGCACCCGCTGGGCGCCCGGGCGCTGGCGCTGGCGCTGATCATGGCGCTCAAGCCGTTCACGCACCTGCAGCCCATCTCGCTGCACCTGCGGCCCATCGTGCTGGCCCAGGCCGTCTTCCCGCTGGCCCGCCTGCTGGCCGACTGCGATGCCGCGCTGCGTCGCGAGGGCGTTCTGCCCTCCCAGCCGGGGTGCCAGCCTGCAGATCGCCACGCCCACGCACAGCAGCGTCCGGACACTTTCGAATGTCCCGGCCGCAACTTTTGCAGAACACGGAGAATCCTATACTGGTATCTTTCAACCGAAGACCTTCCAGAAACAGCTTTGTACAGCACGCCTCGCACCAGGTGCTGAACGATATTCGCGCCTCCGCCGTCATGGCCGCCAATCCCTGTCGACCCGACATCCCCGTCTGTCTGCCCACCGCAATGCCACGCGCCTCCGCATGTGGAGGATATCGAGCGTGATGCCGTTGCGTTCGCGCAACACCTGAAGGTGGCCCCGTTCAGCCAGCAGGCGCGCACCGGTTCTTCGACCAGATCCGCCAGCAGATCATCGCTGCCGGTGGCGATACCGCCGTGCTGGCCGTGGTCGATCTGGTGTCCACGCTGTTCGACTATGCCGGCAGCGACACCCCGTCTGCCCGAGGGCGCACGCATCCTGCTGTGGCGCCTGCAGATGCCCGCCATCACCCTGGCCAGCCTCGATGCCGGCTACCTGAGCGACGACTCGCGTTCGGTGCGCCGCCTGGTCGAGCAGCTGGCGGCCATCGCCATCAGCTATCCGGAAGACATGCGGCCCGACAAGCCGCTCTACCAGCGGCTGCAGACCATCGTGCGCGCGGTGGAAATCGTCGCCCACGCCTTCCACATCCGCAGCCAGGTGCTGACCGACCAGGTCGATCACGAATATCACCGGGCCACCGAGGGCATGCGGCGCCTGCTGTCCAGCCTGTCGCGCAGCCGCCGGCACACGCATCGCCAGCGCCGCCAGCGCCCGAACCGGCGCGATTTCAGTCGCCGTCCGTCGCCGGCCCGCGAAAGAACGGTGTCGGAGGACATCCGCCGCCTGCTCGATCACCGGCTGGGCGCCAACAGCATTCCCGCCTCGGTCCGGATGTTCCTGTACGACGTGTGGCTGCGCCACCTGCGTACGGCCGTGCTGCGTGACGGCACCGACAGCCAGGCCTACCGGCTGGCCCTGAAGGTGGTGGACGACCTGCTCTGGACGCTGGGCCGCGAGGGCGCCGATCCGCGGGCCCGCACCGAGCTGGTGCAGAGCATTCCGCCCATGCTGCAGATGATCAGCAGTGGCATCCGCGATGTCGGTGGCGAACCGGACAACTTCCGCACCTTCTTCGACGAGATCTTCGTCATCCACCTGCGCCGTATCCAGGGCGAGAAGGCTCGGCAGCCACGCTGATCGCCCGCGAGGGCGGCCGAGGTCACGTCGCTGCCCACCGGCACGGCACCGCAGGCCGGCACGGGCTATCTGCACGAAGGCAACGTGCGGGATGCCCAGCAGATCCATGCCCAGCTGCAGCAGCCGCGCGCCGCGCCAGCCCGTGCGCGACACGATGCCACGCAGCCACCGGTCGCCCGGCTGCGCCGGAGCAGGGATGATGCACACCCGGCGGCCTGCACCGGCCGGAACGCCTCATGACGCGCAGCCCCGGCTCCGGCAACGCAGACGGCTGGCACGCACGCGGCCGACCGTCATGCGCCCCACACCCTGCAGGCAGCCCCGGAGGCACACGCCACGCAGACCTGGCCTTCGACGCTGGCGGCCCGGGTGGCAGCCCAGGCCATGTCGGCTGCGGCGGCCCGGCGCCCAGGCGGCCGCTCACCCCGGGAAGGCGGGGCTGGCAACACAGGATGTCCGGACGCACACGCGTGTGACGGTAACGAGACGGCGGCGCCACCATGCCTGCCACGCTGACCGGTCTCGATCCGGCCAGTGCGGCCGCAGCCCGCGAACGTCTGCTGGATCTCATCCGCCGCACACGCATGGATGACCTGCCCAATGCGCCGCGCCGCTTCAACCTGCCGCCCGAGCGCTTTGCCTCGGCCCTGGCGCCGGACGCTGGCTGGAACTGATCAGCCGCACCACGGGCCGCGTCGAGCACGCCAAGGTGGTGTGGATCAACGAACGGCGCTCGATGGTCCTGCTGCTGCTGGCCCCGGGCAACCGGATCATGACGCGTGAAATCAGTTCGCTGGTCAAGCGTGCCCGCCAGGGACGGGTCTTCTTCGTCTGGTAAAAGGGGGAGCAGGCCCAGGCAAAAGGTGGCCAGAGGCGGCAAAAGCCCGCAAAAGGCCGCCCCGGAAAAATTTTTTCCCCGAAGGGTTTGCATTTTCTGCAAACCCTTCTATAATGTCGACTTCACTGCAGAACAGCAGGCGCGTAGCTCAGTTGGTTAGAGCACCACCTTGACATGGTGGGGGTCGTTGGTTCGAATCAATCGCGCCTACCACATTTCTCAAAAACGGGTTGCGACTTCGGTCTCGGCCCGTTTTGTTTTTAGGGCCCGGCTGTGCCTTCTGCCAAACCGCGCTGCAAACGTGTTATCATCGCAAGCTTACTTCTGAACGTCGGGCGGGTCTTAGAAGTGCCGCTGGGGTTCTGGTACGGGTGTAGCCGGAAAAAAAGGCTGTTTCAAGGCTGTCTTGCGGGTTTTCCCGGGTCAGCACCTTTTGCCCGGGCGCCGGTATCGCCAGCTGCCACCTCGATCGGACGCAGAAGCTATCTTGAGAAGACAGACCCATGTCCAAGATGAAAACCAAGAAGAGCGCGTCCAAACGGTTTCGCGTTCGTCCGGGCGGTACCGTCAAGCGCGGTCAGGCCTACAAGCGTCACATCCTGACCAAGAAAACCACCAAGAACAAACGCCACCTGCGTGGCGCGGTGGACGTCCACGAGGCAGATACCCGGAGCATCCGGGCCATGATGCCCCTACGCCTGAACCTGACCGAACCGGAGTTTTCATACCATGCCACGCGTCAAGAGAGGGGTTACCGCACGGGCCCGTCACAAGAAAGTCCTCGACCAGGCCAAGGCTATCGCGGCCGCCGCAAGAACGTATACCGCATCGCCAAAGAGGCGGTCATGCGTGCCGGGCAGTATGCCTACCGCGACCGTCGCAACCGCAAGCGCGTCTTCCGCGCCCTGTGGATCACCCGCATCAACGCCGCTGTGCGTGAACACGGCCTGACCTACAGCGTCTTCATGAACGGCCTGCTGAAAGCCAACATCGGTCTGGACCGCAAGGTGCTGGCCGAGCTGGCCGTCAACGACAAGCCGGCATTCAGCGCCATCGTCGAACAGGTGAAATCGACGCTGGGCGCCGCTGCGGCCTGATCGGCTGAAGACGTACCGGAGGGCTGATCTCCCATCGGGTTCGCTGTTCTGGCCGTTGCCCAACAGGGTACCGGCCGGCGCAGATGAAACGCACGGATGGGAGCGGCCAACACCGGCGCCCGAAGGACGAATGGGGATCGATAGCCGCACCGCTCTGGTGTCCGGGTATCGGTCCCCATTTTGTTTGTCGCACCACGCCATTTTGTTCGTCGTGCCGCACCATTTTGTCCGTGGCGCCATAGCGTGTTGTTCACCGCACATCCGAACATGGCAAATGCGATTCGGGCATGGCAGTGCGGCACCTGCAGGGGCCGGTGGTGCTGACGATACATCGTTGCACGGCATCGCCCGGGCGGGAGCCGGTGTGCCGCAGGCATTTTGCAGAGGTTCCCAAGGACACGGAAACACATGAAGCATGATCTGAACACGCTGATCGAAGAGGCGCGCAGCCGCTTCGCGGCGGTCAGGGACGAAGCAGCCCTGGCCGATGCCAAGGCCGCCTTTCTGGGCAAGACCGGCGCGCTGACCTCGCTGCTCAGGGGCTGGGCAAGCTGGTGGGGGCCGAAAAGGCCGGAACGGGGCAAGGCGCTCAACCAGGTCAAGCAGCGCATCGAGGCGCTGCTGGCCGAGCGCGCCGAGGCCATTCGCCAGGAGCGGCTGGAGGCCCGTCTGGCCAGTGAGCGTCTGGACGTTTTCGCTGCCGGGGCGCGGTGCCGGCCGGGGCGGGCTGCATCCGATCACGCTGGTCATCGAGCGCATCGAGCAGATCTTCCGTTCCATCGGTTTCGATGTGGCCGACGGCCCTGAAATCGAGGAAGATCATTTCAACTTCACCGCGCTGAACATTCCCCCAACCATCCGGCACGCTCGATGGCCCGATACGTTCTACATCGAACGTCCCGGCAGCGTACCGGCGGATGCCTCGGCGGAACCCCTGGTGCTGCGCACCCACACCAGCCCGATGCAGGTGCGCTATGCCCGGATGAACAAACCGCCGCTGAAGGTGATTGCCCCGGGCAAGACCTACCGGGTCGATTCCGACGCCACCCATTCGCCGATGTTTCCATCAGGTCGAAGGGCTGTGGATCGACGAGAACATCAGCTTTGCCGACCTGAAGAGCGTCTACACCGACTTCCTGCACCAGTTCTTCGAACGTGACGACATCGAGGTGCGCTTCCGGGCCTCGTATTTCCCGTTCACCGAACCCTCGGCCGAGGTCGACATGCGCTTTGCCGACGGGCCGCTGGGCGGGCGCTGGCTGGAAGTCTCGGGGGCCGGGCAGGTGCATCCGCAGGTGGTGCGCAATCTGGGGCTGGACCCGGAGCGCTACATCGGCTTTGCCTTCGGTTCGGGCATCGAGCGGTGGCCATGCTGCGCTATGGCGTGGATGACCTGCGCCTGAACTACGACAACGACCTGCGCTTCCTGCGGCAGTTTGCCTGATGCGCCGGACGGGGGTACACGTCCAGCGCTACCGCCGTCCCGCTCCTTTTCTTCATGTGCATTCTGAACACGAAGCGTCCCGCAGCGCCTGATCCCGACGGCGCCACACCCATGCCGGTGGCGGTCTCCACTTTCGCCCGCCGGAACTTCGCCTGCCGGAATCCTTGCCCATGTCCCGACTGACGGTCCGGGGCTCCGGAATGACGGTCCGGGGCGCTTCGTTCAAAACCTGGTTGATCCGATCATGAGAATTCCCGAAAAATGGTTGCGCCATTACCGCAATCCGCCGCTCGATGCGGCGGGCTGGACCATGTCCTGACGATGGGCGGGCTGGAAGTCGAGGCCCGTGAGCCGGTGGCCGCGCCGTTTTCCGGTGTGGTGGTGGCGCGCATACTCACCGCCGAGAAGCATCCGGACGCCGACCGCCTGCAGGGTCTGCCACGTGGAAGTGGGGGCAGGGTGAACCGGTGCAGATCGTCTGCGGCGCCCCCAACGCCCGGGCCGGGCCTGGTCACGGCCTGCGCGCTGCCGGGGGCCGTGCTGCCCGGAGACTTCCGCATCAAGAAAAACGAAGATGCGGGGGTGGAAAGCGGCGGCATGCTCTGCTCGGGCCGCGAACTCGGCATGGGCGACGACCATGCCGGCATTCTGGAGCTGCCCGCTGATCTGACGCCGGGTGAGGATCTGCGCCAGGCGCTGGATCTGGACGAGGAAGTCCTCGAACTCAGCTCACGCCCAACCTGGCCCACTGCATGTCGGTGCTCGGGGTGGCGCGCGATCTGGCTGCCCTGGCCCAATGCACCGGTGCAGCTGCCCACCTTTGCGGCAGCTCCCGTATCCATCGACGACAGGCTGCCGGTCGATATTCAGGAACCCTCGCTGTGCGGCCGCTTTGCCGGCAGGATCATTCGGGGTGTGAATGCGGCAGCGCCCACGCCCGACTGGATGAAGCAGCGGCTGGAACGTGCCGGCCAGCGTTCGCTGTCGGTGCTGGTCGACATTTCCAACTACGTGCTGCTGGAGCTGGGCCGGCCCACCCACATCTTCGACCTGAATGCGCTGAAGGGCGGCATCCAGGTTCGCTGGGGGCGGCAGGGACGAACGGCTCGAACTGCTCAATGGCCAGACGGTCGGGGTCGGGCCGGATGCGCGAGCGCTGCCGGTGGGCGTCGTCTGTGACGACACCGGTCCGGTGAGTCTGGCCGGTATCATGGGCGGTCAGGGCACGGCGGTCGATCCGGAACGCACGACGGATGTGTATCTGGAGGCGGCCTTCTGGTGGCCGGCAGCCATCATGGGCCGGCCGCGCCGCTTCAATTTCACCACCGACGCGGCCCAGCGCTTCGAGCGCGAGGTCGATGCGGAGACGGTAGTCGATCACCTCGAATACCTGAGCCAGCTGGTGCTGCAGATCTGCGGTGGCCAGGCCGGTCCGGTCACCGACCAGATCACCGGGCTGCCCGAGCGCAGGCCCGTGCAGATGCGCCTGTCGCGCCTGCGCCGGATCAGCGGCCTGTCGCTGGAGGCTGCCGACTGCGTCGATGCCTTCACGCGGCTGGGCTTCGTGTTCGAGCAGAAGGCGGTCCCGGCGGCAGACGGTCGGGATGCCGATGCCGTGTTTCTCGTCACGCCGCCGTCGCGCCGTTTCGACATTGCCATCGAGGAAGATCTGATCGAGGAAGTCATCCGCCTCTACGGTTACGACCGCGTGCCGACCCGGCCGCCCCTGGCCCGCATCCAGATGCGTCCTGCACCGGAAAGCCAGCTCAGTGCCCCGCCTGAAGCGCCGCTGGGCCGACCGCGGCTATCAGGAGGTGATCAACTACAGCTTCGTGGCCGAGGAGGACGACCGGCGCTTTTCGCACCGAAGGCGAGGCCATTCGCGTACAGAATCCCATCGCCTCCCACATGAATGTGATGCGGACCTCGCTCTGGAGCGGGCTGCTGACCAACCTGCGGCTGAACCTGAACCGCAAGGCGGAGCGGTGCGCCCTGTTCGAGACGGGCCGTGTGTTTCTGCCTCGCACCGGGGACAGCCGGCCGGCTCCGCTGGCGCTGGCCGGCATTGCCCAGCCCATCCACCTGGGGCTGCTGGCCTTTGGTCCCGGTGCTCGAACCGCAATGGGGCGCCTCGCCCCGTGCGGTGGACTCTTCGACCCTGAAAGGCGACATTCAGGCCGTTCATCCGGAGGCGAAGCTGCAGTTCGTGGCCGACACCCATCCCGGTCTGCACCCGGGCCAGTCGGCCCGTATCCAGCTGCCCGATGGCACTTTCGTGGGCTGGATCGGGGCACTGCATCCACAGCTGGTCGACGCGCTGGACCTGCCCGGGCCGGTCTTCCTGGCCGAACTGGATGGGGCCCCCCTGATGACCCGCACGCTGGCGTCGGCACGGCTGGACAGCCGCTTCCCGCCGGCCATCCGCGACCTGGCCGTGGTGCTGGACGAAGCCGTGCCGGCCGCGGACGTGGAAGACGAGATCTGGGCTGCGGTGGGACAGGATCCATCGGCTGCTTGCGTCCGACACGTCATCCTGTTTGATCAATATCGCGGTAAGGGGTTGGAAAATAAGGAGAAAAAGCCTTGCGTTCCGCCTCTGGATGCAACATACTGACCGTACGATGAACGATGAGGAAGTCGAGGCCGTGGTGGCCATGGTCCTCGGGCGGCTGACGGCACGCTTTGGTGCCCGGCTGCGGGCCTGAGCAACTTCTATAATGACGCACATGGAACCGGAAACCACCGAACTGGGCCCGGGCAGAGCTCTGGCCGATGCGCTGGCCAGGCCCGCCTTCACGCTGACCAAGGCCGCCCTGGCCGACATGCTGTTCGAGCGGGTGGGGCTGAACAAGCGTGAGGCCGAGGACATGGTCGAGACCTTCTTCGAGGAGATCAGCGCTGCGCTGATCCGCGGAGAGAGCGTCAAGCTGTCGGGCTTTTTGGCAATTTCCAGCTGCGCGACAAGCAGCAGCGTCCCGGCGCAACCCCAAGACCGGCGAGGAAATTCCCATTTCGGCCCGGCGGGTGGTCACCTTCCATGCCTCGCAGAAGCTCAAGGCCCAGATCGAAGCACCCCGCCGTCCGGGTAGCACGCTATCCCTGGCGCCATTTCCGGCCAGACTGAATCATGAGTGCATCCGCCGCCAGGGCAACGGCGAAGCCCGCAACACACCGCTGCCTCCCATTCCCGCCAAGCGTTACTTCACCATTGGCGAGGTGAGCGAGCTGTCTGGTGTCAAGCCGCATGTGCTGCGCTACTGGGAGCAGGAGTTCACCCAGCTGCGCCCCATGAAGCGTCGCGGCAACCGTCGCTACTACCAGCACCACGAGGTGCTGCTCATCCGCCGCATCCGCGAACTGCTGTACGAACACGGCTTTCACCATCAGCGGTGCCTGCAACCGCCTGGCCGAAACTGGGCCCAGCCCGGCCGCAAGAAGGAAGCCGAGCTGACCCAGCCCGTGGACATCACGCTGAACCTGGCGCCAGTCCGATGTGGAAGCCATCCGTCAGGATCTGATGGTGGCGCTCGACCTGCTGCGCGACCTGCCGGGCTGATCCTGCGCCCCTGTCGTCCTGTCCTGCTCGACATGCTGAGTTCCGCCGCCTTCACCACGGGTTTCGGCGTGAGCCTGAGCCTGATTCTGGCCATCGGCGCCCAGAATGCCTTCAGTGCTGCGGCAGGGCATCCGCAACGAACACGTGCTGCCCGTCGTACTGGCTCTGTGCACCGTCCGACGCCATCCTGATTTCCTTTTGGGGTGGGCGGCTTTCGGGAAATTCTCGCCGGGGCACCCTGGATCGATCCGCTCCTGCGTTACGGTGGCGCGGCCTCCTGGCCTGGTATGGCGCCTGCAACCTGCGTTCGGCCTTCCGCGCTACCAGCGGTCTGGCCGTGGATGGCGGGCAGGCGGCCAGTGTCTGGCGAACGCTGGGCATGTGCCTGGCCATCACCTGGCTCAACCCGCACGTCTATCTGGACACGGTGGTGCTGATCGGCACCATTTCCACCCAGTTTCCGGGTCAGGAAGGGGCGTTTGCCGCTGGTGCCACCTCGGCCTCGTTCGTGTTCTTCTTCGTGCTGGGCTTCGGGCGCGCTATTCTGCGCCCCTTCTTTGCCCTGCCACGCAACTGGCGGGTGCTGGAAGGGCCACCGGGTTGCTGATGTGGGCCATTGCCGCCAGCCTCGTGACCGGGGGCTGAGACGCCGTCGTATCCCGGACTGACTGGCCCCAAATCCGTATGCGTTGCCGGCTCAGGGCTTGCGGGTGGAATTCTGCGCCGAAGCTCACCGGCACCTGGTCGGCAATGGTCAGCAGGCCCATCACATCGATCAGTTTGTTCACGCCTTCGCCCAGACCCAGTTCCTGCGTGTTCAGGATGACCGGATTGACCGTCTGCACGTCGATGATGTCGGCCGTGCGCCGGTAGACGCTCAGGGTGGCGTCGATGTCGGCCTGCTGCCGTGCAGATCCAGTTTCAGCGGCTGTTCCAGCGTCAGACGCTGGCCCACGGCCAGTTTGTCGATGGTCGCCATGTCGACCTTGCCGGTGATGGTGGCGGTACCGAATCTGCCGGTCTCGAACACCCAGTCACGCAGGCGTTCATCGCGCAGGTCGACGCTGGTTTTGACGCTCTTCAGGTCCACATTCAGCGTGAAGCTGCCGTCGGCCTCCAGCCGGGCGGTCGAGGCGGTGAAATTCGATTCCTCGGTGACGCTGCGTTTTTCTGGTTGACGCTTGATGCTCAGAAAATCGATATCGGCATTGTCGGCCTGCCAGCTGGCGGCGCCGGCCTGCGAGGCAAAGGCAATCAGGGCAGCGGCCAGAACGGTCAGCGATTTTTCATCTGTATATCTCCCCTGGGGGCGCACGGCATGATCTGCCTTCAGGCGCCATGAAAATGAAAGAGCAGGGTAGAGAGGGAACAGGCGCGTGCCGAGGCATGGAAGGAACCGGGAAGCTGCAGGGAGGAACCCCGAAGCTGCCAGGGTCCCTGTGACACCTGACGCCATGCTCGGACGAGGGCATGCACCGGATACCCGGCACCCGGGTGCATGCCGACAGGGCACGCCATGATAGTCGTTCGGACCCGGCGGATGCTTACAGCAGGTGAGATGATGAGGTATCAGGGCACATCCAGTCCAGAGGCCCTGCAACCGAACCGCGCCCGATTTCCGGGCTTGCAGAATGAGGCACCCGCGAGTCTCTGCAAAAGTCCTGCGGCATCCCGATGGACCGAATTCCACCCAGCCTGCCGACGCTGCAGTCGCGCGCATTGCTATGCAGACGATCCCGATGGACCGAATTCCGCCAGCCTGACGACGCCTCGCGGTACAGGAGCAGGCCAGCACAGCGGCATGCCATGACCGCGTGAACGCTCCACTTCTGATGCCGATCAAAATGGGGGCGCAGCAGGACAAAAACGAGAAGGACAGGGGTCGGAAGTGCCGGCTGGCCATCCGAAGATGAACCAGCCGGCTCTTGAGGATTTTTTGGTCGGGACGGAGTGATTCGAACACTCGACCCTTGCACCCCATGCAAGTCGCTACCAGACTGCGCTACGCCCCGACAGATCTGCAGTATAACCGAAAAATTTCCGGGCTTGCCAAGTCACATGGGGCCAGATTGCAGGGGATTCGAACATCCTGCGGCCCCTGCATGGGGCAACGGTACAACAGCCAGGCAGCCACACGCCAGCGAAGGGTATCCCGGACAGCACGCGGGTGTGCCTCTCTGTACTGGAGCGTGTCATGGACCCATCTGTCCCCGTGCCCCCGAATCCCTGTTCTGGCAAGCCCACATACCCCAGATGGTACAGAAGAAACCCCGCATTCAGTGCAGCACCGACGCCCCTCCCACCGTGTTGCTCACCGACGGCGCCGCCGTGGCCGTGCCGCCCACCAGTGGTGCGGCCACCGGGGTACCCTGACAGGTTGCGGGCCGTGGGCTGGCGCAGGTGGGCCGGTGGGCGCCTGGCGCTCGAACATCTCCGGCAGCGGCATGGCCTTGCCGAAGAAGTCGCCCTGCAGGTACGACACGCCCAGATCCGTCAGGCGTCTCGTAGATGGCGGCGTTGTGCACGTGCATCGGCGACGGTGCGCAGCTTCAGGCGTTTGGCCACCCGCACGGTGGAAAGAATGATCTCCTCGTCGATCGGGTTGGACATCAGGTTGCGCACGAACGAGCCGTCGATCTTCAGATAATCCAGCGGGAAGCGCTTCAGGGTACTCGAGGTGGCCAGGCCGGTGCCGAAGTCGTCCAGCGCAATGCCGAAGCCCTGGTCCTTCAGGTCGTCCACCAGCCGGGAGGCGGCCGCCGGGTTGCGGATCGCCTCGCTCTCGGTGATCTCGAACACCACCTTGGCGGCCGGAATGGCGCAGTTGGCACGCTGTTCGCGGATGAAGCCGGCAATGGTGTCGTCGCTCATCGTGGCACCGGGCCAGGATTGATCGAGCATTTCCAGGTCAGCGCCAGTGCCTCGCTGGCTGCCAGCCATTCTGAAGGTCAGGGCGGATGACGGCCCGGTCCAGCGGCACCGACATCCGCGCCTGCGAGGCCAGCGTGAGGAACTCGGGCGGCGATCAGCTGCCCGGCCTTGTCGCGCAGCCGGGTCAGCACCTCGTAGGAGCGCATCTGCGAGGGCGCTTCCGGATCGATCACGGCGGCTGGGCATACAGCCGATGCGGTCGTTGCGGATGGCATCGCGGATGTGCTCGATCTTTTCTGGTGGGCACGGCGTGCGTCGATCATCGTCTGCGACAGCGGCTCTGACGAAGAGCTGTGATCGCGCATCGCTGGCCGCAATGGCTCAGCATCCGAGAGCGCCGACAGGCAGTCCTCGCTGCCGATCTGCGAGTTCGGATCCAGCAGCAGGCCAGCCGATATGGCACTGCAGGCGGATGCTGCCGTGCTCGGGTCTGGAAACACCCGCCCGGAGAGCTGGGTGTAGATCTCGCGGCCACGGCGCGCACCCTGCGCCACCGTCTCGGCGTGGATCAGCAGGGTGTAACGGCCGGCCGACAGGCGTGCCGCCAGGTGGGTGCCGTTCTGCTGGATCAGTAGCTGCGCGGTGGCCTGTTCCAGCTGCATCGCCTCCACGGTGCCGCAGAGGTCGTGAATGGCATCGTAGTTGCTGATGTGAGGCCGATCAGGCCGCAGCGCGAGCGCTGCGGCGCGGCCAGCCAGTCGGTCAGCTTCGGCAATCAGGCCGCGGTCGTTGAGCAGGCCGGTGCTCATGTCCCTGCCGGGCCTCGACGCGACATGCGGGCCAGCGCCAGACTGCGGTCGGCGGCCAGTGCGCCCTGCAGCAGCTGGGCGGCCAGCACGGCGCAGCACAGCAGCAGCGACACCCCCACCGTATCGGCAAAGCCCCGGCCGTGGCTGTCGCTGACCGCATAGGCGCGGCTGGCCAGCAGGGCAGTCCGGCCAGCAGCAGCGTGTGAGGCGTCCATCCGGCCTGCGGCCCGCGAGGTCGCTGCCCAGATCAGCGGCACGAACACGGCAAACAGCACGAGGCCGGCATACTGGCTTTCGCCCAGCCGGTGCAGCACGAAGGCCACGGCACCGATGCCCAGCACCACCAGCACGGTGGGCAGGCTGAAATGGGGAGCGGGTTGCCGCAGGGCCGGCAATTCGGCATCGTCGGCCACCAGATGGGCGGGCGCACCAGCGCCAGCAGCGCCGGGCAGATCAGCAGCATGCCCAGTGCGTCGGCCAGCCAGCTGCCCAGCAGCAGCTGGAGCAGCCCGTGAACGTTGACGGGCGGCACCTGGAAGAATCCAGACGAGCCCCGCATAGAGCAGGGCGTTGAGGGGGGCCGACAGCAGCAGCGAGACGGCCAGAAAACGGCTGACCGAATCCAGCCGGTACTCGGGCGGTTTCCATTCGGCCATGCGCCGCAGCAGGCGGATGGCCTGCCAGGGACCGGGCAGCGAGGCCACGGCGATGATCAGGGCATAGCGGGGATCCTGCGTGGTCAGCAGAGCCCAGGCACCGGCACCGCAGGCAGCCACCGGCAGCCACCGGATCGCCGTAGTACCAGCCAGCCGCAAGCCCACGGCCGCCGTGGGCCAGACTCAGCAGGTGCCACGCCGAACCGGCCGAGACCAGCTGGGCCAGTGCGCACAGCGCGGCGGCAAGTCCCCGCGGCAACCACACAGCGTACCGCCAGGGAAGATGCTCGAAATCGGTCAGGCGCTTCAAACCGGCTCTCGGAAAAGGACACGGGGCGGGAGCCGGCCTGCGGGCCACCGGACGGGTGGTGCGCGCGCCCATGACGAAGCTGCCGCAGAACCCGTCCGGGCAGGCCCGACAGGGACAGAACCTCGAGCACTTCTGCACTTCTGCAGAAGTCCTGCGAGGTTTTTCCCATGCCGCCATCAGCTCGCGCAGCACGAAGCGGGCAGGATGCCACCATGCAGGTAGTAGTCCACCTCGATCGCGGTGTCGATCCGCGACAGGAGGTTGACCTCGAACGACGAACCATCGGCACGACGGGACCGTCCTGCTGATTTCCTGCTGTGGTACCAGCTCATCCGGTACCACGATGTCGATGACTTCGTCACCCCTGATGCCGAGCGATTCCCATGAGTCGTTGTTGTGAACTGCAGCGGCAGCACGCCCATGCCGACCAGGTTCGAGCGGTGGATCCGCTCGAAGCCGCTGGGGCCACCACCGCCTTCACGCCCAGCAGCTGGGTGCCCTTGGCGGCCCAGTCACGGAGCCGCCGGTGCCATACCTCTTCACCCGCAAGAATAACCGTTGGTACGCCGTCTGCCATGTATTTCATGGCCGCGTCGTAGATTGCGAGACGCTCACCGTCGGGTTGATGCACGTCATGCCGCCTTCCTCGCGCGAACCGTCCGGTTTGGCCGGCAGCATCAGGTTCTTGATCCGTACGTTGACGAAGGTGCCGCGATCATCACGTCGTGGCTTGCGCGGCGCGAACCATAGCTGTTGAAATCGGCCTTCGTCACATCGTTGGCCAGCAGATATTTTCCGGCCGGCGAGGTTTCCTTGATCGAACCGGCCGGCGAGATGTGGTCGGTGGTGATCGAGTCGCCGAACAGCGCCATGATGCGGCGTTGCGGATTTTTCGAGCACCGGTGCCGGTTCCATGCCGAACCCGGCAAAGAAGGGGCTGGGCGATGTAGGTGGATTTCGGCCAGTCGTACACTTGCGCCCTCGGCCGACGGCACGGCATTCCACAGCGGATGGTCCTTCGTGAGGTTGCTGTAGAGACGGCGGAAGGTATCGGCATCCATGGCAAAGCGCATCAGGTCGTCACTTCCTGCGTGGTCGGCCAGATGTCCCTGAGCCAGACATCCTCGCCATCGCGGTTCTTCGCCACCGGCTCCTTCGTCAGATCCTTCAGCACCGTCCCGGCAATGGCGTAGGCCACCACCAGCGGCGGCGAGGCCAGGAAGTTGGCGCGGATGTTCGGGTGATCCGGGCCTCGAAGTTCCGGTTGCCCGACAGCACGGCCGCACAGACCAGATCGTTCTCGACGATGGCCTCGTTGAACTCGGGACGCAGGTCGCCCGCGTTGCCGATACAGGTCGTACAGCCGTAGGCGGCCACGGCAAAGCCCAGCGATTCCAGATACGGCAGCAGGCCGGTCCGGGCCAGGTACTCGCTCACCACCCGCGATCCCGGGGCCAGCGAGGTCTTGATGTGCGAGGCCACCGTCAGACCCTTCTCGACGGCCTCTTCGCCACCAGGCCGGCCGCCAGCAGCACGCCCGGGTTGGAGGTGTTGGTGCACGAGGTGATGGCGGCGATCAGCACGTCGCCATTGTGGGATCTTCACATCACCGGCCTGCACTTCGGTCTTCAGGTCTTCGGGCTCTTGTTGAAGCCGTTTTCCTTCACCGGCGCCGAGAAGAGCGTCTCGAAGGTACGCTTCATGTCGGTCAGCTCGATGCGTCCCGCGGACGCTTCGGACCGGCCAGCGACGGCATCGATGGTATCCAGGTCCAGTTCGACGACCCGCGAGTAGTCCAGCTGGCCGGCGGCCGGAATGCCGAACAGTTCCTGCGCCCGGAAGTATTTTTCGAAGGCGTCGATCTCTCGTCGGTACGGCCCGAGTCCCCCTGAAAGTATCTCGATGGTCTTCTCGTCGACCGGGAAAAAGCCCATGGTCGCGCCGTACTCGGGCGCCATGTTGGCGATGGTGGCACTGGTCGGCAGCGCCAGCGACTGCGTGCCCTCGCCGAAGAATTCCACGAACTTGCCCACCACCTGGTGGCACGCAGCAGCTCGGTCACGCGCAGCACCAGGTCGGTGGCGGTCACGCCCTCGCGCAGCTTTGCCCTGAGGTGCACGCCCACCACGTCCGGGGTCAGGAAGTACACCGGCTGGCCCAGCATGCCGGCCTCGGCCTCGATGCCACCCACGCCCCAGCCCACCACGCCGATGCCGTTGATCATCGTGGTGTGGCGGTGTCCCCGACCAGCGTGTCGGGGTAGTAGATGGTGCGATCACCGTCGGCCTTCTGCACGCCCCGGGCCAGATACTCGAGGTTGACCTGGTGCACGATGCCGATGCCCGGGGGCACGACCTTGAAGGTGTCGAAGGCCTGCATGCCCCATTTCATGAACTGGTAGCGCTCGCGGTTGCGCGAGAACTCCAGCTTCATGTTCAGGTCCAGTGCCGCCACATCGCCGTAGTGGTCGATCATCACCGAGTGGTCGACCACCAGGTCCACCGGCACCAGCGGCTCGATGCGCTTTGGGATTCCTCGCCCAGGTCGGCTGCAGACGTTGCGCATGGCTGCCAGGTCGGCCAGCAGCGGCACGCCGGTGAGTCCTGCAGCACCACGCGGGCCACGATGAACGGAATCTCGTCCACCCGTTTGGCGTTGGCTGCCCAGTTGGCCAGCTGCTCGATGTGCGTTTCCGTGACCTTCTTGCCGTCACAGTTGCGCAGCACCGACTCCAGCACGATGCGGATGGAGACCGGCAGGCGGTTGATGTTGGGGAAGCGCCGAGCCAGAGCTGGCAGCGAATAGAAGGATGCGGTCTTGCCCGACGCAAGCGGGTAGGACTGCAGGGTATCGAAGGTATTGTGTGCCATCTCGTAATCCTCGAATACAACTGTTCAGACAGGGGACAGGCAAGACCGTGACATCCTGCCAGACGACCGGGCAGGGACACGGACCAGGGAACGGGAGAGGCAGTCAACATCGTGCGTGGGTCATGATTCACTCCTGGATTCACTCGTGGGTGAGATTCGGGTCGCAGGCCGCCATCGAGCATGTTCAGCACGCCCATGCCGGGGATGGTCAGGTCTGCGGGCTTTCTGGTTGACGGGCACGCGCGCAGCCAGCGTGCCTCGGTGTATTCGCGGTCTTCGCGCCGGTTGTTGCGCAGGGGCGGTGAATAGAACACCACCGTGTCGATGCGGTAGTGCGACTGCACGGTCGCCACTGACGGTGGACTGGCTGACGATGGTGCTGCGGCCGGGTGTCCCTGCAGACCGAATCGGCCACCCAGCCGGAGCCCTTCGCGGCGGAACGTGCACCCAGCGTGCAGGCGCCGCGCTTGCCCACCTGGCGGTCGAGATGATGTTCGGGCGTGTCGGTCTGGTCACCCACGCACAGCTTGACCGGTTCGAGCCCCAGCCGTCTCGCTGGCACTGTTGCGGATCTCCCAGAGTCCGGGCCTGCGGCGTGGATGGTCGAGCCGGCCGGCGGGGCTGGGGGCAGCGTCGGGAGGCGTGACGACCTCGCTTCTGAGCGGCGCGTCACCACCACCGTCACCGTCGGCCGCGATGGCAGGCAGGGCAGCGAAGAGGCCCGCCAGCATCGCCGGCACGAGCAGGGCCGTTCTGCACCACGACGGCACGGACGGGGAAAACGGAGGGAAGGGAAAAGCAGGGCAGGGGTTCTTCACGGAATATCTACACCATGGCCGGACGACAGACGCGCCCATGGTAATGGGCTGTCAAGTGCCTGTCTTCGATACAGATCATCCGCCGGTGTTGTGTGCAGGCCACGGGCAACAGGAGCCGAAAGGCCGACCTGCGCGGCAGACAGAGGCGGGGCATGGAACCGCACATGGGTGTCTCCCTGTTTTTCACTCGGCCGGGCTGGTGGCTCGAAGGTGCCCGGCCTGGCCGTCCGGATACCACTGCCGCAGGCATCAGCCTCGCGAGCATGGCCTGCTGCTGGGCCGGATGCACGCAGGCGTCGACCAGACGCTGGCCGGTCTTCTGGTTCATCAGCATCGATTTGTTGCGGATCTGGATGAAGAGCGTTTCGGCTCCGCACGTCTTCCAGACGCAGCGCGCCGGTGGAAGAAATCACGGGCTTCATCAGCCACTGCTTGCCCTTGAAGCGCAGATCGACATAGCCCGGGTGGGCAGCGCTCCGCTGATGTGGACCTGCTGGCGAAACTCGCAGGTGCTCACGCCCCTGATTCACGCGGGCCATGGCCTCCATCTGGAGGGCGTCGGCGGCCGGCACGGCCATGGGCGCAGCCACGGCAGCCGTCGCAGCGGCCTTGCCGGCATGCCGGTGGGCCTTGCCATGGGCGTGGCGGGCGTTGGCGGCCGGTTTGCCGGAATCGGCGGCAGCTTCGGCAGCGGGCGCCACCAGCAGCGAGGCAAGCGCGAGCGACACGGCGAGCGTGCAGCCACGCAGCAGCGGCCGGGAAGCCGAAGAGGGGGTACGAACGCCGGAACGGAACGACAGGGGTGAGCATGACAGGATTTCTGGAAGATCGGGCTGCGTGGCAGCCGGGGAAGGAATGCCGCTGTGGCGGGACTGGGCGCCACCGTCACGGCCGGTTGTTCATCCGCAGCAGGCAGGTCAGCCTGGGGAACTCCGGCAAACCTGCCGAGGTGCCCTGGCTCCCTTCGAAGACATCAGCAGGCAGGACACGAACATCGCCACTGATATCCCCACGGGGAGATAGCCGACCACCGGGAACCCGTCAAGGGCACGAAACATCCTGTTGATGTTGGCCACGACCTGTTCCAGGCACTTATCACTATCGAACATCTGGCCCCGTTCCGATGGGCTGGAAAAACGGTATTCACTCCCCTGTTGTCGTCATTGCACATCCCCGGCCTGCGATAGGCTTGCCGGGGCGTCCGGCTTCGCGTCCCTCCGGACGTCGCCAAAGAGGCGGCCGCCGCCTCTGGCGGCAGGGATACCCCCGTACGGTGCGCCCGCTGCAGCACCTGCCACCAGTAGCGGTAACTGGCGCGGTCGTGCAGATGGCCATCGTGCCGGACCGGCCCCCAGCCGAGCTTCCCGGGCCGCCAGCAGGATGCCGGCGGCCTGCTGCACTCGTTCAGCGCCGGGCGGAAGGCGGCGATGATCGGCGCCACCCTGCACCGGATGGATGCTCCACTTGCGCTGGTAGCCGAAGTCATGTGCGGCACGCTGCGCATCACGCCCGGCGGCCTCACCGTCACCAATGGCCAGCGTGACGCTGTGCACGGCCACCTGCTGCCATGGGCATGCTGCCGAGGGCGATGTCGGCCAGCGCCCGGGCCAGCAGCGGGTGTTCGAACTGCCGGCTGCCATGCAGGGCATCACTGCCCACGGCGCCACCGAAGCTGCTCACGTAATCCATCAGTCCGAAGCACAGCGCCTCCACCCGCGGGTGGGCCGCGATGGCATCGAGCGGGCCAGCGCCGCCGGGTGACCTCGATGAGCACCCGCAGCGGCACTCGGGGGCTCCCGGCCGAGGCGGGCCTCGTGCTCGCGCAGCAGGGCATCGGCCTGCGCCACGGCAGCGACATCCTGCACCTGGGCAGCGTCAGGTAGCCAGCCGCCGGCCGGCACCGCCCATCAGCGCCTCGACCTCGCCGGCAAAGGCCGGATGGCCGACCGCATGGGTGCGGCGCCGACGCGGCCGGAAGCGGTTGGCCTCACTGGCAATGCCTTCGGCCATCAGCCGGGCATGGGCCAGCTCGTCACGCCGCGGCGCCGTCTTCGCACTCGGCCGTCACGTCCAGCACCGGCCCGAGCCGCGCCTGCAGCGCCAGCGATTTGGCCAGCAGGGCAGGGCTGCCGCAGTACGGTCACAGACCGGCAGGCTCACCCGCTGATCGTGCTCCCGGTACAGCACCGCGTCGGGAGAGAGGGGCGCTGCCCGGCCAGCCATGCAGCGTCAGCCGACCAGGTGCTTTGACACCGTCGCGCTCGTCCTGCAGCTCGGCCAGCGTGGCCTGCATGCGTTCGCGGCTGAAGGCGTCGATGTCCAGCCCTTCGACCAGCGTGTACTCGCCATCCTTGCAGGTGACGGGCATGCCGTAGACGATGTCGGCCGGGATGTCGTAGGCGCCGGTGGATGGATGCCCATGGTGACCCACTTGCCGTTGGTGCCCAGCGCCCAGTCACGCATGTGGTCGAGCGCCGCGTTGGCCGCCGAGGCAGCTGATGACAGGCCACGGGCCTCGATGATGGCGGCACCGCGCTTGCCCACGGTGGGGATGAAGGTGTCCTTCACCCAGGCGTCGTCGTTGACCAGTTTGGGCAGCGCGTCGCCGTTGCTGGTGGCAAAAGCGGATGTCCGGATACATGGTGGGCGAGTGGTTGCCCCAGACCACCAGCTTCTCGATGGAATCGACGGTGCGACCGGTTTTGGCGGCCAGCTGCGACAGGGCGCGGTTGTGGTCCAGGCGCAGCATGGCGGTGAAGTTTTTTTCTTCGGCAGGGTCGGGGGCCGACTTCATGGCGATGTAGGCATTGGTGTTGGCGGGTTGCTCACCACCAGCACCTTCACGTCACGGCTGGCATGGTCGTTGAGCGCCTTGCCCTGCACGGTGAAGATGGCGCCGTTGGCCTCCAGCAGGTCCTTGCGCTCCATACCCTTGCTGCGCGGACGGGCACCGACCAGCAGCGCGTAGCTCGGCATCCCTGAAGGCCACGTTCGGGTCGTCGGTGACGACCACGCCGGCCAGCAGCGGGAAGGCGCAGTCTTCCAGCTCCATCACCACACCCCTGACGGCGGGCAGGGCCGGCGTGATGTCGAGCAGCTGCAGGATGACGGGCTGGTCCTTGCCCAGCATGTCGCCATTGGCAATGCGGAACAGCAGGGAATAGGCGATCTGACCGGCTGCGCCGGTGACGGCTACGTTTCGGTGCTTTCATGAAAGTTCCTGAAAAGTTGAAAGAAAGACTGACGTTGCCGGAACACGCCCTGTGGGTGCCCGTTGCGGCCCAAAGCCGGGCAGGGCGGCGCCGCGTGTACCGGCTCCACAATGTCGAATGATGCCGGCAATGGTAGGCCGATGGTTGTTGCAGGTCAAGATATCCGCTATCTTATATAAGACATAGGACTTTCTCGAGGACGCCGTGCCCCTTCGCCCCCGGCGCCTTTCATTCCCCTGATTTCCGGCCATGAATGCACCTGCTCCGCCGCGCTTCCAGCCGCTCTACCAGCAGATCCGCGAAGCCATCCTGCACGCGCTGCAGGCCGGCGAATGGCCGCCGGGCGGGCTCATTCCCAGCGGAGACCGAGCTGGCGCAGCGCTTCGGCGTGAGCCAGGGCACGGTGCGCAAGGCCGTGGAGGTGCTGACTGCCGAGGGGCTGCTGGTGCGCCGCCAGGGCAAGGGCACCCTATGTGGTGTCGCACGACGAGAGCCAGGCGCAGTTCCGCTTCCTGCGCCTGCGCCCTGACGAGGCCGGCCGTGCAGCCGGTCAGCCGGATGATCCACTGCCGGCGCGTGCGGGCACCGGCCGACGTGTAGCGTGCGCTGTCCCTGCAGGGCAGCGACACCGTGCTCTACATCCAGCGGGTGCTGGTGTTCGGGGAGGATCCCGTCATCCTCGACGATATCTGGCTGGCCGGGGAGGAGTTTCGCCGCCTGACCCCGCAGCGGCTGGCCCACCAGTCCAGCCGCCTCTACTCGATGTTCGAGACCGAACTGGGTACCAAGATGCTGCATGCGCGCGAGCGCATCCGTGCCGTGGCCGCCACGGCAGAGCAGGCCGGTCTGCTGGCCATCGAACCCGGACAGCCGCTGCTGCTGGTGGAGCGCGTCACCACCACCTTCCACGGACGGCCGGTCGAACTGCGCCGCGGCCTGTGTCGTACCACGCACCATCACTACGCCAACGAACTCTGAGGCTCCCTGTGGCAGGTTCCGCAATGGCCATGTGGTGTGCGTATCCCGGGCGCTGCCGATGGCCATGACGCCGGAACGGTCCCGTGTACGACGCCAGGTTGCCCGGGTGCAGTCAATCCGTGGCCGGCCCCGTCCGACACGAACAGCGCTTTCGGCCTGTTCCGCCTGGGCCGCCTTCAGGGCCTCGTCCGCCTTGCGGGCTTCTTCGATACGACGGGCTTGACGGCTCTCTCCGTTCCCGTGATGGGCACCATCCACCCCGCCGCCGGTCAGCTGTGATAGGCATTCCGTTACGCTGCGAAAACACATTTTGCAAACCGCCGACCGATTGGGAGTAGCTTTTGCACACGGCAAGAACGCTGCATGTTGTTGCCAATACGACCAAAGATCGCAGCGGAATGGCTATGGGAATCATTCCACGCCCATCAGCCCTCACTGACTTTGATCTTGCGCAGAAGGCGGCCCGGTTCGCGTTGTTCGGCCGCAAAAAATGCGCAACAATAGGTCCATTATCCCTATGGTCAGTCGGGCTTTGGCGGCGGCTGGCCCTCTACCGGTTTCCGGGCAGGGGGCAGGGCGCAGGAGACCGCTCGCGCAGGCCCGTCTGTCCGGATGCATTCCTTTCTCATACACGTGTGCTGAATCACAAACAGGATTGGAGGATCGATATGGCAGATATCGGAGCCAGCAACGGCAATGGGCTGGTCAACAGCGGCGTCTCCATGGCGCAGGGCCACCCCGCCGAAACCCCCGAACAGCGCCGGGCACGACGGGCGGCCGTGAAGAAACCCACCAACGTCGGCCTCGACCAGCTGCTGGGTCACTACCTTCCGGCCATGGCGCCAGCGGCGCAGGTATCCATCCTGCACCGTGCCAGCGGGATGCTGATGTTCCTCCTCGGCATCCCGTTCGTGCTTTATCTGCTCTCCCAGAGCCTCACCTCCGAGGCCAGCTTCGCGCAGTATTCGGCCGTGGTGCATTCCTGGTTCGGCAAGCTCGTCCTGCTGGCACTCATCTGGGCGTTCTGCCATCACCTGTGCGCGGGTATCCGTTTCATCATCCTCGACATGCACTTCCTTACTGAAAAGCCCCCAGGCCATGCGCAGTGCCCTGGTCGTGCTGGGCGCCAGCCTGGTCATGACGGCCATCTTCGGCGGCATGCTGCTGTTCTCCTGAACCCGTTTCCCTTTTCCATTTTTTTCCTTCAAGGCTCGACATGACCATCCAGCGAATCGTGTCCGGCGCCCACTACGGCATGCGCGACTGGCTTGCCCAGCGCCTTACCGGCGTGATCATGGCGCTTTACGTCATATTCCTCGCTCTGCAGCATCTGTACGCCGCCCCAGCTCGACTACTACAACTGGTCGCAGCTCTTTTCGGGGCAGTTCATGAAGGTTGCCACCATGGTGGCACTGCTGGCCGTGCTCTACCACGCCTGGGTCGGCATCCGCGACCTGTACATGGACTACCTGAAGAACACCCTGGTGCGCCTGCTGCTCGAGACCGGCACCATCGTCCCTGTTGGCCGGCTACGCCGCCTGGGGCGCCTTCATCCTCTGGAGGGCCTGACGTCATGGTCGACTACCTGAACAAGCTCTCCAACAGCCTGCCGCGGCGCAAGTTCGACGCGGTCATCGTCGGTGCCGGCGGTGCCGGCATGCGCTGTTCGCTGCAGCTGGCCGAGGCCGGCTACAACGTGGCCGTGCTCTCCAAGGTCTTCCCACGCGTTCGCACACCGTGGCGGCACAGGGTGGCATCGGTGCCTCGCTGGGCAACATGAGCGAGGACAACTGGTACTGGCACATGTTCGACACCGTCAAGGGCTCCGACTATCTCGGTGACCAGGACGCCATCGAGTTCATGTGTCGCCAGGCCCCGCACGTGGTCTACGAGCTGGAGCACTTCGGCATGCCGTTCGACCGCAATGCCGACGGCACCATCTACCAGCGTCCGTTCGGTGGCCACTCGGCCAACCTGGGCGAAAAAGCCCGTGCCCCGTGCCTGCGCTGCAGCCGACCGTACCGGTCACGCGCTGCTGCACACCCTCTACCAGCGCAACGTGCGTGCCCGCACCACCTTCTTCGTCGAATGGATGGCGCTGGACCTGATCCGCAACGCCGACGGTGACGTGCTGGGCGTGGTGGCGCTGGAAATGGAAACCGGCGAGGTCATGATCCTCGAGGCCAAGGTCACGGTGCTGGCTACCGGCGGTGCCGGTCGCATCTGGCAGGCCTCCACCAACGCCTACATCAACACCGGTGACGGCCTGGGCATGTGTGCCCGCGCCGGCATCCCGCTGCAGGACATGGAGTTCTGGCAGTTCCACCCCACCGGCGTGGCCAACGCCGGCGTGCTGATCACCGAGGGTGTGCGCGGCGAGGGCGGCATCCTGCTGAACAAGGACGGCGAGCGCTTCACGGAACGCTACGCCCCCACGCTGAAGGATCTGGCCCCGCGCGACTTCGTGTCCCGCCTCGATGGACCAGGAGATCAAGGAAGGGCGCGGCTGCGGCCCGCACGCCGACTACGTGCTGCTCAAGCTCGACCACCTGGGCGCCGACAAGATTCTCAAGCGCCTGCCTTCCATCCGCGAGATCGCCCTGAAGTTTGCCAACGTCGACCCCATCAAGGAGCCGATTCCGGTGGTGCCCACCATCCACTACCAGATGGGCGGCATTCCCACCAACTATCACGGCCAGGTGGTCGTACCCAAAGGGCGACAACCCGTCCAGCGTCGTGCACGGCCTGTATGCCATCGGTGAGTGCGCCTGTGTGTCTGTGCACGGTGCCAACCGGCTGGGTACCAACTCGCTGCTCGACCTCGTGGTGTTTGGTCGTGCGGCCGGCAATCACATCGTCGAATCCGGCTTCAAAAACAACACCCACCAGCCGCTGCCGGTCAACGCCGGCGATTTCTCGCTGGCCCGGGTGGCCAAGCTCGATGGTTCCACCTCGGGCGAGCGCATCCAGGACGTGGCTGGCGACATCCGCCGCGACATGCAGTCGCACTGTGGGGTGTTCCGGACTTCCGCCCTGCTGTCCGAAGGTGTGGGCAAGATCCTCTCCCACTACAAGCGTGCCGAGCACATCCACCTGCAGGACAAGTCGCAGGTGTTCAACACGGCCCTGTGGAGGCTCCTGGAGCTGGCCAACCTGATCGAAGTGGCCAAGGCCACCATCATCTCGGCCGAGGCCCGCAAGGAAAGCCGGGGCGCGCATGCCCACAGCGACCATCCGCAGCGCGACGACGTCAACTGGATGAAGCTACACGCTCTTCTACCCCCGAAGACAACCGCCTCGAATACAAGCCGGTCGTGCTCAAGCCGCTGACGGTCGAGTACTTTCAGCCGAAGCCGCGTACCTTCTGATTTCCGAATCCCTTTTCAGCATTGGCGGCGTCCGTCATCTCCGGTGACGGACGCGGACACCGAAAGGCACATCATGGCTAACACGAATACCCGGAGAATGAAATTCTCCATCTATCGCTTCGATCCGGACAAGGATCAGAAACCCCTACATGCAGGATCTGGAAGTGGAGCTGCTACCCACCGACAAGATGCTGTCTCGATGCGCTGATGCGCATCAAGGCCCAGTCCGACGAGAGCTTTGCCTTCCGTCGCTCCTGCCGCGAGGGGCGTCTGTGGTTCCGACGCCACGAACATCAACGGCAAGAACAGCCTGGCCTGCATCACCAACCTCAAGACGCTCAAGGAACCGGTGGTGCTCAAGCCGCTGCCCGGCCTGCCGGTCGTTCGCGACCCGATCGTCGACATGACGCAGTTCTTCAAGCAGTACGAGTCGATCAAGCCCCTACCTGATCAACGACACGCCGCCCCCCGAGAAGGAGCGTCTGCAATCGCCGGTCGACCGCGAGGAACTGGACGGCCTGTACGAGTGCATCCTGTGCGCCTGCTGTTCCACCTCCTGCCCGTCGTTCTGGTGGAACCCCGACAAGTTCGTCGGTCCGCCGGCCTGCTGGCTGCCTACCGCTTCCTGGCCGATACACGTGACCAGGCCACCTCCGAGCGTCTGGACAACCTCGAAGACCCGTATCGCCTGTTCCGCTGCCACACCATCATGAACTGCGTCGACGTGTGCCCGAAGGGTCTGAACCCCACGCGCGCCATCGGCAAGATCAAGGAACTGATGGTCCGCCGTACCGTCTGATCCCCGGGGCGCCGGGCGCGTCATGGACTTTCGCTGACCCAGGGGCCTGGGTCTGTCATGGCGTCTCGCCGACCCGGCGACACCGGAGGTCGTCGAGGGCTCACACTGACCCTGCGAGGTCGGACGAGCCAGCGACGCCGGATCGTGTCATGGGGTCTCGCGGACATGCATGCGTCGATGACGCTTGAGTCCATGACACGCGCCAGACTGCCGGAAAGCCAGATGCACCCTGTGTACGCAAGCTAGGGGAAACCGTTAATGCCTGCCATCAGTCACAATTCACTTCCAGATACCGGCGACGATGCAGCTGCCCGTTACCGCCGTCTGCGCTGGCGAACCCGGCGCGGCCTGCTCGAAAACGACATCCTGCTCAATCGTCTGCTGGACAGCCGCGCTGCCGGGCAGGGGCTTTCTCGAATCCGAGATCGCCGCGCTCGACCGGCTGCTCGACCTGACCGATCCGGTGCTTCTCGACCTGATCCTGGGACGGACCGAGCCTCGAGGGCGAGCTGGCCACGCCGGATATCGTCGCGCTGCTCGCAGAGATCCGCACCCTCTGAGGTGCGGCAGCAGTCCCGAGTCCATCAACCTGGAAGAGACACCAATGACAAGCTCAAAGACCGCCTACACTGCCTCGCTGTCGTTTTCGGACGGTTCCGCCGGTGCCGAATTCCCCGTCTACGGGGAACCACGGGGCCGGACGTCATTGACATCCGCAAGCTCTACGCCAGCACCGGCAAGTTCACCTTCGATCCGGGCTTCATGTCCACCGGCGCCTGCGAATCGGCCATCACCTACATCGACGGCGCCAAGGGCGAGCTGCTGTACCGGGGCTATGCCATCGAGGGATCTGGCACGCCACTGCGACTACCTGGACGTCTGTCACCTGCCGCTCAAGGGCGAGCTGCCCACCCCCGAGGAAAAAGGCCGACTTCGACTACGTCGTCACGCATCACACCATGGTGCACGAGCAGATGGTGCGCTTCTTCAGCGGCTTCCGGCGTGACGCTCACCCGATGTCGGTGCTGGTGGCCCTGTGGGCGCGCTGGCTGCCTTCTACCATGACTCGCTCGACATCACGCAGGCCGAGCACCGTCATGTGGCTTCCATCCGCCCTCATCTCCAAGATGCCGACGCTGGTGGCCATGGCCTCACAAGTACTCGCAGGGCCAGCCCTTTGCCTATCCGCGCAACAAGCTGAGCTATGCTGCCAACTTCATGCACCAGATGTTCTCGACGCCCTGCGACGAGTACGTGCCCAATGAGGTGCTGGTGCGCGCGCTGGACCGCATCCTGATCCTGCACGCCGACCACGAGCAGAATGCCTCCACCTCCACGGTGCGTCTGGCCGGCTCGTCGGGCGCCAACCCGTTTGCCTGCATTGCGGCCGGCATTGCCACGCTGTGGGGGCCTGCCCACGGTGGGGCCAACGAGGCGGCACTCGTCATGCTCGAAGACCTGCTCGCCCAGGGCGGGGTCGAGAAAATCGGCGAGTTCATCAAGAAGGTGAAGGACAAGGAATCGGGCGTCAAGCTGATGGGCTTCGGCCACCGGGTCTACAAGAACTACGACCCGCGCGCCAAGCTGATGCAGGAAACCTGCGCCGAGGTGCTGCAGGAGCTGGGCCTCGGCAACGATCCGCTCTTCAGCTGGCCATGGCGCTGGAAAAGATCGCCCTCGAAGACGATTACTTCGTCTCGCGCAAGCTGTACCCGAACGTCGACTTCTACTGGGCATCGTGCAGCGCGCCATGGGCATCCCCACCAGCATGTTCACCTGCATCTTTGCGCTGGCCCGCACCGTGGGCTGGATTGCGCAGTGGAGCGAAATGCTGGGCGATCCCGACCAGAAGATCGGCCGGCCGCGCCAGCTCTACATCGGCCAGACCCGGCGGCCGATCACCACACCGCCCACCAAGACGGTCACCCACAGCTGGGAGCCTCGCCGCACTGAGCGCGGGCGCCGGGGCAGGGCACATTCGTGCGCTGCCCCGGCCAGCGGGGCAGTTGCAGTCCGGAGCAATTTTCTTTCGCCCCACTGCAGCGCCACGGGCCGACGGTGAAACTCTCCGCTCCAGCCCTCCGACCAGATACCCGGCCGGAAACAGAGAACGCCAGCGCGTGTCAGGGACTCATCCCTTGCCGCGCTGGCGTTTTTTGCCTGTCCGTCAAAAGCCCGGCAAGTCCCTGAACGATCCCGAACCTTACAACCCGAAATTGCGGCTGGTCTCCAGCCGCACGCCATGCAGGGCGGCCTCTTCCAGAAAGGCCAGATGCGCGGCCTCGAAGTTTCGCCACCGGGCTCATGCAGTCGGTCAGCAGCACGAAGCGCGCCAGGTGCTCCTTCGGCAGCACCTCGAACAGATCCCGCATCGTGGCTGCCACGCAGTGGGTGCTGGCCTCGCCGGCCACCACCACCCTGGCCGCCGGCATCGGCAATGCGTCCGACCAGTGCCGTGTTGAGCTGCGAAGCCGGATCGGCCGGGTCGGGCACCTCGGCACGCAGCGCACTGTAGTGTTCGGTCAGCGGGTGCATGCCCTTGAACACCGTGGTAACGGCCCGGCTGCGCTGCTGCCGCCAGTGCTGCACCGATTCCAGCACCACCGGGTGCAGGCCGTGTCCCCAGCTGCCAATTTCACAATGCACCGGCCAGACCATGTGCGTATAGCGGCCCCGGGCTTCCAGTTCGTCCAGATAGGCCTGCGCGGCGTTCGTGCAGCGCCGGATCGGCCGGGCGGAAGCGTCCCGCCCGCATGTCGGCTGCCGGAATGGGCGTGAACGGTGCCACCTCGCCCCCTGGCCGTGCGCCAGAAGGTGGGGTGGGCAATGTCGTAATACTGGTGCGAATCCATCGTCAGCACGATGTCATCGATGCGGGCCGCATTGCCCTCCAGCCATGCGCCCAGACGCCGCATGTCGGCATGGGCGCCCATCACGGGCAGGGCGGGATAGACCATTTCACCGGTCACCCCGGACACACTGGCGGGAATGTCGCAGAAATCCTTCTGCGCATCGATGATCAGGACGAGATTGGACGCTGTCATGGCAACCCTGTCACGAAAGGGACTTCCATTTTACGGGAAGCATCCGGCCCTGCTGTTGCCGTCCGTCGGCCCGGCCCCGTGTCATGAAACGGAAACGCACCCCGGAGAACGCATGCCCTGACAGAAGCGCCCCTGCCCAAACGGGGCCGGGGAAAACGAGCTGGATACGCCAACCACCCTGAGCGTATCAGGGACTCCTCTGTCCTCGTGAAACGCCTTTGGGGTCGCACGGAACAGGGCGCAGCAGAACCGCATGATCCCCATGGTTCGAGAGGCTGCCAGCACAGTCACGCAGGGGGTCCCTTCGGACAGGACCGTGCACGCCTTCATCCGCCTCCCCATGATGGCCCCGATCACGTGGATCACCACGATCTTCAGGATGGTCATCGACGGGAAGATCATCGCGTAGCCGATGTCCGGCTTGTCGGTGCCCCAGCGTGCGGCTGGTGAAGGCGATGATGGCCGGGTTGCCGGTGGCGCCCGACATGATGCCGGCCGCCATGTCGAAGGGCAGCTTGAACACGTACAGGCAGATCAGCAGCACCGTCAGGGCTCAGCACCGTGACAAACACGATGCCCAGCAGCAGGTACAGCCCGCTGTGGCTGACCGTTTCCACGAAGGTCTTGCCCGGACGACATGCCCACCTGTGCCAGAAAGAGCGAGAGACCGAAGTTGCGCAGCGCCAGGTTGGCCGGCACCGGCATCGTCCAGGTCAGCCGCCCGGTGCTGCGGATCTTGCCCAGATAGAGGGCCACCAGCAGCAGCCCGGCAAAGCCCAGCGCAAAGCTCACGCCCGGCAGGGAATGGGAATGGCGCCGAGGCCCAGACCCAGCGCAACGCCCACACCAATGCCGATGAAGCTGATCTCGCCACTGGCCCGCACCGAGTCGCCGAACACGCGGCGCAGTTCCGGAATGTCCTCGATGTGCGCCAGCACGCCGATCTGGTCGCCGATCTCCAGCGTAGAATCGAGCGTGACGCTGATGTCCTCATCCACCCGGCGCACGTGCAGGAAGCTCGTTTCCACCTTCAGAAGCTTCTTGACCTCGCGGATGGTCAGCCCGGCCAGCTTGGTGTTCGACACGAACAGCCGCAGATAGTCCAGCTCGCCATGGCTGCGGCGAAAGGTGTCGCCCACGTGCACGCCCAGCATCTGCTCGGCCTTGAGCATCTGTTCGGTGTCCACCCCGGTGATCAGCACCACGTCGCCCAGCTGCAGCGGACCGTGGACCTCGGCCGAGTGGGCCTCGCCATCGCGGTAGACCGTGGAGGCCGCCACCGTCCGGCAGCCAGCCGGCCAGATCGTGCAGCGTCTTGCCCACCACATAGCCGTTCTCGATGCGAACGGCGTACATCTTCAGCGAAATCCGCTCCTGCGGCGCAATTTTCGGGGCGAAACACCGCGTTGTACAGGCCGATCACCAGAATGGGGATGGCCACGCCGAACGGGTAGGCCACCGAGTAGCCGGTGGCGGGCAGGTTGTCGCCGGTCAGCGCCATGGCCGCCTGCAGCGAGGAGGTGCTGGTGCCGGCACCGGCAAATACACCCAGTGTCTCGGGTAGCGAGGCATCGGGGAACAGCCAGATCGAGGCTACCGTCATCACCGCGACGATCAGCACGCCGATCACCGATGCCGCATTGGCCTTCAGCCCCAGCGGGCTGGTCCGCCCGTCGAAGAACTGCTTGCCGTAGGCCAGACCGACCCCTGTACAGGAACAGCAGCAGGCCCAGCGCCCCCATGCTGGACGGCATGGCCGCCCCGGCGCAAAGGCGCCGACGGCCAGCGCCACGAACAGCACGGCCCCCGAACCCAGCGAGAAGCCGCGGATACTGACCGCACCGGCCATGTGGCCCAGCGCGATGGTTGTAAACAGCGCCAGCATCGGCTGGGCAGTGAGAAAGTCGGCCAACTCGGTCATCAGGGTGGATCTCCCGGAGATCATTCTCGAACCTTGAATATTGTGAACGATATCCGTCCGTTGCGGGAGGATGGCCGTGCGTGCAGGTGGGGCGGGCGCGGTATCCCGACGCCCCTGCGCGAGCACTGCCGCTATACTGGCCTGCAGTCCTGTCGCCACCCCCGGCCCGAATGGCCTGTACTTCCGATGATGACCAGTTCCAGTCTGGCCAACGCGCTCGTCCTGTTTCACTTTCTGCTGCGGCGCTGACGCTGGCCCTGCGCGTCATCTATTCCCGGCGGGCCAGCAGTGCAGCCCTGGCCTGGCTGACGGTGCTGTTCGCCTTTCCGCTGGTAGGGGTACTGGCCTATCTGCTGATCGGCGAGCCGCGACTGGGGCAGGCCAGGGCCCGGCGGCGGGCCGAGCTGGTGAGCTTTCACGGCGCGTTTGCCGACCGTTTCCGCCGCCCCAGACCGATCCGGTCTCAGAAACGCGGTTCCGGCAGATCGCCCATCTGGTGCGCGCCGATTCCGGCTACGTGGCCACGGGCGGCAACCACACCCGGCTGCTGTCCGACACGGATGCCATCCCTGCAGGCCTTCATCGCCGACATCCGCGCGGCGCAGCGCACCTGCCTGATGGCCTTCTACATCGTCGAGGGCAGCGGGCGCGTGGAGGCCGTGCTGCAGGCCCCTGATGCAGGCGGCCGGGCGGGGCGTGCGCTGCCAGCTGCTGGCCGATGCCCTGGGCAGTGCCGCATTCTGGCGCTCGGCTGGCCGGCCCGCCTGCGTGGTGCGGGCGTGGAAGTGACCCGCGCACCGCCGGTGGGGACTGCTCAAATCCTTCTGGGTACGCAGCGACGTGCGCAACCACCGCAAGCTGCTGATCGTCGACTACCGGGTGGCCTACACCGGCAGCTACAACCTGGTCGATCCGGCGCTCTTCAAGCAGAATGCCGGCGTGGGGCAGTGGGTGGATGCCGTGATGCGCTGCGAGGGCCTGGTGGCCCAGGAGCTGGCAGCGGTCTTCTACGGCGACTGGGCCGTGGAAAATGCCCACAACCCGTCGGCCACGCTGGAGCAGCTGGCCGGCTATGTGGAAAAGATGCCGCCGCTGGTGGAGCCCTCCACCGGCGGTACGCTGATCCAGGTGATTCCCTCCCAGCCCGGTGGCGACGCGGCGCTGGTCTACGACGTGATCACCAATGCGCTGAACGTGGCGCAGGAACGGGTGGTGATCAGCACCCCGTACTTCGTGCCGGACGATGCGCTGCTCAACACGCTGGTCATGACGGCACGGCGGGGCGTGCAGGTCACGCTGATCGTGCCGCGCCATGTCGATTCGCGCCTGGTACGCTATGCCAGCCGCACCTACTACCAGCCACTGCTGGATGCCGGCGTGCAGCTGATGCTGTTCGACGGCGGCCTGCTGCATACCAAGGCGGTGGTGATCGACGACAGCTTCGCGCTCTTTGGCACCGTCAACATGGACATGCGCAGCTTCTACCTCAATCTGGAGCTGAGCTCTGGCCATCTATACGCCCGAGACGGTGGCCACCATCCGGGCGCTGCTCGATCATTATCTGGCGCACAGCGAGGCGCCGGACATTGCCCAGCATCCGCCCCGCATCCAGCGCGCTTCATCGAACGCTGCGTGCGGCTGGTCAGTCCGTTGCTGTAGACCACCATCAACGAAAGCCCGACGGCGGACACCCACCAGCTGCACAACCGCAACGAGTTGCTCTACTACCGGCTGCTGGCCGACCATCTGGCCGAGATGCTGCCCGTGGTCTACGACCCGACCGTGGGCGAGGCCATCAAGAAATGGAGTTGCGACTATCGTCGCTCGCGCGCCGTGTATCTGGACGTGAATCACCCGGAAAAACATCTCGCGCCTCGTTCGAGGGCGACCGGCCTGGGGGCCGGTGATGTGGACCTGATCGTCGTCTCGGATGCCGAAGAGATTCTGGGCATCGGCGACTGGGGCGTGAACGGCACCGACATTTCGGTGGGCAAGCTGGCCGTCTACACGGCAGCGGCCGGCATCGACCCGGCCCGTGTCATTGCGGTCAATCTGGACGTGGGTACCGACAACGAGGCCCTGCTCAACGATCCGGCCTATCTGGGCAACCGCCATGCCCGGGTGCGCAGCGAGAAATACGATGCGCTGATTGCCGAATACCTGAAGGTGGCCAGCGAACTGTATCCGCAGGCGCTGCTGCATTTCGAGGATTTCGGCCCCGCCAACGCCCGCCGCATCCTGGTGGAGAACCGCGAGAAATATCGCATCTTCAACGACGACATGTAGGGGTACCGGCGCCATCGTGATGGCGGCCGTCATTTCCGGGCTGAAGGTGACGAAGCAGCGCTTGCCGACCAGCGGCTGGTGGTCTATGGGGCCGGTACCGCCGGCACCGGTATGGCCGACCAGATCAGCGCCGCCATGCAGCGGGAAGGGCTGTCGCGCGAGGAGGCCAGAAAACGCGTCTGGCTGATCGACCGCAATGGTCTGGTCACCGACGACATGCCGAACCCGCCCAACTACCAGCAGGCTCTATGCCCGGCCCGCCGCCGAGGTGGCATCATGGGCGCGGGAGGGTCGGTCCGGTGATAACGGTCATGAACATGCGGCAAGCGCGGGTCATGCCGGTGCCGGCCATCAGGGCGGCAATCCGGCCGCTGGAAAAATCGGCCTGCTGGAAGTGGTCAAACGGGTGAAACCGACCATCCTGATCGGCACCTCCACGGATCACGGTGCCTTCACTGAAGACGTGGTAAAGGCCCTGGCTGCCGGTGTGAACGCCCCATCCTCGCTGCCGCTGTCCAACCCCACCGAGAAGATCGAGGTCATGCCCTCGGAGGCCATTCCGTGGTCGGAGGGCAGGGCGCTGATGGCCACCGGCATTCCGCTGCCACCGGTGCAGTACAACGGCACGGCCTTCCACATCGGTCAGGGCAACAATGCACTGCTCTATCCGGGACCGACTGGGCGTGATCGTCTCGGGGCGAAGCACGTGACCGACGGCATGCTGCTGGCCGCAGCCGAAGCGGTGGCCTCGCAGGTCGATCCGCAGGATCTGGGCGCTTCGCTGCTGCCGCCGGTGGACAACCTGCGCGCCTCGTCCGCCACGGTGGCCGTCGCAGTCGCGAAACAGGCGGTGGCCGACGGGGTGGCCACGAAACCGGCCGACAACTGGGTCCAGGCCGTGCAGGACGCCATGTGGCAGCCGGTGTACCGTTCGTGATCCTCAGAACGGCGCAAACAGGTCGTTCAGCGCCTCGGCCATGGTCGGGTGCGTGAAGATCTGGCTGCGCACGTAGCTGGCCGGCACGCGGTTGTCGATGGCCATCTTGAACAGGTTGATGATCTCGTGGGCCTCGGCGCACAGCAGCGTCACCCCAGGATCTCGCCCGAACCGGCATCGACCACGGCCTTGAGCAGCCCGTCGGTCTGGCCCAGCACCTTGGCTTTGGGAATGGCCTCGGCCTTCAGGGTGCTGACCTTCACGGGCGGCCAGCCTTGCGGGCGGCCGTTTCGGTCATGCCGATGTGGCCCAGCGGCGGATTGGTGAACACGGCGGTCGGGAAGATGGCTCGGTCACGACGGCTGCGACGGCCTTCGCCCAGCAGCTCGTCACGCACGATGCGGTAGTCGTCCAGCGAGATGTGGGTGAACTGCGGGCTGCCGGCCACATCGCCCATGGCCCAGATGTGCGGCGTGGCATGCAGGTGGTCGTCCACCTCGATGAAGCCGCGGGCATCCACGCGCACACCGGCCTTTTCCAGATCCAGTCCCTGCGTGTTGGCACGGCGCCCGGTGGCCAGCAGCACGGCGTCCGCAGCAAACGAACCGCCGCTGGTCACCACCGTGGTTTCGGTGGCCGTATTGTCGAAGCGCTCGACCTTCACGCCCAGCTGGATCTTCACGCCACGCGCTTCCAGAATGCGGCGCATCTCGCCGGCGATGTCGCGGTCCTCGCGCGGCAGGAATTCGTCGAGGTTGTCCAGAATGGTCACCTCGGTGCCGAAGGCGCGGTACATGAAGGCAAATTCCAGCCCGATGTAGCCGCCCCCCACGATCACCATGCGCTTCGGGCGTTCGGCCAGCGACAGGATGCCGGTGCTGTCGTACACGCGGGCACCGTCCACCCCCGGAATCGGCGGCACGGCCGGCACGCTGCCGGTGTTGATGAAGATGCGTTCGGCTCGGATCTGCCGCTCGCCCTGTTCACCGGCATCGCCCACGGCGCCGGTGATGCTCACCGTCTGCGGATCGATGAAGCGGGCACGGGCGTTGATCACGCGCACCTTCTCCATGTTGTCCAGTTTGGCGAAAGTTGGCGGCACGCAGTTTGGGGAATCAGGCCGTTCTTTGCCTGCATGGCGGCGCTGAACACGGCATCGCCACTGTCGGCGCAGGCCGCGCGGCGCTGGCCTTCCACCAGCAGTTTCTTGGAAGGGATGCAGCCGATGTTGATGCAGGTGCCGCCATACATCTGGTCGGAAGCCTCGACCAGGGATCACGTCCTGGCCGTGCTGGGCCAGATCGGCCGCCAGTGTCTTGCCGGCCTTGCCAAAGCCGATGATCAGGTTCTGGGTGGAGAGTGTTTGCATGATGAACCGGGAAAGAAGCCGAAGAAAGAAGAAGGGAGTTACCGGGCAGCGGAACATCTGTCTGTCCCATGGATACACCGCAGCGTGATGCGAATCCATGGCACGCAAACTGATCGATGCCCCACAGGCACGCCGCAGCGTGTGCACGTCAGCACGGAGCCGTTGCGAAACGAACGCGCCCGCTGGCAACCCGGTAACAGCATAGGGGTCAAAGATAGCGGCGAATCCCTTCGCCGGTTTAACCGCAGTTCCGGATCCTGTCCCTCATGCCTGCGAACCGATGATCGGCCGCATCGGCGGGATGAGCGACAGTCGGCCGGTGTGTCAGGCCGTGAACTCGCTTGGCGCGCCTGACACCGGCACACACGCCGACGGTTTCTCTGAATCCGCGGCGCGGGCAAGCATTTCACGCCACGCACGCGGGATGCGATCCGGGCATGGCGTGCGTGGTGGGCCTGCCTGCACCTCGCTACCCTGTTCATGCCCCGGACAACCGGGGCTTCGGCCAGCCAGACCCGGCATGATTGCGTCCCCATCCCGATACCCCCACGGTTTTCCCCCGACCGTGAATATGCGTCACAATCGTTGCCAGCACGGGGGCTGGCAGTGGCCTCCCGGACAACCGCAGGAGTTCGAGTGGACTACAAGGATTACTACAAGATCCTCGGCGTGGACAAACAGGCCAGCGCCGACGATATCAAGAAGGCCTACCGGCGGCTGGCGCGCAAGTACCACCCCGATGTCAGCAAGGAGCCGGATGCCGCCGAGCGCATGTCCGAGATCAACGAGGGCCAACACGGTGCTGTCCGATCCCGGAGCGGCGCGCGGCCTACGACCAGCTGGGCGATGCCAGCCAGTTCCAGCAGGGCGGGTTCCGTCCGCCGCCGGGCTGGCAGGGTGCCCGCGCCTATGGCAACTTCGACGATGCCGGCGGTTTCGGCCAGGCGGGTCCGCACGGCTTCGGTCATTCGGCCGGCAGCAGCCAGGGGTTTCGGTGGCTTCGGCGGGGGCGAGCACTTCAACGACAGCGGCGACTACAGCGGCTTTTTCGAGGAGCTGTTTGGCCGCGGCCAGGCGTTCCGGCAAGGCGGCGGCCAGCCACGTGACATGCGTGGCTCCGACCAGCATGCAACCATCGAGCTGACGGTGCCGGAGAGCTACAGCGGCACCACGCGCATGCTGGCGCTGCGCACGGTGGAGCTGGACTGATCAGGGCCATGCCCACGAGCGGGTGCGCGAGCTGGAGGTGAACATCCCGAAAGGTGTGCGCGAGGGCCAGATGATCCGCCTGGCCGGCAAGGGCCAGCCCGGCATCGGCAAGGGCGCTCCCGGCGACCTGCTGCTGCAGGTGAGGTTCGTGCACGACAGCCACTGGCACACCGAGGGCAAGGACGTGTACCAGCAGGTCTACGTCACGCCCTGGCAGGCAGCACTGGGCGGCCCGGTCGAGTTCCAGACGCTGGCCGGCACCTTCGAGATCAACGTGCCCGCCGGCAGCCAGCCGGACCGCAAGCTGCGTATCCGCGGCAAGGGGCTGCCCGCGAAGGAACCGGGCGACCTGTATCTGGTGCTCGACATCCGGGTGCCGGTCCCCGACACCGATGCCCAGCGTGACGCCTACGCCGCCCTGGCGAAGGCCTTCGGCAACCCGACGACCTGAAAGGAGCGTGCAGCATGAACAGCAACACTTCCGGGCAGCACACCATCGACGTGCTGGAACACCACAGCCTGACCATCACGCAGTTTGCCCAGGCCTGCAACGTTACCGAGACCTGGATCGTGCAGCGGGTGCAGGGGGCGTGGTGCACCCCCGATGCCGGCGCACCGGGCGCCATGCCGGATGGGCACCGGCCAGCCCAGTCGGGGCAGGGGACAGCGCCTCCGCCTCGCAGCCGCCTGGCCCGTGACGTGCAGGCGTGGCGCTTTTTCCGGGCATGGCATCGTCCGCACCCGTCGCATCGCCGACCTGGAGCGCACCTTCGACGCCGATCCCGCAGCTGGCCGCCCTGACGGCCGACCTGATGGAAGAGGTGCAGCAGCTCCGTGCCCTGCTGGGCCAGCGGCGCTGAGCAGCGGCTTCCTAGGGGAAAAACTCATGAGACGGCCACCCGTCGGGCGGCCAAAAAGACCGTACTCACGGTGCTATTATGCGAACTGATTTTTCAGTCTCGCTGGTCCGGACGGACGGGAAGGTCTGAACGCATCTGCGCACCGCCAGTGGCCGGATGCTGCAGAGCACGTTCAACGTTCCAAAGGCCGGCCGGTTGCTGCATGCAGGCCCTGAAAGCCTCGGCCCGCATGTGCTACGGGATGACCGCCCGGCACAGCTTTCAACGAGAAACTCGTTTGAGGTGAAGCAAACATGATGAGCGCCTTTCGCCAGAACTCCTATCTGTTCGGCGGCAATGCCCCTTCGTGGAGGAGCTGTATGAAAGCTACCTCCAGAACCCTGCCTCGGTCGACGAGGCCTGGCGTCCCTACTTCGACAACCTGCAGTCGCTGCCCGCCTCCGACGGCAGCACCGGAAACCCGCGACGTGGCCCATGCGCCCATCGTCCAGTCGTTTGCCGAGCGCGCCCGTTCCGGTGCCCTGCAGCCGCAGCAGATGGGCGGCAACATCGAAACGGCCCGCAAGCAGGGTCCACGTCGCCCAGCTGATCGCCGCCTCACCGCTGGCTGGGCTCGCGCCACGCCGACCTCGATCCACTCAAGCGCCTCGACCGCCCGACATTCCCGAACTGTCGCCGTCGTTCTCACGGCTTCACCGAGGCGATCACGCCCACATCTACTCGGCCGCCAACACCTTCTTCGGCCTGGACAACGCGCGCTGCGCGAGCATCCTGCAGGCGCTGCGCGAAACCTACTGCAGCACCATCGGTGCCGAGTTCATGCACATGTCCGATCCGGCCGCCAAGCGCTGGATCCAGGGAGCGACTCGAAACCGCCCGCGGCCGCTTCGGCTTCGATGCCGACACGAAAAAGCGCATCCTCGAGCGCCTGACGGCCGCCGAGGGGCCTCGAGCGCTACCTGCACACCCGTTACGTGGGCCAGAAGCGCTTCTCGCTGGAAGGCGGCGAGCTTCATCGCCGCCATGGACACGCTGGTCCGCGAGGGTGGCAAGCACGGCCTGCAGAAATGGTCATCGGTTCGGCCCACCGCGGCCGCCTGAACCTGCTGGTCAACGTGCTGGGCAAGATGCCGAAGGACCTGTTTGCCGAGTTCGAGGGCAAGCACGCCTCCGATCTGCCCAGCGGTGACGTCAAATACCACCAGGGCTTTTTCCAGCGACGTCTCCACCCCTGGAGGCCCGATGCACCTGTCGCTGGCCTTCAACCCCTCGCACCTGGAAATCGTCAGCCCGGTGGTCGAAGGGTTCGACCAAGGCCCGCCAGGTCCGCCGGGGCGACCGCAACGGCTCCGACGTGCTGTCGGTGCTGGTGCACGGCGATGCCGCCTTTGCCGGCCAGGGCGTGGTGATGGAAACGCTCAACCTCACCGAGACCCGCGGCTACGGCACGCGTGGCACGGTGCATCTGGTCATCAACAACCAGATCGGTTTCACCACCTCCGACACGCGCGACTCGCGTTCCACGCTCTACTGCACCGACGTGGTCAAGTCCATCGAGGCCCCGGTGTTCCACGTCAACGGTGACGATCCCGGAGGCCGTGGTCTTCGTCACCCAGCTGGCGCTCGACTACCGGATGAAGTTCCGCAGGACGTGGTGGTCGACATCGTCTGCTTCCGCAAGCTGGGCCACAACGAGCAGGACACCCGTCGGTCACCCAGCCGCTGATGTACAAGCGCATCAACGTGCATCCGGGCACCCGCAAGCTGTACGCCGAACGTCTGAGGCCCAGGGCACCATCGGCAAGGACTACGCCGACCAGCTGGTCACCGCCTACCGCGATGCCATGGATGCCGGCAAGCACACGGTCGATCCGGTCATCACCAGCCACAAGAGCCGCTTCTCGTCCGACTGGACCCAGTTCCTCAACAGAAGTGGACCGACGCGGCCGACACCGGCCTGCCCGTGGCCGAACTGAAGCGTCTGGGCGAGAAGATCACCCAGGTGCCCGAAGGCTTCAAGCTGCACCCGCTGGTGCAGAAGGTCATTGCCGACCGCCGCAACATGGCGCTGGGCGAGCAGCCGCTCGACTGGGGCATGGCCGAGCACCTGGCCTTCGCCTCGCTGGTGGCCGCCGGCTACCCGGTGCGCCTGTCGGGCAGGATTCGGGCCGCGGCACCTTCTCGCACCGCCATGCCGTGCTGCATGACCAGAACCGCGAGAAGCGCGACCAGGGCAGCTACATCCCGCTGCAGTATGTGTCGGAAGACCAGGCCCAGTTCATCGTCATCGACTCGGTGCTGTCCGAAGAGGCCGTGCTGGCCTTCGAATACGGCTATGCCTCCACCGAGGCCAACAGCCTGGTGATCTGGGAAGCCCAGTTCGGCGACTTCGTCAACGGCGCCCAGGTCGTCATCGACCAGTTCATCTCCTCGGGCGAAACCAAGTGGGGCCGTGCCTGCGGTCTCACGCTGATGCTGCCGCACGGCTACGAAGGGCAGGGGGCCGGAGCACTCCTCGGCCCGTCTGAGCGCTTCCTGCAGCTCTGCGCCGAAAACAACATGCAGGTGCTGCAGCCCACCACACCGGCACAGATCTTCCATGCACTGCGCCGCCAGCTGATCCGTCCGTTCCGCAAGCCGCTGGTGCTGATGACGCCCAAATCGCTGCTGCGTCACAAGGAAGCCGTCTCCTCGCTGAAGGAACTGGCCAATGGCCGCTTCCAGACCGTGCTGGCCGACACCACGGTGGCCGATCCGGCGAAGGTCAAGCGCGTGGTGTTCTGCAGTGGCCGGTCTACTACGACCTGGTGGCCGAACGCCGCACCCGCGGGCTGGAGAACGACGTGGCCCTGGTGCGGATCGAGCAGCTCTACCCGTTCCCGCACAAGGCCTTCGAAGCCGAGCTGGGCCGCTATACCGGCGCCACGCAGATCGTCTGGTGCCAGGACGAGCCGCAGAACCAGGGCGCCTGGTTCTTCATCCAGCACCACCTGCAGGAAGCCCTGAAGGACGGCCAGAAACTGTCCTACGCCGGTCGTCCGGCCTCGGCTTCGCCTGCCGTCGGCTACTACGACAAACACTTTGCCCAGCTCAAGGAGCTGATCGACACCGCCCTCGGCGGCAAAGGCAAGGGCAAGGCCTGATTTCCCTTTTCGTGAAGCACACCGGTGCCGGCTGCAATCCGGCCCCGGTGCTGCCTATCGCATCCCCATTTTCAAAAATCCCTGGAGTTTCTTCCCAAAATGGCCCAGATCGAAGTGAAAGTGCCGCAGCTGTCCGAATCGGTTTGCGGAAGCCACCCTGCTGCAATGGCACAAGAAGGTGGGCGACGCCGTTGCCCGCGACGAGAACCTGGTCGACATCGAAACCGACAAGGTGGTGCTGGAGCTGCCCGCCCCGTCGGCCGGCGTGATCGTCGAGATCAAAAAGGTGATGGCGCCACGGTGGTGGCCGACGAAGTCATCGCCACCATCGACACCGAAGCCAAGGCCGGCGCCGCTGCGCCGCAGGCAGCCGCTCCAGCCCAGGCCCCCGGCGCCCGCCCAGCCTGCCGCACCGGCCCAGGCCGCTGCCCCGGCAGTCGGCGGTGCCACAGGTGGCCCGCCATGCCGGCTGCCGCCAAGCTGCTGGCCGAGAAGGGCATCGATCCGTCGCAGGTGGCCGGTACCGGCCGCGACGGCCGCATCACCAAGGGTGACGCCCTGGCCGCCACCGCCCAGCCTGCTGCTGCCACCCCGTCGGCCCTGCCGGCGGTCAACGCTCCGGCTGCACTGCCGGTGGCCAGGGTCCCGGTCAATCTGAACGGCCTGCTCGAAGGCCGTGCCGAGCAGCGCGTGCCGATGTCGCGCCTGCGCCAGCGTGTGGCCGAGCGCCTGCTGCAGTCCCAGCAGACCAACGCCATCCTGACGACCTTCAACGAGGTCAACATGCAGCCGGTGATGTCGCTGCGCAAGAAATATCAGGAGAAAATTCGAGAAGGAACACGGTGTCCGCCTGGGCTTCACTGAGCTTCTTCGTGAAAGCCGCCGTGCACGCCCTGAAGAAATTCCCGATCGTCAACGCCTCCATCGACGGCAACGACATCGTCTACCACGGCTACTTCGACATCGGTGTGGCCGTTGGTTCCCGCGTGGCCTGGTGGTGCCCGTCATCCGCAACGCCGACCAGCTGTCCTTCCACCAGATCGAGCAGACCATCGGTGACTTCCGGCAAGCGCGCCCAGGCCGGCAAGATCGGCATCGAGGAGCTGAGCGGCGGTACCTTCTCCATCTCCAACGGTGGTGTGTTCGGCTCCATGCTGTCCACCCCGATCATCAACCCGCCGCAGTCGGCCATTCTGGGCGTGCACGCCACGAAAGAGCGCCCGGTGGTGGAAAACGGCCAGGTCGTCATCCGTCCGATCAACTATCTGGCACTGTCGTACGACCACCGGATCATCGACGGCCGCGAAGCCGTGCTGTTCCTCGTGGCCATCAAGGACGCGCTGGAAGATCCGTCCCGTCTGCTGCTCGACCTGTGATTGCGGAGGTAACTGCACATGTCCCAAGGAATTTGACGTTGTCGTCATCGGTGCCGGCCCCGGCGGCTACATTGCCGCCATCCGCGCCGCCCAGCTGGGCCTGAAGGTGGCCTGCGTCGAAAAATGGAAGAACCCGGCCCGGCAAGCCCGCCCTGGGCGGTACCTGCCTGAACGTCGGCTGCATCCCGTCGAAGGCACTGCTGGCCTCCAGCGAGTCCCTACGAGCACGCCCACCACGGCCTGGAAGATCACGGCATCACCGTGAAGGACGTGAAGTTCGACGTGGCGAAGATGCTCGCCCGCAAGGACGCCATCGTCGGCAAGATGACCCAGGGCATCGAGTACCTGTTCCGCAAGAACAAGGTCACCTGGGTCAAGGGCCATGGCCGCTTCATCAGCCGCGAGGGCGATGCCATCGTGCGCGTCGAGGTCCAGCCGGACGAGGGTGAACCCGAGATCCTCACCGCCCGCAACGTCATCGTGGCCACCGGTTCGAAGGCCCGTCACCTGCCCAACGTGCCGGTCGACAACGTGCTGGTGTGCGACAACGAAGGCGCCCTGGCCTTCGACAGCGTGCCGAAGAAACTCACCGTCATCGGTGCCGGCGTGATCGGCCTGGAACTGGGTTCGGTCTGGCGCCGCCTGGGTGCCGACGTGACGGTGCTCGAAATGGCCCCGTCCTTCCTGGGCGCCTGTGATGCCGCCGTCAGCAAGGAAGCCGAAAAGCTCTTCAAAAGCAGGGCCTGAAGTTCGAGTTCGGGCGTGAAGATCGGCAACGTCAAGGTTGCGCAGGGCAAGGGCGGCAAGGGGGCAGCGTCACCGTCCAGTACCAGGATGCCAACGGCAAGGAACACAGCATCGAGTCCGACCGCCTGATCGTCTCGATCGGCCGTGTACCCAACACCGATGGCCTGGGTCTGGAATCGGTGGGTCTGTCGGTGGACGAGCGCGGTTTCATCCCGGTCGATGACAACTGCCGCAGCACCGTGCCCAGCATCTGGGCCATCGGCGACGTGGTGCGCGGCCCCATGCTGGCCCACAAGGCCGAAGACGAAGGCGTGGCCGTGGCCGAGCGCATCGTCTGGCCAGAAGCCGCACATCGACTACAACTGCATCCCCTTCGTCATCTACTCCAACCCCGAGATCGCCTGGGTGGGCAAAGACCGAAGCCCAGCTCAAGGCCGAGGGCCGTGGCTACAGGGCTGGCCAGTTCCCGTTCATGGCCAATGGCCGGGCACTGGGCATGGCGGCCGCCGACGGCTTCGTCAAGGTACTGGCCGACGACAAGACGGATGAAATCCTCGGGCGTGCACATCATCGGCATGGGGCGCCTCGGACCCTGATCGCCGAAGCCGTGGTGGCCATGGAGTTCAAGGCCTCGTCCGAAGACATCGCCCGCATCTGCCACCCGCATCCGTCGCTCTCGGAAGTGATGCGCGAGGGCTTCGCTGGCCGTCGACAAGCGCGCCCTGAACATGTGGGTTGCCGGGTGCGCCACGGCGCTGCCGCATTCTCGGCCTGCAAGTCTGCTTCGTGCCACACGTGCACCGCATGTCGCCCTGTCTGGTCATCACGGCCGGTTTTGGCTCATGCGGTGCTTTTTGCTCGTGAGGCAGGTCTGTTTCATGCCGCCCCATCACTTCAGGGCGGCAGTTTCATTTCATGCAAGGAATCTCCGTCTGCCATGTCAGCGGTCATTGAACGTTACCAGGCGAAGCTGGCCGAACGCGGCTACACCGCCGACTCGGCCCAGCTGGCCTGCCATCGAACGGCTGCAGCGGCTGGCGGATGAACTGCAGGGGCTTCGACAACCGCCCCGGCGGGCTGCTCAAGCGCCTGATGTCACGCGGCAAAACGCCACCGCGTGGCGTCTGGATGTACGGCGGGGTGGGGCGCGGCAAGAGCTTCCTGATGGACTGCTTCTTCGAGGCACTGCCCACGGAACGCAAGACCCGCCTGCATTTTCACGAATTCATGCGGGCCGTGCACCAGAGCTGAAAACGCTCAAGGCCATGGCCAACCCGCTCGACGAAGTGGCACGCCGTGCTGCCGAGCGTTATTCCATCATCTGCTTCGACGAGTTCCATATCTCGGACATCGCCGACGCGATGATTCTCGAGCGCCTGCTGCACGCGCTCTTGCCCACCAGCTGGTCTTCGTGATGACCAGCAACTACGTGCCCGACCGCCTGTATCCCGACGGCCTGCATCGCGACGCCATCCTGCCCGCCATCGCGCTGCTGAACAAAAACCTCGACGTGATGTCGGTGGACGTGGGCACCGATTACCGCCAGCTGACCATCAAGGGCATCCCGGCCTACCTCAGCCCGCTCGGCCCTCGACACCGACGCCGCGCATGGAAGCCGCCTTTGCCCGCCTGACCGATGGCCACGAAGACAGCCCCGAACTCACCGTCGAGAACCGCCCGCTGCGCGCCCACCGGCGTGGCCGGGACGTGGTGTGGTTCGACTTCGACACCCTCTGCCGCACCGCCCGCTCCCCAGAACGACTATCTGGACATCGCCTCCCGCTTCGACACCGTGATGCTGTCGGGCGTGCCGCAGATGGATTCGCGCATGGCCTCCGAGGCCCGGCGCTTCACCTGGCTGATCGACGTACTGTACGACCAGAAGGTCAACCTGTTCATCTCGGCCGAAGTCCCGCCCGACCAGCTCTACACCAGCGGCCCCATGGCGCACGAGTTCGTGCGCACCGCCAGCCGCCTGCACGAGATGCAGTCGGACAGCTACCGCAACGAGGCGCGGCGGAACCAGAACAACCAGTTGGGGTGACGAGAGGCGGCGTTCCAGCGAGCGTCCTGAATTCGTGCCGCCCTCCCGGATTGGCGACCTGCAACCTTCGTCGCTTCAGCGCGCGTCGTGGACTCGTTCGTCCCCATGCTGGCCCGGGCCATGTGCTGACAAGGGCGCCGTGCCCAGGCAGGCGCACCATGCCATGCCCGTTGACGTTACCATGTCGGCTTCCTTCCGGCCCATTTTTGCGCCTTGTCTCCACGTCACGCCCCGATCACACGACCGATTGCGCCGAGCAGACGCCACTGCTGGAGCCCACGCGCGCCGTCTTTGCCGCTGACGGCCCCTTGGCCGAGAGCCAGCCCGGCTACCGCCCGCGTGCCGGCCAGCAGGAAATGGCCGAGGCCATTGCCGACGCCATCGACGCCAGGGCCGCGCTGATGGTCGATGCCGGCACCGGCATCGGCAAGACCTTCGCCTATCTGGTGCCCGCGCTGCTCTCGGGCCAGAAGGTGCTGCTCTCCACCGCCACCCGCCAGCTGCAGGACCAGCTCTACCAGCGCGACGTGCCGCGCATCAAGCAGGTGCTGGGCAGTGACGCACAGGTAGCCATCCTGAAGGGACGGGCCAACTACGTCTGTCCGGTACATCTTTCACGCAACCTGCGGGACGGGCGCTTTCGGGACCCGAAGATTCCGGCGCGGCTGCGCATCATCGAGCGCTTTGCCGCCCTCAGCGACACCGGCGACCGCGCCGCCTGCACCCAGCTCTCCGAAGAAGACCCTGCCTGGGCCTTTGCCACCTCCACCCGCGACAACTGCCTGGGGCAGGACTGCCCGGAGCTGCGCCGCTGCCCGCTGATGCACGCCCGCCAGCAGGCCCAGAAGGCCGACGTGCTGGTGGTCAACCATCACCTGTTCTGCGCCGATCTGGCCATGAAGGACGATGCCATGGCCGACTTCCTGCCCAAGGCCGACATCCTGATCTTCGACGAGGCCCACCAGCTGCCGGACATCGCCACCGAATTCTTCGGCAACACCTTCTCCACCCGCCAGCTGCTGGAACTGGGACGCGAGAGCCTGAAGATCGGCAACCACGACGCCCCGGGCCTGGCCGACTGGCCAGCACTGCTACAAGCAGCTCGAAGCTGTGGCCGGACGCCTGCGGCTGGCATTACCCCCGGGCCTGCTGCGCCTGGGGCTGGACGAGCTGCGCTCGGCCGAGTGCGCAGGACGTGAACGAATGGCTGGAAGACGTGCTGCCCGATGTGGATGATGCGCTGGAAGAACACCTGGCGGCACTGAAACCCGTGGCGGCATCGTCGGCGGACCTCACCCAGCTGCAGGAGCGCACGTACACGCTGCTGGCACGGCTGCGGACTGGCATCGGCGTATCTGCGGGCGACGCGCTGTCACTCGGCCGGCAACGCGCCGGCAGAAGCTTCTGCGGAGCGCGCTTCAGCAGCAAACAACCCGGGGGCATCGGTATTTTCCAGCATCGCAGCCGATCTGGGACAGGTCGAACCGGCACCTCCGGCAGGACATCGGGCACTGGTAGCGCCAGTGCCGGAGCAGTGACACAAACGGCACATCAAACGCCCCGACGAAGACCTGATCCTCTGGGCCCAGACCACCGACAACCACGCCCAGCTGCGCACCACGCCGCTGTCGGTGGCCGAGCGCTTTGCGCAGGCGCGCGAACAGCATGGCGGGACCTGGATGTTCGTCTCGGCCACACTGGCCGTAGGGCGAGCAGCCTCGACCATTTTGCGCGCCAGATGGGCATGCAGGACGCCTGGCAGCTGCAGGTGGAAAGCCCTTCAACTATCCGGAGCAGGCGGCGCTGTGGGTGCCACGCGGCCTCGGGCAGCCCCACGGCGCCGGATTTTCCGGAGCGGGTGGCGCGGCAGGCCTGGCCGCTGATCCGCAGAAACCGGGGACGCGCTTCGTGCTCTGCACCACGCTGCGTGCCATGCGCCAGATTGCCGAGCAGCTGCGTGCCGAATCGGGTGATGACATCGACATCCTGATGCAGGGCGAAGCCCCGCGGCACGAGCTGATGAAGCGCTTTCGGGAGGCCGACGCCGCCGTGCTGGTGGGGCTCGGCTGGCTTCTGGGAGGGCGTGGACATCGCAGGCGAAAAGCTCTCGCTGGTGATCATCGACAAGCTGCCCTTTGCGCCTCCCGGATGACCCGGTCTACCGCGCCCGCAGCCAGGCTCTGCAGCGCGCCGGCCAGCATCCCGTTTCGCGAACTGGCGCTGCCGCAGGCGATGCTCACCCTCAAGCAGGGCGCCGGGCGGCTGATCCGCACCGAGACCGACCAGGGGGCTGCTGGTGATCTGCGACGAACGGCTGCGCAGCCGCAGCTACGGGGCGCAGATTCTGGCAGCCTGCCGCCATTCAGACGGCTGGAGAGTTTTGCGGAGGCGCTGGATTTTCTGGGGAAAGAAAATGCGCCGGCAATACCAGCTCCAGCGCCCGGGCCAACTGTTGCAGGTCTTCCGGCACCGCCGCCCCGAAAGCTGACCCGCTCGCCTGATGCCGGATGAACCAGCTGCAGCTGCCACGCATGCAGCGCCTGCCGCCCGAACCCGGCCAGCGGCTTGCCCCCATAGAGGGCATCGCCCACCAGCGGGTGGCCGATGTGCGCCATGTGCACGCGAATCTGGTGGGTACGGCCCGTATCCAGCTTGCAGAGCACGGCGGCAGCCTCTCCGTCGGGACTCGCGGCCAGCTGCCAGTAATGGGTGCGCGCAGGCTTTCCCGCCGGGGCGGGGACCACCGCCATGCGCAGCCGGTTGCGTTCATCCCGGCCGATGTTGCCCTCGATAGTCCCTTCGGCCTGCGTGCGCCCGCAGGTGATGGCCAGATAGCGCCGCCCCATCTCGCGGCTGGCCAGCTGCGCCGTGAGGCTGGCAAAGGCGCGCTCGCTGCGCGCACAGACCAGCAGCCCGCTGGTGTCGCGGTCCAGCCGGTGCACGATGCCGGCGCGCGGCAGCTTCGCCGCCTTCGGATCGGCATGCAGCAGGCCATTCATCAGCGTGTTGCGCCAGTTGCCCGGGGCAGGGTGCGTGACGAGCCCGGCTGGCTTGTCGATGACCGTGATGTCGGCATCCTGATGCACGATGGCGAGCGGCACCGGATCCGGCGCGAAGGCCGTGTCGCTTTCCAGCGGCTGCGGCTCGACCTCGATGGTTTCGACGCCCTTGAGCTTCAGGGAAGGCAGGCGCACTCGCCATCGACGCGCACGGCACCGAGTGCGATCCAGCGCTGGATGCGGGTGCGGAGACGCCTTCGACGTGGGGCCGCAGCGCGCGGGCGAGGAACTGGTCGAGGCGCTGGCCCTGGCATGAGGCCCGCACTGAGCGTGATGGCAGAAGAAAGCGGGACGCTGTCGGATGACATGGGGAAAATTTTAACAAGTTTGAAGGTGGCGGATGACTGGCAGCGAAGGCATGATAAGAAAACGGAGTGCCCGGCAGACGGACGTGACCCAGAATCGGCTCCCATTCTTGCTCGAGGAGAAATCATGGGACCGCTGGAAAGACAGGTACGATCATCACGGGCGCCAGTGACGGAATCGGATATGAAAAGCGCCAGGTCTTCGCCAGGGAGGGCGCCGCCGTGGTGGCGGTCGCGCGCCGGGCGGAGCGTCTGAACGCCCTGGTGGCCGACATCGAACGGGAAGGCGGTAGGGCCGCGGCGCTTGCGGGTGATGCACGGGACGAGCGTTGTGCCCGGGAAGCCGTGGCGCTGACGAAGAAGCCAGTTCGGCGGACTGGACATCGGCTTTTGCCAATGCAGGCACGATGGGTGCGCTGGGCAGCGTGACGGATATTGCGGTTGACGGATGGCAGGAAAACACTCGACGTGAACCCGACCGGCGCGTTTCTGTCGGCACGACACCCGATACCTGCACTGCTGGAACGAAAGGGAGGGTCGCTGATTTTTCAGCATCGACATTCGTCGGCCCGCAGACTTGGCCTGCCCGGCATGGCAGCTCACGCATCGGGCCAAGACAGGTCTGGTCGGGCTCATGCATGTGGTGGTGAGTGTACCGTCAACCGTAGACAGTTGCTTTAATGTGAAGTCCGTTCAAAGAAGACCTTGCCTGAAGGCCACTGGCGACTGGCAGCCAAGTGCACTGTGCAGTCGCTGACGGTTGTAGAACACCTCGATCCACTTCGGTGATCGCCGCTCGTGCCTGCGCACGCGTGGCGAAACGCCGCTGGTACAGCAACTCGTTCTTGAGTGATCCCCAGAAACTCTCCATCGGTGCGTTGTCGTAGCAGTTTCCCCGCCGTGACATCGACACCCTGCATGCCCAGGGCATCAAGTCTTTCACGGTAGCGACTTGCGCAAGTACTGGCTTCCCCGATCGGAATGATGCAGTGTCCGGGCTCGGGGCGGGCATACCGGACAGCCCGGTTCAGAGCCTCAGTGTCAGCTCGTGTCATGCGCTTCGATCATGGCGTAGCCGACGATCTCCTGAGTGAACACGTCCTTCACGCCAGCCAGATACAGCCAGCCTTCATCCGTACGCACATAGGTGATGTCCGTCAGCCAGACCTGTCCGGTGCGTCGGCACTGAAGTCCTGGGCCAGCAGATTGGGCGCCACAGGCAAGGTGTGTGCCGGAGTCCGTGGTCGTGCGAAAGCAGCGTTTCTGCCGGCAGCACAGGCCCATCTCGCGCCGCAGACGTCCGACACGATCCCGTCCGACCTTCTGTCCCTGGTGCCGCAACAGCGCATGTACGCGTCGCACCCCAGGTCTGGCGCCCCGCCTCGTGAGCCGCCCTGATGTGAACACGCAGGCGCTCGTCGTCCCCTGGCCCGTTGGCTGGGCTGGCGCTTGAGCCAGGCCAGATAGCCGCTGCGAGAAACCTCCAGTGCCCGACAGGCCACGGTCAACGGGCACCCCTTGCCGTGAACCCTGTCCTTCAGGAACGCGTACCTTGCAGGGACTCCTTTCGCAAAGTACGCGGCGGCCTTTTTACGATCTCTCGCTCCATCTCGGCACGGGCCAGCTCCCGGCGCAGTCGCACCACCTCGGCCTGAAGCTCCTCGCGGCTGGCCTCGGCCCCTTGGCCTTGACCACCCAGTTGGCCAGTGACCCCTTCGAACCCCCAGCCTGGCGGCGACCTCGGCTTGCGAAAGTCCCTGTTCGAGGACCATCCTGACGGCCTCCGTCCTGAACTCGGCCGTGTAACTCTGATTCTGTTTCATCCGTTGACCCTCCATGGCCATTCTCCCTCATGTGGGTGTCCTTAGACTCAACTTTCAAGCGCAACACCCCATCCCCATATGAGGTGTTGCCATGGAACAGACCCGAACCTATACCCACCTGAGCCCCGAAGAGCGGGCTGCCATCATGCTGGAACTGCATCACGCCCGTGAAGACAACCGCCCCTGCAGCATCAGGGCGCTTGCCCGTGCGCTGAACCGCAACCCCAGCACGATCAGCCGGGAACTCCGCCGGCTGGGAGACGTCCCCTATGATGCCACCCTGGCCGCCGTCCACTACAGACAACAACGCCAGAACAGCCGACGTGAGCTCGTCCTTGTTCCCGGCACCCGCCTGTACCGGTACGTCTTCGACCGGCTCGTGTACCGCCGCTGGTCACCCCAGCAAATTGCTGCCAGACTACGGCGTATGCCAGCATCGAAACGCCCCGGCCTGGTCAGTCACGAGACCATCTACGCCACCATCTATGCCCAACCCCGTGGGGAGCTGAAAAAGGCCCTCATCGAGGCGCTGCGCCGCTCCAAACCCCGTCGGGGCAATCGTCGCACCACAGCGGCCACAACGCGCAGTTTCGTGCCCGAGGAGCTGCGTATCCAGCACTGCCCGAGGGAGATCGAGGATCGCCTGATTCCCGGACACCGGGAGGGCGACCTGATCAAAGCGGGGCCTACAACCGCTCTGCCGTTGGTGTGCTGGTCGAGCGTCACAGCCGCTACCTGATCCTGTGCAAGATGGATGATGGCACGGCAGAGGCCGCGCTGGAAGGCTTCACGCGGCAGATGAAGAAGATGCCGGCCTTCATGCGCAAGAGCCTGACCTACGACCGGGGCAGCGAAATGGCTGTTTCCGGCAGCTCAGCGAGCGCCCTGAACATCGACATCTGGTTCTGCGACCCCCACGCCCCATGGCAGCGGGGCAGCAACGAAAAACACCAATGGTCTGCTGCGCCAGTTCCCGCCCAAGGGCATGGATCTTTCAACCATCAGCCAGACCCGCCTGAACGACATTGCCCGACTGATGAACGGGCGCCCGCGCCTGGCGCTGGATGCCCAGACCCCTGACGAAGTCATGACGAAAATTCTCGATGACTACGCCAGACCTCTTGTTGCACTTGACCCTTGAGATCGCCGTCTCACGCGAAGTCAGGCTACCTCAGTAATCGAAAGGTTGGCCGCGTGCTTACGAATTATGATAGACGAGGACTCCTTACAAAAATAAGCCACTATTTTTAAGCAGCAAAAATAACTAGATTTTTACTCACGACTAAGAACCAGACTAACGACCATCCGGTATATAGGCGTACTATGACCATTCTCGCAACTGTGACTACAGCATGAAGGCACTGCTCGAATATTCCAGCCTTTGAATACATGGGCAAGCACACGGGTTAGGCGTAAGCGCTCCCTCATAAGACGAAGGCGTGGACTGATTTAGTCGAATAGCATAGCCAAAAAGATGTCGATAGCTATCTGTTTTGATTATTGATGCAACAGAGGTGATCGTAGATTTCTCGATTATTCTTATTGATGCATCCAGCTTGACAAAGATCACGGCACACCGGCGAAACCCAATGTTGTGTTGACGCGTTGAACAATTCGGTTTTGCACACAAACAATTAAGAAATGAACAATCATGAAAAATAATCGGCCAGAATCATAAGTCTGAATACAGAAACAGATTCAAACTGTCAAATATTCAAATGGATATATGGATAGACCAGATGCGCACCCTCAACGCACCCTCATACAATATTGGTATGGCGGTTCGTCTCGACGGGGAAATCGATGAGATCTATTTAAAACAGCCCTCTCAAAATGTTTGCAAAAACACGATGCACTTCGCCTGAAATTTGAGTTGATAATAATGGGAACCCGTTCCAGATTTGTATGGATCATATTAATACGCCCATCAAGTTTGCGGATTTCCGCGACCAATCAAACGCCGACCAAGTTGCTTGAAGTATATAAGAAAAATACTTTCAGCGTTTAATATTACTAGTGATGTTTTGTGGGAGACCCATTTGTTTCGTGTTTCAGATTATCGATATTACTGGCTGTCAAAATTTCATCATATAATCTGCGATGGAGCTGGAGTTTCTGTCTTTGGTAATGCATTGGTTGATGAATACAATACCCTTCTGCGCGGAGAAAAACAATGCAGAAGAAACTTTCTCATATATAGATTTAATAAAGGAAGATTATAATTACAGTTCATCTTCCAGATATAATCGAGATTTGTGTTTTTGTCGAATAAATTCACCTCTGTTCCAGTCCCAGTAATTCACATAACTCGAATTGCTCCCAGGCCGCTATAGGTGGCTCTGTTTGCTGGAAGATGAATAGAATGATATTTTAACAGAATCAAAGAATTGTCCTTTGATTACGGTGGAGCTACGAATTTTTGTTGGCATTAATTTGCGCCTCACATGGCACGTCTAAACTCTTTTATGAAATAGTCATTGGTGTATAGCTATTCATAATAGAACAGGCATCAGAAAGACTGTTGGTATGTTTTCGTCAGTATTGCCGATACTAATAAATACTCCGCAAGATATTTCTTTCTCAAGGTTAATGCTTAAAATTTGGTCTGAGATTCAGGTGCTAGCAGACATAAAGGCATGTCTGTTTCCGAAATTAAAAATGCGCAAACTTTCACCATGGAGATAGAGATCAGTTATATGATATTGCTCTATTCATACGGAGCCATTTTCTGGTGATACAAAAATCGGAGACTCGCACGATAACAGCAATTAGGGTTCAACCTGATTTCAGTCGGACTCTTTCGGTGACGGTTTATGATTATCAAAGAAGAAGATGTTTATGTCGATATCTCTTTCAATAATGCTTATTTAAATAAGCATGAAGTTTTCATCATGATTCGTCGGCTGCAGTCAATATTGCGTGTAGTTATAGATCAGCCGGAAATTTCGTTGTTTGAAAATACAACTGTTAGACTATGAGGAGTTGCAGCAAGTCCTCAGGGGATTCAACCAGACTGAGGCCGAGTATCCGAAGGAAGCATGATCCATGAACTCTTTGAGCAGCAGGCCGAACGCACCCGGATGGTGGTGGTGCAGTACGAAGACCAGCAGCTGACCTATGCCGAGCTCAACGCAAAAGCCAACCAGCTGGCTCACCGGTTGCGGGCACTGAGGGGTGAAGCGGGCAACCCGGTGATCGGGCCGGATGAGCGGGTGGCGATCTGTGGAGAGAAGCCCTCGAGATGGTGGTGGGGTTGTTGGGGGATTCTCAAGGCCGGTGCAGCCTATGTGCCGGTTGATCCCGAGTATCCGCAGGACAGGATTGCGTATGTGCTCAGGGATGCAGGAGCGCGAATCGTGCTGACGCAGCGGCGCCTGCAGGCGATGTTGCAAGGTACAGGCACAGTACTGAAAGGCTACGGTGACAATGGGTATTCCCGGACCCTGCTGCTGGATGATGAAGGTGTCTATGCCGGCTCGGCCAACGACAAACATCACCAGGGCTGAAACGGGGCAGACCTCACGGCATCTGGCCTATGTGATCTATACCTCCGGCTCCACAGGGCTGCCCAAGGTGATGAACGAACATCGGGGGTGATCAACAGACTCTGGTGGATGCAACAAGAATACCAAATAAGTTCGACAGACCGAATACTGCAGAAAAACGCCTTCAGCTTCGATGTCAGTGTGAGTTCTTCTGGACACCACTCAATGGAGCACGACTGATAATGGCCAGACCGGGAGGGCATCAGGACCCCGCCTATCTGGAACAGGCACAGAACAAAAACCTGGTTACGATATTGCATTTCGTACCATCAATGCTACGGGCATTTGTTGACCATCTGAAGAAACCATAGTGCCTTGATTTACGACAGATTGTATGCAGCGGGAGAAGAGTTACCTATAACGCTGCAGCAACGCTGCCAGGAAATGCTGCCGAGCAGTGTTCTGAACAATCTGTAAGGGGCCGACGGAAGCTGCAGTAGATGTCACCTATTGGCAGTGTGATCCTGATCAAAACACAAGGACTGGTTCCGATAGGTCGTCCGATTTCGAACACCCAGATCTACATTCTGGATACCGCAGGGCAGCCAGTGCCGATTGGCGGCAGGCGAGATCCACATTGCGAGATGGCGTGGCCCGGTTACCTGAACCGCCCGGAGCTGACGGCCGAGCGCTTCTGCGGGATCCGTTCAGCAATGATCCCAATGCCCGGATGTATAAAAACAGGAGACTTGGGACGGTGGCGCGCCGATGGTGCCATCGAGTACCCGGGCAGGAACGACTCGTGTCAAGATCCGCTCGGATCGAGCTCGGCGAGAGTCGAGGCAAGGATTGCCGAGCTGCCGGTCATCAGGGAAGTGGTGGCTGTGGCCCGGGAGGCAGGACAGGATCAGGGAAGATGCGTCCAGCGCATCCGGTGACACTGGCGCTACAGGCGACAAACGCCTTGTGGCGTACTGGTGGCCCGGGAGGCTGGCAGAAGTGATGTGCCGACGGTGAGGAGCTGCGCGAGCATCTGAAGGCAGAGCTGCCGACGCACATGGTCCCATCGGCGTTCGTGAAGCTCACGCCATGCCGCTCACGCCCAATGGCAAGGTCGACAGGAAGAGCACCGCTGGCACCGGACGCGCGGATGCGCTGGTCACATTACGTCTCAGTGAGGCACCGCAGGGCCCGGTGGAAGAGGTGCTGGCTGGCATCTGGCAGGAGCTGCTGTGTGGAGCGTGTGGGCGGCACGACAACTTCTTCGACCTAGGTGGGCATCTGCTGCCGATCGTATCGCTGGTGGAGCACTTGGCGACAGCAGCAGGGACCGAAGACAGAGATCAGGATGTCTTTGCTGCACACAGCCCGATGGACCTGGCAGAGGCGCTGCAACGCGTGGAGAGTCAAGCAATTGTCAAGGCCAGCTAACCTGGATCCTGCACTAAGGATGTACGGCCATCACACCGGACATGCTGCCGCCGGTTCAGTCTCACGCACCGAGACCGACACGATCACGGCACAGGTACCCGAGGTGCGGCCAACATCCGTGACATCACTCATCCGCTGGCCCATTGCACGCAGGGGATTCTGTACCACCATCGGCTCAGTACGGACAGCGAGACGCCTACATCATGTCGTAGCCATTCTTGGATTTGCGACCCGTGAACGGTTTGATGAGCTTTGTGAAAGCACTCGAGCGCGTGGTGGTAGCAAGGTCAGATGATGTGCTGAGGACAGCGATGGTCTGGGGAGGACTTGCCACTCGCTGTACAGGTGGTGCGCATCGAAAGGCAGCAGTGCAAGAGGAGGTCTTTGGAGACGGGAAGTTCGATACTGCTGAAGAGGCGCTGCATGCATTGAGGTAGCCATGGACGCAGTGGGCAGTTCATGATGGACCTGCAGAAGGCGCTGGTCCGTGTTCCTGCTTGGTGCAGCCCAGGCAAGGAGGATCGTTATGCCATGCCGCTGTCTCACCACATCATTGCCGATCATGTCTGCGTGGAGGTTCTGATCGAAGAAAGTATTCCAGTTGCTGCCAGAGCAGCAGGGCGCGCTGTCAGAGCCAATACAGTACCGGGACCCGTGGCATACAGTCTGGCCTCGCGCCGATGAGGCTGCGGCAGAGGATTACCCGGAGGCTGTTGGGCGATGTGGATGAACCGACAACCCCATTCGGGTTACGTGACGTTCATGGTGATGGACAGGGTATACAGGAGGCCAGGTTTGCTCTGGAAGATGCATTGGCAGTTCGGATTCGGGAGATGGCCCGGATGCGGAATGTGAGCCCGGCCGTGCATTGTCACGGCCCACGGGCTGGTAATGGCCAAGTCCAGTGACCGTGATGATGTGGTGTTCGGCAGCGTGTTCTCGGGCCGCATGGGCGGTGTGGCCGGTGCGGACCGGATGCTGGGGATGTTCATCAACACACTGCCGGTGAGACTGAAGCTGGCTGGACAGAGCGTCAGTGATGCGGTCCATGCAACGCGGCAGGCACAATGGCTGAGCTACTGAATACGAGCAGACACCGCTGGCGGTGGCACAGAGTTGCAGTGGCATGCAGGGGAACATCCCGCTCGCTAGTGCCATACTCAATTACCGCCACACAGCGGAATATTAGGAAATTGCCACCCACGCAACTCTGGATACAGGCATAGAGGTCAACAGTGCCTGCGGTCCGAACAAACTATCCTCTGGCTGCTTTCAGTGGATGATTTCGGAGAGGGCAAGCGATAACGGCACAGATTCAGTCGCATGCCCAAGAGACAGCCTCACAGGGTGGCACACACACTATTTGGCCCATGCTGTCGAGCAGGTGGTTGATGCGCTACAACGGAGCCTGGAACGGGCATTGCTGGCACTGGACGATTCTGCCCCTGCGAGCCTCGATCAGGTGCCCTCGATTCAACCAGACTGAGGCCGAGTATCCGAAGTTGAAGCACTGATCCATGAACTCTTTGAGCAGCAGGCCGAACGCACCCCGGATGGTGGCGGTGCAGTACGAAGACCAGCAGCTGACCTATGCCGAGCTCAACGCAGCTGGGTCCAGCTGGCTCACCGGTTGCGGGCACTGGAGGGGTGAAGCGGGCAACCCGGTGATCGGGCCGGATGAGCGGGTGGCGATCTGTGTGGAGAGCTCGAGACGGTGGTGGGGCTGTTAGATTCTCGGCGCCGCAGCCTATGTGCCGGTTGATCCCGAGTATCCGCAGGACAGGATTGCGTATGTGCAGATGCAGGAGCGCGAATCGAGCTGACGCAGCGGCGCCTGCAGGCGATGCTGCAAGGCATGGTGCGCACAGCACTGAAAGGCTACGGTGACACCGGGTATGCGCGGACCTCGCTGGGTTGGATGATGAAGGTGTCATGCCGGCCGCGAACGACAAACATCACCAGGGCCGAAACGGGGCAGACCTCACGGCACATCTGGCCTATGTGATCTATACCTCACGGCTCCACAGGGCCTGCCCAAGGGGGTGATTAGAACGAACATCGTGAATTCAACAGACCCGGTGGATGCAACAAGAATACCAAATAAGTTCGACAGACCGAATACCGCAGAAAAACGCCTTTTCAGCTTCGACAGACAGTGTCAGTGTGGAGTTCTTCTGGACACCACTCAACGGAGCACTGACTCGATACCGCTGACCGGGAGGGCATCAGGACCGCTGCCCATCTGGAACAGGGCAATAGAACAAAAACTTTGGTTACGATATTGCACTTTCGTACCATCAATGCTACGCATTTATGTTGACCATCTGAAGAAACCAAGGCGCCTTGATTATTTATTTTCACAGATTGTATGCAGCGGAGAAGAGTTTATCACGCTGCAGCAACGCTGCCAGAGATGTCGAGCAGTTACTGAACAATCTCGCGTCGACAGCTGCAGCAGATGCCACCTATTGGCAGTGTGCATCCCTGATCGACGACAAGGACTGGTTCCGGATAGGTCGTCCGATTTCGAACACCCAGATCTGGCACCTGATACTGCAGGGCAGCCAGTGCCGATTGGCGTGGCAGGCGAGATCCATTGTCGTCGGAGATGGCGGGCCTGTTACCTGAACCGCCTCCGGAGCTGACGGCCGAGCGCTTCGTGCGGGATCCGTTCAGCAAATGCATCCCAATGCCCGGATGTAGCACAGGAGACTTGACGCAGTGCGCGCCGATGGTGCTATCGAGCACTGGGCAGGAACGACTTCCGCGCCGCGATCCTGAGCTGGACTCGAGCTCGGCGAGATCGAGGCAAGGGATTAAGCCGAGCTGCCGGGCCACCGTGGGAAGTGGTGGCTGTGGCCCGGGAGTGCGGTGGACAGAACAGGGAAGATGCGTCCAGCGCATCGCGACACTGGCGCTGCTAGGCGACAAACGCCTCGTGGCGTACCGGGTGGCCCTGTGGGAGGCTGGCAGAAGTGATGCCGACGGTGAGGAGGCTGCGCGAGCATCTCGAAGGCAAGAGCCGCCGACGTACATGGTCCCATCGGCGCTCGTGAAGTTTCCTTCGACGCCAGCGCCGCCTCGCGCCCAAACTGGCAAGGCCCACAGGAAGGCACCGCCGGCACTGGACGCGGGATGCGCTGGTCACACATGCTCCATGAGGCAACGCAGGGCCCGGTGGAAGAGGTGGCTACGGTATCTGGCAGGAGCTGCTGGGTGGAGCGTAAGGCACGACAACTCTTCGACCCAGGTGTGGGCATTCGCTGCCGATCGTATCGCCGGTGGAGCACTTGCGACAGCAGGGACCGAAGATGAGATCAGATGTCTGCCGCACACAGCCCGATGGACCTCGCAGAGGCGCTGCAACGCGGAGAGCAAGCAATTATTGTCAGCGCCAGCTAACCTGATCCCACAAGGATGTTACGGCCATCACACCGGACATGCTGCCGCTGGTTCAGTTTCACGCAGACCGGGATCGATACGATCACGGCACAGGGTACCCGGAGGTGCGGCCAACATCCAGGACATCTATCCGCTGGCCCCCATTGCAGCAGGTTCTGTTCCACCATCGGCTCAGACGGACAGCGACGCCCGCACATCATGTCAGCCATTCTTGATGCAGGACCGTGAACGGTTTGATGAGTTTTGAAAGCACTTGAGCGTGGTAAAGGCGTCATGATGTGCTGAGGACAGCAGTACTGTGGACAACCTATCGAAGGCTGTACAAGATAGTGGCCGCAGCGTCAAACTCGAAGTTGAACAAACTAAAAAGGGATTCAAGAAAATGGCAAACAGACCTTGAGCAGATGAAAAGCCTCATTTAGAAAAGGGTACGTTACATGTAAATTTACAACACGCCCCGTGGTGAGATTAATATTTTCCAGAAAAAGATGAGAAAAGTATGCACTACTTTTTGATGCATCATATTGTCGACGATGCATTTCATTAAAAATAGCGTCTCATGAAGTGACTCAGATACTATCCGGAAATGATTCTCATCTCAGTTCTCCTGTTCCGTACAGAGTTCATCGCTCACATTCAAAAAGAATACAAATGAAGAGATTACAAAAATCCTATTTCATAAGAAGTTTTGGGAGATGGATGAACCGACAACCCATTCGGGTTACTTGACGTTCATGGTGATGGACAGGGTATACAGGAGGCCAGGTTTGTTTGGAAGATGCATTGGCAGTTCGGATTCGAGATGGCCCGGATGTTGAATGTGAGCCCGGCCGTACTGTTTCACGTGGCCTACGGCTGGTAATGGCCAAGTCCAGTGACCGATGATGTGGTGTTCGGCAGCGTGTTCTGGCCGCATGAGGGCGGTGGCCGGTGCGGACCGGATGCTGGGGATGCTCATCACCACACTGCCGGTGAGACTGAAAGCTGGCTGGACAGAGCGTCAGTGATGCGGTCCATGCAACCCGGGCAGGCATTGGCTGAGCTACTGGAATACGAGCAGACACCGCTGGCGGTGGCACAGGTTACAGTGGCATGTGCGGGAATATCCCGCTCTTCAGTGCCATACTGAATTACCGCCACACAGCGGAAGAAATTGCCAACGACGCAACTCTGATACAGGCATAGAGGTCATCAGTGCCCAGGAACGAACAAAACTATCCTCGGCTGTTTCAGTGGATGATTTGGGAGAGGGCTTTACGATAACGGCACAGATTCAGTCGCATGCTCAAGAGACAGCCTCACAGGTGGCACGATTTTTGGCCCATGCTGTCGAGCAGGGTAGTTGATGCGCTACAACAGGGAGCCTGAACGGGCATTGCTGGCACTGACGATTCTGCCCTGGGAGGGGAGTTTTCCATCCGGGTGCTCCTGGGATTCAACCAGACTGAGGCCGAGTATCCGAAGGAAGCACTGATCCAGTGAACCTTTGAGCACAGCAGGCCGAACGCACCCGGATGCGGTGGCGGTAGCACGAAGACCAGCAACAGCTGACCTGCGCTGAGCTCAACGCAAAGGCCAACCAGCTGGCTCACCGGTTGCTGGGCCACGGAGCAGGACGGGGTCAATGGCGGCCACTCACACCGCGAGGCATTCCGATGCTGCTGGCACAGCTTGCGACACTCAAAAGCCGGTGGCACCTATGTACCGATTGACCCTGAGTTTCCCGCAAGAGCGTCGATGTTCATGCTGCAGGACTGCAGGGCAACGATTGTGTTGTCGGACGGTGTAGCCGTCAGCAACAAGCGACGCAGCAGAAGCGGGGCAGGATGTACGGTGGCTGGATATACGTCTGTGCCGGAGGAAGAGCCCAGTCTGCCAACGGACAACCCTGTAGTGTCAAAGCCGAATGTGCCGAAGCAGCGTACGTAATGTACACCTCAGGCTCGACGGGTCAGCCCAAGGAGTGATTGTGCCGCACTGCGGTCAGCCGTCTGCTCATTGCCAACGGTTTTGCCGAACTGACGGTGGACGATGTAGCGTTGAGCCATTGCAGCAACACGGCCTCGATGCCCTCGACACTGGAAGTGTGGGGGCGTTGCTCAACGGCGGGCGGACATTGGTGGTGCCGCATGCCCAAGTGCTGGATCCTGCGCACTCGGGCGGGTCATGCACAAAGGTGGGGCAACGGTGCTCTACCTGCAGTTCCGGGCTGTTCAACCAGTACGCTGATCAGCTCTCGAGGTGTTCCGCAACCGAAGTATCTGATCGTGGGCGGCGACGTACTCGATGCCACGTCATCCGGCGGGTTCTGAAGAACAACCCGCCACAGAATCTGCTCAATGGTTATGGACCGACACAGAGCGACGACGTTTGCGGCGACATACCGTCTGAATGATCTGGTCGATGAGGCGATGACGCAGGTGCCTATTGGTCGTCCGATCTCGAACACGCACTCACATTCTGGATACTGCAGGTCAGCCGGTACCGATAGGCGTGTCCGGTGAGATCCACATTGCCGGAGATGGCGTGGCCCGAGGTTACCTGAACCGCCCAGAGCTGACGGGCCGAGCGCTTCGTGCGGGATCCGTTCAGCAATGATCCCAATGCCCGGATGCTGACAGAACGGGAGACCTGGGACGGTGGCGAGCCGATGGTGCCATCGAGTACCTGGGCAGGAACGACTTCCGCGTCAAGATCCGGGGCTTTCGGATCGAGCTCGGCGAGATCGAGGCAAGGATTGCCGAGCTGCCGGCCATCAGGGAAGTGGTGGTTGTGGCCCGGGAGGCAGGACAGAACAGGGGAGATGCGTCCAGCGCATCCGGTGACACTGGCGCTACAGGCGACAAAACGCCTTGTGGCGTACTGGGTGGCCCGAGGGCTGGCAGAAGTGATGCGCCGACGGTGGAGGCGCTGCGCGAGCATCTGAAGGCAGAGCTGCCGACGCGTGTCCCATCGGCGTTCGTGAAGCCCGACGCCATGCCGCTCACGCCCAATGGCAAGGTCGACAGGAAGGCACTGCCGGCACCGGACGCGGATGCGCTGGTCACACATGTCTATGAGGCACCGCAGGGCCCGGTGGAAGAGGTGCTGGCCGGTATCTCGCGGTGAGCTGCTGGGTGGAGCGTGTGGGGCGGCACGACAACTTCTTCGATCTGGGCGGACATTCGCCGGTCGTGCAGCTGCTGGCCAGAATCCGGCATGATCTGGGCCGGGATGTGTCCCTTAAATCACTGTTCGAGGCGCCAACCGTGGCGGAAGTGGCTAACGGGCTGCAAACAGCCGATGCTGCACTTGGCACCGATCGAACGACAGACCGGGGAGGCGTACTTGCCCTGTCGTGGCCGCAGCAGCGGCCGTGGTTCCTCGAGCAGCTCGAGGACCTGGGCAGTGCATACCACATCGAAGGGGCGCTGCGGCTCGAGGGTGAGCTCGATATCGAAGCCCCGCAGGCCACGCTGGATGCGATCGTGGCCCGGCATGAGGTGCTGCGTACGGTATTCGTCAAGGCCGATGATGAGGCCGAGCGCAGGTGGTGATGCCTGCGTCCAGGTTCGAGCTGAAGCAGATGGATCTGTCCGGCAGGGGTGGATCGTCAGTCACAGAGGAAGCCCTGCAGGCAGCCCTGGGGCAGGCGAGTGAAGCACGATTCAATCTGGCACATGGCCCGCTGATCCGGGGCGTGCTGATCCGGCTTGGCCACAGGACGCACGTACTGTTCGTGAGCAGCGTCACCACATCGTCTCGGATGGCTGGTCGATCGGGGTGCTGACCCGCGAGATTGCCACCGTATGCCGGGTTCCGGCTGCAGGAGACAAACTTGCAGGCCAGATCAGCCGGAGCCGCTCGTTCAGTACGCCGACTATGCCCAGTGGCAGCGGCAGTGGCTCACGGGCGAGCGACTGGGTGAACAGCTGCCTTCTGGAAAGAACTGACTGGCAGGTGCACCCGCGCTGCTGACCCTGCCCACGGATCGCCCGGAGGCCGGCGGTGCAGCGCTATCGCGGCATCGGTTGCCGAGGCGCTGATGCGGAACTGAGCCAGCAGCTGCATTCGCTGGGTCAACGTCACGGAGCAACCCTGTTCTGGTGCTGCAACTGGGCTGACGGTACTGCTGGGGCCGGCTCAGCGGCCAGGACGATGTGGTCATCGGCACCAGTGGCCAACCGCCGCAGAAGCGAACTGGAAGGGCTGATCGGGTTCTTCGTCAACACGCTGGCCCTGCGTACGCAGATCGATAGCGCAGACGGTGGCCGGGCAGCTGCTGCGCATCCGGGAACAGACACTGGCGGCATTCAGCCTCAGGATGCCCCTGTTCGAGCAGGTGGTCGAGGCGGTGAGCCCCGAGCGCAGCATGAGCCAGATCCGCTGTTTCAGTGATGCTGCAGCAGAACGCCCCACAGGGCGAGTTCGAGCTGCCGGACCGAGGCCGACGCCGCAGGCCATGGAGCGAGGCAGCGCAGTTCGACCTGACACTGTCACTGCAGGAAAAGCGCAGATGGTGTCCTGCACGGTTCACTCGAATACAGCACGGACCTGTTCGATGAAGCCACGGTCAGGCGCTGGCTGGGCTACTGGCAACGGCTGCCGCAATCCATGGTGGCCGATGAGACGACAGCGCATCGGTGAACTGGCGTGGATGCCGCAGGAAGAGCTCGATCAGGTGCTCCGGGGCTTCAACCAGACTGAGAGGTGAGTATCCGAAGGAGGCGCTGATCCGCCATGAGCTCTTTTGAGCAGCAGGCCGAACGCACCCCGATGCAGTGGCGGTGCAGTACGAGGATGAGCAGCTGACCATGCTGGGCTCAACGCAAAAGGCTAACCAGCTGGCCCACCGGCTGCGGGCACTGAGGGATGAAGCGGGCAACCCGCGGTGGTTGGGCCGGACGAGCGGGTGGCGATCTGTGTGGAGAGAAGCCTTGAGATGGTGGGTAGGGCTGTTAGATACTGAGGCCGGTGCTGCGTATGTGCCCGGTTGATCCCGAATATCCGCAGGACAGGATTGCGTACGTACTGCAGGATGCGGGCGCGGATCGTGCTGACGCAGCAGCACCTGCAGGCGCTGTTGCAAAAGCACGGCACAGTACCGGAAGGCAGCAGTGGCAATGGGTGTGCCCAGAGTGCTGATGCTGATGATGAAGGTGTCTATGCCGAGCAGCCGACAGGGGAACATCGGCAGGATGAAACTGGACAGACCTCACGGCATCTGGCCTATGTGATCTCACACCTCCGGCTCCACGGGACTGCCCAAGGGCGTGATGAACGAACATCAGGGTGTGCTCAACCGGTTATGCTGGATGCCTGATGATTTTTGGTTCGAGCGAGGAAGACGCCATACTGCAAAAGACGCCGTATGGATTTGATATGTCCGTTCTGGAAATATTCTGGCCACTCTTGTCTGGGGGCAACGGTAGTAGTTGCTGCGGTCATTTTGGTCATGTGATCCCGATTACCTGGCCCAGCTAATCACAGAAAGCAAGGTAACGACATGCTATTTTCGTTCCATCGATGTTACAGGCAATTTTGGCCATGTCGTGGCGATGAATGCAAGAATTTGAGGCAAGTATTATGCGCGCGTGAAGAGCTATCTCCAGGCTGATCAGGCAGTTCAATGAAGTTCTTCCTGACTGTCTCTGTATGTAACGCATATGGACCGACAGAAACTGCTGTCGAGGTTACGTACTGCGCTTGCAAGCCGAGGGGAAACAGGAAGCCGTATCCCGATAGGTCGCCCAGTCTCAAATACGCAGATCTACATTCTGGATGCGCAGGGTCAGCCGGTACCGATTGGCGTGGCAGGCGAGATCCACATTGCCGGAGATGGCGTGGCCTGGTTACCTGAACCGCCCAGAGCTGACGGCCGAGCGCTTTCGTGCGGATCCGTTCAGCGATGATCCTGATGCCCGGATGTACAGAACGGAGACCTGACGGTGGCGAGCCGATGGTGCCATCGAGTACCTGGGCAGGAACGACTTCAGGTCAAGATCCGCTTTTGGATCGAGCTCGGCGAGATCGAGGCAAGGATTGCCGAGCTGCCGGTCATCAGGAAGTGGTGGTGTGGCCCGAGGCAGGACAGAACAGGGAAGATGCGTCCAGCGCATCCGGTGACACTGGCGCTACAGGCGACAAACGCCTGTGGCCTACTGGGTGCACGGGAGGGGCTGGCGAAGTGGATGCCGACGGTGGAGGCGCTCGCGCGAGCATCTGAAGGCAGAGCTGCCGACGCACATGGTCCCATCGGCGTTCGTGAGCTCGACGCCATGCCGCTCACGCCCAATGGCAAGGTCGACAGGAAGCGCTGCCGCGCGCCGGATGCCGATGCGCTGGTGAAGCATGTCTACGAGGCACCACAGGGCCGGTGGAAGAGAGAGCTGACGGGATCTGGCAGGAGCTGCTGGGTGGAGCGTGGGCCGGCACGACAACTTTTCGACCTGGGCGGACATTCGCTGCTGGCTCGTCAGCTGCTGGCCAGAATCCGGCATGATCTGGGCCGATGTGTCCAAATCACTGTTCGAGGCGCCAACCGTGGCGGAAGTGGCAGGCAGTCTGGCGCAGGCTCGATGAGGCGCTGACGGCTCCCCATCGAGCCAGCAGACCGGACGAAGGATCTGGCGCTGTCGTGGTCACAGCAGCGGCTGTGGTTCCTCGAGCAGTCGAGGACCTGGGCAGCATCACATCGAAGGGGCGCTGCGGCTCGAGGGTGAGCTCGATATCGAAGCCCTGCAGGCCACGCTGATACGATCGTGGCCCGGCATGAGGTGCTGCGCACGGTATTCGTCAAGGCCGATGATGAGGCCGAGCCGCAGTGAGTGGTGATGCCTGCCGTCCAGGTTCGAGCTGAAGAAGATGGATCTGTCGGGCAGGTGGATCGTCAGTCACAGAGGAAGCCCCGCAGGCAGCCCTGGGGCAGGCGAGCGAGCACCATTCAATCGGCACATGGCCCGCTGATCCGGGGCGTGCTGATCCGGCTTTGGCCACAGGACGCACGTACTGTTCGTGAGCATGCACCATCGTCTCGGATGGCTGGTCGATCGGGGGTGCTGACCCGCGAGATTGCCACACCTGTATGCGGGTTCCGCTGAAGAGACAAATCCCCAGGCCAGACGCCCGAGCTGCCCGTTCAGTACGCCGACTTTGCGCCCAGTGGCAGCGGCAGTGGCTCACGGGCGAGCGACTGGGTGAACAGCTTGCCTTCGGAAAGAACGACTGGCAGGGTGCACCCGCGCGCTGACCCTGCCCACGGATCGCCCCGAGGCCGGCGGTGCAGCGCCATCGCGGCATCGCTGCCGTGGCGCTGGATGCGGAACTGAGCCAGCAGCTGCATTCGCTGGGTCAACGTCACGGAGCAACCCCTATTCCTGCGGTGCTGCAACCGGGCTGACGGTACCGGTAGCTGGGCTCAGCGGCCAGGACGATGTGGGTCATCGGCACACCAGTGGCCAACCGCCGCAGAAGCGAACTGGAAGGGCTGATCGGGTTCTTCGTCAACACGCTGGCTCCTGCGTACGCAGATCGATACGCGCGGCAGACGGTGGCCGCGTGCTGCTGCGCATCCGAACAGACACTGGCGGCATTCAGCCACCAGTGATGCCCCTGTTCGAGCAGGTGGTCGAGGCGGTGAGCCCCGAGCGCAGCATGAGCCACGCAGTCCGCTGTTTCAGCGTGATGCTGGCATGCAGGAACGCCCCACAGGGCGAGTTCGGAGCTGCCGGGACTGAGGCCGACGCCGCGGCGCCATGGAGCGGGAGGCAGCGCAGTTCGATCCTGACACCGTCACTGCAGGAAAGCGCAGATGAGTCCTGCACGGTCTCACTGGAAACAGCACGGACCTGTTCGATGAAGCCACGGTCAGGCGCTGGCTGGGCTCACCGGGCAACGGCTGCAGCAACGCACGTGCAGGCCAGATGAGACACAGCGCATCGCGAACTGGCGTGGATGCCGCGAAGAGCTCGATCAGGTGCTCCGGGGCTTCAACCAGACTGAGGCGGAGTATCCGAAGGAGGCGCTGATCCATGAGCTCCTTTTGAGCAGCAGGCCGAACGCACCCGGATGGTGGCGGTGCGAGTACGAGGATGAGCAGCTGACCTATGCCGGGCTCAACGCAAAGCCATCACCAGCTGGCCACCGGCTGCGGGCACTGAGGGATGAAGCGGGCAAACCCGGGTGGTTGGGCCGGACGAGCGGGTGGCGATCTGTGAGAGAAGCCTTGCGCATGGTGCGGCTGTTGGGGGATACTGAAGGCCGGTGCTGCGTATGTGCCGGTTGATCCCGGAATACTCGAAGAGCGAATCGCATACATGCTGAAAGACCTCAGGCACAAGCTGTTGCTGACGCAGAAGAGGTAGCATGAAGTGCCTGCAGACGGCGGTGCTGGCCATGGATGATGGGGCTACGGTCAGTGAGGATAGAAGGCGCAGGCGTTGAAGGTGCAAGCCGTGATGCGGTGAGTGGCGCAGCCGGCGGCGTGGGCAAATTCTACTGGATGAGGAATCGCACGTGGCAGCCTCAACGCAATATCAGTAAGAAAGAGACAAACTCAGAGCTCGACGAATCTGGCGTATGTGATCTATACATCGGATCGACGGGACAACCCAGGCGATGATCGAACATGAAGGCGTGTGCAACCTTGCGCAGCCATTGCAGGGGCAGCTGTATGGATGAGACAAGCCGTGTGCTGCAGTTTGCCCTGTTCAGCCTCGATGCGCGTCTGGGAAGTGGTGGTGTCGCTGCTGGCACGGTGCAAGCCTGCACCCTGTCTACCAAGGAACGGTTGATGCCGGTAAGCCGCTGCGGGTATCTGCGCAGGGAGCGCAAGATCACGCACGCAACAGTTGCCGCCACGGCACTGGGCACGTTGGGGAGAGTCCGAGGCTGACATATCTGCATGACGGTGTCGGTGGAGACGTGCCCGCCACAACTGGCGCAGCGGTGGAATTGTGCGGCACGATCATCACACCTATGGCCCAACGGAGAAGGCACGGTGGCGCGACGATGTATCACGTAGCACCGGACCGGATGGCGACGCCAGACTCAGGGATGACTGATCGGAGAGCCAGTGGCCAATGCACGGATCTGCATTCTGGAAACACAGACAGCCGGTACCGCTGCGTGGCTGGAGAGACCCATGGGTGGAGTCGGCGGCCTCGAGGCTACCTGAACCGCCCAGAGCTGACGGCCTGAGCGCTTCGTGCGGGATCCGTTCAGCACGATCCCAAATGCCCGGATGTACAGAACGGGAGACCTGGACGGTGGCGACCGACGGTGCCATCGAGTACCTGGGCAGGAACGACTTTGCAGTCAAGATCCGGGGCTTTCGGATCGAGCTCGGCGCGAGATCGAGGCGGATTGCCGAGCCGCCGGCCATCAGGGAAGTGGTGGCTGTGGCCCGGGGAGGCGGGACAGAACAGGGAAGATGCGTCCAGCGCATCCGGTGACACTGGCGCTACAGGCGACAAACGCCTTGTGGCCTACTGGGTGGCACGGGAGGGGCTGGCAGAAGTGGATGCCGACGGTGGAGGCGCTGCGCGAGCATCTGAAGGCAGAGCTGCCGACGTCACATGGTCCCATCGGCGTTCGTGAAGCTCGACGCCATGCCGCCTCACGCCCAATGGCAAGGGTCGACAGGAAGGCACTGCCGGCACCGGACGCGGATGCGCTGGTCACACATGTCATGAGGGCACCGCAGGGGCCGGTGGAAGAGGTGCTGGCCGGTATCTGGCAGGAGCTGCTGGGTGTGGAGCGTGTGGGCGGCACGACAACTTCTTCGATCTGGGCGGACATTCGCTGCTGGCCGTGCAGCTGCTGGCCAGAATCCCGGCATGATCTGGGCCGGATGTGCCCTTAAATCACTGTTCGAGGCGCCAACCGTGGCGGAAGTGGCCAACGGGCTGCAAACAGCCGATGCTGCACTTCGGCACCGATCGAACGGGCGGACTGGGAGGCGTACTTTGCCCTGTCGTGGCTGCAGCAGCGGCTGTGGTTCCTCGAGCAGCTCGAGGACCCGGGGCAGTGCATACCACATCGAGGGGCGCTGCGGCTCGAGGGTGAGCTCGATATCGAGCCCTGCAGGCCACGCTGGATACGATCGTGGCCCGGCATGAGGGTGCTGCGTACGGTATTCGTCGCGGCCGATGATGAGGCCGAGCCGCAGCAGGTGGTGATGCCTGCGTCCAGGTTCGAGCTGAAGCAGATGGATCTGTCCGGGCAGGGGTGGATCGTCAGTCACAGAGGAAGCCCTGCAGGCAGCCCTGGGGCAGGCGAGTGAAGCACGATTCAATCTGCGCATGGCCCGCTGATCCGGGGGCGTGCTGATCCGCCTGGCCACAGGACGCACGTACTGTTCGTGAGCGCACCACATCGTCTCGGATGGCTGGTCGATCGGGGTGCTGACCCGCGAGATTGCTACACTGTATGCCGGGTTCCGCTGAAGGAGACAAATCTCAGGCCAGATCTGCCGGAGCTGCCCGTTCAGTACGCCGACTATGCCCAGTGGCAGCGGCAGTGGCTCACGGGCGAGCGACCGGGTGAACAGCTTGCCTTCTGGAAAGAACGACTGGCGGTGCACCCGCGCTGCCGACCCTGCCCACGGATCGCCCGAGGCCGGCGGTACAGCGCTATCGCGGTGCATCGGTTGCCGTGGCGCTGGATGCGAGACTGAGCCAGCAGCTGCATTCGCTGGGTCAACGTCACGGGAGCAACCCTGTTCATGGTGCCGCAACTGGGCTGGACGGTACTGCTGGGCCGGCTCAGCGGCCAGGACGATGTGGTCATCGGCACACCAGTGGCCAACCGCCGCAGAAGCGAACTGGAAGGGCTGATCGGGTTCTTCGTCAACACGCTGGCCCTGCGTACGCAGATCGATACGCAGCAGACGGTGGCCGGGCAGCTGCTGCGCATCCGGGAACGAGACACTGGCGGCATTCAGCCACCAGGATGCCCTGTTCGAGCAGGTGGTCGAGGCGGTGAGCCCCCGAGCGCAGCATGAGCCACAGTCCGCTGTTTCCAGGTGATGCTGGCATTGCAGAACGCCCCACAGGGCGAGTTCGAGCTGCCGGGACCGAGGCTGACGCCGCAGGCCATGGAGCGGGAGGCAGCGCAGTTCGACCTGACACTGTCACTGCAGGAAAGCGCAGATGGTGTCCCTGCACGGTTCGACTGGAATACAGCACGGACATGTTCGATGAAGCCACGGTCAGGCGCTGGCTGGGCTACTGGCAACGGCTGCTGCAATCCATGGTGGCCGATGAGACAGCGCATCGGTGAACTGGCGTGGATGCCGCAGGAAGAGCTCGATCAGGTGCCCGGGGCTTCAACCAGACTGAGGCGGAGTATCCGAAGGAGGCGCTGATCCATGAGCTCTTTGAGCAGCAGGCCGAACGCACCCGGATGCAGTGGCGGTGCAGTACGAGGATGAGCAGCTGACCTATGCCGGGCTCAACGCAAAGGCCAACCAGCTGGCCCACCGGCTGCGGGCACTGAGGGATGAAGCGGGCAACCCGGTGGTTGGGCTCGGACGAGCGGGTGGCGATCCGTGTGGAGAGAAGCCCTGAGATGGTGGTGGGGCTGTTGGGGATACTGAAGGCCGGTGCTGCGCATGTGCCGGTTGATCCCGAGTCATCCGCAGGACAGGGATTGCGTACGTACTGCAGGATGCGGGCGCGGATCAGTGCTGACGCAGCAGCACCTGCAGGCGCTGTTGCAGCACGGCACAGTACCGGAAGGCAGCAGTGGCAATGGGCTATGCCCAGATGCTGATGCTGGATGATGAAGGTGTCTATGCCGAGCAGCCGACAGGGAAACATCGGCAAGGATGAAACTGGACAGACTCACGGCATCTGGCCTATGTGGATCTACACCTCCGGCTCCACGGGACTCGCCCAAGGGCGATGAACGAACATCAGGGTGCTCAACCGGTTATGCTGCGGATGCCCTGATGATTTTTGTCTGAGCGAGAGAAGACGCCATACTGCAAAAAGACGCCGTATGGATTTGATATGTCCGTTCTGGAAATATTCTGCCACTCTTGTCTGGGGGCAACGGTAGTAGCTTGCGGTCATTTGGTCAGCGTGATCCCGATTACCTGGCTCAGCTAATCACAGAAAGCAAGGTAACGACATGCTATTTCGTTCCATCGATGTTACAGGCACTTCTGGCCATATTCGTGGCGATGAATGCAAGAATTTGAGGCAAGTATTATGCGCGGTGAAGAGCTCATCTCCAGGCTGATCAGGCAGTTCAATGAAGTTCTTCCCTGACTGTCTCGTATGCTAACGCATATGGACCGACAGGCTGCTGTCGAGGTTACGTACTGGGCTTGTGCCGAAAGGGGAAACAGGAAGCCGTATCCCGATAGGTCGCCCAGTCTCAAATACGCAGATCTACATTCTGGATGCGCAGGGTCAGCCGGTACCGATTAGCGTGGCAGGCGAGATCCACATTGCCGGAGATGGCGATGGCCTGGGGTTACCTGAACCGCCCAGAGCTGACGGCCGAGCGCTCGTGCGGGATCCGTTCAGCGATGATCCCGATGCCCGATGTACAGAACGGGAGACCGACGGTAGGCGAGCCGATGGTGCCATCGAGTACCTGGGCAGGAACGACTTCCGGTCAAGATCCGGGGCTTTTCGGATCGAGCTCGGCGAGATCGAGGCAGGATTGCCGAGCTGCCGGCCATCAGGGAAGTGGTGGTTGTGGCCCGGGAGGCAGTGACAGAACAGGGAAGATGCGTCCAGCGCATCCGGTGACACTGGCGCCACAGGCGACAAACGCCTTGTGGCCTCACTGCGGTGGCACGGGAGGGGCTGGCAGCAGTGGATGCCGACGGTGGAGGACGCTGCGCGAGCATCTGAAGGCAGAGCTGCCGACGTACATCGGTCCCATCGGCGTTCGTGAAGCTCGACGCCATGCCGCTCACGCCCAATGGCAAGGTCGACGGAAGGCGGCTGCCGGAGCCGGATATGGATGCGCTGCTCACGCATGTCTGCGAGGCACCGCAGGGCCCGGTGGAAGAGGTGCTGGCCGGTATCTGGCAGGAGCTGCTGGGCTGTGGAGCGTGTGGGCCGGCACGACAATTTCTTTGATCTGGGCGGACACTCGCTGCTGGCCGTGCAGCTGCTGGCCAGAATCCGGCATGATCTGGGCCGGGATGTGACCCTGAAATCGCTGTTTGAGGCGCCAACCGTGGCGGAAGTGCGGCCAACGGCTGCAACGGCCGATGCAGCCTGCTGGCACCGATCGAACGGGCAGACCGGGGTGGCGTCCTGCTCGTCGGTCGCAGCAGCGGCTGTGGTTTCCTCGAGCAGTTCGAGGACCCTGGCAGCGTATCACATCGAAGGGGCATTGCGTGCTGAAGGGCGAGCTCGATATCGAAGCCCCGCAGGCAACGCTGGATACGATCGTGGCCTCGGCATGAGGTGCTGCGTACGGTATTCGTTCAGGTGCCGATGATGAGGCTGGAGCCCTGGCAGGTGGTGATGCCTCGCAGCATTTGAGCTGAAGCAGGTGGGATCTGTCCGGACAGGGTGGACCAGTCACAGAAAAAGCCCGACAGCGCTCCTGCAGGCAGTTTCGGGGGCAGGCGAGTCAGGCCCGGTTCGATCTGGCCCACGGTCCGCTGATCCGCGGCGTGCTGATCCGTGGCTGGCCATGCGACGCACGTGCTGTTTCGTGAGCATGCACCACATTGTCTCGGATGGCTGGTCGATCGGGCGTGCTGACCCGACGAGATTGCTACACTGTATGCCGGGTTCCGGGCAGAAGGAGGTAAATCCCTCTGGCCAGGCTGGCGGAGCTGCTCGTCCAGTACGCCGACTCATGCCCAGCGGCAGCGGCAGGGCTCACAGGCGAGCGCTCGGCGAACAGCTTGCCTCTGGAAGCAACGACTGGCGGTGCACCCGCGCTGCTGACCCTGCCCACGGATCGCCCGAGGCCGGCGGTACAGCGCTATCGCGGTGCATCGGCTGCCGTGGCGCTGGATGCAGAACTGGGCCAGAAGCTGCGTCGCTGGTCAGCGTCATGGGGCAACACTGTTCATGCGGTGCTGCAGCTGGGCTGGACGGTACTGCTGAGCCGGCTCAGCGGCCAGGACGATGTGGTCATCGGCACACCGGTGGCCAACCGCCGCAGAAGCGAGCCGGAGGGGCTGATCGGGTTCTTCGTCAACACGCTGGTCTCTGCGTACGCAGATCGATACGCAGCAGACGGTGGCCGGCAGCGTAGCGCATCAGGGAACAGACACTGGCGGCATTCAGCCATCAGGATGCCCTGTTCGAGCAGGTGGTCGAGGCGCTCAGTCCCGAGCGCAGCATGAGCCACAGCCCGCTGTTTCAGGTGATGCTGGTGTTGCAGAACACCCCGCAGGGTGAGTTCGAGCTGCCGGGGCCGAAGCCGACGCCGCAGGCCATGAGCGGGAGGCAGCGCAGTTCGATCTGACACCGTCACCGCAGGAAAGCGCGGATGGCGTCCTGGAGGTTCACTGGGATACAGCACGGATCTGTTCGATGAAGCCACGATCGGGCGCTGGCTGGGGTACTGGCAGCGGTTGCTGCAATCCATGGTGGCTGATGAGACACAGCACATCGGTGAACTGGCCTGGATGCCGCAGGAGGAGCCTCGATCAGGTCCTCAGGGGCTTCAACCAGACCGGGGCCGAGTATCCGAAGGAGGCGTTGATCCATGAGCTCTCTTGAGCAGCAGGTTGAGCGCACCCCGGGCGCGGTGGCGGTGCAGTACGAGGATGAGCAGCTGACTCATGCCGAGCTCAATGCCAGGGCCAACCAGCTGGCACACCGGTTGCGGGCATTGAAGGATGAATCGGGCAACCCGGTGGCTGGGCCGGATGAGCGGGTGGCGATCTGTGGAGCGCAGCCTCGAGATGGTGGTGGGGTTGTTGGGGATTCTGAAGGCCGGTGCTGCGTGATGTGCCGGTTGATCCCGAGTATCCGCAGGACAGGATTGCGTACGTACTGCAGGATGCGGGCGCGGATCGTGTTGACGCAGCAGCACCCTGCAGGGCGCTGTTGCAAAGCACGGGCACAGTACCGGAAGGCAGCAGGCAATGGTAGGTGCTCCATGATGCTCGATGCTGGATGATGAAGGTGTCTAGTGCGTCGAGCAGCCGACAGGGAACATCGGCAGTGATGAACTGGACAGACCTCACGGCATCTGGCTCAGCGTGATCTACACCTCCGGCTCTACTGGGACGCCCAGGGGGTTGAACTGGCACACGGCGGAGTCTGCAACCAGCGACCCCACAGAAGGTTGCGCTGGAGATCGATACTGGAGCCGGGTACTGCAGTCTGCCCTATTTAGCTTTCGATGCCTGTGCGTGGGAGGTGGTGATGTCGCTCAGCCATGGTGCAAGCCTGCACCCGTCAACGAAGGCGCGACTGATGCCGGGCGAAGCCACTGCGTACGCTGCTGCAGGAGCGGCGCATCACGCACGTGACGCTACCGCCAACGGCGCTGGAGTGCGCTGGGATTGACTCGATGAGCCTGTGTGTCGGATAGCACTGGTGGTTGCCGGTGAGAGTGTCCGCCACAGCTGGCGCAGGATTGTGGTGCGGCAGGACGAAGTTCATCAATGCCTACGGACCGACGGAAGGAACAGTGCACCACGCTGTACCACGTGCCGTCGGACTGGATGCCAGCTTCCGGGCGGGGTGTCGATTGGCGAACCGGTGGCCAATCGTCCGGATATACATTCTGGATACTGCAGGCAGCCGTAGTGCCGCGTGCGCAGGCGATCCATTGCCGGAGATGGCGTGGCCCGGGTTACCTGAACCGCCCAGAGCCGACGGCCGAGCGCTTCGTCGGGATCCGTTCAGCAATGATCCCAATGCCCGGACGTACAGAACGGGAGACTGGGACGGTGGCGAGCCGATGGTGCCATCGAGTACCTCGGCAGGAACGACTTCCGGGTCAAGATCCGGGGCTTTCGGATCGAGCTCGGCGAGATCGAGGCGGATTGCCGAGCTGCCGCCATCAGGGAAGTGGTGGTTGTGGCCCGGGAGGCAGGATAGAACAGGGAAGATGCGTCCAGCGCATCCGGTGACACTGGCGCTACAGGCGACAAACGCCTTGTGGCCTACTGCTGGGCACCGGGAGGCTGGCAGAAGTGGATGTGCCGACGGTGGAGAGCTGCGCGAGCATCTGAAGGCAGAGCTGCCGACGTACATGGTCCCATCGGCGTTCGTGAAGCTCGACGCCATGCCGCTCACGCCCAATGGCAAGGTCGACAGGAAGGTCTGCCGGCGCCGGATGCCGATGCGCTGGTGAAGCATGTCTACGAGGCACCACAGGGGCCGGTGGAAGAGATGCTGGCCGATCTGGCAGGAGCTGCTGGGTGTGGAGCGTGTGGTGGCACGACAACTTCTTCGACCTGGGGCGGACATTCGCTGCTGGCCGTGCAGCTGCTGGCCAGAATCCGGCATGATCTGGGCCGGGATGTGTCCCTTAAATCACTGTTCGAGGCGCCAACCGTGGCGGAAGTGGCAGGCGTCGGCGCAGGCCGATGAGGCGCTGACGGCTCCCATCGAGCCGCAGACCGGGACGAAGGATCTGGCGCTGTCGTAGTCGCAGCAGCGGCTGTGGTTCCTCGAGCAGCTCGAGGACCTGGGCAGTGCATACCACATCGAAGGGGCGCTGCGGCTCGAGGGTGAGCTCGATATCGAAGCCCTGCAGGCCACGCTGGATACGATCGTGGCCCGGCATGAGGTGCTGCGTACGGTATTCGTCAAGGCCGATGATGAGGCCGAGCCGCAGCAGGTGGTGATGCCTGCGTCCAGGTTCGAGCTGAAGCAGATGGATCTGTCCGGGCAGGGTGGATCGTCAGTCACAGAGGAAGCCCTGCAGGCAGCCCTGGGGCAGGCGAGTGAAGCACGATTCAATCTGGGCACATGGCCCGCTGATCCGGGGCGTGCTGATCCGGCTTGGCCACAGGACGCACGTACTGTTCGTGAGCATGCACCACATCGTCTCGGATGGCTGGTCGATCGGGGTGCTGACCCGCGAGATTGCCACACTGTATGCCGGGTTCCGGCTGAAGGAGACAAATCCCCAGGCCAGACTGCCGGAGCTGCCCGTTCAGTACGCCGACTATGCCCAGTGGCAGCGGCAGTGGCTCACGGGCGAGCGACTGGGTGAACAGCTTGCCTTCTGGAAAGAACGACTGGCAGGTGCACCCGCGCTGCTGACCCTGCCCACGGATCGCCCGAGGCCGGCGGTACAGCGCTATCGCGGTGCATCGGTTGCCGTGGCGCTGGATGCGGAACTGAGCCAGCAGCTGCATTCGCTGGGTCAACGTCACGGAGCAACCCTGTTCATGGTGCTGCAACTGGGCTGGACGGTACTGCTGGGCCGGCTCAGCGGCCAGGACGATGTGGTCATCGGCACACCAGTGGCCAACCGCCGCAGAAGCGAACTGGAAGGGCTGATCGGGTTCTTCGTCAACACGCTGGCCCTGCGTACGCAGATCGATACGCAGCAGACGGTGGCCGGGCAGCTGCTGCGCATCCGGGAACAGACACTGGCGGCATTCAGCCACCAGGATGCCCCGTTCGAGCAGGTGGTCGAGGCGGTGAGCCCCGAGCGCAGCATGAGCCACAGTCCGCTGTTTCAGGTGATGCTGGCATTGCAGAACGCCCCACAGGGGCGAGTTCGAGCTGCCGGGACTGAGGCTGACGCCGCAGGCCATGGAGCGGGAGGCAGCGCAGTTCGACCTCGACACTGTCACCGCAGGAAAGCGCAGATGGTGTCCTGCACGGTTCACTGGAATACAGCACGGACCTGTTCGATGAAGCCACGGTCAGGCGCTGGCTGGGCTACTGGCAACGGCTGCTGCAATCCATGGTGGCCGATGAGACACAGCGCATCGGTGAACTGGCGTGGATGCCGCAGGAAGAGCTGCGATCAGGTGCTCCGGGGCTTCAACCAGACTGAGGCGGAGTATCCGAAGGAGGCGCTGATCCATGAGCTCTTTGAGCAGCAGGCCGAACGCACCCCGGATGCAGTGGCGGTGCAGTACGAGGATGAGCAGCTGACCTATGCCGGGCTCAACGCAAAGGCCAACCAGCTGGCCCACCGGCTGCGGGCACTGAGGGATGAAGCGGGCAACCCGGTGGTTGGGCCGGACGAGCGGGTGGCGATCTGTGTGGAGAGAAGCCTTGAGATGGTGGTGGGGCTGTTGGGGATACTGAAGGCCGGTGCTGCGTATGTGCCGGTTGATCCCGAATATCCGCAGGACAGGATTGCGTACGTACTGCAGGATGCGGGCGCGCGGATCGTGCTGACGCAGCAGCACCTGCAGGCGCTGTTGCAAAGCACGGGCACAGTACCGGAAGGCAGCAGTGGCAATGGGTATGCCCAGATGCTGATGCTGGATGATGAAGGTGTCTATGCCGAGCAGCCGACAGGGAACATCGGCAAGGATGAAACTGGACAGACCTCACGGCATCTGGCCTATGTGATCTACACCTCCGGCTCCACGGGACTGCCCAAGGGCGTGATGAACGAACATCAGGGTGTGCTCAACCGGTTATGCTGGATGCCTGATGATTTTTGTCTGAGCGGTGAAGACGCCATACTGCAAAAGACGCCGTATGGATTTGATATGTCCGTTCTGGAAATATTCTGGCCACTCTTGTCTGGGGCAACGGTAGTAGTTGCCAGGTCATTTGGTCAGCGTGATCCCCGATTACCTGGCTCAGCTAATCACAGAAAGCAAGGTAACGACATGCTATTTCGTTCCATCGATGTTACAGGCACTTCTTGGCCATATTCGTGGCGATGAATGCAAGAATTTGAGGCAAGTATTATGCGCGGGTGAAGAGCTATCTCCAGGGCTGATCAGGCAGTTCAATGAAGTTCTTCCTGACTGTCTCGTATGTAACGCATATGGACCGACAGAAGCTGCTGTCGAGGTTACGTACTGGGCTTGCAAGCCGAAAGGGGAAACAGGAAGCCGTATCCCGATAGGTCGCCCAGTCTCAAATACGCAGATCTACATTCTGGATGCGCAGGGTCAGCCGGTACCGATTGGCGTGGCAGGCGAGATCCACATTGCCGGAGATGGCGTGGCCCGGGGTTACCTGAACCGCCCAGAGCTGACGGCCGAGCGCTTCGTGCGGGATCCGTTCAGCGATGATCCCGATGCCCGGATGTACAGAACGGGAGACCTGGGACGGTGGCGAGCCGATGGTGCCATCGAGTACCTGGGCAGGAACGACTTCCAGGTCAAGATCCGGGGCTTTCGGATCGAGCTCGGCGAGATCGAGGCAGGATTGCCGAGCTGCCGCCATCAGGGAAGTGGTGGTTGTGGCCCGGGAGGCAGGACAGAACAGGAAGATGCGTCCAGCGCATCCGGTGACACTCGGCGCTGCAGGCGACAAACGCCTTGTGCCTACTGGGTGGCACGGGAGGGGCTGGCAGAAGTGGATGTGCCGACGGTGGAGCGCTGCGCGAGCATCTGAAGGCAGAGCCGACGGCGTACATGGTCCCATCGGCGTTCGTGAAGCTCGACGCCATGCCGCTCACGCCCAATGGCACAGGTCGACAGGGAAGGCTGCTGCCGGAGCCGGATATGGATGCGCTGCTCACGCATGTCTATGAGGCACCGCAGGGCCCGGTGGAAGAGGTGCTGGCCGGTATCTGGCAGGAGCTGCTGGGTGTGGAGCGTGTGGGCCGGCACGACAATTTCTTTGATCTGGGCGGACACTCGCTGCTGGCCGTGCAGCTGCTGGCCAGAATCCGGCATGATCTCAGCCGGGATGTGACCCTGAAATCACTGTTTGAGGCGCCAACCGTGGCGGAAGTGGCCAACGGGCTGCAAACGGCCGATGCAGCCCTGCTGGCACCGATCGAACGGGCAGACCGGGGTGGCGTCCTGCCCTGTCGTGGTCGCAGCAGCGGCTGTGGTTTCTCGAGCAGTTCGAGGACCCGCAGTGCGTATCACATCGAAGGGGCATTGCGGCTTGAAGGCGAGCTCGATATCGAAGCCCTGCAGGCAACGCTGGATACGATCGTGGCTCGGCATGAGGTGCTGCGTACGGTATTCGTCAGGCCGATGATGAGGCTGAGCCCCGGCAGGTAGTGATGCCTGCAGCAGCATTTGAGCCGAAGCAGGTGGATCTGTCCGGACAGGGTGGATCAGTCACAGAAAAAGCCCGACAGCAAGCCCTGCAGGCAGCTCTGGGGGCAGGCGAGTCAGGCCCGGTTCGATCTGGCCCACGTCCGCTGATCCGCGGCGTGCTGATCCGGCTTGGCCACAGGACGCACGTGCTGTTTGTGAGCATGCACCACATTGTCTCGGATGGCTGGTCGATCGGGGTGCTGACCCACGAGATTGCCACACTGTATGCCGGGTTCCGGCAGAAGGAGGTAAACCTTGGCCAGGCTGGCGGAGCTGCCCGTCCAGTACGCCGACTATGCCCAGTGGCAGCGGCAGTGGCTCACAGGCGAGCGCCTCGGCGAACAGCTTGCCTTCTGGAAGCAACGACTGGCAGGTGCACCCGCGCTGCTGACCCTGCCCACGGATCGCCCGAGGCCGGCGGTACAGCGCTATCGCGGTGCATCGGTTGCCGTGGCGCTGGATGCAGAACTGGGCCAGAAGCTGCGTTTGCTGGGTCAGCGTCAGGGGCAACACTGTTCATGCGGTGCTGCAGCTGGGCTGACGGCATTGCTGAGCCGGCTCAGCGGCCAGGACGATGTGGTCATCGGCACACCGGTGGCCAACCGCCGCAGAAGCGAGCTGGAGGGCTGATCGGGTTCTTCGTCAACACGCTGGCCCCTGCGTACGCAGATCGATACGCAGCAGACGGTGGCCGGCAGCTGCAGCGCATCAGGGAACAGACACTGGCGGCATTCAGCCACTCAGGATGCCCCGTTCGAGCAGTGGTCGAGGCGCTCAGTCCCGAGCGCAGCATGAGCCACAGCCCGCCGTTGTCAGGTGATGCTGCTGCAGAACACCCCGCAGGGTGAGTTCGAGCTGCCGCTGAAGCCGACGCCGCAGGCCATGGAGCGGGAGGCAGCGCAGTTCAGATCTGACACTGTCACTGCAGGAAAGCGCGGATGGCGTCCTGGGAGGTTCACCGGGATACAGCACGGATCTGTTCGATGAAGCCACGATCGGGCGCTGGCTGGGGTACCGGCAGCGGTTGCTGCAACCATGGTGGCTGATGAGACACAGCACATCGGTGAACTGGCCTGGATGCCGCAGGAGGAGCTCGATCAGGTCCTCAGGGGCTTCAACCAGACCGGGGCCGAGTATCCGAAGGAGGCGCTGATCCATGAGCTCTTTGAGCATGCAGGTTGAGCGCACCCGGGCGCGGTGGCGGTGCAGTACGAGGGATGAGCAGCTGACCTATGCCGAGCTCAATGCCAGGGCCAACCAGCTGGCAGCACCGGTTGCGGGCATTGAAGGATGAATCGGGCAACCCGGTGGTTGCGGGATGAGGGTGGCGATCTGTGTGGAGCGCAGCCTCGAGATGGTGGTGGGTTGTTGGGATTCTGAAGGCCGGTGCTGCGTGATGTGCCGCGTTGATCCCGGAGTATCCGCAGGACAGGATTGCGTACGTACTGCAGGATGCGGGCGCGCGGATCGTGTTGACGCAGCAGCACCTGCAGGCGCTGTTGCAAAGCACGGGCACAGTACCGGAAGGCAGCAGTGGCAATGGGTAGTGCCCAGATGCTGATGCTGGATGATGAAGGTGTCATGCCGAGCAGCCGACAGGGAACATCGGCAAGGATGAAACTGGACAGACCTCACGGCATCTGGCCTATGTGATCTGCTACACCTCCGGCTCTACTGGGACGCCCAAGGGGTTGAACTGGCACACGGCGGAGTTCGCAATCTGGCGACCCTACAGAAGGTTGCGCTGGAGATCGATACTTCGAGCCGGGTACCGCAGTTTGCCCTCATTTAGTTTCGATGCTGTGCGTGGGAGGTGGTGATGTCGCTCAGCCATGGTGCAAGCCTGCACCTGTCAACGAAGGCGCGACTGATGCCGGGCGAGCCACTGCGTATCGCTGTGCTGCAGGAGCGGCGCATCACGCATGTGACGCTAGCCACCAACGGCGCTGAGTGCGCTGGGATTGCTCGATGAGCCTGTGTGTCTGAAAGCACTGGTGGTTGCCGGTGAGGAGTGTCCGCCACAGCTGGCGCAATTGTGGTGCGGCAGGACGAAGTTCATCAATGCCTACGGACCGACGTGAAGCAAACAGGTGCACCACGCTGTACACACGCCGTCGGACTGGATGCCAGCTTCCGGCAGGGGTGTCGATTGGCGAACCGGTAGCAATGTCCGGATATACATTCTGGATACTGCAGGGCAGCCAGTGCCGATTGGCGGCAGGCGAACCACATTGCCGGAGATGGCGTGCCCGGGCTACCTGAACCGCCCAGAGCTGACGGCCGAGCGCTCGTGCGGATCCGTTCAGCAATGATCCCAATGCCCGGATGTACAGAACGGGAGACCCTGACGGTGGCGAGCCGATGGTGCCATCGAGTACCCTGGGCAGGAACGACTTCCGCGTCAAGATCCGGGGCTGATCGAGCTCGGCGAGATCGAGGTCGAGGATCCGAGCTGCCGGCCATCAGGGAAGTGGTGGTTGGCCCGGGAGGCAGGACAGAACAGGGAAGATGCGTCCAGCGCATCCGGTGACACTGCGTGACAGGCGACAAACGCCTTGTGGCTCACTGCGGCATACGGAGGGGCTGGCAGAAGTCGGATGTGCCGACGGTGGGAGAGGCTGCGCGAGCATCTGAAGCGCAGAGCTGCCGACGTACACGGTCCCATCGGCGTTCGAAGCTCGACGCCATGCCGCCTCACGCCCAATGGCAAGGTCGACAGGAGAGGCGCGCCGGCGCCGGATGCCGATGCGCTGGTGAAGCATGTCTACGAGGCACCACAGGGGCCGGTGGAAGAGATGCTGGCCGGGGATCTGGCAGGAGCTGCTGGTGGAGCGTGGCCGGCACGACAACTCTTCGACCCTGCGCGACATTCGCCGCTGGTCGTGCAGCTGCTGGCCAGAACTGGCATGATCTCGGGCCGGATGTGTCCCTTTAAATCACTGTTCGAGGCGCCAACCGTGGCGGAAGTGGCAGGCAGTCTGGCGCAGGCCGATGAGGCGCTGACGGCCCCATCGAGCCAGCAGACCGGACGAAGGATCTGGCGCTGTCGTGGTCACAGTAGCGGCTGTGGTTCCTCGAGCAGCTCGAGGACCCGGGCAGGCATACCACATCGAAGGGGCGCTGCGGCTCGAGGGGGTGAGCTCGATATCGAAGCGCCCTGCAGGCCACGCTGGATACGATCGTGGCCCGGCATGAGGTGCTGCGTACGGTATCCCGGTCAAGGCCGAGGATGAGGCCGAGCCGCAGCAGGTGGTGATGCCTGCGTCCAGGTTCGAGCTGAAGCAGATGGATCTGTCCGCAGGGTGGATCGTCAGTCACAGAGGAAGCTCTGCAGGCAGCCCTGGGGCAGGCGAGGAAGCACGATTCAACGGGCACACGGCCCGCTGATCCGGGGCGTGCTGATCCGGCTTTGGCCACAGGGACGCACGTACTGTTCGTGAGCATGCACCACATCGTCTCGGATGGCTGGTCGATCGGGGTGCTGACCGCGAGATTGCCACACTGTATGCCGGGTTCCGGCCGAAGGAGACAAATCCCCAGGCCAGACTGCCGGAGCTGCCCGTTCAGTACGCCGACTATGCCCAGTGGCAGCGGCAGTGGCTCACGGGCGAGCGACTGGGCGAACAGCTTGCCTCTGGAAAGAACGACTGCGGTGCAACGCGCTGCCGACCCTGCCCACGGATCGCCCGAGGCCGGCGGTAACAGCGCCATCGCGGTGCATCGGTTGCCGTGGCGCTGGATGCGGAACTGAGCCAGCAGCTGCATTCGCTGGGTCAACGTCACGGAGCAACCCCTGTTCATGGTGCTGCAACTGGGGCTGGACGGTACTGCTGGGCCGGCTCAGCGGCCAGGACGATGGTCGGTCGGCACCCAGTGGCCAACCGCCGCAGCAGCGAACCGGAAGCGCTGATCGGGCCTCTTCGTCAACACGCCGGCCCTGCGTACGCAGATCGATGCGCAGCAGACGGTGGCCGGGCAGCTGCCGCGCATCCGGGAACAGACACCGGCGGCATTCAGCCACCAGGATGCCCTGTTCGAGCAGGTGGTCGAGGCGGTGAGCCCCGAGCGCAGCATGAGCCACAGTCCGCTGTTTCAGGTGATGCTGGCATTGCAGAACGCCCCACAGGGCGAAAGCCCGAGCTGCCGGACCGAGGCCGACGCCGCAGGCCATGGAGCGGGAGGCAGCGCAGTTCGACCTGACACTGTCACCGCAGGAAAGCGCAGATGGTGTCCTGCACGGTTCACTGGAATACAGCACGGACCTGTTCGATGAAGCCACGGTCAGGCGCTGGCTGGGCTACTGGCAACGGCTGCTGCAACCATGGTGGCCGATGAGACACAGCGCATCGGTGAACTGGCGTGGATGCCGTGCAGGAAGAGCTCGGATCAGGTGCTCCGGGGCTTCAACCAGACTGAGGCGGGAGTATCCGAAGGAGGCGCTGATCCATGAGCTCTTGAGCAGCAGGCCGAACGCACCCCGGATGCAGTGGCGGGTGCAGTACGAGGATGAGAGCAGCTGACCCATGCGCGGGCTCAACGCAAAGGCTCAACCAGCTGGCCCACCGGCTGCGGGCACTGAGGATGAAGCGGGCAACCCGTGGTTGGGCCGGACGAGCGGGTGGCGATCTGTGGGAGAGAAGCCTGAGATGGTGGTGGGGCTGTTGGGGATACTGAAGGCCGGCGCTGCGTATGTGCCGGTTGATCCCTGAATATCCGCAGGACAGGATTGCGTACGTACTGCAGGATGCGGGCGCGCGATCGTGTTGACGCAGCAGCACCTGCAGGCGCTGTTGCAAAAGCACGGGCAGCAGTACCGGAAGGCAGCAGTGGGCAATGCATGCCCAGATGCTGATGCTGGATGATGAAGGTGTCTATGCCGAGCAGCCGACAGGGAACATCGGCAAGGATGAAACTGGAGCAGACCTCACGGCATCTGGCCTCATGTGATCTGGCCACCTCCGGCTCCACGGACTGCCCTGGCGGCGTGATGAACGAACATCAGGGTGTGCTCAACCGGTTAGTGCTGGATGCCCTGATGATTTTTGGTCTCGAGCGGGAAGACGCTATACTGCAAAAAGACGCCGTATGGATTTGATATGTCCGTTCTGCAAATATTCTGGCCACTTTTGTCTGGGGGCAACGGTAGCGTTGCAGTGTCATTTGGTCAGCGTGATCCCGATTACCTGGCGTCAGCTAATCACAGAAAGCAAGGTAATGACATGCTATTTCGTCCCATCGATGTTACAGGCACTTCTGGCCATATTCGTGGCGATGAATGCAAGAATTTGAGGCGTCATTATGCGCGGGTGAAGAGCTATCTCCAGGGCTGATCAGGCAGTTCAATGAAGTTCTTCCCGACTGTCTCGTATGTAACGCAGAGGACCGACAGAAGCTGCTGTCGAGGTTACGTACTGGGCTTGCAGGCCGAAAGGGGAAACAGGGAAGCCGTATCCCGATAGGTCGCCCAGTCTCAAATACGCAGATCTACATTCTGGATGCGCAGGGTCAGCCGGTACCGACTGGGTGGCAGGCGAGATCCACATTGCCGGAGATGGCGGGCCTCGGGGTTACCCTGAACCGCCCAGAGCTGACGCCAAGCGCTTCGTGCGGATCCGTTCAGCGATGATCCCGATGCCCGGATGTACAGAACGGGAGACCCGGGACGGGTGGCGAGCCGATGGTGCCATCGAGTACCTGGGCAGGAACGACTTCCGTGTCAAGATCCGGGGCTGGATCGAGCTCAGCGAGATCGAGCGCAAGGACTGCCGAGCCGCCGGCCATCAGGGAAGTGGTGGTTGTGGCCCGGGAGGCAGGACAGAACAGGAAGATGCGTCCAGCGCATCCGGTGACACTGGCGCTCACAGGCGACAAACGCCTCGTGGCCTACTGCGGCACGGGAGGGGCTGGCAGAAGCGGATGCCGACGGTGGAGAGCTGCGCGAGCATCTGAAGGCAGAGCTGCCGACGTCCATGGTCCCATCGGCGTTCGTGAAGCTGCGACGCCATGCCGCTCACGCCCAATGGCAAGGTCGATAGGAAGGCGCCGCGGCGCCGGATGCCGATGCGCTGGTGAAGCACGTCCACGAGGCACCACAGGGGCCGGTGGAAGAGATGCTGGCCGGGATCTGGCAGGAGCTGCTGGGTGTGGAGCGTGGGCCGGCACGACAACTCTTCGACCTGGGCGGGCACTCGCCGCTGGTCGCAGCTTCATGAAAAGATAAAGGAACTGGACGAGCAGTTGACACTCTGAGAGCTAATAAAAATCAAACAATTCACGAACTGGCAACAACTCTGACCGATCTCGTCAAAATGAAAATCAAGAAAATATTGTTCAAATTAAGGCGGGATCAAACTCATCTCCGCTTTTGCGCATGAGGTCTTGGAAATATTTTGTCATACTTCAGTTTGACAAAATATTTTCCGAAGAGATATCAATATTCGGATTACACGCCATGACTTCCCGATAGACACGAAATCAATGTGGTCAATAGTTCACGTCGGAAACCCTACATCTCGTCAATCAAAAAGTACAACCGGATGGGCCTTTATCAAATTGCAGGCTGGTCAACTGGAGGGACTATCGCAGCGGAAATGGCAACTCAGATGTCAAACAATGGCGACGAAGTTCGTTTCATAGGATTGATAGATCTCATATGACAAAAGAGAAATTATATGACCACAAGGACATCTTTTAGACATGATCAAAATGAGAGCCCCAGTGAAAGACCAAAAACATTGATAAAACAAAATCATCAATAAAACTAGATGAATTGATTTGTCTGTCGACAAAAACTCATGGGTACCGAAAATATTATGACTCAAACAAAATTAAGGGAAGGACTGAAAATTATCGAAAGATATTAATGAGCGCTCGATCGCCATAAGATTTCAAGACTCCCACTACTCCTTTTTATTTACAGCACAAGAGAATGATGAAATATGCGCATCTGAAAAGCTGGAAGACGTATAAGTGGAATATCCGCACATTGTTCCAATAGGGGGTTCTCATGACGACATAGTTTTTCCTCATGCGAAAAGTTAGCCAACGAAATAGCAAAGCGACTTAGGGAGCCCTTAATCTGGAGGCGACTCCCCCGGCGATCTCAAGAGTCAAGTGAAACAAGAGGCTTGGCGTAGTCATCGAGAATTTTCGTCATGACTTCGTCAGGGGTCTGGGCATCCAGCGCTAGGCGCGGGCGCCCGTTCATCGTCGGGCAATGTCGTTCAGGCGGTCTCGGCTGGGCCGCAGCGACAGAAAGTGGCCAACGGCACCAAACTGGCCCAGGCCATCGACTACAGCCTCAAACGCCAGACCGCACTGACGCGCTTTCTGGACGATGGGCGGCTGCCCATCGGTAGAGTAGTCGGTCCTGAAACAACCCGGTCTCACCCCTGATACCCAGTGTCTCGACCCTGAACCACCCCTGCAGAAATTGCAGGATTTGCGTAAACGCGCGGTGATCTCACATCTTGAATGCCACATAGCCCACAGGCGATAGTGACCCCTTCACAGAGGAGGTCGCCATGTTCACCAACACCGCGTTACCCGCTGGCCGTGCGCGTCGCAGCTTCACCAGGGCCTTCAAGGCCGAGGTCGCCGCCCAGTGCCTCGCATGTAATGACCCAGCGGAACCTGCACAGTCTAGTGTCACAAAGCGTAAGCCTCGGCGCCCTCATGTTCAGTGCCCGATGTGGGCCCCTGCGAGGTGAATAGGTGTCCGATGTATAGACTCCATAACCCGAGGGCGAAACAGGACAAGGAACGTGGCCAGATACGGAAAGGCATTCAAGCGACAGGGCAGTGGCTGATTGCTGCCACCGGAGAGCGCCCGGTGGACGTGGTGTCGCAGGAGCTGCACATCTCGGCAGCAACGCTGAACGGTGAGCGTAGCCAGCTGGCGGCGCCCGACAAGGAGCGCATCTGGACGCCGGCTGCACGCATGCAGCCATCATTGCCACGGCAGCGATGGACGAGGCCAGCCGCAACGCCTGGTGCCGCGAGAAAGGCATCTATCCCCAGGAACTGAGCTGTGGCGAGAGACAGCCACCCATTCCCTTGAAAAACCCGGAAGAGGGCCTCACAGAAGGTGCAGCGCGTCACCCAGGCCACCCAGCGCCGGGTCAAGGAGCTGGAGCGGGATCTGAGGCGCAAGGAGAAGGCGCTGGCCGAGACCACTGCGTTGCTGGTTCTGCAAAAAGTTGGATGCGATCTTCCATCCGGACGGGGGCGGGGACACATGACAGCCCTGGAAGATCGCCGAATCATCGTCCGGCACATCGACGAGGCCTCATGCAGCCGGAGCCCGGCTTGTGCCGGCCTGCGAAGGTCGCTGGCATCACGGCCAGAACCCTCGCAGCGCTGGCGCACAGAGGACGGCCGGTCCCGCCTGATGGGCGTCCCACGTCCAGCCGGCCCCGGCCGGCCCACGCACTGACCGAGGAAGAGAAAGCGCTCATGCTGGCCACCGCCAACGCCCCCGCTTTGCCGATTTGCCACCGGCACGCATCGTGCCGATGCTGGCCGATGAGGGTGTCTACATCGCCAGCGAATCGAGCTTTCAGCGCGTGCTGCGTGCAGCCGGGCAGAACCGTCGCAGGGGGCGGCTCGTTCCCCTGCCAGACATCGTCCTCCCACCACACGTGGCCACCGCACCGGGTCGGGTCTGGTGCTGGGACATGACGTACCCTGCCCAGCAAGATCCGGGGCCAGTAGTTTTTACCTGTACCCGATCATGGATCTGTACAGCCGCAAGATCGTGGGCTGGGAGATCCATGAGCAGGGACAGCGCCGAGCATGCCGTGCGGCTGCTCAGGCGTGTGGCGCTCTCGGAAGATATTCATGCAAAACCTCAGCGTCCGGTGCTGCATCAGTGTGACAATGGCAGCACACTCAAGGCCACCACGGTACTGGCCATGCTGAACTGGCTGGGTATCCGGCCCTCCCTACTGCTGCCGCGCGTCCGGACGACAATGCATTTGTAGGAGGCGTTGTCTCAAGACGGCCAGTACCGGGCTGGAGCCCCTGCGGGTGGTGTGGCCAGCCTGGATGAGGCTTCGGCAGTGCACCGGTTCGCGGCCTGGTACAACGACGAGCACCGGCACAGCCGGATTGGCTACGTGACGCCGAGCCAGCGACATTGCGACAGGACGTGGACATTCTGCAGGCCCGGCACCGTCTGTACGAGATGCGCGCAGCCGTCACACCATCACGCTGGTCGGGCAATACCCGCAACTGGCAACCCATCACGAGGGGTCACGCTCAACCCGAGCGTGACAGCGGGCCAGGCAGCCATCAATCCGCGCGATAACGGACAGGTGGCTGCATGATCCATCGGACAACCGCCTGACTTTCACCGCGCGCTGGGTTGTAGAACCGCATCTCAGTCCCCAGCACGACTGGCGCGCTGCAGGATTCGAACCGGTGCCGCGGCACATTGCTCCCTCGATCGTGCGGATGACCCGCTCGACCAGCTGTCGTCTGCTCAGGGCTGTGGGTGATGAACTCCGTAAGCTTCCGTAGGCAGAGCACCTGGAAAGTAGAGCTTGGCATAGTCCCCTGTCAGGAGGTTGCGACGAAGAAGTCCCGGTTCACCGAACACCAGATCGTCTCGATCTCAAGCAGGCCGATGCCGGCATGTCCGTACAGGAGGTCTGCAGACAGGCCGGCATCAGCCAGCCCACGTACTACAAGTGGAAGTCCCGCTACGGCGGCATGGAAGCCTCGGACCTGGCTCGCGTCAAGGAGCTGGAGTCCGAGAACGCCGAGCTCAAGCGAATGTACGCCGAGCTTGCTCTGGACAACGCGGCCATGAAGGATCTGATCGCAAAACTGTAGGGCCGGAGCAAAAGCGCGAGGCTGTGCGTTTCCTCGTTGAGGAACACGGACGGCCTCGGTGCCGGTCCCGCCAGTGCGTAGGGTTGTCCAGGGCGGCCTGGTACAGATCCCCGACACTGGCGTGAGCGCGATGCCGAGCTGATCAAGGCCCTTGCCGAACAGGTCAGCGAACACCCGTCACGGGTTTCTGGAAGTGCTGCCGGCAGTTACGCAAGACACACCCGGAATGGAACCACAAAAACGCATCTACAGGGTCTACAAGGCCATGAATCTGAACCTGCGCCGCAAGGCCCGCAAACGTATCCCCAAAGCGCGAGCGTGTCGCCTTGTACGTTCCCAGACTGCCCGACACGGTCTGGTCGGCAGACTTCGTCGGCCGATGCGCTGGCCTGTGGTCGGCGGTTCCGGACGTTCAACGTGGTGGATGACTTCAACCGGGAGGTCCCTGCACATCGAGGTCGACACCCTCGATCTCGTCGACCCGTCTGGTGAGGATCTCGAGCAGCTCGCGCGAACGGGGGCTGCCACAGGTATTGCGCACCGACAATGGTCCGGAGTTTGTTGGCACACCCTTTGCCGAATGGGCAAGGGCCAATGGCATGGCCATCCGCTACATCCAACCCGGCAAACCCAGCCAGAATGCCTACATTGAGCGCTTCAACCGGACGTTCCGGGAGGAAGTGCTCGACCAGCACCTGTTTGCCCGCCTCGACGATGTCCGCGCAGGCAGCGTGGTGGATGCTCGACTATAACACCGAACGTCCCCACGATTCCTCGGCGACATGTCACCCGCCGAGTTCCGTCAATCTGCCGCCGCAGGACCCTACTGAATTGTTCGCTTGACAGTTACGGTTGGCCTTTTGTCGTCTCGATCAGCGAGTACCGCACTGCATTCGCATGCGCACCTGCCGGCGTATCACTGAACAGCCAGTTTGCGGGCTCACAACAACGGCTATCCGCATTCTCCACCCGGTTGTTGTCCACGGCAGATCACCCCTGCTCGACGTAGCGCACCAGGGCGCGACCGGTACTCGGTACAGATAGCCCAGTGCCTGACCCAATGGGTTTTTGGGCGGCATGGCGGCAGCATCTTGTCCAGCCATCGCGCAGTTCGGGCCAGCACCGCCTTGCTGCGGCTTTGCCGGGCCTCGAGTCGTGCCCATCCGTGGCATCGGCGAACTCGCGCTCGATCCGCTGAGTCGGCCGATCGCGTCCATGGCTTCATTACGCCCGCTCGCCCTTGCTGGCCTGCACGACCTCGACGAAACCACGCCGCGTGCCCAGCACACCGCGCTCGACACCTCGGTCCCGCCCACGGCGTTGTAGCCTTCAGCCATCGGTCATCAGATAACCTTGCCAGCCCGCGGCAGGCGCACGGTACCTTGCCGGAACGGCTCGGGTCGCAGTCGAGATCACCACCGACTTGTCCGGCGGACCGCCTTTCTGCACCCACATGTAGCCTCGGTGAACCCGTGGCCTGCTGGGCTGTTTCGAGCACCTGCACGGTGGTCTCATCCATGAATCACCGACTGTCCAGCAGGTGGTCGCGCAGCAGGTTGTGGATGGCTGCAGTGCCCGTGCCGCACCGATCACCCAGCGGGCCAGCGTCTCGCCGGGGCGCATTGACGCTCATAGCGGCCGCCAGCACAGCTCGAGAAACGCCAGCGGCATGGAATCGACGTATTTGGTGGTCACAGCACGGCCAGCAGGTTAGCTGGCATTGTCGGGCAGCACCTCGCGGTGGTGCCGGTGCGGTGCGCGGTGCCGAATCGCCCCGGCTGCAGGCATAAGCGCTTGCAGACATTAGACGCAAGCACCCGGATCTGCGCATCGGGATGATGTCGATCTCTCACGAACACTCTCACCGATTTCCGCCATGGTGCAACCGCAGGGGCAGGTGCGCTCGTCCTCGGGCATTGCATACACGACTTCACATTGCGGCAGATCCGCCGGCAGCGGCTGGCGCTCGCCACGGGTTTTGCCGGCTTGCGGGTGGTGGTGGTTCTCTTCGGGCAGCTCCGCCTGGTCGTCAGCAGCATCACTGCTGCCTTCGCCAGTGCATCAGCTTCATCGAAGAGCCGGTACTGGCCGACGAGGTTTCAGCATTGCGGCCGAACTGGCGCCGGCGCGCCATTTCCATTTCCTTGATATAGACGCGCAGGCGTTTGAGCACTTCGGCCTCGACGCGGGTCTTGAATTCGATATCCAGACGGCCTTGACTCGGCTCGAACTGCGCCTGCAGTTGCCGGCTGACTTCCCGTCTCGATTTCTTCGCTCAGCCTGCACGCGTCTGTTCGCGGCATGTCCGCCTGCAGCTCTTTCAGATCTCGGCGCGCACCCTGCCGGATTTCCTGGCGCAGCCGATCACGGGTGCCAGCATCGAGCTGCATGCGCTGCCCCGCTGCATGTAGTTGCGAACCGCCGCATGGCTTCGGGTGAGCCATGTGGGCTGTAGTCAGCCGGAGAAATATCCGGGATGGGGCGGCGTAGAGAGAACGGCGGCGGCAGGTGGCATGCCCGCCATTATAGCCCGATGGCAGTCGATAAAATCCGTATCAAATGCAGAAAATGTCTCCGCCAATGACGGGTTTTGTGACCGATTAAAAACAGGAAAGCCGCCGTCAGACCGTGTTCTGATAATGCAGCGTCTGGTGCGGCCGGTTGCGCCATTAAGGTCGAACCCTTCGAGCAACCATTCCAGCTCCCCGCATGCTCAGCGTGCAGGTTCTTTGCGATGCCTGCAGTGCCGGCCATGCAAAGCGCTCCTTCTCCAGACGCTTGTACCAGAGGCAGAACCCGCTGTGGTGCCAGTACAGTGCCTTGATCTTGTCACGCCGGCGGTTCACGAACACAAAGAGCGCATCGTCAAACGGGCTCATCTGTAGCTGTTGCTCCACCAGCGCCGAGAGCCCACCGATGGATTCTCTGAAGTCCACCGGCTCACGGCACAGGCAGACGCTGATCGATATGGCAGCCCGGATGCATCAGTGCACCTGTGCGCTCATGCGCCACCAGCTGCCCCAGCCACTGCGGCGAAGGCAGCGAGGCAGCTCCATGCGCACACCCGGCGCAAGCCACAGTGCAGGGCTGGATGGCGTGCCGCTCGGCCAGCTGGACGGGCAACCAGGGCCGAAGCCCCTTCCGTACGCCTGCCTTCGTCCGAGACCCGCCGACGGTGGTAGTACAGCGATGCCACGGACAGTCCCTCGCGGGCGGCGTAGTCCTTGATGCTGATGCCTCGGTCTCGATGGCTTGCAGGTGCGCGGCCCAGTCCACCTTGTTCGTCATGAATGCCTCCATCCTGATCGGGTTGCAAAAGGAGGCAACTATGACTGAACGCAAAGTCAGATGAACAGAATGTTCATAATGGACCACTTACAATGGTCTGTCACTGACCCAGTGAAATCTATTCAGCGTTGTTCCGGCGGATGCGCCGGCAACTCCAGCCCCAGCGCCCCGGCCAGCCGCTTGGCAGGTCGTCCGGCACCGGCGCCTCGAAGCGACCCGCTCACCTGAGGCCGGGTGAACCAGCCGCAGCTGCCGAGCATGCAGCGCCTGCCGCGCAAAACCGGCCAGCGGCTTTGCTCCCCATAGAGGGCATCTCCACCAGCGGATGGCCGATGTGCGCCATATGCACACGAATCTGGTGGGTTCGGCCCTGTGTCCAGCTTGCAGAGCACAGCGGCTGCCTCGCCATCCGAGCTGGCCGCCAGCTGCCAGTGATGGGTGCGCGCCGCTTTGCCCACTGAGCCTGCTACCACCGCCATCCGCAGCCGGTTGCAGCTCGTCCCGGCCGATGTTGCCCTCGACCGTCCCCTGGGCTTGCGTGCGCCCGCAGGTGATGACAGATAGCGCCGCCCCATCTCGCGGCTGGCCAGCTGGGCCGTGAGGCTGGCAAAGGCGCGCTCGGTGCGCGCGCAAACCAGCAGGCCGCTGGTGTCGCGGTCCAGCCGGTGGACGATGCCGGCGCGCGGCAGTCTGGCCGCCTTCGGGTCGGCGTACAGCAAGCCGTTCATCAGCGTGTTGCGCCAGTTGCCCGGGGCAGGGTGGGTGACGAGCCCGGCTGGCTTGTCGATGACGGTGATGTCGGCATCCTGATGGACGATGACAAGCGGCACCGGGTCCGGGGCGAAGGCGGTGTCGCTTTCCAGCGGCTGCGGTTCGACCTCGATGGTCTCGACGCCCTTGAGCTTCAGGGAGGGAGACGGACCTCGCCGTCGACACGCACGGCACCCAGCGCGATCCAGCGCTGGATGCGGTGCGGGAGATGCCTTCACGTGCGGTTGCATGCTTTGGCCAGGAAACCGGTCGAGGCGGTGGTTGGAACAGGTAGATGCGTCAAGGGTGATCGAAGGGTGAACAGGGGCATCGTCAGACATACCAAAAACTTCATATCGTGTCAACATGGCAAAGCAGGTGAGAACAGGAAGTCTATCACCCACAAAAATTAGCGAGCAAACACTGGCTATCAATAACGGCGTTTCTAATGTGCCGTCAGTAGATAGCATCAACAGTTGTACCCAGCGATACGGCCCTGCATCATTTCCAAAAACGACCGAAGAAACCGACCAAAACGCAGAGCGTCACCCCTGCAAATGCCATGGGGTTGTAATCCGCTCCAAGTCACCCGAAAGGCAGGACTCCAAAGCAGTGGGAGCTCTGGTCGCAAACATTTATCGGTCAATGATTGGTGCATGACACCACAGATTGGAATATCCATGAGTCAAAACACAGAACTGTACATTCCCCAAACCGCCCCACTCCATGAACTGAACTGGCATCCGCTTACCTCGGTTCAGATGGGTGTCTGGATGGACCAGATGCGTTTTCCCGACTCCCCACTTTATAACGTGGGCATGATCGTGAAGGTGGACGGCCCGGTCGATCAGGAACTGTTTGTCAGGGCACTTGAAGAGGTTGTCCGTTGCCATTCTGCGCTTCGCTTGGTGTTTGACTCGCATGAAAGGGTTCCTCGACAGAGAATTCTTGAACGAATAAACCTGCCGTTTCAGAGCCTGGATCTTCGTCAGAGTTCATCTCCAGACCAGGATGCCGGGCGGCTGGTCCAGGAGGCAATGAATCGTCCCTTTCCTCTGGAAGAAAATTTGATGTGGACGTGCATGCTCATCAGAACTGGCGAGAAGCGCTATGTCTGGTCTGCACGGTTTCATCACTTGATCTGTGACGGCGTCTCCGGATCAAACTTCTTCATGGATCTCAGCCATGCATATACCCGTTTGTGGAAAGGGGTATCTGATGAAGGAGAGGCACCTCCTCGTTCGAAGCGTACTGGGGTGCAGAACATAATTATCTGAATTCGTCACGTGCAGACAGGGATCGCGCCTTCTGGGCCGAACGCTTGCGTATGTTGCCCCCTGCGTTACTACCTCGCATGTGGGATATACCACCCAAGGAATCAGCAGTTCGTTCCAATGGTCTGTATGCGTGGGGAGCTGAGCCGCGAGCGATATACGCTCATCGAGAACTATGCCAAACGCCACGGCGGTTCTGTAAATAGTTTCTTTCTGGCCCTGTTGGCATCCTATTTTTCAGGACAAAACACGTCTGCAGACATCGTCATTGGCTCGCCCGTACACAATCGCACCGGAAGGGCGCATAGACGGGCCATCGGCATGTTCTCCTCCGTGGTACCTCTCAGGATCAATGTCGATGCTGGCAGTATATTCCCGGAATTGATGCAGTACGTTACTGGAGAACTTCGACGTAGTTATCGACATCCAGCATCTCCTGTTTCAGAGATAAATCGTTGCGTCTCTGGATTACTCAATGCGTACGAGTCTATATGATGTTGTTCTGGCGTTTGATAAATTTCCAGCCCAGCCTCATTGGGAGACACGGTCACGCAGTGGAAAAGGGTTCGGCATCAACATGAACAAACCCCCTCTTGCCATCAGCGTCAACGATTACCATGAGAATGAAAGTGTTGATGTGAGTTCTCATATAACACTGCATTTTTGAATAATGATGAAATCGAACGGATGGCTCTATCGCATCGATTTGATGCTGAATTGTGTTCTGGGACGTGAAGATGTCCGGGTTGATGCCATCTCCATCATGAATCAGGATGAGATAACTGCAGGTCATCCATGGTTTCAACGCCACGGAGGCTGCATATCCGAAGGATGCATTGATCCACGAGTTGTTCGAGCAGCAGGTCGAGCGCACCCCGGATGCGGTGGCGGTGCAGTATGAGGGCGAGCGGCGGACATATGCGCAATTGAACGCGAAGGCCAACCAGCTGGCGCACCGGCTCAGGGCGATGAGGGATGCTGCGGGAGCTCCGATAATAAAACCGGATGCGCTGGTGGCGATCAGTGTGGAGCGCAGTCTTGAGATGGTGGTGGGGCTGCTGGGGATTCTGAAGGCGGGCGCGGCGTATGTGCCGGTGGACCCGGAGTATCCGGCAGACAGAATCGCGTACATGCTCGGGGATTCACAGGCGCAGGTGCTGCTGACGCAGAAGAGGCTGCAGCAGCGCCTGCTGGCAGCGGCTCAGGTTGTGGATGATGGAGAAACGAGCAACGGATGCGAAGGCGCGGGTACCGAGAAAGCAGACACCGAAGATGCAGACCGTAAAGTCGCAAGCGAGGCGCTTAGTGGTATGGGCGAGGTTCTGCTGCTCGATGAAGAGTCGACCTATGTGGAGCGGCCGGAAGGAAACATCAGCCGCAAGGAGACGGGCCAGAAGTCGTCGAATCTGGCGTATGTGATCTACACCTCGGGTTCGACAGGTCTTCCCAAGGGGGTGATGGTCGAACACCGTAGTGTGGTGAACAGACTCGTCTGGATGCAGGACGAATACGGCCTGACGGAAGCGGATACCGTATTGCAAAAGACATCCATTGGCTTCGATGTATCGGTATGGGAAATCTTCTCGACATTGCAGTCTGGCGCACGTTTGGTCATGGCCATTCCTGAGGTCACAGGGATGTTCAGGTACCTTGAAGAGGTCATCGAAGCAAACGGCGTGACTGTTTTAAACTTTGTTCCTTCCATGCTCCCGTGCGTTTCTTGAGCAGACCAGGAAGGGACAATTCAGCAGTGTCCGCCAGATTATGTGTGCAGGCGAAGAACTTCCGCCTTCTCTTCAGAGTCGCTGCACTCGGCTTCTGCCCAAGGCTAGTCTGGATAATATTTATGGCCCAACGGAAGCAGGTATAACTTTCTGGAAGTGTGACCCCATTCAAAAGTTGGCTCGTATTCCAATAGGGAGGCCAATATCAAACACAAGGATTTATATTGTTGGTTCTGGAAGTGATATCACTCCTGTTGGGGTGGCGGGCGAAATCTGCATTGGCGGTGATGAGGTGGCTCGAGGATATCTGAACCGGTCTGGAATTGACGGCAGAGCGTTTCATACCGGATCCGTTCAGTGATGAGCCGGATGCACGGATGTACAGGACGGAGCGATCTGGGTTACTGGAGAGCGGATGGGCTGATCGAGTTTGTGGGCCGCAATGACTTCTAGGTCAAGATCCGCGGTTTCCGGATCGAACTGGGCGAGATCGAGGCGCGACTGGCGAAGTCGCCGCATGTGCGGGATGCCGTGGTGGTAGCCAAAGAGGATCAACTGGGCGATAAGCGGCTGGTGGCGTACTGGGTTGCCAGGGAGGAGCAGTCTGAAGAGGCATTGCCGGATGTGGAGCGGCTGCGGGGATCACCTGAAGGCGGAGCTACCCGAGACATGGTGCCGAGTGCGTTCGTGCGTCTGGAGACAATGCCGCTGAACACGAGCGGCAAGGTGGACAGGAAGGCGCTGCCGGCGCCGGATGCGGAAGCGCTGGTCAGGGCACGAGTACGAGGCACCACAGGGTCCGGTGGAAGAGATGCTGGCGGGTATCTGGCAGGAGCTGCTGGGTGTGGAGCGCGTGGGGCGGCACGACAGCTTTTGATCTGGGCGGCTATTCGTTGCTGGCGGTGCAGCTGATGGGCCGCATGCCGGGAGCTGGTCCAGGAGGTGGCGCTCAAGGACTTTTGCGGCACCGACGATAGCAGAGGTGGCAGGCAGTCTGGCGCAGGCTGATGAAGCGCTGACGGCTCCGGTGGAGCGGGCAGACCGGACGAAGGAACTGGCGCTGTCATGGGCGCAACAGCGGTTGTGGTTCCTGGAGCAGCTCGAAGACCCAGGGGCTGCGTATCACATCCCGGCCGTGTTGCGTCTGCAGGGAGAGCTGGACAAGGGGAGCGTTGCAGCGCGCGCTGGACGAGATTCTGGCCAGACACGAGGCGCTGCGCACGGTGTTTGTGCGCAATGCGGATGGAGAGCCGGCAGAGGATACTGCCGGTGCAGCCGTTTGCGCTGGCGTATCACGATCTGTCTGGACTTGAGCAGCAGGAGAGGGAACGGGCGAAGCAGGCCCTGACGGAAGAGACGCTGCACAGGCCGTTCGATCTGGACGCAGGGATGTGTTGATCCGTGCCAGTCTGGTGAAGTTGATGAGCAGGATCATGTGCTGAATCTGTGCATGCACCACATCGTGTCGGATGGCTGGTCGATGGGTGTGCTGACACGGGAGCTGGCGGCGCTGTGTACGAGGCGTTCAGCCAGGGGCAGGAGAATCCGCCGCCGGAATTGCAGATTCAGTACGCTGATTAGCGCGCAGTGGCAGCGTCAGTGGCTCAGCGGTGAGCGGCTCGAGCGGCAGGTGGCCTTCTGGAGAGCTGGCAGGGGCGCCAGCGTTGCTGGAGCCGCCGACGGACCATCCGCGGCCGCAGGTGCAGAGCTTGCCGGCAGCGTCGCACTGTTCGATCTGGACGAAGGCACCACGCAGGGCTCAATGCCCTGGCCAGACGGCACGGGGCGACGCTGTTCATGGTGCTGCAGGCCGGGTTTGCGGTGCTGCTAGGCAGATTGAGCGGCCAGGATGATGTGGTGATCGGCACACCGGTGGCCAACCGCAGAAGGAGCGAGCTGGAAGGGGCTGATTGGGTTCTTCGTGAACACGCTGGCGCTGCGCACGCGGCTGGACCCACAGGCCACGGTAGCAGAGCTGCTGGGACAGGGTCAGGGAGCGTACGCTGGCAGGGGGTTTGGACACCAGGATGCTGCCGTTCGAGCAGGTGGTGGAGGCGGTGAGCCCGAGCGGGACATGAGTCACAGTCCGTTGTTCCAGGTGATGCTGGTGTTGCAGAACAATGCAGAAGTCGAGCTGAAGCTGCCGGGGGTTGATGCTGGAGCAGGGGCGTTCGGGCACGATACGACGCACTTCGATCTGACACTGTCGCTGGGTGAGGCTGAGGGGCGGCTGCAGGGGGTGGTGGAGTACGGCACGGTGCTGTTCGAGCGGGCCACGGTGGAAAGGTGGTTGGGGCACCTGAGGGTGCTGCTGTCGGCGATGGTGGGCAATGATGCCTGCACATTGGCCGAGTTGCCGTTGTTGACGGAGGCAGAGCGCGAACAGATTGTCCATGCGTTCAATGCCACGGATGCCGAGTATCCGAGACAGGCGCTGATCCATGAGCTGTTCGAGCAGCAAGTCGAGCGCACACCGGAAGCGGTGGCGGTGCAGTACGAGGAGGAGAGCCTGACGTATGCGCAGCTCAATGCAAGGAGCCAACCAGCTGGCCCATTGGCTGCTGGATCACGGAGCTGGTCGAGGCCAGTGCGTGGCCATCGTGGCGCACGTGGCATACCGATGCTGCTGGGGCAGCTGGCCACTTGAAGGCTGGTGGCACCCTAGTGTACCGATCGATCCGGAGTTTCGCAGGAGCGGCGGCTGTTCATGCTGCAGGACTGCCGGGCGAAGGTGGTGCTGTCTGGTGATGCGGAGGTCCAGGCAGACGACGTGGCAGAGGCAGGGCGGGACGTGCAGTGGCTGGATCTGGGCCATGCGCAGGGAGGTCGTGGCCAGTCTGCCGGCAGACAACCCCGCAGTATCGAAAGCCGAGTGCGCCGAGGCGGCGTACGTGATGTACACCTCGGGCTCGACGGGTCAGCCCAAGGGTGTGGCGGTGCCGCACCGTGCGATCGGCAGGCTGGTCATGGCCAACGGGTTTGCCGAACTGAAGGCAGACGATGTGGTTGTTCACTGCAGCAACACGGCGTTCGATGCTTCGACGCTGGAAGTGTGGGGGCGTTGCTCAATGGAGGGGCGGATCCTGGTGGTGTTGCATGACCAGGTGCTGGATTCGGTGCAGTTTGGGCGGATCATGCGCGAAAGTGGTGCGACGGTGCTGTACCTGAGTGCGGGGCTGTTCAACCAGTACGCGGAGCAGTTGCCGGAAGTGTTTGCGCAGCTGAAGTATCTGATCGTGGGTGGAGACGTGCTCGATGCCCATGTCATCCGGCGGGTGCTGAGAAACAGCCCGCCGCAGAGCCTGCTCAATGGCTATGGGCCGACGGAGACGACGACGTTTGCGGCGACGTGCCGGCTCAATGATCTGGTCGATGAGACGGTGACGCAGGTACCGATCGGCAGGCCGATAGGCAACACAGGAGGTCTACATTCTGGACGGCCAGGGGTCAGCCGGTGCCCATTGGTGTGACCGGAGAGATTCACATCGGTGGTGATGGGGTGGCGCTTGGCTACCTGAATCGACCGGATCTGACGGCCGAGCGTTTCATTCCGGATCTGTTCAGTGATGAGCCGGATGCCCGGATGTACAGGACGGGAGATCTGGGTTACTGGCGCGCAGACGGTCTGATCGGGTTCGTGGGCCGCAATGACTTTCAGGTCAAGATTCGGGGCTTCCGGATAGAGCTGGGCGAGATAGAGGTGCGGTTGGGCGAGCTGACTGAAAGTGAAGGAAGTGGTGGTGCTGGCGCGGGAGGACCATCCGGGCGACAAGCGGCTGGTGGCGTACTGGACGGCCCGAGAGGGAGTGGACGAGCAAGCATTGCCGGATGTGGAGCGGCTGCGGGATCATCTGAAGGCGGAGTTGCCGGAGTACATGGTGCCCAGTGCATTCGTACGACTGGAAGCGATGCCGCTCACACCCAATGGGAAGGTGGACAGGGAAGGCGTTGCCGGCGCCGGATGCGGATGCGCTGGTCAGGCACGAGTACGAGGCGCCACAGGGACCGGTGGAAGAGGTGCTGGCCGGAATCTGGCAGGAGTTGCTGGGTGTGGAGCGGGTTGGCCGCCACGACAGTTTCTTCGATCTGGGTGGGCATTCGCTGTTGGCGGTGCAGCTGCTGGGACGGATGCGCCGGGATCTGGGCCAGGAGATCCAGTTGCGGGAACTCTTCGATGCGCCGACCCCTGCAGGGGTAGCGGGTAGGCTGCAGCAGGCTGATGAAGCGCTGACGGCCCCGGTGGAGCGTGCGGACCGGACGAAGGATTTGTCACTGTCGTGGGCACAGCAGCGGTTGTGGTTCCTGGAGCAGCTGGAGGACCTGGGTGCGGCGTATCACATTCCGACTGTAGTTGCGTCTGCAGGGCGAGCTGGACCGTGAGGCGCTACAGCGGTCGCTGGATGAGATTCTGGCCCGCCACGAGGCGCTGCGCACGGTGTTTGTGCGCAATGCGGATGGAGAGCCGGTGCAGAGGATACTGCCGGTGCAGCCGTTTGCGCTGGCGTATCACGATCTGTCTGGACTTGAGCAGCAGGAGAGGGAACGGGCGAAGCAGGCCCTGACGGAAGAGACGCTGCACAGGCCGTTCGATCTGACGCAGGATGTGTTGATCCGTGCCAGTCTGGTGAAGTTGGATGAGCAGGATCATGTGCTGAATCTGTGCATGCACCACATCGTGTCGGATGGCTGGTCGATGGGTGTGCTGACACGGGAGCTGGCGGCGCTGTACGAGGCGTTCAGCCAGGGGCAGGAGAATCCGCTGCCGGAATTGCAGATTCAGTACGCTGATTACGCGCGCAGTGGCGGCGTCAGTGGCTCGGCGGTGAGCGGCTCGAGCGGCAGGTGGCCTTCTGGAAGGGGAGCTGGCAGGGGCGCCGGCGTTGCTGGAGCTGCCGACGGACCATCCGCGGCCGCAGGTGCAGAGCTTTGCCGGCAGCGTCATACCGTTCGATCTGGACGAAGGCACCACGCAAGGGGCTCAATGCCCTGGCCAGACGGCACGGGGCGACGCTGTTCATGGTGCTGCAGGCCGGGTTTGCGGTGCTGCTGGGCAGATTGAGCGGCCAGGATGATGTGGTGATCGGCACCGGTGGCCAACCGCAGAAGGAGCGAGCTGGAAGGGCTGATTGGGTTCTTCGTGAACACGCTGGCGCTGCGCACGCGGCTGGACCCACAGGCCACGGTAGCAGAGCTGCTGGGACAGGTCAGGGAGCGTACGCTGGCAGGGTTTGGACACCAGGATGTGCCGTTCGAGCAGGTGGTGGAGGCGGTGAGCCCGGAGCGGGACATGAGTCACAGTCCGTTGTTCCAGGTGATGCTGGTGTTGCAGAACAATGCAGAAGTCGAGCTGAAGCTGCCGGGGTTGATGCTGGAGCAGGGGGCGTTCGGGCACGATACGACGCACTTCGATCTGACACTGTCGCTGGGTGAGGCTGAGGGGCGGCTGCAGGGGATGGTGGAGTACAGCACGGTGCTGTTCGAGCGGGCCACGGTGGAAAGGTGGTTGGGGCACCTGAGGGTGCTGCTGTCGGCGATGGTGGGCAATGATGCCTGCACATTGGCCGAGTTGCCGCTGTTGACGGAGCCGGAGCGCGAGCAGCTCATCAGCAAATTCAACGCTACGGAAACGGCATATCCGAAGGATGCATTGATCCACGAGTTGTTCGAGCAGCAGGTCGAGCGCACCCCGGATGCGGTGGCGGTGCAGTATGAGGGCGAGCGGCTGACATATGCGCACTGAACGCGAAGGCCAACCAGCTGGCGCACCGGCTCAGGGCGATGAGGGATGCTGCGGAGCTCCGATAATAAAAACCGGATGCGCTGGTGGCGATCAGTGTGGAGCGCAGTCTGAGATGGTGGTGGGGGCTGCTGGGGATTCTGAAGGCGGGCGCGGCGTATGTGCCGGTGGATCCGGAGTATCCGACCGAACGCATCGGATAGTATGCTCAGGGGATCTCGCAGGGCACAAGTGCTGTTGACGCAGAAGAAGCTGCAGCAGCGCCTGCGGGCGGCGGCCTGGAGTGAGGGCAGTGCCCCGGGAGAGATCCTGCTGCTGGATGAGGAATCGACATATGAGAAACAGCCCGAGGCCAACATTGGCCGTCAGGAGACAGGCGAGGTCTCATCGAACTTGGCGTATGTGATCTACACCTCGGGATCGACAGGCCTGCCCAAGGGCGTGATGCTCGAGCATACCGGTGTGTGCAATCTGGCAACCCTGCAGAAGGCAGAACTGGATATCGATGAGACGAGCCGTGTATTGCAGTTTGCCTCGTTCAGCTTCGATGCCTGTGCTCGGGAAGTGGTGATGACGCTCAGCCACGGTGCAGGCCTGCACCTGTCGACGAAGGAGCGGCTGATGCCGGGCGATCCGCTGCGGGCATTGCTGCAGGAGCGGAACATCACCCATGTGACGCTGCCGCCAACGGCACTGAGTGCATTGGGAGAACCCGATGGGCTGGAGAGCCTGAAGACGCTGGTGGTGGTGGGAGAGGTATGCCCGTCGCAGCTGGCGCAGCAGTGGCGGACAGGGACGCACTTCATCAACGCCTATGGACCGACCGAAGGGACGGTGTGCGCGACGATGTATCACGTGGCACCGAACTCGATGGCGACGCCGGGTCAGGGGGTGCCGATCGGAGCGCCAGTGCCAATGCGCGGATCTACATTCTGGATGAGCACAGGCAGCCAGTACCACTGGTGTGGCCGCAGAGATCTGGACTGGTGGAGCCGGTGTTGCCCGCGGTTACCTGAACCGGCAGGAGCTGACGGCGGAACGTTTTGTGGACGATCCGTTCAGTGAGGAGCCGGGTGCGAGGATATACCGCACGGGGGACCTTGGCCGGTGGCGCAACGATGGCCAGATCGAGTATCTGGGCAGGAACGACTTCCAGGTCAAGATCCGGGGCTTCCGGATCGAGCTGGGCGAGATCGAGGCGCGGCTGGCTGCACTGGCGCAGGTCAGAGAAGCCGTGGTGGTGGCACGTGAGGACCATCCGGGCGACAAGCGGTTGGTGGCGTACTGGGGGCCCGTGAGGGACTGGCCGGAAGAGGCGTTACCGGATGCGGAGCGGCTGCGGGATCATCTGAAGGCGGAGCTGCTGTCGTATCATGGTAGCCGTTGGCATTCGTGAAGCTGGAACAGATGCCGCTGACCCCTCAATGGGAAGGTGGACGGAGAGAGCGCTGCCAGCACCGGATGCGGATGCGCTGATCACACATGTGTATGAGGCGCCACAGGGTCCGGGTGGAAGAGGTACTGGCCGGTATTTGGCAGGAGCTGCTGGGCGTGGAGCAGGGTAGGGAGAAACGACAGTTTCTTCGATCTGGGCGGCCACTCGCTGCTGGCGGTGCAGTTGATGGGCCGCATGCGTCGGGATCTCGGGGCCAGGAGATCGAGCTGCGGAACTCTTCGATGCACCGACATCGGCTGCGGTTGCCAGCCGGCTGCAGCAGGCCGATGAGGCGCTGACGCGCCGATCGAGCTGGCAGACAGGGACGAAGAACCTGGCGCTATCGTGAGTGCAGCAGCGGCTGTGGTTCCTGGAGCAGCTCGAAGACCTGGGGTCGGCGTATCACATCCCGGCCGTGCTGCGTCTGCAGGGTGAGCTCGACAGGGAGGGCGCTGCAGCGCACGCTGGATACGATCCTGTCTCGACATGAGGCGCTGCGCACGGTGTTCGTGCGCGCAGACGACGGAGAGCGGTGCAGCAGATACCGCCTGTGCGGCCGTTTGCGCTGGTGTACCGGGATACGTCGCAGCTTGAAGAGGCGGAGAAGGAGCAGGCCGGGCAGGCGCTGACGAAAGAGACGCTGCACAGGCCGTTCGATCTGCGCAGGATGTTGATTCGTGCCAGCTTGAGTGAAGCTGGCAGAAAAGGACTGCATCCTGAACCTGTGCATGCATCATATCGTGTCGGATGGCTGGTCGATGGGCGTGCTGGCACGGGAGCTGGCGACGCTGTACGAGGCGTTCAGCCATGGGCAGGAGAATCCGCCACCGGCATTGCGCGATCCAGTATGTGGACTATGCACAGTGGCAGCGGCAGTGGCTCAGCGGTGAGCGGCTCGAGCAGCAGGTGGCCTTCTGGAAGGAGGAACTGGCAGGGGGCGCCGGCGTTGCTGGAGCTGCCGACGGACCATCTCGCGGCCGCAGGTACAGAGCTTTGCCGGCAGCGTCATACCGTTCGATCTCGGACGAAGGCACCACGCAAGGGGCTCAATGCCCTGGCCAGACGGCACGGGCGACGCTGTTCGTGGTGCTGCAGGCCGGGTTTGCGGTGCTGCTGGGCAGATTGAGCGGCCAGGATGATGTGGTGATCGGCACACCGGTGGCCAACCGCAGAAGGGAGCCGAGCTGGAAGGGCTGATTGGGCTTCTTCGTGAACACGCTGGCGCTGCGCACGCGGCTGGACCCACAGGCCACGGTAGCAGAGCTGCTGGGACAGGTCAGGGGAGCGTACGCTGGCAGGGTTTGGACACCAGGATGTGCCGTTCGAGCAGAGTGGTGGAGGCGGTGAGCCCGGAGCGGGACATGAGTCACAGTCCGTTGTTCCAGGTGATGCTGGTGTTGCAGAACAATGCAGAAGTCGAGCTGAAGCTGCCGGGTTGATGCTGGAGCAGGGGCGTTCGGGCACGATACGACGTCACTTCGATCTGACACTGTCGCTGGGTGAGGCTGAGGGCGGCTGCAGGGGATGGTGGAGTACAGCACGGTGCTGTTCGAGCGGGCCACGGTGGAAAGGTGGTTGGGGCACCCTGAGGGTTGCTGCTGTCGGCGATGGTGGGCAATGATGCCTGCACATTGGCCGAGTTGCCGCTGTTGACGGAGCCGGAGCGCGAGCAGCTCATCAGCAAATTCAACGCTACGGGAAACGGCATATCCGAAGGATGCATTGATCCACGAGTTGTTCGAGCAGCAGGTCGAGCGCACCCCGGATGCGGTGGCGGTGGCAGTATGAGGGCGAGCGGCTGACATATGCGCAATTGAACGCGAAGGCCAACCAGCTGGCGCACCGGCTCAGGGGCGATGAGGGATGCTGCGGGAGCTCCGATAATAAAACCGGATGCGCTGGTGGCGATCAGTGTGGAGCGCAGTCTTGAGATGGTGGTGGGGCTGCTGGGGATTCTGAAGGCGGGCGCGGCGTATGTGCCGGTGGACCCGGAGTATCCGGCAGACAGAATCGCGTACATGCTCGGGGATCCACAGGCGCAGGTGCTGCTGAGCGCAGAAGAGGCTGCAGCAGTGCCTGCTGGCAGCGACTCAGGGTTGTGGATGATGGAGAAACGAGCAACGGATGCGAAGGCGCGGGTACCGAGAAAGCAGACACTGAAGATGCAGACCGTAAGTCGCAAGCGAGGCGCTTAGTGGTATGGGCGAGGTTCTGCTGCTCGATGAAGAGTCGACTCTATGTGGAGCGGCCGGAGGAAAACATCAGCCGCAAAGGGAGACGGGCCAGAAGTCGTCGAATCTGGCGTATGTGATCTCACACCTCGGGTTCGACAGGTCTTCCCAAGGGGTGATGGTCGAACACCGTAGTGTGGTGAACAGACTCGTCTCGATGCAGGACGAATACGGCCTGACGGAAGCGGATACCGTATTGCAAAAAGACATCCATTGGCTTCGATGTATCGGTATGGAAATCTTCTCGACATTGCAGTCTGGCGCACGTTTGGTCATGGCCATTCCTGGAGGTCACAGGGATGTTCAGTACCTGAAGAGGTCATCGAAGCAAACGGCGTGACTGTTTTAAACTTTGTTTCCTTCCATGCTCCCGTGCGTTTCTTGAGCAGACCAGGAAGGGACAATTCAGCAGTGTCCGCCAGATTGTGTGGCAGGCGAAGAACTTCCCGCCTTCTCTTCAGAGTCGCTGCACTCGGCTTCTGCCCGCTAGTCTGGATAATATTTATGGCCCAACGGAAGCAGGTGTAACTTTCTGGAAGTGTGACCCCATTCAAAAAGTTGGCTCGTGATTCCAATAGGGAGGCCAATATCAAAACACAAGGATTTATATTGTTGGTTCTGGAAGTGATATACACCCTGTTGGGGTGGCGGGCGAAATCTGCATTGGCGGTGATGAGGTGGCTCGAGGATATCTCGAACCGTCTGGAATTGACGGCAGAGCGCTTCATACCGGATCCGTTCAGTGATGAGCCGGATGCACGGATGTACAGGACGGGCGATCTGGGTCACTGGAGAGCGGATGGGCTGATCAGTTTAGGGCCGCAATGACTTCCAGGTCAAGATCCGCGGTTTCCGGATCGAACTGGGCGAGATCGAGGCGCGACTGGCGAAGTCGCCGCATGTGCGGGATGCCGTGGTGGTAGCCAAAGAGGATCAACTGGGCGATAAGCGGCTGGTGGCGTACTGGGTTGCCAGGGAGGAGCAGTCTGAAGAGGCATTGCCGGATGTGGAGCGGCTGCGGGATCACCTGAAGGCGAGCTACCCGAATACATGGTGCCGAGTGCGTTCGTGCGTTCGAGACAATGCCGCTGAACACGAGCGGCAAGGTGGACAGGAAGGCGCTGCCGGCGCCGGATGCGGGAAGCGCTGGTCAGGCACGAGTACGAGGCACCACAGGGTCCGGTGGAAGAGATGCTGGCGGGTATCTGGCAGGGAGCTGCTGGGTGTGGAGCGCGTGGGGCGGCACGACAGCTTCTTTGATCTGGGCGGCCATTCGTTGCTGGCGGTGCAGCTGATGGGCCGCATGCGCCGGGAGCTGGTCCAGGAGGTGGCGCTCAAGGACTTTTTGCGGCACCGACGATAGCAGAGGTGGCAGGCAGTCTGGCGCAGGCTGATGAAGCGCTGACGGCTCCGGTGGAGCGGGCAGACCGGACGAAGGAACTGGCGCTGTCATGGGCGCAACAGCGGTTGTGGTTCCTGGAGCAGCTCGAAGACCTGGGGCTGCGTATCACATCCCGGCCGTGTTGCGTCTGCAGGAGAGCTGGACAAGGGGGCGTTGCAGCGCGCCGGACGAGATTCTGCCGAGACACGAGGCGCTGCGCACGGTGTTTGTGCGCAATGCGGATGGAGAGCCGGTGCAGAGGATACTGCCGGTGCAGCCGTTTGCGCTGGCGTATCACGATCTGTCTGGACTTGAGCAGCAGGAGAGGGAACGGTGAAGCAGGCCCCTGACGGAAGAGACGCTGCATGGGCCGTTCGATCTGGACGCAGGATGTGTTGATCCGTGCCAGTCTGGTGAAGTTGGATGAGCAGGATCATGTGCTGAATCTGTGCATGCACCACATCGTGTCGGATGGCTGGTCGATGGGTGTGCTGACACGGGAGCTGGCGGCGCTGTACGAGGCGTTCAGCCAGGGGCAGGAGAATCCGCTGCCGGAATTGCGGATTCAGTACGCTGATTACGCGCAGTGGCAGCGTCAGTGGCTCAGCGGTGAGCGGCTCGAGCGGCAGGGTGGCCTTCTGGAAGGGGGAGCTGGCAGGGGCGCTGGCGTTGCTGGAGCTGCCGACGGACTCATCCGCGGCCGCAGGTGCAGAGCTTTGCCGGCAGCGTCATACCGTTCGATCTCGGACGAAGGCACCACGCAGGCGCTCAATGCCCTGGCCAGCACGGCACGAGGGCGACGCTGTTCATGGTGCTGCAGGCCGGGTTTGCGGTGCTGCTAGGCAGATTGAGCGGCCAGGATGATGTGGTGATCGGCACACCGGTGGCCAACCGCAGAAGGAGCGAGCTGGAAGGGCTGATTGGGTTCTTCGTGAACACGCTGGCGCTGCGCACGCTGGCTGGACCCACAGGCCACGGTAGCAGAGCTGCTGGGACCCAGGTCAGGAGCGTACGCTGGCAGGGTTTGGACACCAGGATGCTGCCGTTCGAGCAGGTGGTGGAGGCGGTGAGCCCGGAGCGGGACATGAGTCACAGTCCGTTGTTCCAGGTGATGCTGGTGTTGCAGAACAATGCAGAAGTCGAGCTGAAGCTGCCGGGGTTGATGCTGGAGCAGGGGCGTTCGGGCACGATACGACGCACTTCGATCTGACACTGTCGCTGGGTGAGGCTGAGGGGCGGCTGCAGGGGGTGGTGGAGTACGGCACGGTGCTGTTCGAGCGGGCCACGCGTGGAAAAGGTGGTTGGGGCACCTGAGGGTGCTGCTGTCGGCGATGGTGGGCAATGATGCCCTGCACATTGGCCGAGTTGCCGTTGTTGACGGAGGCAGAGCGCGAACAGATTGTCCATGCGTTCAACGCCACGGATGCCGAGTATCCGAGACAGGCGCTGATCCATGAGCTGTTCGAGCAGCAAGTCGAGCGCACACCGGAAGCGGTGGCGGTGCAGTACGAGGAGGAGAGCCTGACGTATCGCGCAGCTCAATGCAAGGGCCAATCAGCTGGCGCATCGGCTCAGGGGATGAGGGATGCAGCGGGGGCCCCGTTGGTGAAGCCGGATGCGCTGGTGGCGATCAGTGCGGGAGCGCAGTCTCGAGATGATGGTGGGGCTGCTGGGGATTCTGAAGGCAGGCGCGGCGACAAATGCCGGTGGACCCGGAGTATCCGGCAGAGCGTATCGAGCACATGCTGCAGGATTCGCAGGCGAGGGTGCTGCTGACGCAGAAGCGGCTGCAGGAGCGCCTGTCAGCGCCGGCACAGGTTGCAGGTGGTGCGGGCGGCGGTATCGAAGAAATCGTACTGCTCGATGATGAGTTGATCTATGCGGGCCAGCCGGAAGGCAACATCAGCCGTGAAGAGACGGGGCAGACCCCTCGAACCTGGCGTATGTGATCTATACGTCGGCTCGACCGGACAGCCCAAGGGGGAGTGATGGTCGAGCACGAAGCTCTTGGTAATTTGGTGCTGGCTCAGATTGAGGCTTTTGGGCTGGAGACAAAAAGCCGGCTTTTTGCAGTTTGCTTCGTTTGGTTTCGATGCTAGTGTCTCGGAGGTGTTCACTGCGATGTGCAGCGGAGCAACCTGTATTTGGGCAGTCGGACGATCTGATGCCGGGAGAGGGCCCAGGAAGCTGCTGTGCCGATACCGGATTACCCATGCTGTACTGCCGCAGGCTGCGCTATCGGTTCTGGGAGACGCAGCTGTGTCTGACTATACGGGTGTCGTCAGATCGGCGGGTGCATATGGTGATGGCTGGGGGATGTCGCTTCAGGCGCTGGTCGTAGCGGGCGAGGCGTGCCCTCCACGGCTGGCGCAACAGTGGTGCGAAAGAACGCGCTTCATCAACGCCTAGTGGTCCGACCGAGGCGACCGTGTGTTCCACGATGTATCGCGTGCCGTCAGACTGGACGGCGCAGCAGGGTCAGGGGTGCCGATTGGGGAACCGATGGCCAATCGTACGGGTCTACATTCTGGATGAGCAGAAGCAGCCGGTACCGCTGGGCGTGGCGGGAGAGCTTTACGTGGGTGGTGCCGGGGTTGCCCGGGGTTACCTGAATCGGGCAGAGTTGACGGCGGAGCGTTTCATTCCGGATCCGTTCAGTGATGAGCCGGATGCACGGATGTACAGGACAGGAGACCTGTGCAGGGGGAGAGCCGATGGGGTACTCGAGTATCTGGGCAGGAACGACTTTCAGGTCAAGATTCGGGGCTTCTGGATCAGAGCTGGGCGAGATCGAGGCGCGGCTGGGCGAGCTGGCTGAAGTGAAGGAAGCGGTGGTGCTGGCGCGGAGGACCATCCGGGCGACAAGCGGTTGGTGGCGTACTGGACGGCCCGATCCAAAGGGGAAGGGGCGATGTTCGGTGCGTTGAGGCCATGGGGCCGATGCCGGAGATGATGAAGCGACCCGGCAACAACAGGAGGTGACGCGGCTGCGTGAGCATTTGAGAGTGGAGCTGCCGGAATACATGGTGCCGTCGGCGTTTGTGAAACTGGAAGCGATACCGCTGAACACGAGCGGCAAGGTGGACAGGAAGGCGTTGCCGGCGCCGGATGCGGAAGCGCTGGTCACGCATGCGTACGAGGGCGCCACAGGGTCCGGGTGGAAGAGGTGCTGGCTGGTATTTGGCAGGAGCTGCTGGGCGTGGAGCGGGTAGGGAGAAACGACAGTTTCTTCAATCTGAGCGGACACTGCTGTTGATTGTGTCACTGGTGGAGAAGCTGCGTCAGGCGGGTCTGAAAGCTGAGATCCGTCAGGTGTTTCATGCGGAAAGCCTGGCGGCACTGGCGGCAGAGATCAGCGGTCAGGAAATCGATACGTGGGAGGCGCCAGCCAATCTGATCCCGCGGGGTTGCACCCATATCACGCCGGATATGCTGCCCTTGGGTGGAACTGGATCAGGCGCAGATTGATCGGATAGCGGAGACGGTACCAGGAGGGATGGCCAACATTCAGGACATCTACCCGCTGGCGCCGTTACAGGAAGGGTGTTGTTTTATCACCGCTTCCACCGGGACAGCGATCTGCGTATGTGTCGTACGCCATTGCGTCCTTTGCTTCACAGGAGCAGTTGAAACGCTTTGCATGGGCCATGAACCAAGTGGTGGCACGACATGATGTGCTGCGTACGGTGATTCTAGTGGGAGGGCCTGCCGCAGGCGGTGCAGGTGGTATATCGCCATGTGGAGCTGGTGACGGAGCCCCTGGAGGTAGCCGAGGAGGGCGATGCATTACAGAGTATCAAGCGTCTCATCTTGATGATGCTCCTTTATCGATGGATTTGTCCCGGCCGCCGCTGTGTTGAACCTTCGGCCGGTGCGTGTGACAGGGCCGAATGAGGGGAGGTGATGGGGAGCCATGTTATGCGGTCCTGATGTTCCATCACGTGATAGTAGATCGCTGTGTCACTGGATGTGATGATGCAGGAGGTAGTGCAGATTCTGAAAGGCGAGGAGGGTGTCTCTGCCGGTGCCGATGCATTATCGGGACTTCGTGGCCCATAGCCCTGAACAGCCAGCGTGAAACGGATGCGGAAGCGTTTTTCCGGCAGATGCTGAGGATGGATGAGCCCACCGTGCCGTTCGGGCTGACGGATGTTCATGGTGACGGTACTGCGATCAGGGCGAGTGAGCAGTTGCTGGTGCAGAGCTGTCGCAGCGGATCAGGGGAGCGTGTGCGCGGGCTGGGCGTGAGTGCGGCAACGCTGTTCCATGTGGCCTTATGCTTTGATGCTGGCGCGGTGCACGTCGCGGGATGATGTGGTTTTCTGGCAGTGGCTGTCGGGGGCGTATGGGAGGTGTGGTCGGTGCGGACCGGATGATGGGTATGTTCATTAACACATTGCCGGTGAGGTTGAAGCTGCAGGGCGCAAGTGTGCTTGAGGCGATGCGAACAGTGCAGGCGTGTTGGTGGGTATGCTGAAGCATGAGCAGACGGTTCTGGCGGTAGCGCAGCGTTGTAGTGGTATGGACAACGGTGTGGCGCTGTTCAGTGCGATGCTGAACTCCGACACAGCCAGGGTTCGGACGAGATGGCTATTCGGTCAGGTATGGCGGTAGTGATGCGAAGGAGCGTACCAACTACCCGTTTGCGGTGTCGGTTGATGATCTGGGAGATGGTGGCTTTGCACTGACGGCTCAGACGGATGTAAGCGTTGTTGATCCGGCACGCATTCTGGGGTATTTGGGTTGTGCAGTGCAGAGGGTTGTTGAGGCGCTGGAGGCTGATCCCGGAGAGAGGAGCACTGCAGTTGGAGGTGCTTCCTGGAGCCGAAAAATCAACTGATTCATGGGTTCAATGCCACAGAGGCTGAGTATCCGAGGCAGGCGCTGATCCATGAGCTGTTCGAGCAGCAGGTTGAGCGGACACCACAAGCGGTGGCGGTGCGGGTACGAGGACGAGCAGCTGACGTACGCCCAGCTCAATGCGAAGGCCAATCAGCTGGCGCACCGGCTCAGGGCGATGAGGGATGCTGCGGGAGCTCCGATAATAAAACCGGATGCGCTGGTGGCGATCAGTGTGGAGCGCAGTCTTGAGATGGTGGTGGGGCTGCTGGGGATCTCTGAAGGCGGGCGCGGCGTAGTGCCGGTGGATCCGGAGTATCCGACCGAACGCATCGGATATATGCTCAGGGATTCGCAGGCACGCGTCTGTTGACGCAGAAGAAGCTGCAGCAGGCGCCTGCGGGCGGCGGCCTGGAGTGAGGGCAGTGCCCCGGGAGAGATCCTGCTGCTGGATGAGGAATCGACATATGCGAAACAGCCCGAGGCCAATATTGGCTGTCAGGAGACAGGCGAGGTCTCATCGAACTTGGCGTATGTGATCTACACCGGGATCGACAGGCTCGCCCAAGGGCGTGATGCTCGAGCATACCGGTGTGTGCAATCTGGCAACCGCAGAAGGCAGAACTGGATATCGATGAGACGAGCCGTGTATTGCAGTTTGCCCTCGTTCAGCTTCCGATGCCTGTGCAGCCTGAAGTGGGATGACGCTCAGCCACGGTGCAGGCCTGCACCTGTCGACGAAGGAGCAGCCGATGCCGGGCGATCCGCTGCGGGCATTGCTGCAGGAGCGGAACATCACCCATGTGACGCTGCCGCCAACGGCACTGGAGTGCATTGGGAGAACCCGATGGGCTGGAGAGCCTGAAGACGCTGGTGGTGGTGGGAGAGGTATGCCCGTCGCAGCTGGCGCAGCAGTGGCGGGACAGGACGCACTTCATCAACGCCTCATGGACCGACCGAAGGGACGGTGTGCGCGACGATGTATCACGTGGCACCGAACTGGATGGCGACGCCGGGTCAGGGGTGCTGATCGAGCGCCAGTGGCCAATCGCGCGGATCTACATTCTGGATGAGCACAGGCAGCCAGTACCACTGGGTGTGACGCAGAGATCTGGATTGGGTGGAGCCGAAAGTGTTGCCGCGGTTACCTGAACCGGCAGGAGCTGACGGCGGAACGTTTTTGTGGACGATCCGTTCAGTGAGGAGCCGGGCGCGAGGATATACCGCATCGGGGACCTGGCCGGTGGCGCAACGATGGCCAGATCGAGTATCTGGGCAGGAACGACTTCAGGCGTCGAGATCCGGGGCTTCCGGATCGAGCTGGGCGAGATCGAGCGCGGCTGGCTGCACTGCGCGCAGGTCAGAGAAGCCGTGGTGGTGGCACGTGAGGACCATCCGGGCGACAAGCGGTTGGTGGCGTACTGGGTGGCCCGTGAGGGACTGGCCGAAGAGGCGTTACCGGATGTCGGAGCGGCTGCGGATCATCTGAAGCGGAGCTGCTGTCGTGACATGGTGCCGTTGGCATTCGTGAAGCTGGAACAGATGCCGCTGACCCCAATGGGAAGGTGGACAGGAGGCGCTGCCAGCACCGGATGCGGATGCGCTGATCACACATGTGTGTGAGGCGCCACAGGGTCCGGTGGAAGAGGTACTGGCCGGTATTTGGTGCAGGAGCTGCTGGGCGTGGAGCGGTAGGGAGAAACGACAGTTTCTTCGACATGGGTGGACATTCATTGCTGATCATGCAATTGCTGGCCCGTGTTCAGAGCAGGCTGGGTCGTGAAGTCGGTTTGCAGGCCTTCTATCGCGCTCCGACCGTGGCAGGCATGGCCCGGCTGATTCAGGGAGAAGCCGAATCAGGTCATCCGGATGAAAGCCTCTGGGCCCGGATGCGCAGGATGCCGTATCGCCCGATGAGATCGTTGCAGGGCAGCTCCGCCGTTGCTGAATCGGTCAGACAGATACCGTTGACGGGGTAACGGGTTTTCTGGGCGCGTTCCTCCCTGCGTGAACTGCTGAGACGTACGGATGCCCGTGTCATCTGCCTTGTACGGGCCAGCAATCCCGAGCAGGGACCACTGCGGTTGCAGAAGAACCTGGAGCAGTATCGCATCGTCGGAGATATCGACTTCAACCGGGTCGAGATTCCTGATGGGCGACCTGTCCCGACCGCTGCTGGGGCTGGACGAAGACGTTCATCAGGTCATGTGCGAACGACTGGATGCCACTCTACCACAGCGGCGCTCTACGTCAATCACCTGATGCCCTATGAACAGATGCGCCTGGCCAATGTTCAGGGGTACGCGGAACTGATTGCCATGGCGGCACGGCATCATGCCAAGCATTTCCATTTCGTGTCCACGACTTCGTGTTATCGCCCGCCGGATGCCGGGGAGATGCGCAGACTGACGGAACACCGCCCGGCATACCATGGGAGCACCTCCAGAACGGCTACGTCCAGACCAAGTGGGCGGCAGAGCGACTCAATCGAAGCTCGTAACCGGGGCATACCGGTGACCATCCATCGAGCTGGCTGGATTGCGGGTGACAGTGTGCATGGCGCCTGTCAGCTGGACGATTCGTTCTGGGGATTTTCAGGATGATTCCTGTGCTGGGATATGCACCATATGGCGCATTCGGAGAAATTCTGGACGGCTGTGGACAGGGTGGTTGCAGCCATTGTGGCCCGTCGCGCGCCCCCGGACTGGAAAAACCATACCTGGCATCCGATAGCCACCGGCTTCTCCGATGGGCGGCACTACTGGCTGCTTTACGGAGAAATGGCTATGCGATCACGGAGGTATCAGGCGATGAATGGCGTGAACGCGCGTTGCAATTCTTCGAGGCCCATCCTGAGGATCCATCGGCCAGACTGGGAGCATTCTTGCTGCCGGCAGGGCATACGGATGGCGAAGAAGCAGATGAGTCAGTGTCACCGGTTCCGACGGACAGTACACTGACCCTGTGATGCGGCAGGGCCTGGGTGTCGATCTGGAACCGGCCGATGCCCCAATGCTGGATCGTTACATCAGGTACTTCCAGTCGGTGGGGTTCTTTCCCGGACGGAGCGGGTAATGATGATGATGGATGGTCCGGCCAGCTGCACCACTGTGCACGCGAATCTGATGGGTTCGGCCCGTGTAAGGACTCCAGGATCGAGTCACCCAAAGCGAACTTTCCCTCGGGTGACCTCGACACCGCGGAGACGAAGTGTTCCCGTGGCTGCTCAAAGACAAGTGAGCCGGCTGGTGATATCCCGGCTCATCAACAGGAATGAGGCATGACCACCCGAGCCTCCGGCCTCGGCCTTCGGCCTCGGACCGGTCGGGGAACACGCAGCTTAATTCCAGTACATGAAGCCAGTTTCGCCGGCGTAGACGCTGCGATCCTCAATCAGGCAGTGACGTCCACCTAACAAGCTCCTTGCCCCAGCGCCAGTCGGTAGGCACTTGCCAGGTGACGCAATGCAGGCGCTTGGCCAGTGAGCTGTTCAGGTGCGTGCACAGACGTGCCTCGTTGGCCTTGTCGCCCTTGATCAGCAGCAGCCGCAGGTTGTTGCCGACGGCGTCCCTGCCACTGGTTGAGGACACCGAAGGGAACCAGTGCCTCGACGCTGATAGCCGCGTGCCGTGCCATTCAGCAGGGTTTTCCTCCTGCGGCCTTCCTTCGTGCCCTCTCCGCTGTAGTATTTCCAAGTATAGACGAGGTCTTCCTCCAGCTGGATCTTACATGGGCACCAATGATGACCTGATCCTCCGTGACAGTGAGCGGATAATCCACCTTAGTCTCGTTCACGCCCCTTGGTGATCCAGGGGCTCGTCGTAGTAGCGCATGGTCAGGTAGGTGTGATAACGGCCGGCCGTGGTCATGCTATAGGTGTAGTCGCCGGGGCTGACCGGGTTGCTGTACGAGCGGATATCCGGGTACATGCACTCGTAGACATGACCCGGTGCCCGGGCGGGTGGCGTAGCGTCCATCGATACGCCACTTGTCCACGTCGTAGGTATAGGGTTCGACATTCAGCGAGGCGACGGTCAGTACCGGTGGCGTGTCTTCCTGACAGCGGTGTCCCTGCGAAAGGGGCACCTTTCAGGATTCGACGCGATGGGTGCTGAAATCGCCCATGCAGGCTTTCTGGTCGAACATGGCCAGCAGCACGTCGCCGCGAATGCCGTCCTTCGAGATGAGCGGCGCCACACCGCGGGCAACGTAGTCTGGCTGGTGTGCTGCCTTTGGTGCAGGGTGCGCTTGCGTTTTGCCCCCGATCACTGGCGATGGCATCGGCAATGGCGTCAGTGCCGGCCGTGATTTTTCTGCCCGAAGCACTTTGGGCTTTGGGTGACGGGCTGGAGGACACGTTCGTGTCGCCGCCATCGCTGTCGCTGCCGCAGGCGCAAGCAGGACGCGCCATGGCGATGGCCGTGGGAACAAACAGGAACGATCGTGTCTGGGCGGGTACTTCTTTCACGATGAACCTTGAATCGAGAGATTTACGCGCATCAAACTGCACGCGTTGTTCCATGTTATGGATTTGTTGCGGCAGCGGACAGCAAATGTTGCAAAGGTGACAACCCTGTTAAAAGAACGATTTCCCTACGCCGCACCTGCCTGAGCGGCTCGCAAGCGTTCCCGTCAGGCAGGTACTCAACAGTAGCGTTTCGGGCAACGGTTTGACGAAAGCTGGGTATTCCGATGATCGTGACCGCTGATTCCGGCGGTCGTGACCGGTGCCGTTCCGCCGTTACCCCGCAGCCATGGCGCCCTGTCTATAATGGCTCGCTCGACGGAGGAAACCATGCCCCATCCCCAGACCCCCTCTCGCCCGCCGCGCTGGCATCGTGGCTGTCGCTGCTGGCCGCCGGCAGTTCCCGCTGGCCGGCCGTGCCGCCACCGAGAAGGACCCCACGGCCAACTGGAGCGCCGAGCAGCTCTATGCCGACGCCAGGAAGACCTCGATGCCGGCAACTGGTCCAGTGCCATCAAGGGTCATGGAGCGTCGAGTCGCGCTATCCGTCTGGCAGCTACGCCCAGCAGGCGCAGCTCGACATCGCCTGGGCGCACTCAAGCAGGGCGATCGGGCCGAGCGTTGTCGTCCATCGACCGCTTCATCCGCCTGCACCCGGCGCATGAACGGCTCGATTACGCCTGCTACCTGAAGGGGCTGGATCAACTTCAGCAACGGCACTCGGCATGATCGCCCGCTGGGCCGGGCAGGACGCCTCCGAGCGTGATCTGGCCGCCAGCCGCGAGGCCTGACGATGCCTTCCAGCAGGTGGTGCAACCGCTTCCCCAACAGCCGCTATCGTGAAGATTCGATTGCCCGCATGCGCTCGCTGGTCAACAGCATGGCCTCGGGTGAGGTGCAGTGGCGCGCTATTACCTGAGCCGCGGCGCCCATGTGGCTTCGGCCAACCGGGCGCAGGGGGTGCTGTCGTCCCTATCAGGGCACGCCGGGCCACGGAAGAGGCGCTGAGCATCCTGGCCACGTCCTACCAGAACCTGAACCTGCCGGACCTGCGCGACGATACTGTGCGCGTGCTGGCCCGCACGTGGCCGGACAGCCGCTACCTGGCCAATTTCCCCAAACCGAAGGATCCGGACCCGAATGTTAAACGCCCGGCCGATGCCAACATGGCACCGGCCCAGGCCCCGCTGATTCCGGACCTGCCGGAGTTCCTGCGCCAGAACAGCGATACGGGCGGCGGCAGTGATGATTCTGGCGGCGCCCAGGGCGCTGGCGGCCAGATGACGCCGCCGGGCATGTAGCAGGGTTCCTTTTCCGATACCGCCCTGTCCTGACTGCCCCCGACCGACGCCCGGATGCCGATGCAGGGAACCCGCCTTTTAGCCGATGCCGCCCAGCCCCCATCCTGCCGTGGGCTGGGCTTTTACGCTGCGCGGTGGTGGGTGAGTCAGTCGGGGCCGTGGGCGTGACGAACCCGGGTGCTCATCCGAAGACGCAGCGAAGCGCACCGGCTTTGCACCCGGGGGCTGAATCTCGCCCGCATACCGGCGATGACCCGTCGGCCGTGCGCGAGAATCGCCGGCGCGTGGCCGCAGCCATCGGGCATCCGGTGTCGTGGCTGACGCAGGTTCACGGCATCCGGGTGCTGGATCTGGACGGCGCAGAGGCCAGAGCCCGCATGCCCGAAAACCGGGAGGCCGGGAAACCATCAGGAAAACGCGTCTCGTTAATACGTCTGCCGAAGTGCCGTTCGATGGCACCTCGGCAGGTGAAACCGATAAGGTGCATGGCGTCGTTCATGGCACCCCAGCGAACGAAACCGATAAAGCGCATGGTGTCGTTCATGGCACCTCAGCAAGAGAAACCGGTCGAAAGCACTATGGCATCGTTTCTGGCGAAAATCTCCACCGGCCCGACCCCGAGGCAGATGCCCAGATCACCACACTGCCCGGTATCGCGCTGGCCGTACAGATGGCCGACCGCCCGCCGGTGCTGCTGGCCGATACGCAGGGCAGGGTGATTGGCGCTGCACATGCTGGCTGGCGCGGGCTGGCGGGCGGTGTGCTGGAGGCCACCGTGCAGGCGATGCGCGAGAAGGTGCCCGATGCCGACCTTGGGTGCTGGCTGGGCCTGCATCGGGCCGGCGGCCTTTGAAGCGGGGGAAGACGTGCGGGATGCGTTTCTGGCAGCTGGGTCTGGTACATCCTTCCTGCCCGGCCGGACGCCCGGCAAATGGCTGGCCAACCTGCCCTTCTGGCCCGGTTGCGCCTGCAGGCGCTGGGTATCACCACCATCCACACGGCCGGGCACTGCACGTACTCGGAGCCGGAACACTTCTGGAGCTGGGCTCGGCGCAGCACACCCCGCGGCCGCATGGCGGGACTCATCTGGCTTACGGCGGATCGCTTTCCCTCCCACCGGAACACTTTTCGCCATCATGCTGGCTGATGATCACCAGCATGCGGGGTTCCGTTTCGAGGTGAACGTGCAGGGTAATTGCCGGCATCGTCGCTGATCTTGTAGTAGATGGCGGTGTTGCTCTTGGCCAGCACTTCCAGTTTGCCGCGGGCCAGCCAGGGGGTTGCGGCGGCGCAGGGCGATCAGCGCCCGGTAGAGGTTGAACATCCACCAGCCGTAGGGCAGCAGGCCGTCGGGTGATTCGGGCAGTTCCGGGCGCAGGTCGTCGTCGTGGCGTTCGCCTTCGCCCTTCAGGCCACGAAAGCCCTGCTCATCGCCATAATAGATGGAAGGCATGCCGGGCACGGTGAACAGGATGGCGGCGGCCACGATGGCGCCAGCACCACCCACCTGCGAGGCGACGCGGGTCACGTCGTGGTTGCCGATGAAGGTCTGCGGCACGAAGGTTTCGCACATCTTCGCGTGCCGGCCCAGGGTCCAGTCCAGTTCCCAGAAGTTGCGCTCCTTGATCGAACTCCAGGGTGGCTTTCCAGAGTTCGTATTCGGTGACGGTGTCGAGCTTGCTGGTGTAGACGAAGCGCGCGTAGTCGCCATGGATGACCCTCGCCGAGGAAGAGGGCATCAGGAAATTCTTCCGCACGCGGCGAGTGACCTTGCGCCAGAAGCTGCGGGGCACATCAGGCCACGTCCAGCCGCCAGCCGGCAATGCCGCGGCGCAGCCAGTGTAGCATCACGTCCACCACCAGCTGGGCCACCTCGGGCTTGCTGTGGTCGAGGTTGCTGAGCTGGCGGTGGCCTTCCCAGCACTGTACGTTGCCGTGTTCGTCGCGCTCGGCCAGTTCCTCGACGCGCGGGTGGCTGGCTGCCACGTGGTTGAACACGCCATCGAGCATCACGCTCAGGCCGCGCTCGCGGCAGGCGGCCATGAAGTGGTCGAAGTCGGCATCGTCGCCCAGGCGGGCATCGATGCGGGAAGTGGTCCAGCGTGTCGTAGCCGTGCGCCACCGATTCGAAGATCGGCCCGAGCAGCAGCCCGGAGCAGCCCAGTTCCACCACGTAATCCAGCCAGGCTTCCAGCCGGGGCAGGCGATGGCCGGCATCGTCGCCGGAGCGGTCTATGAATGGGGGCGCCCAGGGCACCCAGCGGATACACATGCCACCAGATGGCATTGTCGAGCAGGGACATGCGGCCCTCCAGTCGTCATGCTTTACAAGCGGGCAGTATAGCTCCCCCGTGGCCGGATTTCCCCGGCAATACCGGTGCAATACCGTGGTCGCGGGACATCAGAGACGCCGGTTCCGTTACTGCAGGATACAGGTCTCAGCCATTGTGCGGTCCAGACTCATGGGGACGAACCGGCACACCGGAGACACAGCCTCGGGTTCGTTGCTGGCTGCATTGTCCGCAGCGGCGTCGTTCATTGCACGCTCATCCGCGATGTCCTCGCCCGTTACTGCCGCGACAGGCACCGTGACCCCGCCCATGCCGGAGGGGTCGGCCTGCGCCTCGGCGCGCCGGCGCTTCGCACGACGGGCCGGCGTGTTGAGCAGGTAGGTGAGGATGGCCAGCGGCAGGACGCCGTACAGGAAGAAGGTCATGATGCTCGCGATGGCCGAGGTTTCGGCCGCGGACATCAGCACCACTACGTAGAGCCAGGGCAATGATGACGATCAGCATGCCGCGATTGTGCCGCAGGCGGGAAACGCGCGACAGCGCCACCGGTCTGCTGACCAGGATCAACCACGAATCAGGGGCAATGCGCAGAAGGGCGGCCATGCGGTTATCATCAGATGAAATACAAGACATTTTCTCCTCCTCTGAAAGCGCCGTCCGCGGCCTTTCCCCGATCGTGGACACCCTCATGGCACCCACCCCCAGGCTGATCAAGAAATACCCGAACCGCCGGCTGTACGACACGCAGACCAGCGTCTACATCACGCTGGCCGACATCCGGCAGCTGGTTCTGGATGGCGCGCATTTTTCGGGTCGTGGATGCGCGCAGCCAGGAAGACCTGACGCGCAGCATCCTGCTGCAGATCATCGTCGAGGGCGAGGCCGGCCCGTCGCCGCTCTTCCCGCAGGAGATGCTGGCGCAGATGATCCGCTTCCACGGGACACCCCATGCAGGGGCTGATGAGTACCTGTCTGAAAAGACGCTGCAGGCCTTCATCGAGGTGCAGGCCCACGCCGAGGCGCAGCACGGTGGCGACACCGGCGGGAGTCTGCCCGATGCCATGCGCTGGGCGCAGTTCATGCAGGACCATGCGCCGGTGATGCAGCGGATGATGAGTGACTACATCGAGCAGAGCAAGAACCTGTTCCTCGGCATGCAGGCGCAGATGCAGCAGCAGACCCGGGCGGCGCTGGATGACATGCCGGGTGGGCAGCCCTCTGACGCAGCAGCAGATGATGCTTCCGCGCCAGAGGTACGTTGACGCTGAGTCAGGATCAACGGAACACCATGCCCCCGTCGGTCAGGATGGACTGGCCTGTGATGTAGTCGGAATCTTCCGAGGCGAGGAAGTGCACCAGGGCGGCCACGTCGGCCGGTTCCTGCGGACGGCCCCGCAGAATGCCGGCGGTGAAGCGCTTGAAGGCTTCGCCCGGCGCCCAGCCGTGGATTTTGGCCATTTCCTCGTCGATGCGGTCCCATATGCGCGTGCCGGCCACGCCGGGGCAGTAGGCGTTGACGGTAATGTTGAAGCGGGCCAGCCCTTGGCGGCCGCCACCGTGAGGGCGCGCACGGCGTGCTTGCTGGCGCAGTAGACGCCCAGCAGGTCGGCGTAGGACTCGTGGGCGGCGATGCTGGCGGCGTTGATGATCTTGTACACCCGGCCGTCCTGCTGCTGTTTTTTCATCTGTTCGGCGGCAGCCTGGATGCCGAACAGCACGCCCTTGACGTTGATGTCGAACACGCGGTCGAACTCGGCGTCGGTGACGCGTTCCAGAGGCATCACGTCCTCGATGCCTGCGTTGTTGACGAAGACATCCACGCGGGCCGAAGGTATCGACGGCATGTTTGACCAGGGCGAACTGGTCATCCCGTTTGGCCACGTTGCCCTGGAAGCCCGTGACCGGAACACCATCCGCCCTGAATTCTGCCTCGGTGGCTTTGAGCGTCTCGGGATTGATGTCCGAAAGCACGATGTTGAAACCATCGCTGGCCAGCCGCCGGGCAATGCCCTTGCCCAGACCGTCGCCCGAACCCGTGATGACCGCTACCTTGTCGCTCATGGCTGTCTTCCTCGCGTTGTGTTGACTGGATGACACCGCACCCGGGCTGCTGCCGGTGCAGGTCAAGAGTCATCATACGCCGGGCGGAAAAAGGGGCAGGATATCCCATGGACCCAGAATTCATCGCGTGCATGCTCCGGTCACACCACGCCAAAAACGCATCAGGGCGGCATGTGCCGGGCAGGCCGATCGCGTGAAAGCCAGCCATTGGTTCATGCATTTCCTGAAGAACATGGCTGCCTTCTCCATTCATCTGCGTATACCTCGGCGACTTTCCCGGCATGGCAGATCGATGGTGCCGTCCGGCAGGATCAGCCCAGCCAGTCCACCACGGTGTCCAGCCCCCACACGCACCGACCAGGTGGCCTGCGCCCGCACGACCGGCTTGGCGTGATAGCCCACAGACAGGCCGGCCACGCCCATCATGCCCAGATCGTTGGCACCGTCCCCGATGGCGATGGCCTGCGAGGGCGCGCAGCCGATCTCGGCGCAGCACTGGCGCACGGCCTGCGCCTTGAAGGCGCCATCGACGATCGGCCCCAGCACCCGGCCGGTGAGGGCGACCATCGACGATATCGAACTGGTTGGCAAAGGCGTAATCGAAGCCCAGTTGCTCCTTGAGCCGGTCGGTGAAGTGCGTAAAAGCCGCCCGATACCAGCAGCGTCTTCAGCCCGGCGGCCCTGGCGGCAGCCAGCAGCACCTCCGCCCCCGGTGACAGGTGCAGGCGCTCGCGGTAGACGCATTCAATCAGGGTCTTCACCCACGCCCTGCAGCAGCGCCATGCGGCGGGTCAGGCTCTCGGTAAAGTCGCGGATCTCGCCGCGCATGGCGGCCTCGGTAATGGCCGCCACTTCGGCCTTCAGCCCCGCCACTTCGGCGATCTCGTCCAGCGTTTCCATCGTCACCAGCGTCGAATCCATGTCGATGGCCAGCAGGCGGAAATCCCGGAAGGCAAGACCGTGCGGTACGTTGGCGGCATCGACGCCGTATTCTTCCGCCCAGGCATCGAAGGTGGTGGGTGGCTGGGGGCTGCCTGCCAGCGCAGCAGGGGTGGGGGCGTTCGCCGGCCATGCGCTCGAGTGCCGCGCCCAGTGCCGTGCTCAGGGCGTGAAGGGTATCGGGGTCCAGTCCGCTGGCTTTCCGGACGATGATCAGGTTGTCGGACATAGAGGGATGATGGATGGGCTGGTATGTGTTCAGAAGCGGTACGCCTTCGTCTTGCGGCTGCTGCTGGAGGGCACCGTCGCGGGCGCCTGGGCAGAACCGTAGCGGCTCCGGCCGCGGGCTCTGGCGGGTGGCGTGGGGGTGTGCGCGGCAATGGCCGCCACGTCGTGGGCGGTGCGGGCGGCTTCCTCGGCCGCAGCACGGGCTGCCGCGTCTGCGTCGCCGGATGCGGACGCGCTCCCGGCGGTTGCCTTTTTGCTGCCCTTTTTGCCGGATGCGCCGCCCGCACCTTCACCCGCGCGTGAACCTGTTCCCCGAACCCACGCCTGCACCTGTGCCTCGAGCCCCTGCCGCCGGCATGGGCGTCCGCTTTGGCATCCGCCTTAGGGCAGCAGCGCCTGCAGAATGCTGCGCACGGTCTGCAGACGCTCACCGATGTCCTTGCTGGTCACCTTGATGCGCAGCCGGTCCTGGCCGGCAAAGGTGGTGTCGCGCCGCCCCTGGGCAAAGGCGAGGATCTGTGCAGGCGAGGTTTTTGGTTCGGGATCGAACTGCAGCAGGATGGCATCGGTATCGGCATCCACTTTGGCCAGGCCGATATCGGTGGGCCATCAGCCGCAGGCGGTGGCTTTCGATCAGCGTCTTTGCGGCTTCGGGCAGCTTGCCGAAACGGTCAGCCAGTTCCTCGCGCAGCTGGGTCAGTTCCACACCGTCGCGCGCATTGGCCAGGCGCTTGTAGAGAATCAGCCGCTCGTGCACGTCCGGGCACAATCTTCGGGCAGGAGCGCCGGCGCATGCAGTTTGATTTCCGGTACGCGTGCCATGGTGGCGGCCAGGTCCGGTTCGCGGCCGGATTTGAGCGCTTCCACGGCCTGCTGCAGCATGTCGGTGTAGAGCGAAAAAGCCCACTTCCCTGCATTTCGCCGGATTGCGAATCGCCCAGCACTTCACCGGCCCCACGAATTTCCAGATCGTGCATCGACAGGTAGAAAGCCGGCGCCCAGGTCTTCCATCATCTGGATGGCTTCCAGGCGCTTGGTGGCGTCCTTCGTGATGGCTTCCTCGTCGGGAATCAGCAGGTAGGCGTAGGCCTGGTGGTGCGAGCGGCCTCACACGTCCGCGCAGCTGGTGCAGCTGCGCCAGACCGAATTTGTCGGCCCGGTGCATGATGATGGTGTTGGCGGTGGGCACGTCGATGCCGGTTTCGATGATGGTGGTGCACAGCAGCACGTTGAAGCGCTGCTGGTGAAAATCGCGCATGACGCGTTCCAGCTCGCGCTCGGGCATCTGGCCATGCGCCACTTCGATGCGCGCCTCGGGCACCAGTTCGGCCAGCATCTGGCGGCGGTTCTCGATGGTGCCCACTTCATTGTGCAGAAAATACACCTGCCCGCCGCGCTTGAGTTCGCGCAGCATGGCCTCGCGGATGGTGCCACCGGTTTCCTTGCGCACGAAGGTGCGGATGGCCAGGCGTTTCTGCGGCGCCGTGGCAATGACGGAAAAATCGCGGATGCCTTCGAGGCTCGCGGTCAGCGTGCGCGGAATGGGCGTGGCGGTGAGCGTGAGCACATCGATTTCGGCGCGCAGGTTCTTCAGTGCTTCCTTCTGGCGCACACCGAAACGGTGTTCCTCGTCGATGATCACCAGCCCGAGGTCGCGGAATTTCACGTCCTTCGACAGCAGCTTTGTGGGTGCCGATGACGATATCGACCTTGCCGCCTGCCAGCCCCTCCAGCGTGGTCCGCGTGGATTTTGCGGTACCGAAGCGCGACAGTTCGGCCACGTTCAGCGGAAAGCTGGAGAAGCGGTCGCTGAAGGTCTGGAAATGCTGCTCGGCCAGCAGTGTGGTGGGCGTGAGCACCGCCACCTGGCGGCCGGTACTGGCGGCCACGTAAGCCGCACGCAGCGCCACTTCGGTCTTGCCGAAGCCCACGTCGCCGCAGACCAGCCGGTCCATGGGTTTGGGGGCGATCAGGTCCTGCACGACGGCATGGATGGCGGCCTGCTGGTCGGGGGTTTCCTCGAAGCCGAAGCCTCGGCAAAGGCGGCATAGCCGGCCGGCTCGAACTGGAAGGCATGGCCGGGGCGTGCAGCGCGACGGGCGTAGAGGTCGAGCAGTTCCACCGCCGTGTCGCGTGCCTTTTCGGCGGCCTTGGTGACGGGCCTTGTCCCACTGGCCGGAACCCGAGCGTGGCAGGGGAGCATTTTCGGGGCGGCACCGGAATAGCGGCCGATGAGGTGCAGCATGGCCACCGGCACGTACAGCGTGGCATCGCCGGCATAGGTGAGGTGCAGGAATTCGGCGGGGCCGTCGCCCAGATCGATGTTGACCAGCCCCATGTAGCGGCCAATGCCGTGCTGTGCATGCACGACCGGGTCGCCCGGTTTCAGTTCGGAGAGATCACGGATGAGGGTGTCGACCTGGGTGGTCTGGCCCTTGCTGCGCTTGTTCTGCCGGACGAAGCGAGGAAACAGCTCGCTTTCGGTGATGACCAGCAGCTGGCCATCGGCCAGGCGGAAGCCGCGCTGCAGCGGGCCGATGGTCAGCACCACGGCGGCATCGGTGGCCACGGCCGTGGCCCAGTCTTCGGCCGTGGCCACTTTCAGGCCCGATTCGGCAAAGAGTTCCTGCAGGGTTTCACGCCGGCCCAGCGATTCGGCGATGATCAGGCGTTTTTCGGGGGTACCGGTGATGAGGGGGCGCATCGAGCACGTTGCGCAGGGCGCCGACCGGATCGTCCTGGCGGCGGTTGACGGCCACGTTCGGCACGGCGAAGGCGTTGAAGGCACGGGCGCGCCCCGTTGCAGGTGGCATGGGGGATGTAGGGTTGCTGTCTGTCTGGCCGCCTGCCGCCAGATCCCGCGCATCGGGCGATACGGTCGGGACGGACACGCGTGCAAAAGGCCTGGCTGCGCACGAAGAACTGTTCGGGCGTGAGAAACAGCTCATCCGGCGTGAGTGCCGGGCGTTCGGCGTCGTGACCGATGAAATCGAAGCGCTGGCGGGCGTCCTGCCGGAACGCCTGCAGCTGGCCCTGGATGTCGCCGTGCAGAATCAGTTCGGCACTGTCGGGCAGATAGTCGAACAGCGTGGCCGTCTGTTCGAAAAAGAGCGGCAGATAATATTCGATGCCGGCCGGGGCCACGCCGTTGCCGATGTCGCGATAGAGCGTGACGCGCGACGGGTCACCATCGAAGCGCTCGCGCCAGCGTCCACGGAAGGCGGTGCGTGCGGGCTCGTCCAGCGGAAACTCGCGGCCGGGCAGCAGGTTGACTTCCCTGACCGGGTAGAGGCTGCGCTGGGTGTCGGGGTCGAAGGTGCGCAGGCTCTCGAGTTCGTCATCGAAGAGGTCCAGCCGGTAGGGCAGGGGCGACCCCATGGGGAACAGGTCGATGAGTCCGCCCCGTACCGTGTATTCGCCGGGACGCAGCACCTGTTCGACGTGTTCGTAACCGGCCAGGGTGAGCTGCGATTTCAGCGCCGCCTCATCGATCTTCATGCCCTGGGCGAACTGGAAGGTGCGCGAGGCCAGCCACGACGGCGGTGCCAGGCGATGGGCGGCCGTGCTGGCTGCCACCAGCAGCACATCCAGCTTGCCCTGCTGCAGGCGGTGAAGCGCAGCCAGCCGCTCGGACACCAGGTCCTGATGGGGCGAGAGGCTGTCGTAGGGCAGGGTTTCCCAGTCGGGCAGGCGCGTAATGGCCAGTTCGGGCGCAAACCAGGCGATTTCTGCCGCGAGGCGGCTGCAGTCGGCGGGCTGCGCGCATACAATGACGTGAGTTCGGCCCGGCGAGGACGCCCGTGCGGCGGAGGCAGCATCGCCACCCGTGCGAAAATGCTGCGCCAGCAGCCAGGCATCCGATGAGCCGAAGCCGGCAGGGAAGTCGATGGATGGAAGCGTGCAAGATATGACCTGTCGTGGCAGGAAGAAGACCGGCGGTTCCCACCGCCGCAGCGGCGTGGACTCAGCCGTCCGGACAGCCTGTCATTCTACCGGCTGCACGCCCGGAGGGGCTTCGCAGGGACGAATGAGTCCACGGCATGCTCCAGGGCGGCCGGATACGCGACGACATGGAATGGAAGCTTGAATGGTCAGCACGATGAACAGGGACAGCATGCAGAGGCAGGCCGATGCCGGCGCGGAGCCGGTGCGCCCGCGGCACTCGTGCTGATTCCGGCGGCCGGCAGTGGCAGCCGCTTCGGCGCCCTGGGTGCCCAAGCAGTACCTGGAACTGGGCAACGGCCAGACGGTGCTGGAGGTGACGGTGGCGGCCTTTCTGGCCGAACCCTGGATCAGCCGGGTGGCCGTGGTGGTGCAGGCCGATGATCCGCTGGTGCTGCGCCTGCCGGGGTTGCGCCATCCGAAGGTGCTGCTGATCCGTCGCGGTGGCCCCACCCGCCGCGACACGGTGCTCAACGGCCTGATGGCCATGGCCCAGCGTGGCCTGACGCACCCGCACGACTGGGTTCATGTGCACGATGCCGCCCGGCCGGGCATCGATTCCGGCACGCCTGCGCCGGCTGGCCGCTCACCTCGAGAACGAACCCTGCGGCGCGCTGCTGTGCATGCCGGTGACCGATACGGTCAAGCGCATCGACAGCCGTGCCTCGCTGGCGGCCACCAACGAATTCCGTTCCGGGGCACGGTGGACCGCAGCCGGCTGTGGCTGGCCCAGACCCCCAGACCTTCCGCTTCGGGCCGCTGCGCAAGGCGCTGGAGGCGCACCCCAACGTCACGGACGAGGCCGGCGCCATCGAGGCCGAGGGTGGCCGGCCACGCATGGTGATGGGCTCGAAGCTGAACCTGAAGATCACCACGGCCGAAGACCTGATCATGCTGCGGATCCTGATGCGGATGGAACCGGCCGTCGAGGACTAGATTTTTTTCCCTTTCGACAACAGACCCATGAGTTCATCCCATCCCGCATCGCCCATCCCGACACCGGCCACCCGTGCCGCTGCCAGCACTCCGGCGCCCCATGGAAGCACCCATGCCGCCTCGGCGCCCATGCCGGCAGCGACGTACAGCCGGGGGTTGCCGCAGCAGTGCCGGCCGTGCCGTTCCGGATCGGTCAGGGCTACGATCTGCACGTGCTGGTGGAAGGGCGACCGCTGATCATCGGCGGTGTGCATGTGGAACATCCGCTGGGCCTGGCCGGTCATTCGGATGCCGACGTGCTGGCCCATGCCATCACCGATGCGCTGCTGGGGGCCGCCGGTCTGGGTGACATTGGCCATCACTTTCCGGATACCGACCCGGCCTTCAGGGGGCAGACAGCCTGGTGCTGCTGAAGGAGGCGATGGCTGCGGTAGCGCGCCCGGGGCTGGCAGCTGGGCAACATCGACGCGACGATCATCGCCCAGCAGCCGAAAATGAAACCCTGGCTGCTCGGGGATGATCACGGCGCTCTCTGGCGCCATCGGGTGTGACCCCGCGCAGATCAACCTGAAAAGCGAAGACGAACGAGAAGGTCGGGACCGTCGGCCGTTGCGAGTCGATTGCTGCGCTTTGCATCAGCTCTGCTGGTGCGCTGACCGGATCCAGCGTATCGACGAAGGTTTCACGGGCTGCGACCTTGGCGGAATCGAGGTCGCGCAGCACGACGCGGATCTTGAGGCCGCCGCCGGAGGCATTTTCGATGATCATGCCGCCACGGGTACGGCGCGCCAGCCGCGCCACGATGGCCAGCCCCAGACCCGAGCCGCCGATTGCGCTGCGCTCGGTATCGAGACGGGCGAAGGGGCGGGCCAGGCGGTTGAGCGAGGGCCTCCGGCACGCCCGGGCCATGGTCGCGAAAGATCGTCTGACGCCCTTTTCGTGGCGCCGGCCAATGATGTCGATGCGCACGTTGCGCTCGCCCGGCGTGGCCGCATACTTGATGGCATTTTCGAAGACGTTTGCTGAGGATGCGCTCGAGCAGCACCGGGTTGCCCTGCCAGCTCAGGCCGTGTTCGACACGCTTGAACACCGACAGCAGGCCGGCTGCACGTTCGCGGCTGCACAGACGCAGGAACTGCGAGAACACGTCGTTGATGTCGACCACCTCGACGGTGCGCTCCAGCGGGCTGGCAAATTCGACGAACTGGTGGACGATGGAATCGATGCGCTCGATCTCCTCGATCATCGAGGCCTGGGCGGCCTCGGGCAGGGCGCCTCATTTCCACCTCCAGGCGCAGCCGGGTGAGCGGGGTGCGCACGTCGTGCGACACCCCGGCCAGCACGATGGCCCGGTCGGCATCCATGGCCTGCAGCTCGCCGGCCAGCTCGTTGAAAGCGGCGGTTGAGCATGGCGATTTCGGGGGCCGGTTTCGGGCAGGCGCGGGAGGCGGCTCGCCGCGTGACAGGCGGTCGATGGAACGGGCGAGATTGGCCAGCGGCCGGTTGACCAGCCGGCTGATGAGCAGCCCGCCAATGGTGGCCAGCAGGATGCCGATGGCCGAGGCGGCCATTTCGGTCCAGCTGCTGCCGGTGGGTGCTTCGAGGCGTTCGGGCTCGGCAATCAGCCAGTAGCGTTCACTGCCGATGTCGAAGCTGACCCAGAGGGCGAAGACGCCATTGACACGGCTGGCCAGCATGGCCGGATGCCCGAGACGGCGGGCCAGCTGGCCCTCGACCTCGGCGCCCATCTTGCGGTCGGGCCAGCGCTCGATGCGGTCATTGTCCTTGAGGGGGTAGACACGCAGGCCCCTGTTGCTGGCGAAATCCTTCAGCAGGGGCCTCGCGCTGCGGGCCGGGTTCGACATGCGAAAGGGCCGTGCGGGCCAGATTGATGGCCGAGGCCATCTCCCAGGCGAAGCGGCTGGCCTGGGGAGGCTGCTCGAAGGCACGGTACAGTTGGTACCACGCGCCCAGGCTGATGGCCAGCAGCAGGCTGATCAGCGCAAAGGTGCGCCAGAACAGGCTGAGTCTCAAGCGACGATCCTTGCAGACGGTGAAGGGAAAGGGGCCGCTTCAGGCGTGCGATGCGGACCCCGAAGACAGGCGCTGCCGGCATGGCCCCCGCAGGCGAGAGCCAGACGGGCTCAGGCGGGCACGAACACGTAACCCACACCCCAGACCGTCTGGATGAAGCGCGGGTTCTGGGGGTCGGGCTCGATGAGCTTGCGCAGGCGGGAGATCTGGACATCCAGGCTGCGGTCGAAGGCGCCATACTCGCGGCCACGGGCCAGCAGCATGAGCTTTTCGCGCGACAGCGGGATGCGCGGATGCCGCACCAGCACCTTGAGCACCGAGAACTCGCCGGTGGTGAGGTTGAGGCGCTTGCCATCCTGCGAGAGGGTGCGGGTGCCGAGATCGAAGACGAACGGGCCGAAGGACACGGCGCCGATGTCGTGCATGGCGCCCGCCCGGGGCTGTCGTTGGTGATCTGGCGCCGAAGCACCGCATGCACCCTGGCCACCAGTTCCCTGGGGTTGAAGGGCTTCTGCATGTAGTCGTCCGCCCCCATCTCGAGACCGATGATACGGTCGACATCGTCACCCTTGGCGGTGAGCATGATGATGGGGGTCCGCCGTTGGCGGCGCGCAGCCGGCGGATGATCGAGAGTCCGTCCTCGCCGGGAAGCATCTGGTCGAGGATGATCAGGTCAAAAGCTTTCGCGCTGCATCAGCCGGTTCAGCGAGGCCGAGTCGGCAGCAAGGGTGACCTCGAACTGCTGCTCCGTCAGATAACGGTTGAGCAGATCCCGCAGTTTGGCGTCGTCATCAACGACAACAAGTTTCCTGACGCTGGTGTTCATTTTTTTCGATGATATCGGGTTTCCTTTTACCCGCTGACCAGTTTAGAGGCATCTGGCTGTGAAGATCCTTGTCTCTTCGGCAATCTTTTACCCGTAGTTACAAAGTCTGTAAAAACTCTGATTTTGTCGATTCTAAAACACCGTCAGATCCCGTTAAACCCGTGAGGCTCAACGATAACCTGAAACAGGTGTAGATGTTCGTGACACCACCACATTCCGGTCGGGTGACAGGGGATTCCCTGTGGGGGAACGCGGGAAGTCCCTGTATCTGTTTCAAAAAGCACAAAGACGCGACGCCTTGTCGCGCATGGCGACATGTTGCGTTGTTTGCCCCAACCGTCGGAATGCCTGTCGCCGGGGCCTCCTCGAGGCGTAACAGCTACCATCGCCACCGAATGGCAGATCGGCACGAAATCGCGCCAGATAGGGCTATTCTGCCCGAAAATGCATCCGGAACCGGCGGCCGTTTGGTGGCCGCGGCCGAAGCCACGGGTCGACCGCGGCCGTTCGGCCGGCCGCGGGGCCAGTGGTTCGCAATGGCACACCGGGCCAGTCGGGAGGACACCAGCCCCGGAACATGGATGAGCGGGGCAGCATTCATGCCGGGTCTGGCTGGCCGAACATCCGGGATACAAACATGGCAGCGGGCAGGCCGGGCACCGCGCAGACTGCGCCAGCCGGTAGAATCGCGGGATGAATTCTCTGAGTCTGGCCCCGTCCATTGAATGGGACGATTGCACGGTGGCGCTGGCAGGTGAAGACCTGTCCGGGAGCGGCCATCCCGGAAATCGCGCTGGGCGCCCGCGAACGGCTGGGCGTGCAGGGTGGTGCGCAGGCCTCGCGCGATGCCCTGACGCTGGTCAGGCAGGCGCTGGCGCAGGCCGGCCAGCCGCTGTCGGCCGTTCAGCGCTTTCTGGTCAACACCGGTCCCCGTGCGCTTCACTCCGCTGCGCATCGCGGTGGGTCTGGTGCAGGGGCTGGCGCTGCCCCGGCAGCGACCGGTCGGCGCCATCGGGGCCTGCCTGCCCTGGCGGCCACCGTGCCAGAGTGGCGCTTTTCCGCTGGATGAGGCGTCCACCCCCTGGCTGCTGTGCGCCGCGCTGGATGCCCGGATGCACGAATGCTATTACGCCGCCTTTCCTGTGCCGCCCGGGGCATTGGCCGGAGGAGGTACTGGCGCCCGCCGTGGGCACGGCCGAGCAGGCCGCCAGCGCCTTTGCCGCGCTGGCCGATACCCTGCAGGCCGCCGGGAAGATCCAGGCCGTGCATCTGGCCGGCAGTGGGTTCGGGCCGGATTTTGCCGCCCTGCGGGAATGGGGCCATGAAGACCGGACAGGACGCCGGTCTGGCTGCTGCCCGCCGGCCCTCGGCCCAGGCCGTGCTGGCCGTGGCCGGTGCCCGGGGGGCGCCAGCCCCGCAGCCGGGCCAGCACCCTTCGTCCGCTGTACGTGCGCGACCAGGTGGCCCTCGACCGTGAAGGCCAGCGCCAGCTGGCAGCCGCCCGCGAGGCGGCACGGCAGGCCGGAGTGCGGCAGGCAGCCCAGGCAGGTGACCATGGCGGTGCGCCACCAGCCCGGGGAGCACGCCGGTGAAGGCAGCAGCGGACGTATCGCAGGTAGCCGCCCGATCACCATCCGGGCAGACGGCCGCCGGGCGACTGCGTGTCCGGGCCATGACGGCGGCCGACCTGCCGGCAGTGGACGCCATCGAACAGGACGTGCAACCCTTCCCGTGGCGCAGCGGCCAGTTTGCCGGTGCGCTGGATGCCGGCTATCTGGCCTGGATCTTCACCGGAGCGGACCCGACGGCGCCGGTCGGCTACGCGGTGCTGGTGGGGGTTCTGGACGAATGGGAACTGCTGACCTTGCCCCTGGCCCGCAGTCATCAGGGGCAGGGGCTGGGGGCGAAGCACTGGATATCCTGCTGGCACATATCTGCGGGCAGGGCGGGCGCTGCCTGTTTTCGAGGTGGCCAGCGCCAATGCGCCGGCTCTGAGGCTCTACCGCAGCCGGGGTTTTCCGGACGGTTGGCCAGCGCAGGGCCTACTACCGCCACGCCGATGGCCGTACCGACGACGCCTGGGTGATGCGCTGCGATCTCGTACCCGGCGACTCAGAACAGGACAGCCGATGACCGAAGAACAGCCTGCCGCGATTCCCTCGCCCCCGGCCGAACACAGGGCGGCCGACCCCGTGCTGACCGCCCGGCGGCGCCATGCCTGGGCAGCGCTCGGGCTGGGGCCGCTGTGGCAGCCGCGCGCGGGTGCCCTGCCCGGGCGGGCGAACGGATGGCGGTGGATCCCGCAGCGCTTCAGGGGACGCCGGCACCTGACGGAATACCTGATGGATTGCCTGATGCTTTAGGGGCACCCTGATGGCATGGCGGATGACGTGCCGGCAGACGCGCAGACCGGCGCCGGGAATGTCTCGCAGGCGGGAACAGGTGCCCACCAACGGCAGGCTCAGGCAGGCGGGCAGGACCACCAAGGCGCCGGGCCTGCGAAAGGGGCAGTTCCCGAACAGACTGCACCTGCATCCGCACCGGTATCCGGTCCCCTGTCCGGATCTTCGAGCACGCCCCATGATGTCACCCATCGGCAGCAGACGCCGGTATCCGGCCCATGTCCGGTTCATCATCCCGGGAAGCGCACGGCAACGCTGTCGGGAACCTGATACTGGCCATCCCGCCTGGGACGAAGACCAGGCGCTGGCCAGCTGGGATACCGAACCCCTGGCAGGACGACAGCGGCCTCCTCGTACAGATACCGGTCTGGACGACGACAGCTCCGGCGGCCACCGGCAGACAGACACCCCGGACATCACCGGTCGCAGGTTCCCGCGGGAGCGGCGATGCATCGGCCGCCGCGCCTGCAGGGATGGCAGACGCCGATGTCCCCGGCCGCTGACCGAAGCCGAGCGCTGGATCCAGCTGCGCGAGGACGTGGCTGACTCGCCGGCGCTGCCGGCTGTCGCAGACACGCACGCATACGGTGTTCGGCCGGGGCACGCCGCAGCAGGCGCGCTGGCTGCTGATCGGCGAGGCGCCCCGGGGCGGAGGAGGACCGGCGCGGGGAAGCATTCGTCGGCCAGGCCGGCAGGCTGCTCGATGCGATGCTGGACGCAGCCGGCATCGATCCGGATGCCGAGGTGTTCATTGCCAACGTCCTGAAGTGCCGGCCGCCGGGCAACCGCAATCCGGAACGGGACGAGGTGGCGGCATGCGAGCCGTTCCTGCACGAGCAGATCCGGCTGGTGAAGCCGGACTGCATCCCTGCTGCTGGGACGTTTTGCCGCGCAGAGCGTGCTGCAGTCGGACCTGCAGATCGGCCGGCTGCGCAACAAGCTGCACCACATCACGCTGGATGGCCGGCAGGGTACCGGTGGTGGTCACCATCACCCGGCCTATTCTGCTGCGCAACCAGCAGGACAAGCTGAAGGCCTGGGAAGACCTCTGTCTGGCGCTGGCCACCGTCACCGAAGCGGCCGGTGAGCCGGTGAGCATTCCCGAACCGGCCGGCAGGCGCACGGGCGGCGGCCGCGCTGGCTCGCCCGGCGTCCGTCCTGATACGGTCGGGTGCCCGATATCAGGCGGGTTATCAGGCAGGTCGTGCCACTGCGTGTGCTGCAACGCCTGGCAATGCCGGCTGCGGGCTTGCGCCTGACCGGGTATTCAGTGCGCCCCGGGCACGTTGCCGTGGTGCGGGTCTTCGCCGATCAGGTGCTCGGTGTCGTTGATGCGCTGGTTGCGGTGGTGCCAGATCATCACCAGCACCATGATGGCCGACACGGTGAGGCCGAACAGCACGGTCACCAGGTTGATGGGCAGGTTCAGCCAGAGCATCAGCGCGTAGAACAGCAGCATCACGAGGATGTTGAGGTTCTCGCTGAAGTTCTGCACGGCGATGGAATGGCCGGCGCTCATCACCACGTAGCCGCGGTGCTGGAGCAGGGCGTTCATCGGCACCACGAAGAAGCCCGACAGCAGGCCGATGACCAGCAGCACGATCATGGCGAGGATCTCGTTGTGCACGAGGCTCATGGCGGCCACGGCAACGCCCATGGCCGCACCCAGCGGCAGCACCCGCAGCGAGCGTTTGAGCGGCACCCACGAGGCGGCTAGCACCGCACCCAGTGCCACGCCGAGGGCGACGATGCCCTGCAGGCGGGTGGCCTGGTCGAGCCGCATGTCGAGCTGGTGCTCGGCCCACTTCAGCACCAGGAACTGCAGCGAGGCACCAGCGCCCCAGAAGAGGGTGGTGACGGCCAGTGCGATCTGGCCCAGTGGATCACGCCACAGCGTGAGGTTGCAGCGCCAGAACGACTGCAGCAGCGACAGCGGATGCCTGGCGCGTTCCGGATAGCGGGCGCCGGTATCGGGGAATGCGCAGGGTTGATCAGTGCCGCCGCACCATAGATGCCGATGATCACCATCACGGCGGCCTCGGCCGGCGTGTCGATGTGGGTATCCAGCACGGGCAGGTCGAAGGACAGCAGCCAGGGCGCCACATGGGGCGAGATCAGCACGCCGCCCAGCACCGTGCCGAGGATGATGGAGGCCACCGTGGTGCCCTCGATCCAGCCATTGGCGGCCACCAGCTTCTCGGGGGCAGCAGTTCGGTAAGAATGCCGTACTTGGCCGGCGAATAGGCTGCTGCGCCGAACCCCACCAGTGCATAGGGCGGCCAGCGGCGGCAGTATGCCCAGCAGCAGGATGCAGCCCAGCAGCTTGATGGCGTTGGTGAGAAACATCACCCGGCCCTTCGGAATGGCGTCGGCAAAGGCACCGACGAAGGGCGCCAGCAGCACGTACGACACCACGAAGACCAGCTTCAGGAAGGAATCAGCCAGTCGGCCGAATGGGCCTCGTTGAGCAGGGGCAATGGCGGCGATCAGCAGCGCGTTGTCGGCCAGTGACGACAGGAACTGCGCAGCCATGATGGTGTGAAGCCGGGTTTCATCCAGGCGGATCCCTTCCAGTCTTGGGGGCCGTGCGACGGGTCGTGCGACACGTCTGCGGCGGCCCATGGGGGTTTCCGGCACGCCACGGGCATGCCTCGCCCGCGATGATAACCGTACCCACCCGGCTGCGTGCCGCCGTCCCGTGTACGCGGGTAACAATCCCAGCGCTGGAAATTCGAAAATGGTCGTGCGCCGCCGCCCCGTGTACGCGGGTAACAATTGCGGCAGCGTGGTTCCCCGGCCGTGGCACCGGACGGACACCACTGCGGCCCCCGGCCGGACTGCCGTTATCATCACGCCATGCCGCGAAACCCTCACCGCCACCACCTGACCGGCGCCATGGTCCCACAACCTGGCACGGATGCGAACGCTGATCGCCGAAGCCCACCAGCCCACTCCGGGCGGCGCCCTCCAGGTCCAGTCCCGCCAGGACACCCGGCTCTGGGCCGTGGTCAAGGCCGACGCCTACGGGCACGGGTTGCTCAACGCCCTGCAGGGCTTTGCGGCAGCCGACGGCATGGCGCTGCTCGAATTCGAGGGGCCCGCCTGCTGCGCGAGCGGGGCTGGACACGGCCGGTGCTGATGCTCGAAGGCCCCTTCGATGCGGGCGACGTGCGACAGGCCGCGCAGCAGCAGCTGACGCTGGCCATCTCGCAGCCCCGGCACCTGCAGTGGATTGCAGCGGCCGGTCAGCCGGTGCAGGTGTATCTGAAGATCAACACGGGGCCTGAACCGGCTGGGCGTGACACCGGCGGCGCTGCCGGCCTTTCTGGATGCACTGCTGGCCACGCCGAACGTGCAGCTCGCCGGCTGCATGACGCACTTTGCCAACGCCGACAGCCCGGGCGGTGCCGACACGCCGCTGGCGGTGTTCGACGAGGCCATGGCGGTTGTCTCCGCCCGCCTGCCGGCGGGCAGCGAACTGGCGCACTGTTCGGCCACTCGGCCGCGCTCTACACGCTACCGGCGTCGCTGCAGCACTGGGCGCGTCCGGGTATTGCCCTCTACGGTGCCAGCCCGTTTGCTGGACGGCGGGCCGCCGGAGCTGGGGTTGCAGCCCGCCATGCGCCCTGCAGGGGCGAGATTCTGGCGGTACAGACACTGGCGCCGGGTGAGGCCACCGGCTACGGCGGCCGTTTCGTGGCCGAGTCTCCAGATGCGCATCGGCATCGTCGGCTGCGGCTATGCCGATGGCTACCCCGCGTGGCGCCCACCGGTACGCCGGTGGCTATCGACGGGTGCAGCCGCACGCTGGGCCGGGTGTCGATGGACATGCTGGCGGTGGATCTGACCCCGGTGCCGCACGCCGGGCCGGGCACCCCGGTGGAACTGTGGGGCGAGCAGGTCTTCATCGACGAGGTGGCTGAATCGGCCGGCACGCTCGGCTATGAACTGATGTGCGCCATCACCGCCCGGGTACGGCGCCAGACCGGCTAGCGTGCAGAGGCTGAAGCGTCCATGACACGCGTGCGGATCCGCACCGTCAGCGCGAGACCGTACGATCACACCCGCATACGATTACCACCGGCCCGGCCTGATCCGGAACGGACAGGCCCCGGCTCGCCCCGGAACGGATCCATGAGCAAAACCCAGTTCGTCTGTCGCGACTGCGGCAACACCACCGCCAAGTGGCTGGGCCAGTGCCCGGCCTGCCACGCCTGGAACACGCTGGAAGAATTCCGCGTGCCCGAAAAAGCCGGCAGGCGGCGGGCCGGCCCACCACCGGGCATGCTGGCCGAGACCTCGACGGTGGCGCTGCTGTCGGACGTGCCGGTCGATACGGTACCGCGGCTGCCCACCGGGCTGGCCGAGTTCGACCGTGTGCTGGGCGGCGGCATGGTGCCCGGCTCGGTGGTGCTGATCGGCGGCGACCCGGGCATCGGCAAATCCACGCTGCTGCTGCAGGCGCTGGCCCGCATGTCGCGGGTGACCAGCCGGTGCTGTATGTGAGCGGGCGAAGAATCGCTGGCCCAGGTGGCGCTGCGGGCGGCCCGACTGAGGGATCGACGGCCGGACGCTGCCGATGCTGGCCGAATCCGCTGGCGCATATCACCCAGGCCATTGCCCAGGTCAGACCGGCCGTGGTCGTGATCGACTCGATCCAGACGATGATGAGCGATGACCTGACCTCGGCGCCCGGCAGCGTGTCGCAGGTGCGCGACTGTGCGGCCCAGCTCACGCGGCTGGCCAAGCAGCAGGGCGTGGCGGTGGTGATGATCGGCCACGTGACCAGGAAGGGGCGCTGGCCGGCCCGCGCATTCTGGAGCACATGGTGGACACGGTGCTCTATTTCGAGGGTGACAGCCATTCCACCTACCGGCTGATCCGTGCCATCAAGAACCGCTTCGGCGCAGTGAACGAGCTGGGCGTGTTCGGCATGACCGACCGCGGGCTGAAGGCGGTCACCAACCCGTCGGCACTCTTTCTGTCGCAGCATGCCGATCCGGTGCCAGGCTCTTGCGTGCTGGTCACGCAGGAGGGCACCCGGCCCCTGCTGGTGGAGATTCAGGCGCTGGTGGACCAGTCGGCCGGCGAGGCGCCGCGGCGGCTGTGCGTGGGGCTGGATCCGATGCGGCTGTCGCTGCTGCTGGCGGTGCTCAACTCGTCACGCGGGCATTCATTATCACGACCAGGACGTGTTCCTGAATGCCGTGGGCGGTGTGCGCATCACCGAGCCGGCGGCCGACATGGCGGTGGTGCTGGCCGTGCTGTCGTCGCTGAAGAACCGGCCGCTACCGCCCGGCCTGGCCGTGTTCGGCGAACTGGGGCTGGCCGGCGAAGTCCGGCCGTCACCCCGCGGACAGGAACGCCTGCGCGAGGCGCTGAAGCTGGGCTTTTCCCGGGTGATCTGCCCGAAGGCCAACGCGCCACGCAAGCCGCTGGCTGGGCTGGAGGTGGTGGCGGTGGAACGGATCGGCGAGGCGCTGGAGCAGGCCTGGGACTGAGCGCGCGTCCTGAAGCAGGTTATGGATTCATCGGCCCTCGCGCTGGCCCCGCCGTGTGCTGACAGGGCGCCGCACAGGCGAGGCTGGCCGATCAACGAGGTGAAAATCGGCACCGGCGAACCGCAGGGCGCCGCGCAGGCGGAGCTGCTCGTCTTGCCAGGCAGGGCAGCGCCGGCAGTGTGCAGATTCGGCGACGGGCCATGACTGCTGGCGTGTGCCGTTTTCACACCTCCGAAAGAATGATCTCCGCTGCCATTCGCCCGCTGCGCACGGCCCCTTCCAGCGTGGCCGGGTAGCCGCCGTAGCTGTAGTCGCCGGCCAGCGCCACGCCGGGCAGCTGCGGCAGCAGGGAACCGGGCGTGACCAGCGGGCGGTCATCGGTGCATGAGAACGTGGCGCGCTTTTCGTGGATCAGCACGATGTGCTCGGCCGGCGGCAGGCTCAGCGCCGTGGCCAGCTGTTTCTGCAGCCCGGCACGCAGCGCCTCCTCACCCTGGGCCATGGCTTCGCCGCTGTCGCTGATCACCAGGGCGCCCAGCTGCCAGCCGGCCCGCCGGCCCCGGTCGAAGTACCAGTGGGCCGGCTCGGCCTTGCCCTGGGCATCGACCAGCGAGAACACGGGTGGCAGCCGGGTGGGCAGCGCATGGTTGCCGGCCCGCCAGCCCACATAGGCGGTGGTGATCGGCCGCCAGCCAAAGCCTTCCAGCGGCGCCAGCGAGGCCGCAGGCGCCAGATCGGCCAGCAGACGCGCCGCCGTCCATGGCGGGGTGGCCAGCACCAGATGGCGGGCACGCAGCTGCTGCTCGCCCGCCGAGGGATCGAAGGCGCGAAGCAGATAGCCATGATGCGGCCGGGCCTGCAAATCCACGCGGATCTCGCGCACCGGGGTGCGCAGCCGTACCGGGCAGCCATGGCGCTCCAGCCAGTCCACGGCCGGATCGACGAAGAGGGCAGCAAGATCCTGTCCGGCCAGCACGAAATCGCTGGCGGTGGGGGCCTGGCTGAGACTGTCGCGCAGCACACGCAGGAACACGGTGGCCGAGGCCAGCGCCGGCGGGTGTTCATCGCACTGATCACCAGCGGATCCCATAGCTGTTGCACGAGCCGCGCCGGCTGGCGCGTGTACTGGTACCACTCGGCCACCGTGCGCACGCCCACCGGGGGCCGCCAGCCGGCCGCCCGGGCACGAAACAGCGTCCAGACCAGCTGCAGGCGATTACCCCGGGACAGCCCTGCGGGCCGTCAGCACCGCTGCCAGCAGCGACAGCGATTCGGCCAGCTGACGGCTCAGCGAATCGGGGTGCCGGCCGCCAGAACATGGCGGCGGCGACGCAGCTGCAGGCCGGCCGCATTCTCGATCCGCAGCGGCAGCCGGTCCATGCCCTGGCCATCGAGCCAGGCCACCAGATCGAGCGTGTCGCGATAGGCCCCCAGCAGCAGGGTGTTGGCCGTTGTCCAGCGCGATGCCGTCGGTATCGGGCCAGGGGACAGCACCTGCCGGCGTGCCCGCCCGCCCAGCCTGGGGCGCGGCCTCCACACGCGGACCGGCACACCGGCCTGCCGCAGGTGCAGTGCTGCCGACAGGCCCGCCCAGCCGGCTCCGATGATGATGACCGGTCCATCGGCCGCGTCGGCGGGGTATGCCGGGCGTGCCGGTCGGAAAACATGTGTCGCATGGGGACCGTTTCAGTATTGATCCGGACTCGCGTCGCGCCGGCTGGGCCGGTACGACGTGCCTGTCAGGTTCAGAGCGTGTCATGGAATCAGGCATCAGGTCACGAGCCGTGGAGGACGCCCGGTGGCCCGGGTTCTGCAGGCCAGCCAGAACTTGCGCAGCGGCGTCAGCGCGATGCGCTGGTTGAGCACGGCGTAGCCGCTGCGTTCGATCTCGTCGAGCAGCGCCACGCAGATGGCCGCCATGATCAGCCCCGGGCGCTGGCGGTTGCGGTCGACTTCCGGCAGGGCGGCAAAGGCTTCCCGGTAGGCATCGCGGGCCCGTGCGGCCTGTTCGGCCATCAGCGCCCGGAAGGCCGGCTGCTCCTCCAGCCCGGCGCGCCCGGACAGGAACTGCTGGCGGCTCAGGCCGTGACGGATCAGATCCTGCTGTGGCAGATAGACACGGGCCCATGTGGGCGTCCTCACCCACGTCGCGGATGATGTTGGTGAGCTGGAAGGCCAGGCCCAGCCGGTCGGCGTAGACCAGCGTCTGTGCATCACTGTAGCCGAAGATGCCGGCCGACATTTCGCCGACCACACCGGCCGCGCGGCGACAGTAGAGTTTCAGGCTCTCGAAATCCAGATAACGCACGTCGTCCAGATCCATGCGCATGCCATCGATCACTTCCATCAGCTGGCGGCGCTGGATGCCGAAGGGCGCCAGAAAAGGCTGCAGCGCACGCGTCACCGGGGGTGGGGCGCACCGGCGTACAGGTCACGCACCTCCTGCGCCCACCAGTCGAGCTTGCGCCGGGCCACGCCGCGGTCCCCCTGGGAATCGGCCACGTCATCCAGCTCGCGGCACCAGGCATAGAGCGCGGTGATGGCCCGCCGCCGTTCGGGGGGCAGGAACAGGAAGCTGTAATAGAAGCTCGAACCGCTCTGTACCGCCTTGTCCTGGCAGTATTCGTCAGGGTGTCATGGATCAACCGCGTGGAAGAAAAACCCGTAGCCCGCATTGTCCCTGCCTGCCGCCTGCCGGAGCAAATCGGCCAGCCGGGTCAAAGCTCACCGGCGCCGCGGCCGCAGGGCCAGGCCCAGCAGGGCCGGTGCATCACGCCAGCCGAGGGCAGGGCGATGGGGCGACGGCATCGTAACCGGCACCGGCGATCCGGTCCAGAATCCGCTGCCCGCCGGCGATGATGAAGCGCAGTTCGGCCGCCAGGCGCCACGGCAGCCGGGCAGTCAGGCCCACGCCCGACTGCAGCTGTGCCTGCGCGCGCTGCCATTCCCGCTGCACGGCCAGGCGGCTGGCCGCCCCCAGACGCCCGGCGCGAGCTTCGGCCAGCAGCTGCGCGGCGCTGCTGCCGGCGGCCGCCAGCGTCTCTTCGGGCAGATAGACCCGGCCCTGCCGGCATCGATGCCGATGTCCTGCAGGAAGTTGATGCGCTGCAGGGCGCTGCAGATGGCGTCCGCCTGCCGGCGATTGTCGGGGGTGTCGGCGCCGTAGAGCTGCAGCATCAGCCGTCCAACCGGATCGGCCGAGCGGCGGCAGTAGTCCTGCACATCATCAGCACGGGCATAGCGCGTCACGCGCAGATCCCTGCCGGAATGCGTCGATCAGGTCACGAAAGCACTGCCAGTCCAGCCCGTGGCGGGCGGCCGGCGCCATCAGCCCGTCCACCACGGCGATGCCGCTGGGTGTGCCGCAGCTGGCCTGCCGCACCGCAGCATCGAGCGCCAGCAGGGCGGCCTCGCGCGCCACCACCAGGGCATCGCCCTCATCGGCCAGATCGTCGGCATGCCGCGCAAAATGATAGACGGCCACTACCGCACCCCGCAGCCGGGCCGGCACCAGCCATGACCCCACCGGAAAGTTCTCGGTGTGCTCGACGGCATGCCAGGGACTGTGCGCGGACAGCACGGAAACCGGGCCGGCCGGATGCGACGGGTCGGCGGACGACGGCATTACGCTGCCCAGGGTCGGGGGCGGGCGATGTATTCATGGCGCGATTGTATCCACGCGTCCAGGCGCGCTGTTCCAGGCGGTTTGCGGAACATACCCGGAGCCTGTGACCGTCTTGCCAGGCAGGGTACACGCGCCAGGCACCATGGCAGATCACCCCCGCCATCATGAAGGGGGCATGAGTATTCGCGAACGGTTGATGAACAAAGATGGCACAATGTCTAACCAACCAGTCAGTTACAACCGGTCATACATCCGGGCATCTTCCCTCATGCCTCCGTTTCTGCGCACACTGCCTTTCTTTCTGCTGGTGCTCCAGGCCCTGCTCGCAGGCTGCAGCCCAAAGCCCCAGCCCCACGAGGAGCCGCCCCGGCCCGTCCTGTCGGAAACGCTCACTCCCGGTCCGCTGCCGGCCAGCTGGATCCTGGCGGGTGACGTGCGTGCCCGCACCGAAAACCGCCTACGCCTTCCAGACCGGTGGCCGGGTGATTGCCCGTCCCGTGGATGTGGGCGACCGTATTCATCCCGGTGAGGTACTGGCCCGGATCGATCCCTGCCGACCTGCAGCCGCTGGTCAACGCCCGGCGCGCCGGAACAGGTGGCGGCCCGCAGCGAGCTGAAGCTGGCCGAGGCCGATCTGGGGCGGGCCGAACGCCCTGCACGCCCGCAACTTCGTCAGCAGCGCCAATGTCGACCGGGCCCGCGCCGCCGTCGATGTGGCCCGCTCCTGCCTGAAGGCCGCCACCGCGCAGCTGCGACAGGCCGACAACGCCTTCGGTTACCGCAACCCGACCAGTGAGGTGGAGGGGTGGTCACCGCAGTGCATGTGGAACCGGGGCAGGTGGTGGCGCCCGGCCAGCCGGTGATGCAGGTGGCGCGACAGGGCGACGTGGAAGTGGCGGTGGCCATTCCGGGAGGCCGAGCTGGGCCGGGTCCGTGCCGTGAACAGTGGGAGGTGAGCTTTGCCAGCCTGCCGGGCCGCCACTGGCGGGCGCAGTTGCGCGAGCTGAGCCCATCGGCCGACCCCGCCTCGCGCACCTATGCCGCCCGGCTGGCGCTGCTGGTGACACCCGGACGTGGCGCTGGGCATGAGCGCCACCGCCCAGCCGGATGATCCCGGCGAACCGGTGCTGAGCGTTCCGCTCTCCGCCCTCTACAGCCGCGATGCCGGCACCTGGGTCTGGGTGATCGACACGGCGAACCAGACGGTCCATCAGCGGGCCGTGCAGCTGGGCGCCACCAGCGGCAACCGCGTCGTCATCACCCGGGGTTGCAGGCGGGTGAACAGGGTGATCACGGCTGGCGCCAATCCCTGCTGCGCGACGGACAGAAGATCCGTCTGCAGCGTGGCACACTCGGCTGGCACCGGCGATGCGGCCAGTGCAACGAAGGGCACCGGCCGGGGAGGGCAGTGATACGCACGACCCCGCCCATGATGACGCCTCCTCCAGCCATGACGATGGAGGTCCCGGCCATGACGACACCGTGACCGGCCACCCCGACGCATCCAGTGCACCCACGCGCCCGGCCCTGCTCCCCGCCCGGCCGAACGCTTCAACCTGTCTCGCCCTGGCACTGCGTTTCCCGCAGGTCACGCTGTTCTTCCTGCTGGTGTTCGGCATCGGCGGAGCCCCTGGCGCTGTTCCAGCTGGGCCAGCGGGAGGATCCGGATTTCACCTTCCGCGCCATGGTGGTACGCACCCAGTGGCCCGGTGCCACCGCCCGGCAGGTGGACGAAGTGGTCACCGACCGCATCGAAAAAGACCCCTGCAGGAAGTGCCGTACTTTCAAGCGCACCACCAGCTACTCGAAGGCCGGCGAATCGATGATCGTCCTCGAGCTGAAGGACAGCTCGCCGGCGAAGGAGGTACCGAACTACTCGGTACCAGGTGCGCAAGAAGGTGGGTGACATCCGCTGGCGGCTGCCGGCCGACATCCGCGGCCCGTTCTTCAACGACGAGTTCGGCGATGTCTCGGCACCATCTATGCACTGACCGGCGACGGCATCCCGATGTCGGCGCTGCGCCGGCACGCCGAGGCCATCCGTGCCGAACTGCTGAAGGTGCCGGACGTGGCCAAGATCGAGCTGGTGGGCGGCAGCCCGAGCAGATCCACATCGACATCAGCCCTGGCACGGCTGGCCACACTGGGCATCACGCCGCAGATGATCGCCCGTGAACTGGCCGCCCAGAACCCTGATCACCCCCCGCCGGCACCGTGCACACGGACGAACGCAGCGTGCGGCTGGAGGTGAGCGGCCAGTTCGACAACGTGAGACGCCATCCAGGCCCTGCGCCTCGACCGCCGGCAACCGGATCATCCGGCTGGGCGACATCGCCACCGTCCAGCGTGGTTATGCCGATCCCCACCGAACTGATGCACTTTCAGGGGCCGCGAAGCCATCGGCATCGCCATCTCGATGGTGCCTAACGGCGACGTGCTGCAGCTGGGCCGCAACCTCGATGCCCGCATGCAGCAGCTCGAGGCCGACCTGCCGGTGGGAGTGGAATACGGCAGGTCAGCGACCAGCCGAAGATCGTCGGCGAGGCCGTGGCATCTTCATCCACTCGCTGATGGAGGCCGTGATCATCGTGCTGGCCGTCAGCCTGCTGAGCCCTCGGCCTGCGGGCGGGCCTGGTGGTGGCGCTGAGCATTCCGCTGGTGCTGGCCGCCACCTTCCTGGGCGCATGAAGGTGTTCGGCATCGACCCGCACCGGTCTCCACCGGAGCGCTGATCATCGCGCTGGGCCTGCTGGTCGATGATGCGATGATCGCCATCGAGATGATGGCCCGCAAGCTGGAGGAGGGCTCGACACCTTTCGGCCGCCACCTATGCCTACACCAGCACCGCCTTCCCGATGCTGACCGGCACGCTGATCACCGCCGTGGGCTTCCTGCCCATTGCCACCGCGCGTTCGTCCACCGGCGAATACACCTTCACCATCTTCGCCGTGGTGACGCTGGCGCTGCTCATTTCCTGCGTGATGGCCGTGGGTGCCGTGCCCTTCATCGGCACGCCACCTGCCCGCGCCCATCCACGGACCACCCGGAAGACCATTGCTGCAGGCCAGGCCGACATTCCGGGAAGCCTGCAGCCAGAGGCAGGAGCAAAGGGTCGGCCGGATACCGCCCGGTGGCCACCGTGGCCGATAGACGGGCCAGCCGGCCGCCCCGGATCGCATCACCGTCATGGACGCCGCTGCCCCCGCCGGCAACGCCTGCAGATCCGGAACACGACCCTTCGACACCCCGTTCTACCGCCGCCCTGCGCGCCACCATCGAGGGCGCCATGCGCCACCGGTGGCTCACGCTGCTGGTCACGCTGGTGCTGCTGGTGGCGGGCATCTTCGGCATGGGGCTGACCACCAAGCAGTTCTTCCCGGATTCCAACCGGGCCGAGTTCCTGGTCGACCTGTGGCTGCCGGAAGGCCAGTCTGGCCGCCACCCGCCGCGAGGCAGAGAAGCCGAGAAATGGCTGGCCGCCGACCCGGACGCCGAAACCTTCGTGGCCTACATCGGCAACGGCAGCCCCCGCTATTTCCGTCGCTGGACAAGCAGCTCTACCGCACCAACTATGCCCAGTTCGTCGCTGACGAAGGATCTGGAGGCTCGCCAGCGCCTGCTGGGCCGCCTGCGCCCGGCACCGGACAGCCAGTTTCCGCGCACCCGCGCCTATCCGAACCCGCTGGGGCCACCGGTGGCCTTTCCGGTGCAGTTCCGCGTCTCGGGGCCGGACATCGCCGAACTCAAGCGGCTCGGTGCAGACCTGCTGGACCCTGGTCAGCGCCAACCCCACACCTGCACGGTGCGCACTCGAACTGGGGTGAGCGGGCGCCCACGCTGAAGGTCGATGTCGACCAGACCGGGCACGGGCCGTCGGCCTGTCGAGCGGCCAGGTCAGCCGTGCGCTGGGCGCCATCATCGACGGCACCCCATCGGCACCCTGCACGAGGACGACCAGCTGATCCCGGTGGTCATCCGCGCCCCGAGGCCGAACGCACGCAGCTCTCCACCTCGGCTCGCTGCAGCTGCCCACCGCCCGCGGCGGCACCGTGCCGCTGTCGCAGGTGGCCAGGCTGCAGATGGAGATGGATGAGCCGATCATCTGGCGCCGCAGCCGCGTTCCGACCCTCACCGTCAACGCCGAGGTCCCGGCGGGCATGCAGGGGCGGGATGTGATGGCTCAGATCGAAAAGCACATGAAGCTGCCCGGTGCCCGGCTGCCGGCCGGCTACCACATCGACCCCGGCGGCCCGGTGGAGGGCAGCGACGATGCCCAGGCGTCGATCAACGCCGGCATGCCGCTGATGGTGGGCCTCGTGCTCACGCTGCTGATGCTGCAGCTGCGCAGCTTCTCGCCTGGTGGCCATGGTGATGCTGCTGACCGCACCACTGGGCATCGTCGGCATCGTGGCGGCACTGCTCGTCTCGGAATGCCCTCGGCTTCGTGGCCATGCTGGGCACCATCGCGCTGGCGGGCATCATCATGCGCAACACGGTCATTCTGGTCGAGCAGATCCGCCAGGACATCGAGGCCGGCCACAGCCGCTGGCACGCCGTGCGCGAGGCCACCGTGCGACGTTTCCGCCCGATCACCTCACGGCCGCCGCGGCCATTCTGGCGATGATCCCGCTGTCGCGCTGATGTGCTGGGGCCCGATGGCCGTGGCGATCATGCGGCGGGCTGGTGGTGGCCACCGCGCTCACGCTGCTGATGGTGCCGGCGCTCTATGTCACCAGTACCGGATCCACGCCGGCGGCCGGAGAGGGCAGCGCGTGTCCGGGACGTGACTGCGCCTGCGCAACCAGGGCGCCCTGCATGCACATGTCACGGTCCCATTCACCCCCACGTTCCGTCCCGGATCCTCCTCTGGGCCTCTGGCCCCACTGTCGTCACTGCCCTCCATTTCCGGGGCGGAAACGGCACGTTCGTCAGGCATGAACCGTGTTTTGCCACCACGCGTTGCGTTTCGTTCAGCGCGCTGCCGTGTTTGGGCTAGAATCACCGAATATAGCAGACACCCGCACGGGCGGCTGTGGCGAAATTGCAGACGCACCAGATTTGAGGTTCTGGCGCCGCAAGGTGTGAAGGTTCGAGTCCTTTCAGCCGCACCAGCCTGTTTTTCACTTACAACCCAAACAACGGAACTCAACGACGGATGGCTTCCCAGCTTGAAACAACCGGCACCCTGGAACGCCGGCTGACGATTTCGGTAAACCAGCCGGACATTTCCTCCAAGGTCCAGGAGCGCTTGTGTTCGACGGCCAAGACCACCCGCATGCCCGGTTTTCGTCCGCAAGGTGCCGGTGCGCCTGGTCGAGCAGAGCGGCATGGCCCGCAGGTCTCGTGCCGCGCCCTGGGTGATGCCATCTCGCGCGCTCGGCGACGCCGCTGCAGGAGCACGGCCTGCGCGTGGCCGGCCAGCCCGACATCGCCCCCACCGAAGCCCAGAAGCGATGCGGCCGAGCCCACCGAGTTCACCGCCACCTTCGAGGTCTATCCCGAGGTGAAGCTGGGCGACCCGTCCGCCCTGGAAGTCGACCGCTACACCGCCAGCGTCGTGACGACAAGGCGCTCGAGTCCACCATCGACGTGCTGCGCAAGCAGCGCACCACCTGGAAGGCCGTGCGCCGCGGTGGCGTAAAGAAGGGCGACCGCGCCACCATCGACTTCACCGGCAAACCTCGACGGCGAGGCCTTCAACGAGGCTCCGCCGAGGATTTCCCGATGGTGCTGGGCGAGGGCCGCATGCCGCCCGACTTCGAGGCCGGCGTGCTGGGCAAGAAAACCGCGAGACCGTCACCTTCGACGTGAAAGTTCCCCGATGACTACGGTAGCGAACACCTGGCCGGCAAGATCCGCCCAGTCTCGAGGTCACCGTCAAGAAGGTCAGAAGGCCCCGAGCTGCCCGAGGTCGATGCCGAGTTCGCCAAACAGATGGGCCAGGAAGATGGCGACGTCGAGAAGTTCCGTGCCGACGTGCGCAGCAACCTCGAGCGCGAGGTGCGCCAGCGCGTGCAGTCCCGCACCAAGACTTCCGTCATGGACAAGATCGTCGGCCTGGCCGACATCGAGCTGCCCAAGGCCCTGGTGGAGCAGGGAGGCCGAATCGCTGGCCGCCCGCATGCGCGAAGACCCGCCGCCCGTGGCCTGGACATGCGCAAGGCCCCGCCGGTGCTCACTGATGCCTTCAACGAACAGGCCACCCGCCGCGCGCCTGGGCCTGATCGTCTCGGAAGTGGTGCGTGAAAACGCCCTGCAGGCCAAGCCCGAACAGATCCGCAAGCAGATCGAGGAGTTCGCCTCCACCTACGAGAACCCGGCCGAAGTGGTACGCTGGTACTTCTCCGACCGCGACCGTCTGGCCGAGGTCGAGGCCCTGGTGGTCGAACAGAACGTGGTGGACTGGCTGCTGTCGAAGGCCAAGGTCACCGACCACGAAGTGGGCTTCGACGAGCTGATGAAGGGTCTGGCCTGATACCGGCCCCTGGCTCGTGCCGGACGCAGGTCCGGGCCTGGCCAGACCGGCCCCCGGAACCCGCACCGGTGGCCGGCCCATGGTTTTTGCGGGGCAGGGCGCCTGTGCTCGCCGGTCGCTGGCCCGGCACGCCCGCCTTCCGGCAGCTGCCGGGCGCCGGCCGTCGTACCGGTGTCCGGTGCCTCCCACTTGCAGACTTCACGCATGAGCCCCATGTGGGGATCATCGACACCGGCCGGCCATCGTACCGGCCGGTCGCGTTTTTGCCATTCACGCCATCCAACGAGGAAGTTCCCATGACCTTCAACAGTCTGGTCGAAGACCAGGTCAACCTGCACCTGTCACAGGGCACGGACCCCTTTGCCCCGACCTCGGCCCAGCAGCCCATGGGTCTGGGCATGGTGCCCATCGTCATCGAGCAGAGCGGCCGGGGCGAACGCGCCTACGACATCTACTCCCGCCTGCTGCGTGAACGCGTGGTGTTCCTCGTCGGCCCGGTCAACGATGCCACGGCCAACCTGGCACTGGCCCAGATGCTCTCATCTGGAAAGCGAGAACCCCGACAAGGACATCCACTTCTACATCAACTCCCCGGGTGCGGGTGGTGTCGGCCGGTCTGGGCATCTACGACACGATGCAGTTCATCAAGCCCGACGTGTCCACGCTGTGCATCGGCATGGCCGCCAGCATGGGCGCCTTCCTGCTGGCCGCCGGCACGAAGGGCAAGCGCTATGCGCTGCCCAACTCGCGCGTGATGATCCACCAGCCACCGGGCGGCGCCCAGGCCAGGCCACCGACATCGAGATCCAGGCCTGCGAGATCCTGCGCCTGAAGGCCGTGCTCAATGAAATCCTCGCCGAACGCACCGGCCAGCCGCTGGAAGTGATCGAGCGCGACACCGACCGCGACAAGTTCCTCTCGGCCGAAGAAGCCCTGAAGCACGGCCTGATCGACCAGGTCAGTGAAGTCGCGCGCCGATGCATCGGCCCGCCCCGACGCGAAGAAGTGACCCGCACGGAGAACAACCCACATGTCCGATAAAACAGGTTCCAGCGACAAACCGCTCTACTGCTCCTTCTGCGGCAAGAGCCAGCACGAAACCCGCAAGCTGATTGCCGGCCCGTCGGTGTTCATCTGCGACGAGTGCATCGACCTCTCCGCAACGAGATCATCCGCGAGGAAGCGCAGGGCGAGACCCAGGGCGAAGGTGGCGACCGCCCGCTCATTCCGTCCGAGATCGCCGGCATTCTCGACCAGTACGTCATCGGCCAGCAGAAGGCCAAGCGCACGCCGGCCGTGGCCGTCTCACAACCACTACAAGCGCCTGCGCCACAAGGGCGGCAAGGACGATGTCGAGCTGACCAAGAGCAACATCCCGCTGATCGGCCCCCACCGGCTCCGCAAGTGCTGCTGGCCCAGACGCTGGCTCGCCTGCTCAACGTGCCCTTCGTGATGGCCGACGCCACCAGCCGCTGACCGAGGCCGGCTATCGTGGGCGAGGATGTGGAGAGCATCATCCAGAAGCTGCTGGCCTCCTGCAACTACGACATCGAGAAGGCCCAGACCGGTATCGTCTACATCGACGAGATCGACAAGATCTCCCGCAAGGCCGACAACCCCTCCATCACCCGTGACGTGTCGGGCGAGGGCGTGCAGCAGGCACTGCTCAAGCTCATCGAGGGCACCGTGGCGGCCATCCCGCCGCAGGGCGGCCGCAAGCACCCCAATCAGGACTTCGTCCAGGTCGACACCACCAACATCCTGTTCATCTGCGGCGGGCCTTCGATGGCATGGACAAGGTGATCCGCAACCGTTCCGAACGCTCCGGCATCGGCTTCGGGGCGGAAGTGAAGGGCGCCACCGACCGCTCTGCGGTCCGAACTCTTCCAGGACATCGAGCCGGACGACCTGATCAAGTTCGGCCTGATCCCCGAGCTGGTCGGCCGCCTGCCCGTGCAGGCCACGCTGGACGAGCTGGACGAGGCCACGCTCGTGAGCATCCTCACCGAGCCGAAGAACGCCCTGGTCAAGCAGTACCAGAAACTCTTCTCGATGGAAGGGTGGAGCTGGACATCCGTCCGGCTGCCCCTCAAGGCCATTGCCCGCCTGGCGCTCAAGCGCAGAGCCGGTGCCCGTGGCCTGCGCTCCATTCTGGAACATGCCCTGATCGACATCATGTACGAGCTGCCCGGCATGAAGAACGTCGAGAAGGTCGTCGTCGACGAGCGTCATCGGTACGAGCAAACCGGTGCTGGTCTGTGCCGACAGCCCCCGGGTGTCGGGCGGCAACAGCTGACAGGCGGCGTCGGGCGGCGGCGCTGACCGGCCCGGCAGGGTGGGGCGACCAGCCTCGCCGGCACATGGCGTCAATGAACGTGACGGCCGGCCGGATCGGGCGTCCGGCCCGTGTTGCGCATAGGCGCCCGCCGGTACGCGGCCCGGGCCGGCGTGAAGGGCAGCGCCCCGACCCGCGCCGGGCACCGGCCCCGCCCGGGCCGCTTTCTCCGAGGCGGCGGCCATGCCATTTTCCCGGAAAGACACGATCCATCGGCTCCGGCTCGCCTTCCGGCCGGCCGGGAAGGCCGCCTGTCACCACACAAATGTTGGTGGACCAGACACGGTTTTTCATAAGGAAAACCGCACCGATGGCCGGATATTCTGTAATCTTTTGGATTGACCGCTATTATCGCACATATGCTTACCCCTGTGATCCTGGAAGGTCCGCACAGCGGTCAGACACTGTCGGGAAACAGATGAACGATAGCAACATTGCCCCCTGGTCCTGCCTCTTCTGCCGCTGCGCGATGTGGTGATCTTCCCCAGCTGGTCATCCCGCTGTTCGTGGGGCGCCAGCGCTCCATCAAGGCGCTGGAAGCCGCCATGGAGTCCGGCAAGAGCATCATGCTGGTGGCGCAGCGCAACGGCACCAAGGACGACCCGTCGGCCGGTGACGTGTACGACGTCGGCTGCATCTCAGGATCCTGCGGCTGCTCGGGCTGCCCGACGCGCACGGTCAAGGTCCTGATCGAGGGGCGCCAGCCGCGCCCGGCATTGCCCGCGTCGATACCGATGGCGATGCCTTCGCCTCGCGAGCTGCAGTGGACCTAGATCGCCGCAGAGCCCGACGGCCGAGGTGGAGGCGCGCGCTGCACCATCCTGGGCCAGTTCGAGCACTACGTGAAGCCTTCCAACAAGAAGGTGCGCCCTCCGAAATCCCTCAGTCTCGCTGGCCAGCATCGAGGGATCCGCGCCTGGCCGACACCATCGCCGCCCACCTGCCCATCCGCATCGACCAGAAGCAGGACGTGCTCGAAACCCTGCCGGTCACCGAGCGGCTGGAAAAGCATGCTCACCCAGATCGAGAACGAACTGGACATCCCGCAGGTCGAGCAGCGCATCCGTGGCCGCGTCTAAGCGCCAGATGGAGAAGAGCCAGCGCGAGTACTACCTGAACGAACAGGTCAAAGGCCATCCAGAAGGGAGCTGGGCGAGGGGCGAGGACGGTGCCGACTTCGAGGACATCGAAGAAGATCCGCACGCCCGCATGCCCGAGGCCCGCAAGAAGGTCGAGAGCGAGTTCCTGGCTGCGCCTGATGTCGCCCATGTCGGCCCGAGGCCACCGTGGTGCGCAACTACATCGACGTGCTGCTGGCGCTGCCCTGAAGAAAAAGCAAGGTCAGCAACGCACTCACCCACGCCGAGGAAGTGCTCAACGCCGACCACTACGGGCTGGAAAAGGTCAAGGAACGCATTCTCGAGTACCTGGCCGTGCAGCAGCGCGTCGACAAGGTGAAGGCCCCCATCATGTGCCTCGTCGGCCCTCCGGGCGTGGGCAAGACCTCGCTGGGCCAGTCCATTGCACGGGCCACCGGCCGCAAGTACGTGCGCATGGCACTGGGTGGCGTGCCTATGACGAGCCGAGATCCGCGGCCACCGCCGACCCATCGGTTCCATGCCGGGCAAGATCCTGCAGAACCCGAACCAAGGTGGGCGTGCGCAACCCGCTCTTCCTGCTGGACGAGGTCGACAAGATCAACAGCGACTACCGGGGGTGACCCCTCGGCCGCGCTGCTGGAGGTGCTCGACCCCGAGCAGAACAACACCTTCGCCGACCACTATGTGGAGGTCGATTACGACCTGTCGGACGTGATGTTCGTGGCCACCGCCAACTCGCTCAACATCCCGCCGGCGCTGCTGGACCGGATGGAGATCATCCGCCTGTCTGGCTACACCGAGGACGAAAAGGTCTCCATTGCCCGGCGCCACCTGCTGCCCAAGCAGATCCGCAACAATAGGCCCGAAGGAAGGCGAGCTGAAGATCACCAGGCCGGTGATCCGCGACATCCTGCGCTTCTACGCACCGCGAGGGCCAGCGTGCGCTCGCTGGAGCGCGAGATCTCCAAGATCTCGCCGCAGCAGGCGGTCAAGGCGCTGCTGCTCGACAAGACGCTCAAACACATCGAGATCACGGCCGACAACCTCAGCACCTTCCTCGGTGTCGCCGCTTCCCCTACGGCCAGCTCGAGAAGGTCAACCAGGTGGGGCAGGTCAATGGCCTGGCCTGGACCGAATTCGGGGCGAGATCCTCACCATCGAGGCCATCGCCGTGCCGGGCAAGGGCAAGAACCTCACCACCGGCAAGCTGGGCGACGTGATGAAAGAATCCATCAATGCCGCCATGACCGTGGTGCGTCGCCGGGCTGCCCAGCTGGGCATCGAGCCGGACTTCTACGAGAAGAACGACATCCACGTGCACGTGCCGAGGCGCCACGCCGAAGGACGGCCCCAGCGCCGGCATCGGCACGACCACGGCGCTGGTGTCGGTGCTGACCGGCATTCCGGTGCGGGGCCGATATGGCCATGACCGGCGAGATCGAACCCCTGCGGGGCGGTGCTGGCCATCGGTGGCCTGAAGGAGAAGCTGCTGGCCGCCCAGCGGGCCGGTCTGAGGCTTGCGCTGATCCCCGAAGAGAACATCAAGGATCTGGCCGAGCTGCCCGACACCGTCAAGAACAACCTCGAGATCGTGCCGGTGAAGCTGGATCGACAAAGATGCTGAGCTGGCGCTGGAGCGCAGTATGCCGCAGCCGCTGCCCGATGCTGACGGCCCTCGCCCCGGCCGCGCCGCCGGTGACGGCCACCAAGCCCTGCCGACGGGATCGTCGCGCACTGAGACCAGGCGGCGCCCTGTTGCGCCGCCTGCCGTTATCTTGCCGTACATACCAGATTTGCATTTGGTCCAGAAAATCCCTGCTATCATCTTCTTTTGTTTGCAACGCGCTGGGGTGCTTAGCTCCAGTTGGTAGAGCGGCGCCCCTACAAGGCGTAGGTCGGGGAGTTCGAGGCTCTCAGCACCCACCAGCAGCTTTGTTGACAGACAAAAATGCGGGCTATAATGCCTGCTTCCAGCAGCAAACCAGTTGTTTGAACGGAGCGGTAGTTCAGTTGGTCAGAGTACCGGCTCTGTCACGCCGGGGGTCGCGGGTTCGAGCCCGTCCGCTCCGCCAGCTTTTTCGAAAAGTGCAAACAACCCAGCCGCTGAAAGCGGAGCGGTAGTTCAGTTGGTCAGAATACCGGCCTGTCACGCCGGGGTCGCGGGTTCGGCCCCGTCCGCTCGGCCACTTTCCGGGCAACCGGAAAACAGAAAAAGCCACCCTCGCGGTGGTTTTTGTGCCCATGTTTGTGGCCATGCGCTGCTTCTGTGTCCAAACGCTGTTTTGTGCCTGAACGCTGCTTTGCTGCCTTTGCGCCCCTACGCCGCCTGCGTTCAGGGGCCAGGCCGCCAGAAACCCGGCTGCACCGCCAGCACCGACGCGCCGTACACTCGTCATGCCCCCAGCGGAACCTGCACAATTCAGGCTGCTGCAGCGCGTAAGCTTCGGCGCCCGTTCAGGCCAGACACCCCGGTTTCTTTTTGCCCAGAACAATCAAGGGGTTGGCGGTACAGCTTCACACAATGAGAATGAAGGGCGCATTGCTACCGGCTTGGAAGATTCCAAACAATGATTATCATTGCCCCATCACAAATTCTCCTCTTCCGGACCATGTTCGTTCCTTTCTCATCATCATGCTTCGCGAGGGCACGAAGCCGCCCTCATCGTCGGCATCGTTGCCAGCTACTCAAGCAGAGCGGCCCGTGACGGCCTGATGCCCGCCGTCTGGGTGGGGGTGTTGCTGGCCAGCGCCCTGTCGCTTGCCGGTGCCGCCCTGCAGCTGATGGCGGCGGAGTTTCCAGAAGGAACAGGGAGCTGTTCGAGGCTGGTCGGCCTGATCGCCGTCGGCATGCTCGGCCTCCATGGTGTTCTGGATGAAGAAAACGGCCCGCAACATCAAGGGCGACCTGCGGCGCTCGGTCGAGAAGGCGCTGGGGGCAGGGCACCGATGCGGCCGGCTGGGCACTGATCGGCGTGGTCTTTCTGGCCGTGGCCCGCGAGGGGCTCGAATCGGTGTTCTTCCTGCCACATCTCAGCGTGCCAGGCTGGAGGCACCGGTCAGCGCGCCTCGCCGGCATCGCCGTGTCGGTGGTGATCGGTTACAGGCTGTATTCCGGTGGCGTGCGGCTCAACCTGCGCAAGTTCTTCCGCTTCACCGGCGGCTTCATCCTGCTGGTGGCTGCCGGGCTGCTGGCCGGTGTGCTGCGCAAGTTCCACGAGGCCGGCATCTCGAACCCAGCTGCAGGAGGTGGTGTTCAACCTGGACGACACCCTGCCGATGGACAGCCTGCTGGGCACCGTGCTTCCGGCCTGCTGGGCTACCAGTCCGCCCCCGGTGGTGGGCGAGGCGATCGTCTACGTGGCCCTTCCTCGCCATCACGCTGTACCTGTTCCTGAAGCCGGCGGCACCGTCTCCGGCCACACACGCTGATGCAAGGCTGCATGCGCATGCAGCATCCATGGACCTGCTCGCACCTGTGCTGGACGCACTGCGTGTTCGACCATGCGGAATGCGTGCCCGCCCGATCCGGCAGCGCTGAGCGCACACGCAGTCCCGCTCAGACCAGCCCTTCTTTCACCTGACATCCATCACTCATCATGCCCTGATCCGAACAAGAAATCCTCCTCCTGATGCGGGTTGCCGTCGGCGGCTCGGCCGTCCTGGTCATTGCCGGCCTGGGAGCCTTCTGGTATGCACTCCAACAAGGCCAAAGCAGGCAGCACCACGGACGATGCCAACACCGTCACGGTCACCATCCAGGACAACGTCTGCAAGCCGTCGACATCACCGTTTCGGCCGGCCGCACCGCCTTCCGCATCGTCAACAACTCCGACCGTGCGCTGGAGTGGGAAATTCTGGACGGCATCATGGTGGTGGAGGAGCGCGAGAACATCGCCCCCGGCTTCACCCAGACCATGAAGGTCAAGCTGCGTCCCGGCGACTACGACATCACCTGCGGCCTGCTCAGCAACCCGCGCGGCAAGCTGCATGTCACCCCATCGGCCGAATCCGAGGCCGAGGGCAGCAACCCGTCGGCCCTGAACTTCCTGGGCGCCCAGGCCGAGTACAAGTTCTACCTGAGTCTCGCAGAGCAACCAGCTGGCCGACGCGGTGGGTGAGCGCTGCAGGCCGCCATCAGGCCGGCCAGCTGCAACAGGCCCAGGCCCTCTGCCCCGGCCCACCTGCTGTACAAGCGCGTCGAGCCGATGGCCGACAACTTTGCCGATCTGGAGACCCGCATCAACGGCCGGGCCGACTACTTCGCCAAACGGGAAGCCGATCCGATTTCCGCGGCTTCCACCGTCTGGAGTACGGTCTGTTCGGCCAGGGGCAGGCGACCTGAAAAGCCCTGCAGCCGGTGGCCAACACCGCTGGCGGCCGATGTCGACACGCTCAAGACCCGTCTGGCCGTACTGGAAACCCAGCCCGAGCGAGCTGGCCAGCTCCGGCCCGCCTGCTGCGCGCACTGCGACAACCTGCCCAATGGGGGCGAGGGAGGGCTGGAGCCATGCCGAGGCCGCCGACCTGCAGGGGCACGCTGGACGGCACGAAGAAACTGGCCAATCTGGTGCTGCCGATGCTGACGAAGCCGGCGCCGGACCTGAAGAAATCCATCGAGGATTAAACTTTGCCCGGTTGCGAAGGAGCTGGAACCGTACCGCGACGGCGACGGCTCAAACCGGGCGCACTGCCGGCCGACGCCCGCCGAGCTCATCACCGCCACGGTGAGCAAACTGGCGGATGACGGCCAAAGGTCAACGCAGTCCTCAAACTGGAGTAATAAGCTTTCGCTGTCACGGATATTCTCTTCGGAGACTTTCATGCACGATCGCAGCAAGAGCGCCCCACAAACCACGGCAGGTCAGCACTGTCCGGTGCACGCGGGCCAGCCCACAGCCCCGCAGGCCGGCGCGCCTGACCTGTCCGGCCCGGCATGGGCCTGTCCTCCGGCGCCCCGCAGTCTGCCGGTCGCCGCGCCTGGCTGGGCGGGGTGGGGGCGGCCACCGTGGGTCTGGCCGGGCTGGCTGCACACCCGGCCCCGGCCGCCGCAGCAGACGCTGCCGCAGCCAGCACGGATCTGACCATGACGGCGCAGGGCAGGTCACCGACGCCCCGCAGCACCGTCTTCCAGGGCCGTATGTGCCGTACTCTGGGCGTGCACCAGGCCGAGCGTGGTCTCGCGCCCCAGTGCCGGCATGCTGGCCTCGTTCTCAGTGCTCGCCCAGGACAGGGGAAGAGCTGGAGCGCCTGTTCCGCAGCATGACAGCCCGCATCGCCTTCCTCACCCAGGGCGGCAAGGAAGTGCAGCTCGATCCCAAAGCGTTTGCGGCCAGCTCCGCCTGCTGGGCCCAGTGGTGACGCCCGAGCACTGACCATCACCGTCTCGCTGGGAGACTCGATGTTCGACGAGCGCTTCGGCCTGAAAGGATGTCAAGCCGCGCCATCTGCAACGCATGACGCGCTTCTTCAACGATGCGCTCGATCCGGCCCTCTGCCACGGGGACCTGTCGATCCAGTTCTGTGCCAACACACCGGACACGATCATCAACGCCCTGCGCGACATCATCAAGAACCTGCCTGACCTGCTCGTGCTGCAATGGAAGCAGGAAGGCAACGTGCCCCCCATTCCGGAAGTGAAGGGCCAGCAGCCCGGAGAGCGCACGCAACTTCCTGGGCTTTCGCGACGGTTCGGCCAACCCCGATTCGGCCGATGCCGCGCTGATGGACCGCGTCGTCTGGGTCGGCCCGAAGAGCGGCGAGCCTGCGTGGGCCGTGGGCGGCACCTACCAGGCCGTGCGCATCATCCGCAACTTCGTCGAACGCTGGGACCGCACCCCGCTGCAGGAGCAGGAGGCGATCTTCGGCCGGCTCAGGGACAACGGCACTACGCGGACGGCGGCAGCGGAGTTCGACGTGCCCGACTACACGAAGGATCCGAAGGGCGAGCACACGCCGCTGGATGCCCACATCCGCCTGGCCAACCCGCGCACCCCGCAGACCGAAGAGAACCTGATCCTGCGCCGGCCGTTCAACTATTCCAACGGCGTGAGCCAAATCCGGCCAGCTCGAAATGGGCCTGCTCTTCATCTGCTACCAGGCCAACCTGCAGAAGGGCTTCATCACCGTGCAGAAGCGCCTGGACGGAGAGCCGCTGGAGGAGTACATCAAGCCCATCGGCGGTGGCTACTTCTTCACGCTGCCCGGCATCCGCGACAAGAATGACTGGATCGGCCGCACGCTGATGGAAGCGAGCAGCGGCAGCACGCGCAGCTGATCAGGACCGTCTGGTACATGCCGGCAGCCCTGGACAGCTGATCAGGACCGTCCTGCATTGCCGGCGCCCATGGCAGCCGTCCCGCGATGGTTCGGCACGGAACTTCATGCAGGACATGAACATGCCAGCGGCACATCGCGCGCGCCGTCGTCGGGCATTTGTGCAGTGCCGGCAATTCCTTCTAAAATGCTGAGGCTTCATCAGACTGAGTTTCGTTTTCGATTCGTTTCATGGCGTGTTGTGGTCTCCGGCTCCCGCGCCGGTTTCAGCCATTTTCGCTTCATCCCCGCCGTTTCATCATCCTTACGCAGTTTCATCCTCCCTTACGCAACAAGGAGCTTTTTCATGAGCATTCGTCGCAGCATCCTGTCCGTGCTGGTTGCCAACGCCCTGGCCCTGACGGCCGTCAGCGCGCAGGCCGCCGTGCAGCCCAGCGAGCTGGTCGCCCCCATCGCCGAATACAAGGTGCATGTGGACCAGAACGTCGCCCAGCTGGTGAAGGAAACCACAGTAGCTCGTGGCTGCCGTCAAGGCCGGCAACATCGACAAGGCCAAATCGCTGTTCGCCCCGGTGCGCACCCACTATGAGCGCGTCGAACCCGTGGCCGAGCTGTTCAGCGACATGGACGCCGCCATCGACCCCGCGCCGATGACCACGAAAAACGCGAGGAAGACCCGGGCTCGGCGGCTTCCACCGCATCGAGCACGCCCTGTGGGTCACGAAGGACACCAAGAGCGTCGAAAAATACGCCGATGAGCTGCAGGCCAATGTCGAGGAGCTGCACAAGCGCCTGACCGACCTGACCTTCCCGCCCGAGAAAGTGGTCGGCGGTGCCGCCGCCCTGATGGAAGAAGTGGCCGCCACCAAGATCTCCGGCGAAGAAGACCGTTACAGCCACACCGACCTGTACGACTTCGAGGCCAACTTCCAGGGCGCCTACAAGATCGTCGAGCTGTTCAAGCCGCTGATCGCCCGCGAAGACAAGGCCTTCCTGGCCAAAGACCGAGAAGAACTTCGACACGGTCTTCACCATCCTGAAGAAATACAAAACCAAGAGCGGCGGCTTCGAAAGCTATGACAAACTGAGCGAAACCGACCGCAAGATCCTCTCCGGCGCGTCAACACCCTGGCCGAGGATCTGTCCAAGCTGCGCGGCATGTTCGGTCTGAACTGAGCCTTTCGGGCAAGCGCGACGGCGCGATCCCAGGCACGGTACGGGCCGTACCCCGGAACCATCGGGGTTTCTGCGGCCCTGCCGGCCCGCCCCGTTCCCGAAAGGGAGGGGCGGATACCTGTCTGAATCGCGCCGGTCGCTGCCTTCCCAGCCAGCACCTCGCCTTCTCCCGTGGCCGGCCCAGCCGGCCTTCGGGACAGGCGGGTGTTTTCATGTATGGTCCGGGGGCGGTGCGCTGCCTTCGCCCCTCGTCACATCCTTTATCATCTGCAGTCTTTTGCCATGCGCAGGCCGCATATCAGCGGCATCCTCGCGCACCCAGGCCTCTTTCTCCTCCCCGTCCCCATGCTGAAAAGTTCCGGTATCACCCTGTCCCTTGCGGTACTGGCCATCGTCGGTGCCCTGGGCATCGATGCCTATCTGCCCTCCCTGCAGGCCATCGGCCAGAGCCTGCAGGCCGACCCGGCCACCGTTCAGCAGACGCTGAGCATCTACATCGCCATGATGGCCCTCACCACGCTGTTTGCCGGCACGCTGTCCGACAGCTTCGGGCGCCGGCCGACGGTCATGGCCTCGCTGCTGCCTTCGCAGGTGCCTCGGTGCTGGCCATCTTCGCAAAAGAGCATCAGCGTGCTGATGCTGGCCCGCGGCTGCAGGGCATTGCCGCCGGCTTCAGTGTCGTACTCTCGCGCGCCATCGTGCAGGACCGCTTCCAGGGCCCCGAGGCCCAGCGCGTCATGTCGCTCATCACCATGGTGTTCTCCATCGCCCCCTCGGTCGCCCCCATCATCGGTGGCTGGCTGCAGGGCCTCCCTGGGCTGGCAATCGGTGTTCGTGATGCTCTCGCTCACGGCTTCGGCCTCTGGGCCCTCTGGGCCTGGGGCGTGCCCGAAACCCTGCCGGCCGAGCGGCGCGTACCGTTCCGGATGGGTCGCATTCTGGGCAACTATGCGCAGGCGCTCGGTCACGGGCCGTTCGTGCTGCGCATCCTGGGCATCGCGCTCGCCTTCATCGGCGTGTCCATCACGTCAGCTCCTCCGCCGAGCTGATCATCAACATCCTCGGGCTGTCCGAAAACCAGCTTCGGCTGATGTTCATCCCGATGACCGCCGGCATGCTGATCGGCTCCAGCCTGTCACGCCGGCTGGCCCGCAAGGTGGCCCCCGGCCGCCTGATCACCATCGGTTTCGTGCTGATGCTGGGCGCCACCGTGGCCAGCGTGATCTACACCTCACTCACCGATCACCCGCAGGTCCCCTGGGCCACGATCCATCTGGGCTTCTACAACCTCGGCATGGCACTGGCGGTTCCGGCCATGACGGTGGACGTGCTGAGCATCTTCCCGCAGATGCGCGGGCTGGCCGCGCCTCACTGCAGAGCTTCGTGCAGATGAGCATCTTCGCCCTGGTACTCGGCCTTTCTGGCACCGCTCATCTTCCACAGCGCCCAGCTGCTGGCCATCGCCCACCTGACCGGCCTGATCGCGGGCCTGATCCCTCTGGATCATCGGTTGCCGGATGAGCCCGGCCGGAACGGCTCAGCAAGCCGTGACGGGACAGGCGACAAAAGCAGGGGTAAGGGAGGGCAGTAAAGTCTCCTGAGACAAGGGCGGGACAAGGACAGTAAAGTTTCCCCGGGAGGTGGACAGGGACAGCAAGCATTCCCTCCCCTGAAGTGCCTTCCACAGCCACCACGAAGAAACGCCGCTCCTGCACACAAACAGGGAAACCGGCGTCCAGCCCGGGTGACCGGCACCCGGGAGGGTTTCAGCCCATCAACGGGTCCATCATCAGCCCGTAGACCTTCAGCCGATCCTCGACCGGGCAGTAGGTTTTTCTCGCCGGTCGGGGCGGCAATGCCACCGAACACCAGCTGGGCCGCAGCTGCCACGAGGCGGAATGTTCCAGGTACGAGCCACGGCCTCGTCGATCACCGGTTAGTAGTGCTGCAGGTTGGCGCTCACGCCGACGCTGGCCAGTGCCGTCCAGATGGCGTACTGGTGCATGGCGTCGGCCTGGTCGGCCCAGACAGGGGAAAGTTGTCGGCATACAGGGCAAACTTCTCCTGCAGGCCCTTCACCACGGCCTGGTCCTCGAAGAACAGCACCGTACCGGCGGCCGCCGCAAAGCGCATGCAGCTTGTCCTGGGTAGGGCTTGAAGCTGTCGGCCGGGACGATCTTCGCCAGCGCTCCTTCGGCCAGTTTCCAGAGCTTCTCGTGCTCGGCGCCCAGCAGCACCACCACACGGGTGGACTGCGAGTTGAAGGACGACGGCGTGTGCCTGACCGCATGCTCGACCAGCCTGGCCACCTCGGTGGCCGGTACCGGCAGCTGTTTGTTCAGTGCGTAGATGGAACGGCGGGTTTCGGCCACCTGATGCAGATGTTGCAGGGACATGTATGACTCCAGTAAGAGAGGGGAGAGAACTCAGCGTTTGCCGCGCAGGTGATCGACCGACAGCGAGCCGGCGCCGGCCGCCGCGATGTACAGGAAGATGAAGCAGAACAGCACGGCCGACTCACCACCGTTGGCCAGCGGCAGCAACGGGTTGCCCTGGGCGGCGTGGGCCATGAAATAGGCGACGGCCATCTGGCCCGAGAGGATGAAGGCCACGGGCCGGGTGAACAGGCCCAGAATCAGCAGCGCACTGCCGATGAGTTCCAGCGCCGCGGCGGCGATCATCATCGGGTTGCCGGAAATGTCGCCCATGGAGGCCGGAAAACCGAAGACCTTGGACGTACCGTGCCAGATGTACAGGTACGCCGTCACGATGCGCAGGACGGACAGCAGCGGGGACTGGAAGCGGGACAGGAAGTTCATGATGGGGAACCGTTCGGGAAATGCCCGGGGGCAGGCGGGGAGGAGAGGGGTGGACAGATGTCTGGCATGGCAGGCAGACACCGGAGCAGACATGCCGGGCATACCGCACCACAACCGTCCGCACCGCGACTGTCCATCGTGAGGACATTCTAAAGCCAGCTTTTGGCACGGCGGAACGCCACCCGTCAGGCAATGGGAAAGACTATTGTCTCACTTAACAGAACAATACTCCCTCAGTCCTGCACCCCCGCGCAGCCCTTCCGCACCATCGGCACGCGCCCGCAGGAACACCGGCAGCATCTGCCAGGCCTGCAGCGCATAGGCGCACACCACATCAGCCCGGCCGCCTGCAGCAGCACCGGCGGATCGTACCAGTAGGCCAGCGCCCGCAGCACCGCCCCCGTGGCCAGCAGCAGCGCCCCCACGATCACCCAGGGGCGGCCATTCTTTTCGAGGCCGCTGTGCGTATACCCGGCAATGCAGATGACGGCGTAAACAGCAGCCCAGCGCGCCCACCGTCAGCAGGTGAATTCCCGGACTGGCACTGCCATCGCCCTGCAGGAGCATCAGGCCGGTCAGTCCCGTAACCGGCCGCCGTGAACAGATACACGCCGCAGAGCATCAGCGGCCAGCGGTGAAACAGTGGCCGCCCCACATGCCAGTCGTTGAGCAGGTTCAGCATGGCCGCCGACGAGGCCAGCGCCAGCCATCCCGTCACCCGGTCGTCCGGCGCAAACCACTGCATCACCGTGAACAGCGTGATGCAGATCACCGCCAGATGCCGCCGCGGCGGAAGCGGGCCAGATAGGCTCGCGCTCGTCATCATCGTGAGCAGCCACCACCCGGGGTAGCTGATGCAGGCAATACGGCCCCAGTTGCCGTTGCGGATGCCCCCGGACGCTCGCATCTCGCCCCCATCCGGGCATTCGGCGTACCACCTGCAACACCTGTACAGCCGGCGCAGCCAGTCTGCGCCACCTGCCGGGCTGCCCGCTGCTCCTCGGCATTCAGGTCATCGATGCTCGCGTTGACGATGGACATCGAGATGCGGCTCATCGCCACCACGATCAGGCACATCAGCACGCCCAGCGTGGCATGGAGCCAGCGCATCGGATACTCGCCCAGCAGCGCATCCACGTAGAAGCCCGTCACCGTGCACACGAGTGCCAGCGGTGCCCACCAGAAGCCCTGCTGCCGGTGACCCGGTCGCGCCACAGCCGCGGGCCGATCAGCGCCGTCAGCATCACCGCAAAGCCCATGCGCGAGCCCCCGCCAGGGCCAGCATCACCGGCGGCCGAAGCCGCTGAGCCAGAACGCCACCCGGCCTGCCAGCCGCAGGCCAGCAGCTGCCGCACATGGCGCGCCCGGAATGACCGCGTGCCGGTGAACTCGGGCACCGCCGTCAGCGCAAAGCCCGCCACCGCCGCCAGCGACAGCCCGAACAGCAGCTCGTGCACGTGCCAGACCTGCGCGCCGCCGGGCACGACCGGCAGCGGCCAGCCCAGCCCAGAAACAGCAGCCACAGCGCCACCAGTCCCTGGCCCGGCCAGCAGCGTGGCCACGAAGAATGGCCGAAAGCCGCACAGCCACAGCGGATGGGCCAGCCGCCAGACAGGACGGCCTTCGTCTCAGCCGGAGCATCACCCCCAGGCACACCCGCCGGCAGGCACAGTACCCGAGGCGTGTCACCGGAAGAGGCAGGGTGCATCTCGCCTGTTCAGCGGCCGGCTGGAAGAAACCTGATCATCGCATTCAGCAGCCGGTCCGCCTGACCGTCGAATCCCACATCCAGCGCCACGCCGGCATCCACCACCTGCAGATCACGGGCACCTGCAGTGCACCACGTGCCCGCACCGCCGGAACAAGCCTGCGGCGCATGATCCCCGGCGCTCCCCACGGACTGCGCCGCTCCCAGCCGACCCCATGACACCATCGGGCGACGCAGCGGCAGCCGACCCCGAGCCGGCCTCCTCCGTCACACCCCGCAGCGGCGGGCAGCTCGAACGCCGCCCGTACCACCGGTTGCTGCCAGCAGCGCCGCCATGTGCTGGTGGACCCAGGCTTCCGAACAGGCAATGGCCCGGCACCGGCAGCGTCATCTCCCAGACGAAAGCGGCCCGGGCTGGCCGCCATCACCCGCACCCGGTCGGCCAGCGTGATGGCCTCAGTCACGTCGTGGGTGATCATCAGCACCGCCAGGCCCCGGTGCGCTGCTGTTCGAGCAGCAGCTGGTGCATCTGCGCCTTCAGGCCGATGTCCAGCGCCGCAAAGGGCTCCATCCAGCAGCAGCAGATCCGGCTCCAGCACCAGCGCACGCGCCAGCGTCGCCCGGCTCTGCATGCCCCCGAGAGCTGGTTTGGGAAACTGCGCCAGCGCCCGTCATCCAGCCCCAGCGCATGACCCATGGCCATGGCCCGGGCCGTACGCGTGCGCCGGTTCACCCCGCGCGCCTTCAGGCTCAGTGCAATGTTGTCGAGCGTGGTCTTCCAGGGCAGCAGGTGCGGACTCTGAAAAGAGCACGGCCGTGCGGTCGAAACCGTTGCGTACCTCGCCCTCCTGCACATCCAGCAGCCCGGCACACAGATGCAGCAGCGTGCTCTTGCCGCAGCCCGATGGTCCGCACCAGTGCCAGCGTCTGCCCGGCCGGCAGGCGCAGCGACACACCCCGCAGCACCGTGCGCGTGGCAAGGCATGTTCCAGCCCGTCACCTACCAGCGCCGGCAGCTCGCCCGAACCGGCGCGCCAGACCGGCGGCACCACGGTGCAGGAGGCTGTGCCTGCCGCCGTTCTGGTGCCATCGCCGGCGCCACCGGCTCCGTGCCCGTCCGTCGTGGCGTGCCTGTTCTTCGTCGTGCTCTGCGCATCGCCGGCTGCAAGCTGCCGGCCCGTCCATGGCGCTCATCGTGTCGCGCTTCATCCCATCCGGCCTCCCGCATCGCGCCAGGCCTCGATCTCGCGCTTGATGGGCCCGAGGATCAGGTATTCGATGCTCAGCAGCACCAGCACCACCGTGCTGATCCGGGCCAGCGTACCGGACATGTCCAGCTGCGCACGCGTCGAGGCCAGCGCCGCCCCCACGCCATCGCGACCGACAGCAGCTCGGCCATCACCACCACCTTCCAGGCACTGCCCAGCGCCACGATCCACCGGAAACAGGTACGACAGCACGTGCGGCAGATAGATGTCGACCACCCGCGCATGTGCCAGGGCACCCGGTACGCGTCGGCCAGGTCGCGCCAGCGCCGCTCCAGCGTGCGCGCGCGCAGTCCGCCGGCAAACACCACCGGAAAGCCCGCGATGAACACGGTGAACACCGGCGTGCCATCACCGTGCCGAACCACAGCATGGCCAGCACCAGCCACGCAATGGGGCGGCGTGCCCAGCAGCACCGTCACCCAGGGGCGGGCCATCATCGAGGCCGTCATCGACATGCCGGCCACCACGCCCAGCACGCTGCCCAGCCCCAGCGCGCAGCGCCAGCCCGGCAAAGGCGCGTCGTGCCCGTCACCGCCAGCTGCAGGCCAGAGGGACTCGCTGCTGCTGCCCTGCATCAGCTGCAGCAGCGTCTGCGCCGTTCGAGCGGCGTGGGCAGCGCTCAGAGGGGCCGTAATGGGCGGCCAGCGCCTCCCACAGTGCCATGCCCAGCAGCAGGCTGGCAATGGCGCCCCAGCTCACTCCACAGATAACCGCAGGGTGCCAGCCAGGTTTGCAACAGCTTCATCTCAGAGCATCCTTGCATCGATTACGCACCATTGTCGCATCCTCCCCATCGTGACCGGCACGAGCAATATCAAGACCCGGCAACCCACTGGAATGGCGAGCGAAGCGGCAATATCAGGGCCAGGGCGTGGCATCGGGCCGGCACGGGCAACATCGTCTGCGGCAGGTGCACGCCCCCACGAAACGTCTCATTCCGGCAACGGCGCACCGCATCCGGAACAAGCCATCCACCACCCTTTTGCCTGTCGATCGGCCTGACATCACGATCTCCGGACAACAGCGGGCCGTATCCAGATTTTCCCGGAAGCCTCCCAAACGGGTATCATCCGCTGACGATTGACATCTATCATTCGCATTTGCGAACGATCGGGCCTCTACTTTGTCCTGAAACGGCTGCTGCGGGCGCTGCGCCGGCGGCGGTTCTGAACCGAATATCCCCTGTCCAACTGAAGTTCCGCAATCCATCGAAGAGAGTACGATGAGCAAACACAGCAACTGCAGTGGCTGGCTGCCACCATCCTGCCACTGGCCGTGCCTGGCGTCTTTGCGCAGCAAGCCACCGTGCTGCCCGAGGTCGAAGTGCTCGGTACCGCCGAACAGGCCTGGAAACAGGCGCCCGGCGTGTCCACCGTCACGCAGGAAGACCTCTCGCAGCTGCCCACCAACGACCTGAGCGACGTGCTGCGCAAGCAGCCCGGTGTGAACCTCACCGGCAACTCCACCAGCGGCCAGCGCGGCAACAACCGCCAGATCGACCTGCGCGGCATGGGCCCGGAAAAACACGCTCATCCTCATCGACGGCAAACCCGTCAACAGCCGCAAAGTCGGTGCGCTTCGGCTGGCGGGGCGAGCGTGACACCCGCGGCGACATGAATTGGGTGCCCACCGAGGCCATCGACCACATCGAGGTGCTGCGGCCCGGCTGCGGCCCGCTACGGCAACGGTGCCGCCGGTGGCGTGGTCAACATCGTCACCAAGGGCACGCCCGACAAATTTGGTGCCTCGGCGACGCTGTACTACGGCAGCGCCAGCACAGGAAGAGGGCGGCGAGCGCCGTGCCAGCTTCAGCCTGGCCGGTCCCGATCTCCGACATGCTGGGCTTCCGCCTGACCGGCAACATCGCCAAGAGCGACTCCGACGCCTGGGACATCAACCGCGGTCATGCCTCCACCCGGACCGGCACCTTCGCCGGCACCTTCCCGGCCGGCCGCGAGGGCGTGCGCAACCGTGACCTCGATGCACGGCTGAGCCTCAGGCCCAACGCCATGCACCGCATCGACCTGGACGCCAGCTTCAGCCGCCAGGGCAACATCTACACCGGTGACACCCAGAACACCAACAACTTCACCACGCTGCCCAACGGCCAGCTGGCCCCCACCTCGCAGCGCGTGCGCGACGCCATCGGCAGCGAGACCAACCGGATGTACCGCACCAACTACGCCCTGACCCACACGGGCCCGGTACGAGGGCGGCGCATCAGTCCACCGCCTACCTGCAGTACGAAGCCACCCGCAACACCCGGATGGACGAGGGGCTGGCCGGCGGCACCGAGGGCCTGTTCTCCGACGGCACCTTCACCACGGCCAAACTGGACACCACCACGCTGCACGGCGAATACAACCAGCCCGGCAAGTGGGGTGAGCTGGATCACGTCATGACGCTCGGTGCCGAGGTGGTCAACCAGAAATTCACCGACCGGAACTCGGTCTCGCAGACCACCACCGAAGGCGGCACCATCGCCGGCCTGTCCGGCACCGGCCGCAGCCCGAAAATCGACGCAAAGATCTACTCGGTCTTCGTCGAGGACAACATCGAGCTGACCCGACGACACCATCCTGACCCCCGGGCGTGCGCTTCGATCACCATGCAAGGCCGGCAACAACTGGAGCCCCTCGCTGAACCTGTCGCACAGCCTGACGCGTGAAATCACCCTGAAGGCCGGCATCGCCCGCGCCTGCAAGGCGCCCAACCTGTACCAGCTCAGCCCAACTACCTGCTGTACAGCCGCGGCATCGGCTGCTGGGGCGGTGGCGGTGCCTGCTACCTGATGGGCAACAGCAACCTGAAGGCCGAAACCAGCATCAACACCGAGCTGGGTGCCGAGTATGCGGGATGAAGTCCTGGTGGCCGGCCTGACCTGGTTCCACAACGACTACCGCAACAAGATCGACGCCGCCACACCGCCATCGGCAAGGCCACGGGCGGGCAGGGCCGCTTTGCCAACGCCAACGTGTTCCAGTGGGACAACGTGCCCACAGGCGCTGGTCCATGGTCTGGAAGGCACGTTCAACTACAGGTTCACGCCGCAGCTCTCGTGGTCGAACAACCTGACCTACATGATCAAGAGCGAGAACAAGTCCACCGGCGAGCAGCTCTCGATCATTCCGAAATACACGGTGAACTCGCGTCTGGACTGGAAGCTCACGGAAGAGGCCAGCGTCTTCGGCAGCGCCACGTTCTATGGCAAGCAGAAGGCCAACAAGCTGGACTACCAGGGGCTGCCGGTGCAGGGTGAAGAGACCACCAACCTCGCCCTATGCGCTGGTCGGTCTGGGCGGCAGCTGTGCCATCAACCCGCAACTTCAAGGTGGGTCTGGGCATCGAAAACCTGCTCGACAAGCGCCTGTATCGCCGTGGCAGTGCCATCGGTGTGAACAACCCGCGCACCATCTACGGTGCCGGTGCGGCCCACCCTACAACGAGCCGGGCCGGATGTTTCTACATCACGCTGAACGCCACGCTGTAAGGCATCGTCTCCGTTCCCCGGTGTCCGCAGGATTCCCGGGAGCAGCCCGATGATCACCCCATGGGCTTTTTGTTTGGCTCGTGGGGTTTTTCTTTATGTTCACCAGCTGCACAACGCCGATGAAGCAGATTCAGCCTGCGCTGCATTGTGCGACTCCGGTGTGGCACGTGCAATCTGTGTGCGCGACTTCGATGAGGGCGCGCCGCAGGGCAGGGATACGATTGCTGCTCAACGCTCACTCGAAGCTTTGTTGCCCACGACCTGCGTCGTGGTCAGACAAACCTTCAACGCTAAAACACTTTCCGACAATCGGGCTTCGCCCGACTGCTCAGAAAGTCGTTCACGCGTACCGCGAAGTCGCAGCACTCGTATCCCCGCTCCGCGGCGCTTGTCGCAAATACGTCGGAGGACAATCTCGGGGAGAACTCAATGCCATAACGGGATTCATTCAGTACGATCGATCCCGTGCACACCTGAAGTGCTCCTCGGGTCAGGGATTCGGGAATCCCACATCACCATGTCATTTCAACCATTTCGCTACCTGCAATCAAAACCATAACGGCGAGTCGTCAGAACGCAGTTCGCAACACAGCAGACTTTGCAGCCAGGCCCTCATCGAAGCCGAAATGGCGGAGCATGAGAGCGGTCCGTGGGCGGGGGCTCATGCGGCGATTTCACGGTAGCCGTGAACACTTCCTGACGGGCGGGCGTCAGCCCGGGTTGTCGAAAGTGTAGTAAACCTGCGGGTTTGTTGACCACGACGAAGGTCGTGGGCATCAAAACCGCAGTGAGTGTATGAGCCGCAGGAGTCCCACCGAGTCCGCGAACGCCCACCCGAAACCGTCTTTCGCGCGGCAGAGAACCCTCAGAACAACACTGCGATGATTCGCTCCGCAGGCACAGGAGGCTGCCCTTCTGCACACTCCCGATGGCGCAACCAGGAAACCGCCGCTCCAGAAGGACGGCACCTCCCCGTGCACAGGAAGAGATCACCCGAAATAGAACCCATCATCAGGGCAGCTTTGCCCCCACCAGCCCCGGCTGCATCTCCAGAAAGCTGCCGATAGAAGAACTCCAGCTCCGGTCGCGCCTCCTTGCCCACCACGATCTTCGCATCATCGGCCTTCACCGCATCCGCCACCTCCGGCGTCAGCGCATCGATCCGTTTTGGCCACCATCTCGCCGCAGGCATCCGGATTGGCCTCACACCAGGCCTGCGCCTCCACACAGGCCGCCTCCATCGCCGCCACCGGCGATTTGTTGCCCAGCTGCGCCCCCAGCGCCACAATGCCCGCCTGCGGGAAATGCGGATCGCGATTGAACACCCGGCCCCACTCGGCCTGAATGCTCACACTGCGGTACAGCGTCGGCGCAATCGCACTCACCGGGAACGACTGCGTCTTGCGCAGCCCCACCGCAATGGCCGGATCGGCCAGCAGCGCATTGTCGGCGCGGCGCGTGATCAGCAGCTGCATCGCATCCAGCGGTGAGGCCACATAGCGCAACGTCAGATCCTTGTCCGGATTGATGCCCTGTTTGGTGCACAGCAGGCGGAACACAGCATCCGGCATGTCACCCCGGAAGGGCATTACCACCTCCTCACCCTTGAAGTCGGCCAGCGTCTTCAGCCCGTCAGCAGGGCCAGCATCCACAGAATGCCCCAGATACCGATGTTGAGCAGCTGCGTACCTGCGCCCCGCGGTTGTAGAGATTGGCCGCCAGGTTGCTGGGCATGGCCATGGTCGGCCCTCGCCCTTCGGTGCCATGGCCCGCAGCTGGTCGGGCGTGCGCCAGGTGATGAACTCCACTTTGTCCGCCACGTCCTTGAGCAGGCCGGCTCGACGATGCGAATCAGCGGGTTCGACACCGTGGCATAGGGACCAGCCAGCAGCAGACGGGGAACCTTCTTCGTCCCCACCACCGCCGGACTGTCCGGGCTGCCTGCACGTCTTCCGTGCCACCCGCCGGGGTTACCGTCCGTTGCCCGCGGCACCTGCGGCGGCAGCGGACGACCCGGCGTCGGCCGCCCCGCGCGGTACCCGCAGAACCTGCCGCCCCTTCGGCCGCATCGGCGGCGGCACGCACCCAGCCGGGCAGGGCGCCGCTGGCCAGCAGGGTCGCGCCCGCCACCAGCGCACGGCGACGCTGTTTCTGTATGCCCGGCCCGGCACTGGTTACATCATCCACAAATTCGTTTTCGTATTCAGCCATTACATATCTCCTTGTAATCTCGACAATCTCTTCTATCCAAAATGTATCTGCCTGTCCCGGTTTGCCACACCCGGGAAGATCGTTCGCCCTCGTCCGTTTCCGGGCTGCCCGGGCACGCCTGCAGGGCAGGGCCCGGCGCGCAGAATGCGGGCTGACGGGCCGGGAACGCCCCCGCTTGCAGCCTGCATCTTCCCCGTGCCGCGCCCCATCAGGGTCTGCATCGGTCAAATCAGGGTCTGCACCCGGCAGGACAGGGGGCCAACACGGAACAGACCGGGCTCGCAGCACGGGGCGGATGGGCACAAACCAGGTAGCATCGTGGCATGATGGTTCTCATTATCCCCCGGAAAGGCCCCGGAAAAGGCCGGAAACAGTGACGTGCATCACCGCTGCATCATTGCAGCATGTTGTTAAACGGCAGCAATATATTCTTGCCCCTGTTGACATACGCTCTGGGGCGGGCGACATCTACAGGGACATGCGGGTGCGCCTGGCTGCGCCATGGGCGGCCAGGCCCCGGAAAAACTACTGCCCGGACCGGCATGGCAGCGCACGTGCGGTGCATGCGGTACCGGATCGTCACGGGCAGGGTATTCAGTGTCCCAGAACAACACGAAGACCGGTGCAGGGTGCGCCGAGTCCTCTCTGATGCCGCCTCCTGCGGGCATACCCGATCCGCCTGCCAGGGGTGTCTGTCGATGAGGAGTGACATGAATCAGGGAGAAATGGATTATCAGCCAGCCGTTGCCGCCCAGTCGCGTACCGGTCTGGGCATACTGCTGCTGCTGTCACGCGCCATGCCCTGGCTGGTCTTTTTTGCGGTGGGCACCCTGGGCGCCTCCCTGCCCGAAAAATTCGGTCCCACCCGCCACGGCTCGGCTGGCTTGCCACCAGCTTCTTTTTCTGCCCGCCGCCCTGCTGTCGGGCTGGACGAGCAGCTGCGTGCAGCGCAAGGGGGCCGCGCCAGGTCCTGGTGCTCACCTTTCTGATCACGGCAGCCAGCCTGATGCTGACGGCCGCCATTCCACGCTGAGGCGCCGCCTGCGTGGGCATGGCCCTGGGCGGCGTGGCCTGGCCTTCGCCCAGCCAGCCAGCCGTCTGGCCGCCGTGGCGCACAGCGATGCCGACTCCCGCCCCTGGATGATGCTGATGGTCCAGGGCGGGCATGCCACTGGCGGCCATTCTGGCCGGTGCCGTGCTGCCGCCCCAGGCCGGGCATCGCAGCTGGGCCGCCTCGCTGTCCACCTGGGTACCGATGCTGCTGGCCCTTGCCCTGCTGGTCCGGGTATGGATCCCGGCCGACGACCCCCGCGATCGCATCGATGACGGCCGGCTGGACATGCACAGCCGCCATCGCCCGCCCTGGGATTCTGGCCATCATCGACGCCATGGCCGGACTGGCCTTTTCCTGCTGTGTGGTGTGGCTGGGGCTGTACGCCCCACCAGCTCGGCATGCCGCGCAACGCGCATGACGCCGATGATGATCAGCATGGGCGCGCGCAGGGCATGGGGCGCCCTCATGTCTGGTCACCTGGCTCAACCAGGTGCGCAGTGCCGACACCGCGCTGACCACCCGGCCAGCCCTGGCCCCGGCACTGATGCTGGCCTGCGCGGCCGTGGCCATCGGCCTACTGCCCTTTGCCAGCGCCGAACACCGTCTGACCCTGTGGATCGGTGCGGCCGGCGTGGGCGCCGGACTCTTCGGCCTGCACGAAACACTGATCAGATGCTGGCCCCGGAATACCCGCCGGACCCGACGCCGCCATCCTGCCGGCGGCCCTGCGCCATGCCGCCCGCAGCCAGCACAGCCACGCGGGCGGGCGGCACAGTCACCCCGTCCTCCGTTCCAGCCGTCACGCAGGTCCTGACGGGCGACACGGTTCTGGACACGGTTTCATACACGGGTTCCGCCGGCACGGACACCCATGCCGCAGGCCCCGGAACCGGTGCTGCAGAATCCGAAACCCATACCGCAGCCAATACGGCAGGCTGGGACACCCGTGGTGCAGAAACCGCAAGCGATGCCGCGAGCCTGGACACCAGCGCTGCAGAACACGGAAGCAGCGGGGACAGATCCGGCAACCACCGGGACGAAATCCGGAGATCAGCAGCGCAGGCCCGGAAATCAGCCGTGCAGACCAGGCAAGCGGCGCAGAACTTCCGCCTGCACCGGAAGCGGCATCTGGCGAGCCCGGCCTCGTCCGTCCCGTCAACCACGGGTGCCACGGAGCCGGCTTCGCTCGCCGTAGCAGCGCAGGGGAGTGACGATGAAGCCCCGACAACCGAAGCAACCGCGGAAGAAGCAGCCCAGACCGAAGCCGTCCAGGCAGTCTCCTCCTTGGCCGAAAGCCTGCTGCTCTGCAACTCCCCAGGCTGAAACACCGCTGGCGGAAAGTGCCCTGACCGAAACACCCCGGGCTGAAGCAGCTCCCATCGAAAGCCTCCCGCACCGGCAGAAGCCCACGGTGTCGGCATCCATACTACCCGGCCGTCCCCGACCCGGAGCCGTTGCCACTGCGCCGAAGGCTCGCGTCCAGCTGGGGACCGGATACCGTGACACCGCTTTTCGATGCCTTGGGACATGCCCGGCTGCCCGATACCGGCGTCGACGATATCCAGTTTCCGGAGACCATCAGCGTGCCCCCGATGATGAGCGACGGATGAGCCGACGACCATCGAGCCTGAATCCGGCACGGTCGAAGAAGCGCCTTTGGCCAGATGCCGGCGATGGAAGAGCGCGGCGAGGAGCTGGTCAATTTTTCAGCCCCGCACGCCCGGTGAGAGCCCGCTCGACGATGGCAGCGATGCCGGCCGCGCCACGGTGAAGATCCGAAGAAGGCAACCCCGACGGCGAGCTGGTCGTGGCCAACCCCGGGCCATCGCCCAGCTGATCACCGCCCACTTCCTGGGCGCCGCGGCCAGCCCGCTGGCGCTTGGCGCCACCGCCACCGGCGAGTTCGGCCTGCACCTCGTCTGGTATGTGCTGGCCCTGCTGATGCGATCACCGCACTTCTGTGCCTGACACGGCGGCGAATCCCTGCCAGCTGAGGCCCGGGCCGGCCAGCTGAAAAGCGCCGCGCCGGCCCCGGTCGCCTCGCATCCCGTCGCACCACCGACTTCCCGTCACCACCGGCGTTTTTCCCTCTGTACAACACCCCCGGGGCCAGCCCGGGTGGCCCCCTTTTGGGCGCGCATGACTGTGCTTGGCAGTGCCCTGAAGCCATTGACACAGCCGCCCTGTTGCACGCCCCAAAGACGTTTCACGGATACAGATATGAGTTCATGACACGCTGCAGCTCGCCCCGCCCGGCACCACCACACAGCACCTTTGCATTTTTGCATCGCAACACTGATAACCTTTACCATCCCGGCAACCCAATCCCGCACCCACCATGGATCCGCTGCACCGAAGAGGTCAACACGTCCATTACGACGCGCTTCGCCCCCTGGCACTGGACGTGGTGTCGGTGCAGTCCATGGTGGTCTACGGCCGGGTAGGGAACAACGTGGCCTGGCCCGTGCTGCAGCGCGCCGGTCTCGAAGCCGCCATCGTGCCCACGGTGCTGTTCAGCAACACGCCGCACTATGCCAGCATCCACGGCGGCGCCATCCCCGACGACTGGTTTGCCGGCTATCTGGCCAGACCTCGAAGCCCGCGGCGCCCTGGATGTGCTGCGAGCGGTGCTGGTCGGCTACCTCTGGCGGCCCCAGCCAGGCCGGATGCTGGCCCACTGGCTGCCGGCCCTGAAGGAGCAGCACCCCGACCTGCAGATCGTCATCGACCCGGTGATGGGCGATCACGACAGCGGCATCTACGTGGCCGACGGCATGGTCGATGCCTACCGCCACCAACTGCTGCCGGTCGCCACCGGCATGACCCCCTAACGGTTTCCGAGCTGGCCTGCCTGACCCAGATGCCCGTCAACACCCTCCGCGAGACGGTGGCCGCCGCCCGCACCCTGCTGGGCGAGGCACCGAATGGGTGGTGGTGACCAGCGCGCATGGCCGACTGCGCCCCCGACGAGCTGCAGGTGGTCATCGTCACCCACGAGGGCACCGAGTCCTTCCGCCACCAGCGCATCGACAGTACGGTGAAGGGCACCGGCGACCTGTTCTCCGCCACACTCACCGCACGGCTGCTGGCCGGCATGTCCCTGCACAACGCCGCCCGCGTGGCGGCTACGACGGTGGTTCAGGCGCTGGAGCGGACGCGGGACGCGGAGAGCGGGGAGGTGCTGCTGGGGGGGTGAGTGCAGGGATATGTGAACGTGGCAACATGGCGCACCGTGTCCATCTGGCCTCTAATACCGACGAACGGGGTGATGCACTGATCTTCACCGTTGAAAACACGGGTCCGACCCGGGCACTTCAGCACCACCTAGCTGGCAACCTGCTGTACAAAGAACTGTGTGCCGAGGAGGCAAGCAGATGATGGCCATGAAAGAACGGTTCGTCCGCGAAGGCGAGGCAACAGGGCCAGGGAAGAAGGCCGCCTCGATGGTCGCCAGCAGACACTGATGGAACTGTTGGCCGAGCGCTTCGGCCCGCTGGACGCGGCGGTTTCCCAGCGAGTCACAACCGCCAGTCTGGACGAGCTCAGACACTGGACACGGCAGATTCTCACAGCCAGAACACAGGATGACGTGTTCCGGTTGCAATGAACGCCGGTATGCCCCCACCGGGTGCTGTCAACGCAGCACGGGTCAGGCCCGCCTCATCATGTACCCAGGGATGAGGTGGCCGTGATTTCACGCATCAACGCCCCCGGTGATCCAGGTCCTTTTTCCTGGACCGGGTCATGTGCATGAACTCACGCACCAGAGACCAAGCCACCATCTTCACCCAGGTGGGTCAGTTTTACTTCGTCAGGTGGGTCAGTTTCTCATCAGCGGTGACACCGTCATACTGGCCGTGACATCGGAATCCATCAATGGAATACACCTTCACACTGAAATATCAGCTTGCCCCACACGACAGTGACCCCGATGTCCTGGTTGAGCGTCTGGGCGAGGCCGGGTGTGACGATGCCCTGATAGGCATCGGCCGTCCCGGCCATCTGGCACTCGCATTCACACGAAGCGCCAGTAACAGGGCCGACGCCATACGCAGTGCGCAAGCCGATATCAACCGGGCCATACCTTCGGCAAAGCTGATCGGTGTACCCCTTTCTGCCTGACAGGAAAACACTGGCAAGGGAAAGCCAGTTCTCAGTGATAATCCCGCGCACCCCTGTCACCAGCTGCCCCAGCAACCCGCTCAGGTCGTGCAGCCGGCGGGCAATCAGGTGCTGCACGCCATCCACCACCTCCCAGCGGCCGTCGATGGCCAGCAGGCGGCTGCCCACCAGTACCTTGCGAAAGCGCACGGCCACGTCTTCCCACACCACCACGTTGACGGTGCCGCCTTCATCTTCCAGCGTCACGAAGGTCACACCGCTGGCGGTGGCAGGGCGCTGCCGCATGGTCACCAGCCCGGCGGCCCGCACCGAACGGCCGTGTGGGCAGCGCTGCAGCGTGAGGCTGTCGGCACAGCGGCGAGCACGCAGGGCAGGGCGCAGCAGGGCCATCGGGTGCGTGTCCAGACTGAAGCCCCTGCGTCCGGTAGTCGGCCACCAGATCCTGCACCACGGTCGGCACCGGCAGGCTGACGGGCGTCTCGGTCACAGTGTCGCCCCATAGCGGCGCGGGCTCCTCCCACCGGCCACGGCCCAGTGGGCCGCATGACGATGACCGGCCAGCGCTCCAGCGCCCCGGCGTCGGCCAGCAGGGACGCCTCGTGGTTCATCGAGCCGCGCGCGGTGGCACCAGGTCGGCCACGCTGCGGAAAACACGCCTGCTGCGGAAACGGCGACACGCCGCCATCCCTGCATACGCAGGCGCCAGACCGATGACGCCGCATGGTTCCGGGACTTCGCAGCCCTCGAAGATCCATCTGTCTACAGGGTGCAGCTGTCCCCAGTCGACGGCAGCATCCGTCCCCTGCACATGTGTCCCCAGCCGCGCCGCCATGATCCGCCGCGCCGCCGCCTCACCCAACCCCACGATCTGCCGGAACCCCAGCCGCACGGCGGGCTGGGCACCACCCACTTCACCGCCTTCCAGCGTGTTGTCCCACTGGCTGTGCAGCACATCCACCGGCAGCACCCGCACGCCATAGCGCTGCGCGTCCTGCACCAGCGTGCTGGCCGAATAGAAGCCCATCGGCTGGGCATTGAGCAGGGGCGCACAGAAAGGCGGCCGGTTCATGGCACTTCCAGCCAGCTGCTCACGTAGGTGATCAGCGCAAAGGCACAGGCATGGCTTTCGGGAAAGCCGTAGCTGGCAAAGCCCTTGAGCTGTTCGAAGATGCGTCCGGCAAATTCGGCAGAATAGCCCCGTTCCACCATGCCGCCCACCAGGCGCTGACGGTGGATTTCCAGATCGCCGTGGCGGCGCCAGGGCGGCCATCGAGCGCCGCAGCTGGTCGGCCTCGCCGGGCGTGTAACCCGCCGCCACGATGGCCGAGACGCATGACCTGTTCCTGAAAGAGGGGCACGCCCAGCGTGCGCTCGAACACTTCGCGCAGTGCCTCCGAAGGATAGTCCACCGGTTCCAGCCCCTGCCGCCTGCGCAGGTACGGGATGCACCATGTCGCCCTGAATCGGCCCCGGGCGCACGATGGCCACCTGAACGACCAGGTCGTAGAAGCACCGGGGTTTGAGGCGCGGCAGCATCGACATCTGGGCGCGCGATTCCACCTGAAAGACGCCCACGGTATCGGCCCGGCTGATCATGTCGTGGTGGCCTCATCATCGGGCGGAATGGTGGCGGTGTCAGGTAGCGGCCGCGATGACGGGCCAGGCGAGATCGAGCGCGCGACGCACGCAGCTCCAGCATGCCCAGCGCCAGGCGAGTCCACCTTCAGCATGCCCAACACATCCAGGTCGTCCTTGTTCCACTGGATGATCGTGCGCTCGGACATGGCGGCATTTTCGGTGGGAACGAGCCGTGCCAGCGGACCATCGGACATCACGAAGCCCCCCACGTGCTGCGACGGGTGGCGGGGATGGTCGCGCAGCGCTTCCACCAGATGGAGCAGGCGCTGCATCGGTGAGGCGGGTCGAAACCGGCCTCCTGCAGGCGCAGGGGTCACATCCACCCATAGCCGCCGCGGCCGAAAGCAGGCGCTGATGGCGGTGATCTGCTCTGCCGGCAAACCCAATGCCTGGCTGCATCGCGCGCCGCGCTGCGCCCCGGTAACAGATGACGTTGGCCGTCAGCGCCGCCCGATGCCAGCCGTACTTGCGGTAGATGTACTGAAAGACCTCCTCGCGCCGTTCGTGCTCGAAATCCACGTCGATGTCGGGCGGCTCGTTGCGCTCGCGGCTGATGAAGCGTTCGACCAGCATCTGCATGCGGCTGGGGTCCACCTCCACGATGCCCAGCACGAAGCACACCGCCGAATTGGCCGCCGACCCGCGTCCCTGACAGAGAATGCCGCGGCCGCGCGCAAAGCGCACGATGTCGTGCACCGTCAGAAAATACGGCTCGTAGCCCAGATCGGCAATCAGCGCCAGCTCACGATCGACCTGCCTGCACACGGGAGAGGTACCCCCTGTGGCCAGCGCCAGCGCATGCCGTCTTCACTCAGCTTGCGCAGCCAGGGTGAGTGGGCGTGTGACCGGCGGGCACCAGTTCCTGCGGGTAGCCGTAGCGCAGCTGGTCCAGCCGGAAGGTGCAGCGCCGGGCAATGGCCAGCGTCTCGGCCAGCAGGGGCAGGCGGATACACGCTGGCCAGCACCTCACGGCGGCGCAGGTGGCGCTCGCCATTGCTGAACAGCAGCCCACCTGCCTCGCGCAAGCGGCACGCGATGGCGCAGGGCGGTCAGCGCTATCCTGCAGCACACGGCGGCGCTTCACGTCCATGTGCACGTCACCGCAGGCCACGGGGTGAGACGTCATTTCGTCAGGGCCAGGCGCTCTGCCAGTACCTGGGCATCGTCGCGGTCGCGGTGCAGTTCCACCGCCAGCCAGGCAGTGCAGGAAAGTTTGGCGGATCCAGCTGGCCCGTTCCAGCAGGGGATGACTGGCTGCATCGGCCGCCTTTCCGTCGGGGTGCTCATCCGGCAGCCAGAGGCAGAGCAGGCCATCGCGCGAAGCCCGTTCCACATCCGTCCGTGACAGCACGTATCGTCCCTTGGATGCTGCGCGGCGGCCGGTGGTGATCAGCGCACAGAGGTTTTCGTAGCCTTGCTGGTTCTCCACCAGCAGCACGAAGCGCGTGCCATCGGTCAGCCGGAACTCGCTGCCGATGACCGACGTGGCACGCCCGTGTCACGGCTGGCCTCGAAGGCCCGCACGATGCCGGCCAGCGAGCATTCATCGGTGATGGCCAGCGCCTCAGCAGCCACAGGCTCTGGCCCGGGCAGAAACAGCTGGGCAGCGCTGGACGCTCCGCGCAGGAAGGTGAAATCGGACAGGCAGTGCAGCTCGGCATACTGTGGCACGCCCGGGTCATCCGCATCGTCCGTCCCGCACCGGAAAACCCCGTACCGGCAGCGACACCGGATCACGACTGCACCGGGCGTGGCGCCCACAGGCATGCCGGAACATGCCGACCGGTCATCGGTACATGCCTCGATGCAAACCACCCTGCAGCGTCCACGGCCCCTGCTGTCCACCGGGCAGAAGGCCCAGAGCCAGCTGGCCAGTGGCCAGAGCGCAGCACGTAGTAGTCGCGCTTCTGGTCGTCTCCATCCCACCAGCCGGATTCCAGCCGTTCAGGGGACCACGCACGATGGCCGCCACGGGACGCTCCAGCGGCAGGGGGCGGGCAGCAGCCAGCTCCCGGGCCGGGATGGCAGGTCGGGCCGTGCTGCAGCGGATCTCCGTGTGACGGTGAGTCGGCCGATCTGTACACTCATAGCCTCCTGGCATCCGCCCCATCACCTGCCGCCAGGCGCACGTTCAGGACGCGGGTCGGCCACTGGCTGCACACCGTACACGGCCTGCTTACCCAGACGCACCCGCAGCCGTTCGCGCAGCCGCGCCCGAGGATTCGGCCGGCTGGGAACTCGCGCGTACTCGAACAGATCCTGCGTCCGGGGCACGCAGGGGGCTGCCAGCGCCTGCACCACCAGCCGCACGGCCACCACCGGCTGCGGCGCAGGGGCCTCCAGCCGGCTGCGCAGCAGGCCGGAACAGGGTCATCGCCCGACTGCTCAGGCGCCAGCAGGTCAGACGCAGACAGGTATCGTCCGGGGCGCCTGCACGGTCGAGGCTCGTGCTCCAGCCGCACCAGCACCTGCTGGGTGCCCTGGCTGCGCCCCTGCAGGGAAGGCCGACGGGTCCATCACCAGCCGCCGCAGCGGAGCAGCAGCACCTGATGGCTGCTCACCCCATATTCGAGCGGAATGCGCATGTCAGAAATGATCGGGTGGTGCATAGCAGGCCAGCAGCGTCTGGCGCTGTCCGCGCAGCTCGTCCAGATACTGCAGCAGTTCGGCACCGAAGCGCCGGCGCACCGTATCCGGGCGGCAGCTCGGGACACCTGCTGCAGGCGTCGCAGACCCAGCCGGTGCAGGCGTTCCCCCGCCTGACCCGGCAGACCGGCCCGGCGCACCGGCACCCGGGCCAGCAGGGCCTGCTGCTGTGCCGGGGTGTGCGCGCCTGCACGCCATCCTTCAGCCAGGCCAGCAGGTGGGCCGCCCGCGGGCTGGGCGCCAGCCCGATGCGATGCTGGAACTGCAGCTGCCCAAGCTCGTCCCGCAGCCGGGCCTCGAAGGCCGGCCAGCCGCCCATCAGCTGCAGGCTGTGGCCCACCTCCAGCACGATGCTGTGCGGCCAGGCCACGCTGACCTGATGACTGAAGCGGTAGGCCCAGGCAGCCAGCCACTGCTGCCAGCGTGCCGTGGCCGCTGCATCGAAGGGCAGGGCGGAAAAATCGGCATGGATGGCCCGCGCCAGCGTCAGCTTCTGCCCGGCGCGCAGCCCCAGCCGTGCCGCCGCCGCATTGACGGCCAGCAGGCTGCGGCAAGTGGCCGGCCCATCGATCAGTGCCACGGGACGGGCAGGATCGGGCTGCGTGCGCAGCGCCACGTCCAGCGGCAGCGCCGGCAGGGCAATGCAGGCCCAGAGCATGAGTCAGCACACTCATGGCCAATGGTGCAGGCGATCCCGGCGTCCAGCGATGGCGGTGGCGGTGGCAGTGGCAGGCAGTGGCAGCATCATTTTCCGCCACACCGTCACGTGCCGGCCATGCAGCCACACCGTGGCCGCTGCTGCAACCGCCCCATGGAAGCGTCCGTTCATGCGCCGCCAACGCAACCGGCGCTGCGCCGGCACCGGCCGCCCCGCACTTCAGCACCTGCACACAGCCATCGGGCCGCAGCTGCGCCAGCAGCGCAGCCGGGAGAGGCTGCACCGCATGGCGGGCAGGGGCGTATGGCCAGCGCCAGACACTGCCCATGGTCGGCCGCCACCTGCAACCGCCCGCAGCGCTGCGTGATCTGCCCCAGCCAGCCAGCCCACGACCGCCGCACAGCTGCCCGAACGCAGGCACTGCTCGAAAGCCCAGAGCGCATCGAGCCGCACCGGTCGTGGCGGCGGCACCGATGACCACTCAGCCGCGACAGATCGACCCCTGCACGCTGCCACGCCCCGGCAAAGGGTACGAACGGCGGCGCCACCAGCACCACCCAGCCACCGGCACGCGACAGCCGCGCCAACACCGGCCACAGCAGCTGCGGCTCGGTCAGCCCCCATACCGGCACCAGCAGCTCCGGACAGCGCCGCCACCGGCCGCCCGCCCATGGGCAGCACCGCATCCAGCGCCCGGATGCCCGTGGCAATGCCCGCCACCGGGCTGCGGTGCCATCCGCCACTGCCAGCCTGCCGGCGCGCCAGCAGGAGCCAGCGTGACGGCTTCCTGTGTTTTGGCATCCAGCAGTATCCACCCCTATTCGCAACGGGCAGCCCATCCACGGCAGCGTGCCATCCGCAGCCATCAGGCCCGGTGGCTCTGTACGCCCGTTCACATGCGCGGCCATTCGCAACCAGAGCACCCATGCCCTGCATTCCTCTCCGTCAGCCTGCAGATTCCGTGTGTCGTCTGGACTCAGTCGGGCCGGCGCAGCAAGCCCGCAGTAGATGCCCTCGATGGCGAAGTCTTCCACCGGGTCCGGCACGATGGGCCGGTGGCGCACATTGCGCGGCAGCACCCGCAGCTGGCCGTCGCGGTGCCAGAGCCGCTTGATGGTGATGCCCCCATCCACGCGCAGTGACCGTCTGCCCGTGCAGCGCTCTCGGGCGTGGCCTTGCCGGCCACCAGATCGCCATCGAGAATGCCGTCGTCGATCATCGAATCGCCCTGCACGCGCAGCGAAAATCCGGCTGTGGCCGGAAGAGCCAGCGATCCACCTGCAGGTGGCGCTCGATGCGCGCCCGGCCGGGATGGGCTGGCCGGCCGCCACGCAGCCCAACCAGGGGAGGTTCAGCACGTCGTCCAGCAGGGATACGGCACGTTCGGGCGGGCCGGCCGATTTCCCGGCGGACGACGCCCCCTCCCGACCAGCCCGCACAGAAGAACCAGAAGAGCCGGCGGCGTCGATGGCACCGGCAGAATGGACAGCCCCATGGCGGTGGCAACGATGCCGGTTTTCCCGGGAAACGTCACGCCGCCCCCAGCACCTCCAGCCCCGCCGGCAGCAGCCGGATACCCGCGCCTTGCCGGCGCTGTGCCCGATCAGCCCCGCGCCGTCAGCGCCTGCAGGTGCTTAGCGGCCCCCGCCGGACTGGACCAGCCAAAGGCGGCCATCAGTTCGTGCAGGGGTGAGGGGCGAGACCGTGG